>WNFI01709302.1_pt1 | contig 61357 bp, 46 predicted proteins | sample 5400471 | NCBI WGS metagenome assembly WNFI01 (sample SAMN13153348, study PRJNA577476) | soil metagenome | isolation source: 100 cm saprolite on Douglas fir-dominated hillslope | place: USA:California | collected 2013-09-17 | reverse complement strand
TTTGGGCGCTTGATCGAGCTCCACAACCTGGCCGTCGATGCGCGCGCGCACGAAGCCGCCCGCCTGCAATTCCTCGATGAGTTCGGCATGCTCGCCCTTGCGCTCGGCAATGGCGGGCGCCAGCAACATCAGGGCAGTCCCCTCCGGATGCTGAAGAACGGCGTCGACCATCTGACTCACGGTTTGGGCGGCGAGGTCGATGTGATGATCCGGGCAGCGTGGTGTGCCGGCACGGGCATACAAGAGACGCAGGTAATCGTAGATTTCCGTGACCGTGCCCACGGTGGAGCGCGGGTTGTGCGAGGTTGATTTTTGCTCGATCGAGATTGCGGGCGACAGGCCCTCGAGGGTGTCGATATCCGGCTTCTCCATCATCGAGAGGAATTGCCGGGCGTACGTCGACAGCGATTCGACATAGCGCCGCTGACCCTCGGCATAAATGGTGTCGAAGGCGAGCGAGGACTTGCCGGAACCCGAAAGGCCGGTGAAGACGATCAATCGATCGCGCGGCAGGTCGAGATCGATATTTTTCAGGTTATGGGTCCGGGCACCCCGGATGCGGATATTTTGCATGTAACCGACTACTATACCCGTGGCGTCAAGTGCGGGTAGAGCGCCCCCAACGGGTGGGATTTGGCGGCTCGCCATCGGCCGATTTCGGTGAATATCTGCGCAGACCCGGAAACCCGTTCCATGCCGAGTGGGATGACGGTCACGAACATCAGAATCGCCACCAGCGAGTCGTGGAAAGACAAGGCCTCCGGGGCGCAACAGGAGCGCACCGAATGGCACAGCATCGCCTTGTTCGGGCGATTGGGCGAAATCGCCGCCGAATACCTGCGCAAGGGTTCACAGGTGTTCGTCGAGGGCAAATTGCGCACCCGAAAATGGCAGGATAAGCAGGGAAATGATCGGTTTACCACCGAGATCATCGCCGACAACATGCAAATGCTGGGCGGCCGCGCGGGCGGGGGCGGCGGAATGAGCGGAGGCGCCGAGCGCGGCGCGGGAAGCGGGGCGCCGCCTCGGGACGATTATGATCAGTCGTCGGCGCCGGCGCCCGCGGGTGGAAAAGAGGACTTCGACGACGATATCCCGTTCTAGCGCCGGGACGGTGCGCCTGCGGGAAGTCTTGGGTGGAGGGGCGGGCTGGCCCCTGCTGCGGGAAGGTCGATTAAGGGAGTACCAGACATGCAGACACAGGCCTCTACGGCTTCCGGATCCGTGCCGGTCAAGGATGGCCAGGGCGTCAGAACAACGTTGGGGACCTGGGTAAAGGCCATTTGCCGCGCCTTGGAGGCTGCCGGATGCGACAGTACGGCATTGCTCGCCGAGGCTGGTTTGGATCTTAAGTGTCTCGATGGTCCCAATGCCCGCGCTCCGTTGACCCATACGGAGCGCCTTTGGAAGCTTGCCGTGGCGGCGACCGGCGACCCCGCTTTCGGGATCAAGGTGGCGAGCCACATCAAACAGACGACCTTCCATGCGCTCAGCTACGGCCTCTCTGCCAGTTCGACACTCAAGGAAGCGTTCGAACGCGTGCAGCGCTACTGTCACGTGGCGAGCGACGCCATCGAGTATGAATTCTGGCGCAGCGATTCGGAGTATCACTTCGTGATCGAGCCGGCTGTCGGCGTCGCCGACGAATCGGTGGACGCCTTGGTCGCCGCTTATCTGCGGATGTGCCGCTCCCTGATAGGGCACGACTATTCACCTTTGCGCATAGAGTTTCGCCGAGCGCGCCCCGCCAGAATCGATGATTTCCAGAGATTGCTGCGGGCTCCGTTGCAATTCGGCGCCGCGCGGACGCGATTGGTGTTCGACTGCGATGCCATCGAGCGCCCGCTGGATGGCGGCAATCCGGAGTTGGCGCGGCACCATGACGCGATCGCGCTTCAATACCTGTCGCAGATCGAACGCGACAACATTCAGTGGCGGGTTCGCGCGGTGTTGACGCACCGGCTGGCCCACGGCGAGCCGTCCCAGGACGATGTCGCAGAACTCCTCAACATGAGCGCCCGCACGCTGCAGCGAAAGCTGGGCGATTGCGGCATAACCTACCGGGAGATACTGGACGAGACCCGCCGGGTTCTAGCCCTGGCCTACCTCTGCGCGCCGCGGCACACGGTCAGCGACGTGACGTACCTGCTGGGGTTCTCCGCCGGCAGTTCTTTTACGCGGGCATTTCGCCGTTGGACCGGACGATCGCCGTCCGATTGACTCCTTCGACACCATGTACGCCGGCGCGCCGCAATTGATCGCCATCGGCGGCAGGCCGCCGCCCGGCATCACCGGCACCGCGATCGCATTGACGTCCTTCTGCCAATCCCCGAAAGAACAACACACCCCCAGCTCACGGATGTCGCGCAACGCCTTGGCGACGCCGCGATGCACCTCCGGCTGACAGCTCACGTCGGCCATCTCGCACGATCGTTCAATAATGTCGTTCCGCTCGAGTTCCGATACCGCCGTCAGATACGCCCTGCCCATGGCCGTCGTGGCGATCGGAATCCGCGCGCCGATGTCCAGACTCAGCGTGACCGCCGCCGAACCGCGAACCGCATCGATATAAATCATCGAGAGGCGATCGCGGCTGCCGAGGCTGACCATGCACTGGCCAAACTCGGCCAACTCCTGCATCAGTGGATGCGCGAGCTTGCGGATGTCCAGTTTCGACAACATGGCGCTGGCCAAGCTCAGCGTCGCGGTGCCGAGACTGTACTTGGCGCTTTCCTCGACGTAGATCAGATATCCGAGATTGGTGAGCGTGTGTGTGAGCCGCGACACCGTGGATTTAGCCAGGCCGCAGCGCTTGCTGAGCTCTTGATTGCCGAGCATGCGATCGCCGTGGCGAAAGCTGGCCAGCACCTCGAGTCCGCGCGCCAACGCGGTCACGAAGTGGCGGTCCGCTTTCACGACCGACGGTTTGACGATAGCCACCTTCGGCAGCGGCTTCGTCCGCTTGGCGGATTGGGCTCTGTGGGGTTTATTCATTGACAAGCTCCGGCGTGCGGGCATAATTTTGCACTAATTCGGAATTAAATTCTGTACTGCAGAACATGAGGCGACCAAGACTATGATCCCCGGCGGCGGCCATGCGCCTTGAATTTACCGACGAAGAACAGTCGTTCCGGGAAGAGGTCCGCAGCTTCCTGCGGGAACAGCTTTCCCCCGACATCAGCGACAAGGTGCTCAACGGTTACGAGCTGGGCCGGGACGACTACTTGCTCTGGCAGCGTCGCCTGCATCAGCGCGGCTGGGGCGGAATGGGTTGGCCGGTGGAATTCGGCGGCACGGGCTGGAACTCGGTGCAGCAATACATTTTCGAGGAAGAGTCGGCGCTGGCCGGCGGTCCGCGCCTGATCCCGTTCGGCACCAAGATGGTTGCCCCGGTCATCATGGCCTTCGGCAGCGTCGCCCAACAGCGGCGATTCCTGCCGAAGATCAGTGCCGGAGAGGAGTGGTGGTGCCAGGGGTACTCGGAGCCGGGCGCGGGCTCGGATCTGGCGTCGTTGAAGACGCGTGCCGTGCGCGACGGGGATCACTACATCGTCAACGGCCAGAAAACCTGGAATACGCTCGGTCAATATGCCGATTGGATCTTTTGCCTGGTGCGCACCGATCCGCAAGCCAAGCAGCAATCCGGCATCACCTTTTTGTTGATCGACATGAAGAGTCCGGGCATCACCGTCCGGCCCATCATGCTGCTGGATGGCGCCCACGAAGTGAACGAGGTGTGGTTCGAGAACGTGCGCGTGCCGGTCGAAAACCGCATCGGCGAGGAAAATCACGGCTGGACCTATGCCAAGTTTCTGCTCGGCCACGAGCGCACCAATATCGCCGGCATCGGCATTGCCAAGCGCGAGCTCGCGCGGCTCAAGAGCATCGCGGCGCGCGAGCGCCAGCACGGACGGCCGCTGATCGATGATCCCTTGTTCGCCGCGCAGATCGCGCAGGTCGAAGTCGACCTGTGGGCCCTGGAGATTACCAATCTGCGCGTGCTGTCCGCGGAGCGGCGCTCTCCGGCAGCGGGGCCCGAGGCGTCGATTCTCAAAATCAAAGGGACCGAGATTCACCAAAGCATTTCCGAACTTCTGATGCGCGCCGTCGGACCGTATGCGCTGCCGTTTCGCCGCGAAGCGATGGAGGCCGGCTGGCAGTTCGACCCTGCGCGGGAGCCGCCCGGACCGCGTTACGCGTCCACGCTGGCCGCCGCGTACTTCAATCAGCGCAAGCTATCGATTTTCGGCGGCACCAACGAAATCCAGAAGAACATCATCTCCAAGATGATCGTCGGTCTCTAGGAGAAATGCCTTGAACTTCGAATTCAGCGACGAACAGCGGCAGCTGCACGATGCCGTCGAACGCTACTTGACCGAGCAATACAGCTTTGAGCGCCATCAGTCGATCAAACGATCGGCCGCGGGATGGGATCCATCGGTCTGGCGCGGCCTGGCGGAATTAGGGGTGCTGGCCATCACCGTGCCGGCGGCGCAGGGAGGGCTCGGGTTTGGGCCGTTGGAAACGCTGGCCATGATGGGCGACTGCGGCCGTAGTTTGCTGCTCGAACCCGTGCTGAGCAGCGCCGTGATCGCGACCGCCGCATTGCGCGCATTCGCAGGCGAGACACCGGCCGCCGAGCTGCTGGCCGGCATGGCCACGGGCGAGAAGATTGCGGTGCTCGCACATTTCGAGAGCGATGCACGCTACGAAAGCCAGTGGGTGACCACGCGCGCGCGGCGCGTCGGCGACAACTATCGGCTCGACGGACACAAGGCAGTGGTGATGCATGCCGGCGCGGCCGACACCCTGCTCGTCTCCGCGCGCACCGCCGGGGAGGCGGGTGACGCCTCGGGAGTGTCCTTGTTTCTCGTGCCGCGCGCGGCGCCCGGTGTGGTGCTGGACGCCTATCCCATCGTCGACGGCCAACGGGCGGCGGATGTTTACCTGCAGAATGTCGAATTGCCGGCGAGCTCCCGGCTCGGACCTGAAGGCAAAGCGATGGCCGCCGTCGACGCCGCGCTCGACATCGGTCTCGCGGCGCTGTGCGCCGACGCGGTGGGGGTCATGCAGGCATTGGTCGACGCCACCGTCGAGTACGTGCGCGTGCGCCAGCAATTCGGCCAGCCCATCGGCCGTTTCCAGGCACTACAGCATCGCATCGCCGACATGCTGATTCATCTGGAGCAGGCACGCTCGATGAGTTATCTCGCCGCCATGCGCTGCACCGACGAGAATGTCGGCGAGCGCCGGCGGGCATTGTCGGCGGCCAAGGCCGTGATCGGTCAGGCCGGCCGATTCGTGGGGCAGCAATCGGTTCAGCTGCACGGCGGCATGGGCATGACCGACGAGTTGAAAGTCAGTCATTGGTTCAAGCGGCTCACCGCCGCTCAATTGATGTTCGGCGACAGCGACACCCACTTACAGCGCTACGCAGCGCTCACACGCGACGCGGCGCTCACACGCGCGTGAGCCGACGCACCGGATCACGCGGACCCGGCATTCACGCGGCAGTCGAGTTCACGCGGCACCGGCGCTCGAGAACGGCAGCACATGAATGCGCTTGCCCGTCGCGGCGAATATGGCGTTCGCCACCGCCGGACCCAAGGGCGCCACGCCCGGCTCACCGACACCGGTCGGCGGCTCTGTCGACGGCACGATGTGGACTTCCACCTTCGGCATTTCGTTCATCCGCAACACCCGATAACCATTGAAATTATCCTGCTCGATCCGGCCATCCTTCAGTGTGATCGCGCCGTATAGAACTGCGCCGAGGCCGAAGCCGATGCCGCCTTCCATCTGGGCGGCGATGATGTCGGGATTGATCGGCGTGCCGCAATCGACTGCGCAGACCACCCGATCGACCTTGATCTGCCCGTCCTTGCCGACGCTGACCTCGGCAACCTGAGCGACGAAGGATTTGAACGCTTCGGCAACCGCGATGCCGCGGCCCTTGCCCGGCGGCAGGGGAGTGCTCCAGCCCGCCTTGTCGGCCGCGAGCTCGAGCACCGCCTTCATGCGCGGGTGCTGATCGAGCAGCTTGCGCCGGAACGTGAAGGGATCCTGGCCCGCTGCGTGCGCCGCCTCATCGATGAAGGCTTCCACGGCAAAGGCCGTGTGCGAGCTGCCGACCACCCGCCACCACAGCACCGGCACGCCGGTCTTGGTCGTCGCCAGATCGACCGCGATGTTGGGGATGGCGTACGCGATGTTCGCGGCGCCTTCGACCGACGTTCCATCGATGCCGTCCTTGATCAGCCCGGAAAACGGGGTATCGGCGACGATGGACTGGCCGACGATGACGTGCCGCCAGCCGGTGAGCTGGCCCTCGGCGTTCAGGCCCGCCTCGAGCTTGTGGAAGTACATCGGCCGATACAGGCCGCCGTGGAGGTCGTCCTCGCGCGTCCACTGCAGCTTGATCGGTGTGCCGTCGGCGCCGAACGCCTTGGCGATGGACACCGCTTCGACGATGTAATCGGAACCTGGATTGGCGCGCCGACCGAAGCTGCCGCCGGCGTAGAGCGTGTGAATGCTCACCTGCTGCGGTTCCAAGCCCGCCGTGTGCGCAGCATTCGCCTGATCGATGGTTTGGAATTGGTCTCCCGCCCAGATCTCGCAGCTCTTGGCGCTGAGCTTGACCACGGCATCGAGCGGCTCCATCGGCGCGTGTGCCAAGTACGGGAACTCGTAGCTGGCCGATAACTTCCGGGCCGCGCTCTGGATGGCCTTCGCGGCATCGCCCTCCTTGCGCGCGGGGAGAGCGGGCTGGTCGGCGAGCCGCCGGTACTCCCCCATGATGGCGGCCGAGCTGCGCTTCTCGGCCTTGGAATCATCCCACTCGATCTGCAGCGCGTCCCGCCCCTGCTTGGCAGCCCAGAAGCTCTTCGCCACCACGGCGACACCTCGCGGCACCTGCACCACTTTGACGACGCCGGGGACGGCGCTGGCCGCAGTGGCATCGAAGGATTTGACGGTCGCACCGAACAGAGGCGGCCGCTTCAACAGCGCCACGAGCATGCCCGGCAACATCACGTCGAGCGTGAACTGTGCGGTGCCGTCGGACTTCGCCGAGGCATCGACGCGCGGCGCAGGGTGGCCGATCAATTTGAAATCCTTGGGATCCTTGAGGGTTACGGTCTCAGGCACCGGCAGGGTTGCCGCAGTCGCAACCAACGCGCCGAACTTCGCCTGACGCTTGCTGCCGGCGTGATATACGCTGCCCTTCTCCACCGTCAATTCGGCGACGGGTACTTTCCATTGCTTGGCTGCAGCGGTGAGCAGCATCACGCGCGCCTTGCCGCCGGCCTCGCGAAGCTGCATCCACGAATTGGCCATGGCCGAACTGCCGCCGGTTCCCTGTATCTTGCCGAAAGCGAAATTGGCATAGCGCGACGCATCCGCGGGTGCGCTTTCGACGCGGACATGTGCCCAGTCGGCATCGAGCTCCTCGGCGAGGACGGTGGCGATACCGGTGTACGCGCCCTGGCCCATCTCGAGGTGCTTGGCGATCACCGTCACGCTGTTGTCGGAACCAATTCGCAGGAAGGCATTGGGAGCGAACGCGGCGCCGGCGGAAGGGGCGACGGGACCGGCGAACGCGCGGCGTGTCGCGCCGGCCCATTCGAATCCAATGGTGAGCGCCACGGCGCCGACGGTACCGGCGCTCTTGAGGAATTCGCGGCGCGTCGATCGTGATGCGGCTTGAGGATTGGTGGTGGTCATTGGCTTATACCTTGATGGCGTCTGCGGCGGCATGGATCGCGGCGCGAATGCGCGAGTAGGTGGCGCAGCGGCAGATGTTGCCGCTCATGGCGCTGTCGATGTCGGCATCGGTCGGCGCAGAATTCGATTCGAGCAGCGCCGTCGCGGACATGATTTGACCCGATTGGCAGTAGCCGCATTGGGGCACTTGCAGTTTCACCCACGCCGCTTGCACTGCCTTCGCGGGCGTACTGGCCAAGCCCTCGATGGTCGTGACCTTGCGGCCGGCGACGGTCGACAGCGGTGTGACGCAGGAGCGAATGGCCTTGCCGTCCAGATGAACCGTACATGCGCCGCAGAGCGCCATTCCGCAGCCAAACTTGGTACCCGGCAGGCCGGCGACTTCGCGGACTGCCCACAGCAGGGGCATGTTGGGATCGGCATCCAGCGTGGTGGACTTGCCGTTCAGAGAGAATGACGTGGACATGGATTACTCCGTTTCGTCCGGATTTTCCGGCGATCGATTCTACAAATTTCCCGCGCGATTGGCTGGTTCATTTTAGCAGCAACATCGCCCGCGGCTCTTCTGTCATCACCGCTCGCAAGCCGCTGTCAGACTAACACTCCAAAACGTGTAGGAGCGCGTCGATATGCGTCCGGACGCGCTATTTATCAAGTGAAAGCCTCGATCGGTCATCTCTTGTTCACGGAGAAATACTAGTTATGCATCCCGTGTCATTAACAGTCCCGATGATTAGGAGGCAAAAAGCCATGAAAATCTCATCCATGCCTGCCGTCGCCATGGCGACGCTCATTTCTTCAGGCATCGCTGCTCTTCCTGCACTAGGTCAGACCGCTGCGTCCCCTTATCAATTGTCTGTGTTCGCCGCTGCGCCGACCGGCTTGAGTGCGCCTGATTCGATTGCAGTGCTCCGCGATCACGTCTTCGTGGGCTACGGCGACGGAAACAAGCCGGACGGATCCGATGGCAAGAAAACACAGATCGTCGAATATGCAATGGACGGCACGGTGGTGTACACGTACACGGTTCCCGGCCATAACGACGGACTGAAGGTCGATCCCTCCACCCATCTTTTGTGGGCCCTTCAGAATGAAGACGCGAACGCCAATCTGGTCATCATCAACTCGAAGACTCATGAACAGAAGCTTTATACGTTCGGCACGACGCTGCACGGCGGCGGCTACGATGACATCGTCTTCAGCGGCTGCAAGGTGTTCATCAGCGCCTCGAACCCGGCGAATAATCCGAACACCGGGCCGGCCATCGTCAGCGCCCGCTTGGACGGCAACCTCGTCGACGTGAAACCCGTGCTTGCCGGCAATGCCGGCGCCATTGACATTCCCACCGACGCCGCCGTCAAGCTCAACTTGCAAGACCCCGACTCCATGACTCTCAATCCCGAGGGCAACTTGGTTCTGGACAGCCAAGCCGACCAAGAATTGATCATCGTGGGCAATCCCGGGAGGCCCGATCAGAGTGTTCTGCATCTGCCGCTCACCTATCAGACGGCCTCGGGACTGAAGCCCGTGGAAGTCGACGACACGGCGTTCGTGACGTCAACCGAAGGCTTCGTTCTCATCGCGGATAAAGGCTTGAACAAGGTGTTCGCACTGAAAAAGAAAGCGTTTGCCCCCGGGACCGCTTTTGCCGCTGCAAACGGGGGTCCGTTTGTCGGCACGATCGACCTGACTACCGGAATCATCAGTCCTGTCGTGACCGGTCTCAAAGCTCCGGGCGGGGTAGCGTTCGTGGATACCACCAAGCGAGATGGCGATGCGCAACACGATGTGCTTAGGGAAGACGGCGAATCCTGCAACGATCATGGTTCGACATGGGCAGTGGCGGAGCGCATGGGCAAGCCGACCGCACTCTGGCAAGCCGACTGAATTGCAAGCGCGAAACGAGCCTGGGCCCAAATGGCTCAGGCTCGTTCTCGCTCAAACTCGAGGCAATGCGGCCGCGTTTCGAGAATCATGGGTGGAGTTCAATCGTCGTCCTCGTCATGCTCATGGTCGTCATCGTGGCCGCGCCTGTGATGGTGCTCCTCCTGCCGATAATAGCCGTCGTCGCCGTAATAACCGGGTACGTAGCCTGGCTGGAATTCAGGTGACAGCACAAAGTAAACCGGCCGACTGCAGGCGTTGTACTGATAGCAATACCGGGGCCAGTACCTCACATGATCCGGAGGAACGTACAGATAAACCGGTGGCGGCGGGGTTGCGACCGGTACCGCCATCACCGGCTCGGCATAGACGAGAGGTGGCGGCGCCTCACCGCCGAGATCAACCTGGCCATAAACTCCAGGCGCGATTTGACCGGCAAGGATGATGCGAATGTGCAAGTCCCCGGCGCGCGCGACGCCCGTGCTTAACAAGGCGACAGCCGCCATTGAAGACAATACCCAGTGATGCATGATCATGTCCTCTCTCCTTACACAACTCAGTCATTGAGTCATCTGAACAGGTAGCGGTGTACTGCGACAGAGTGTACGACGATGTCTACAACTGCCTGTTTTCTGTATGTCTTTTAATGCAGCCGAATAGAACCGTTAATGCTGCAGAACAAAACCGTCGTTGATCGGCGACATGTTGACGTCCCCGATCACTGGCCAGCGGTTACTTTGACGCGCGCTGCGGTCAGCACGAGGCCGGGAGCAGTTTGATGGCTGCGGCGCCGCGCTAAGCCAACCAGCGGATTCGGTGTGGCCGCCTCGGCGTTCGTCGCCGGTCCGGCATCACTCGTCGATGAGATCCTCGCCGGGAAATAGCGCGTCGTTGAAGCCGAACTGGGTCAGATCTCGAATGCGGCGCGGATAGAGGATCCCATCGAGGTGGTCTACCTCGTGTTGCACGACCCGGGCGTGAAAGTCCTTGACCGTGCGATCGATGGGCGAACCTAAGGCATCGAAGCCTGTATAGCGCAGATTTCGATACCGCGGTACGAGCCCGCGCATGCCGGGCACCGATAGGCATCCCTCCCAGCCCTCATCTTGCTCCTCGCCCAGCGGCGTCAAAGTCGGGTTGATCAGCACTGTAAAAGGCACGGGATCCGCTTCCGGGTAGCGTGGGTTGACTTCGAAGCCGAATATCACGACGCGCAGGCCCACCCCGATTTGCGGTGCAGCGAGGCCGGCCCCATTGAGATCGCGCATGGTGTCCCGCATATCGGCGAGCAGACTTTCGAGCTCGGGAGTGCCAAACTTGAGCACCGGTTCGGCCACCGCCAGCAGGCGCGGATCGCCCATTTTGATAACTTCGCGTATTGCCATGGTTCCGAGTATCTTAGCGGCCTTTTCAACGTGAGCCTATCGCGAACGCATGCCTGGTCGTTTATACATAAAAACCTTCGGCTGTCAGATGAATGAGTACGATTCCGGCAAGATGCGGGACGTGCTCGAGGCTGCCCATGGCATGACGCCTACCGACAATCCGGCGGAAGCGGACGTGTTGCTGGTCAATACCTGCTCCGTTCGCGAAAAGGCCCAGGAGAAGGTGTTTTCCCTGCTGGGCGAATGGCGGCTGTTCAAGCAGCAGCGTCCGGATGTGGTCATCGGCGTCGGGGGCTGCGTCGCAAGCCAGGAAGGCGAGGGGATCACGGCGCGGGCGCCGTTCGTCGATCTGGTGTTCGGTCCGCAAACCCTGCACCGCTTGCCGGACATGCTGCGGGGGTTGAAGCAGTCCGGCCGGCCGCAGATCGACATCAGCTTTCCGGAAATCGAAAAATTCGACCGGCTACCGGAGCCGCGCGCAACGGGCGCAACCGCATTCGTCTCGATCATGGAAGGCTGCAGCAAGTACTGCAGCTTCTGCGTCGTGCCCTATACGCGCGGCGAAGAAATCAGCCGCCCCTTCGAGCAGGTGATCGAGGAAGTGGAACGCTTGAGTCTGCAGGGCGTGCGCGAGATAACGCTGCTAGGCCAAAATGTGAATGCCTATGCGGGGCCCATGGCGGACGGCACGCTCGCCGATTTGGCGACGTTGATTCATTTCGTAGCCGCCGTCGACGGTGTGGAGCGCATTCGCTTCACCACCTCGCACCCGCTCGATTTCAACGACAGCTTGATCGAGGCGTATGCCAACGTGCCCAAGCTCAATAATTTTCTGCATCTACCGGTGCAGAGCGGCTCGGATCGTATTCTGGCTGCAATGAAGCGCGGTCATACTGTGCTCGAGTACAAGCAGAAGCTTCGCAAGCTTCGTGCGGTGCGGCCCGATATTTGCATTTCAACCGATCTCATCATCGGATTTCCCGGCGAGACGGACGAGGATTTTATCGCGACCATGAATCTCGTGGCGGACGTGGGTTTCGATCAGTCGTTCAGCTTCATCTACAGCCGCCGGCCCGGCACTCCGGCCGCGGCGCTGCCGGACGAGGTGCCGCATGAGGTCAAACAGCAACGGCTCGAGCTTCTGCAACGGCGCCTGAACGGTCAAGCGCGCGCCATTTCCGAGCGCATGGTGGGCAGCCTGCAGCGCGTGCTCGTCGAGCGGCCCGCCAAGCGCGACCCAATGCAGCTCGCCGGCCGTACCGACAACAATCGCTGGGTCAATTTCGACGGCCCGGCGGACAACCCGATGGCTCTCATCAACAACTTTGCGGACGTGATCATTACCGAGGCTATGCCGAATTCCCTGCGCGGACGATTGGACGACCTCCACCGACGGGCGTCGTGAGCGTCAGTGCGATGACGCGCGACGTGCTGCTCGCTCCGGCGGACAACGTCCGGCTGGTGGAACTGTGCGGGCCTCTTGACGAGCATCTGCATCAGATCGAGGCTAGGCTCGGCGTCGAAGTCAGGCGGCGCGGCAATCGATTTCAGATTGTCGGCTTGCCGGCCGCGGTCAAGCGCGCCGAAGCGGTGCTGCTCGGTTTATACGCGCGCGCGCAGCGCGAGCCCGTGGACTCCGAGCGGGTGCACATTGCGCTGCAAGAATTGGATATGGACAGCAACACTACCGACCCCAATGCGGATTCGGACGAGCTCAAGGTCCACACCGCCCGCGGCGCGGTGCGCGCCCGCGGCGCCAATCAAACCGAATACCTCACCAATATCCGTGCGCATGACCTGACCTTCGGCATCGGCCCGGCGGGCACGGGCAAGACGTATCTCGCCGTGGCCTGTGCGGTTGAGGCGCTGCAATCGGAAAAAGTCAGGCGCATCGTGCTCGTGCGGCCGGCGGTCGAAGCGGGCGAGCGCCTGGGTTTTCTTCCCGGCGATCTGACGCAGAAAGTCGATCCCTACCTGCGCCCCATGTATGACGCGCTGTACGAGATGATGGGGTTCGAGCGCGTGGCCAAACTGATCGAACGCAATGTGATCGAAGTGGCGCCCTTGGCCTTCATGCGCGGCCGGTCGCTCAACGATTCGTTCGTGATTCTGGACGAGGCGCAGAACACGACCAACGAGCAGATGAAAATGTTCCTGACCCGCATCGGCTTCGGCTCCAAGGCCGTCGTCACCGGCGACATCACGCAAGTCGATTTGCCGAACTCCAAGCAATCCGGCCTGCGCACGGTCATCGACATATTGCGCGGTGTGCGTGGGATCGCCTTCACCATGTTCAGCTCGCGGGATGTGGTGCGCCATCCGCTGGTGCAAAGAATCGTTCAAGCCTACGAGGCGAGCGCTCCCGACAACGGTTCCTAAAGACGGTGGCAGGGCGGCTCGAACTCGATGTGAGCTATGCGGCGCGCCAACCGTGGGTGCCGAGTTCACGGCAACTGGCCCGGTGGGCCGCCGCGGCGCTTGCACCCATGCGGCGTTCCATGGTGCTTTCCGTGCGGGTAGTGGGGCAGGGTCGCAGCCGCAGCCTGAACGCGCGTTTCCGGCACAAGGACAAGCCCACCAATGTGCTGTCGTTCAGCGGCGCCGGGAGCGTTCCCGACGGCCGGTATTTCCTCGGCGAACTCGTGATCTGCGCGCCGGTCGTGGCTCGGGAAGCGCTGACTCAGGAGAAAACCCTCGAGTCGCACTGGGCGCACATGACGGTTCACGGAGTGCTGCACCTGCTTGGTTTCGACCATGAGCGCAGGGCGGAGGCGGCGAAAATGACCGCAAAGGAGATTCAAATCCTTGATCGGCTTGGCTTTTCGGACCCGTATCGCTGATCGAGTATCCTTAAGCCCCCATGTCAGAACAACCTCACGGCGGCACCACAGGCCGCTGGTTAAAACGCATTACTCAGTCGATGTCGGGCGAGCCGCGCGATCTCGCCGAGCTCATCGAGGATCTACGCGAAGCCAGCGAGCGCGGCCTGTTCGACGGCGACGCGCTGGTCATGCTCGAGGGTGTGCTGGCGGTGGCCGACATGCAGGTACGCGACATCATGGTGCCGCGCTCGCAGATGGTGTTCGTCGAACGCGACGAGTCTCCGGATAAGCTCGTCGAGCTAGTGGTCGAATCCGGGCATTCGCGCTTTCCCGTGATCGGCGAGGATCGCGATCAAATTCTCGGCATCCTGCTGGCGAAGGATTTGCTGCGCTTGCAGGTCGCGGGCGACGAGAACTTCGAGATTCGCGAGTACATGCGCCCGGTGGTGTTCGTTCCCGAGAGCAAACGGCTCAACGTCTTGCTCAAGGAATTTCGGCGCAGCCACAATCACATCGCCATGGTCGTGGATGAATATGGCGGCGTGTGCGGGTTGGTCACCATCGAGGATGTCATCGAACAGATCGTCGGCGAGATCGACGATGAACACGATGTCGAGGATGACCAGACGATCCGCAGAGAGGGCCCGCGGGAATTCACGGTGCGCGCACTCGCTCCCATCGCGGACTTCAATCAATACTTTGGGACTGCGTTTTCCGACGAGGAATACGACACCATCGGCGGCTTGCTGATGCAAGAGTTCGGGCGGTTGCCGCGCCGCGGAGAGACCATTCAGGTCGGCGAGTTGGAGTTTCGCGTGTTGCGCGCCGATCGTCGCCGCATCGATCTTCTGCGTGTGATCACGCCAACCGATATTGAGCCGCCTGCCGCCGACGAGTCGAATCCTTGAGCGTCAATGAGCGCGGCGCTTCCGCCGCGTTGCAGACTCAGGCCTTATGGCGGCTGGCGGCCGCGTTCGCCACCGGCGCATCACTCAATGTCGCGTTCGCACCGTTCGGCTGGTGGCCGGTCGCCGTCGTGGCGCCGGCGGCGCTGTTTGCTCTCATCCGCGGCCTGCCGCCGCGCCGCGCCGGCTGGACGGGCGCCGCATTCGGCGCGGGGCTCTTCGCACTCGGCACTTACTGGCTGTACACCTGCCTTCACGTGTTCGGCTTGGTGCCGATTTGGCTGACGGTGGTATTGCAGGCGGCGCTGGTCGGACTGATGTCCCTGTATTCCGCAGCGCTGTGCTATCTGGCGAATCGTTTCTGGCTCAAGCCCGGCGCGACGCGCGCCTGGCTGGTGCTCCCCGTGCTCTGGGTGCTGCTCGAGTGGCTGCGCGGCTGGGCATTGAGCGGATTCCCGTGGCTGTCCCTCGGCTATGCCATGATCGATTCGCCCCTGAGAGGCTGGGCGCCGTTGTTCGGAGTCTATGGCGTCACCTGGGCCGCGGCCACGATGGCGGTGGCGCTCAATGTGTTGCTGATGCCGAGCGTCCCGGTGCCACGGCGGCTCATTGCGCTCGCGGGTATCGTGGCCCTGTTCCTGATTCCCGCGCTGCTCGCGCGCTACGATTGGACGCGCGCCGCCGGATCGCCGGTCTCGATTGCCGCCGTGCAGGGCGCCGTGTCGCAAGACCAGAAGTGGCAGGCGAAAAATCTCGATGAGACCATGAAGCGATACTCCAGGCTCACGGCACAGGCTTGGGGCGCCCGCCTCATCGTCTGGCCGGAGGCCGCGCTGCCGGTGCTCGCCAATGAGATACCGGACTATTTGCGGCGGCTGCAGGAGCAAGGCCACGCGCACGATGCTGATATTGCGGTCGGTCTCGTGAACTATGAGCCTGCGACCAAGCGGTATTACAACGGGCTATTGATATTGAGCGGGTCGGGCGGCGGTTGGTATTACAAGCGGCACCTGGTGCCCTTCGGTGAATATTTCCCGGTGCCTGCGTTCGTGCGCTCCTGGTTGCGGCTGATGAGTCTGCATTCCACGGCGCCGCATCAGCATCTGCAGATTGCCCGCATGCGCGCGCTCGAGGCCGGGCGCTACTTGGTGCGTGCCGCGAACGACGGCATCACGGCCGCGATCGGGCCGCACGGTGAGATCGTGGCGCGTCTGCCGCAGTTTCAAGAGGCCGTGCTGCGCGCCGATGTGCAGTCCATGACGGGTCTTACTCCCTATGCGCGGCTGGGCAATTATCCTGTCGTCATCAGCGCCGGTCTGATGCTGGCGGTGGCCGTTTGGCGCCGGCGGCAGGGCGATGCAGCCCGATGAGCTTCGCGGAGCGCGCGCTCTTGTGAGCCCCTGCGTCGCTGTGGCAACACCGCTGATGACGCAGAGGAGCCGAGACATACGGGGCGCAAGGAGCTGCCCACCTAAGGCCACTTCGATCTAGTGGAGCGCGGAAATGGAGTTCTGGTTAGGTGACAACCGATCGCAAATTCACGGTTACAGGCGCGCATCGAACGCATCTGGCGCCGACCGCGTTCACCGGTCAAGGAGCACGCGAGTCTTACAAACGCAGCGATCATCGACGAATCATTTCAATAGGTGGTGCCAGTCACGTGCTGATGACGGCGGCAAGCTGCCGTATCTTGCGCTCGAGCCGATCCGAATCATTCTTAGCCCGGTCGATCGAAAGCGCCGAAATGCTGATGGCGGCGACCGCGTAGCCCTGTGAGTCGCAAATCGGAGCGGCGACACAGCATGCACCCACATCACACTCTTCGACATCGTGAGCAATTCCCTCTTTGCGCACTTGAGCAATCTCGGCAAGCCAACGCTGCCGGTCTGTGATGGAATTCTGAGTGCGTCCAATGAGGCCGCCATCGGCCAGGTTATCTGCCAGTTCCGTATTCGCGTCGAACGCGACGAGACATTTCCCCAGAGCGGTCACGTTCAGTGGTCTTCTTTGTCCCACTGCGGAGGCGATGGTTGCGAACTTGAGGCTCTCCGCCTTATCGATATAGACCACTTCGTTACCGTCACGAATTCCCAGGTGCACCGTGGGGCCGCCTGACTGGACGAACTCCTCCATCGCTACTTTTGCCCGTCTGCGCATGATCGCCCAACTTCCAGCTTGAGCAGCTAACGCAATGATCTTGGGACCGAGCTGCCACATCGGTTGCTTTGGAACCGATCTCACCAGTCCGAATTGCTCGAGCTGGTTCAAGAAGCGATAGGCTGTCGGCCGGGACACCTTGGCGGCCTTCATGAGTTCGGCGACGCTTATTCCTGCCGGGTTAGTGGTTTCTCCAACCGCGAAGAGCAGGCGGAGCGCCTTTCCGAGCGAGGTTTGCGATTTCATCTACGCCCTGTGCTTGAACAATCGCATACTACCGGTGTTGATGGGATACAGTAAATGCCTCTATTGCAGCAATGGCCGGACCGAGCAGCAAAACATGGTCGACGGCAATGGGGTCGGCGGGGATGCTCACGCTCCCTCATAAAAACCGTGAGAGCGCGGTGCCGCCGCCGGCGCTCGATTCATACGCCGCCTCCACCAGCCGCATCGTGTTGAGCACGTCATCGACGCCGGTTAGCAGCACCGAATCTTCGCCGCTGACAAAGCGTTGCAAGTTGCTCATCGGGCCGGTGAATGCGTCGGGGAACCATGAGCCGGCCAGCGTCAGAGGTTCCCAGTCCCGGCCGTCGGTTTTGATCTCGAATGAGTCAGGCTGCCCTTTCGGATAGTCGAGCATCACGCCGATGCGTATCCAGACCACCCCCCGATCGCCTTCGAACTTGAAGGTCGCTGCCTGCCGATGCGAGCCATGGGCGTAGTTGTGATTGAGTGACAGGCACACCCGCGTCGCGGAGCCATAATTCAGGATGATCGAGGAGCGCGTGCTCTTCAGCTTGGGAAAGCGTGCGTCCGGAATAGTGAGTGCGTACACCCCCGCCGGCTCACCGAGAAGCGAGCGGATCAAATCCAGATAGTGGATCGAATGGACCTGGATCTCCACCCGCTCCAGCGGCTCGAGAAACGGGAACAGATGCCATGGATCGGCTACGTTCAACTGCATCTCAACATCGGTCATGGCGCCGAGCCAGCCGCGTTGGAAGGCATCGCGCACCGCCAGCATGTAGGGCGCGAAGCGCAGTTGATGGTTGACAGCGGCGACCAGCTGCTTGCGCCGGCAACAGTCGACGATGGCGCGCGCCTGCTCCAGATTGACCCCCATCGGCTTTTGCATCAGCACGGACGCTGCCGCGGGCAGTCGTTCCAATAGGGCCAACGTCGCTGTGGGCGGGATGGCGACGTCGAAGATCACCTTCCGGGCGGCGGTGTCCGCGATCGCTTCATCCAGACTGGACCAGGCGCGAGCAATGTTCCAGCGCTCGGCCGTCGCCTGCGCGCGATCTCGGTTCTCGTCAAAAATTCCCACGACCTCGAATCCGGCCTTGCGGTAGGCCGGCATGTGCGCATCATTGACGATGCCGCCCGCACCGATCATCACGATGGGCATCGGGCTTTTCGGCGTCGGCCACGCCTGTTGCAAGGACTGGGCGGTGCTCATGAGGGCATTCTCTGTGATTTTAACCGGTAGATGCGCCGCGCGTTGCAGTGCGCCAGCGCGTCAAGCTCTGAATCGCTGGCTCCTTGCATCAGAAGATCAGTGACGTGTTTCCAAGTCGTGAGCCCCTTGGTCAGCTTGCAAACAGGAAAGTCGCTACCCCAAACGACGCGCTGCCAGCCGAAGCTCTGAATGACCTCTTCGATGTAGGGGCGCAAATCCTCAGCCACCGGCGCAACGTCGCTTCCCTGCCAGCGCGAGGGATCACCGTAGGCGATGACGCCGGAAATCTTGCAGTGAACATTGGGAAGCGTTGCCAAGGTGCGAATACCCTGACGCCAGTGTTCGAACTCATCACTGGCAACACGAGGAATACCGCAGTGGTCGAGCACGAACGTGGCGTTGTGCAGGGACTTTGCGAGGTCAGCGGCCTGCGGCAATTGATGCGACAAAACACACAGGTCAAAAGGGTGGCCCTGCCCGGTCAGGAGCCGCAAATTGGCGCGGAAGCGCTCACTGGACGAAAGTTCGTCCGGCTGTGTATGCAGCACCCGCCTGAATCCGTGTATCAGCGGGTTGGCGGTCGTGCGCTCCACAAACGACGCGAATGCCTTGCCATCGGTGGATTCCGGACGGCATGACGAAATTGCCCCAACCATCGGTCCGAATCGGTCCTTGGCGAGTTCTTCCACCAGCTCGGTTTCAGCTTCGATGTCCGCCTCGCGCACGTCCGCTTCCATGTGCAGTGCCGGACCGATGCCAAGGGACTGCGCTTCACTCAGGTAGTCCTTCAGATGAAAAGAATGCCGGAGAGCGGGCAGTGCAGCTGTCCAATCGTAATGCAGCCGCTCCGGGTAGAGCAAATGAACATGGGTATCCAACCATTGGCGCATGGCGATCACGTCTTTGCCGAGCGCGGATCCCGGTATTTCACGGTCTGCAAGTGCTCGCAATAGAGTACCAATGCGCCGTCATCCTTGAAAACCTCGTAAGACGCCCGGTACAGACCCAGAGAATCGTTCTTCAGCGCCTTGTCCATATCCGTCTTGATCGTATAAATGGTGTCGCCTATAAACACCGGCGCAATGAAGCGCAGGCGGTCATATCCGTAACTGAATGCGTTTTTGCAATTGGTGGCGACCAACCCCAGGCCGACGCTAAACACCATGGCGCCCGCAACCAAACGGCGGCCGAACTGGGCACTACGCGCGAACGGTTCGTCGGCGACGTAAGGGTGCATGTCGAGCACAAGACTATTGAATAGCATGCATTCGCCCTCGGACAATGTCCGGCGTATTGACCGAATCTGGCGGCCGGGCGTGATGTCCTCCCAGTACCAATCCTCGGCGTTCCATACGGGAATGTCCGGGTGTTTCTCGAGTGGGGTATTTTTGGGAGGTGTCGCCATAGTCAAGTCAGCTCCTGTAAGAATGTCCGATTCACCCACTCGTTATGTTCACCGATTCGTGGAGCCGCCAGCGGAGATTCCGGGCGAACTCGGTCAAAACGAATCGGGCAGCGCGTGGTCCGTATTTCCCCGCCCTGATCACGCCGCACGGTTTGCAGCATATCGAGGCACCGGAACGCCTCGTGCTGCAAAAGTTCATGCCAGTGCAGAACGGGAGCGCACCAGTAATCGACGGCGCGAAGGCGCTGCAGCCAGTATGCTGTTGACTGTTGAGACAGGTGCGACGCGAGCACGGCCTTGATCTCGTCGCGCTTGGCAAAGGCATCCTTTGCTTGGTCGAAGCCGCGCAATGCCAGGCAATCCAGCGCTTGCGCCAGGGTCGTCAATGAGCCCATGGCGAGTGCGAGGTGTCCGTCCGCTGTTGCGTAAATGCCGTAGGGGGCGCCGAGATAGGCATGTGCATTGTTGGCAGAGGAACGTTGCGGCGCTTTGCCGCCGTCATTCAGATGGGTGGTCAGCACCTCGAACTGGAAATCGACGATGGATTCGAGCAGGCTCACTTCGACCCGTGTGCCCCGGTGGGTGTTGCCGCGCTGAATCAACGCGGCCAGTAACCCCTGCACCAGATGGGCGCCCGTGAGGATGTCCGCGATCGCCAGGCCCATCGGTACGGGCCCCTGACGACGGTCGCCGCTGAGCCAGACCAGGCCCGACAGACTCTGCGCCAGCAGGTCCTGGCCGGGAAAACCCACCCACGGCCCCTCGGGACCATAGCCGGTGACGCTGCCGTAGATCAGGCGTGGATTGAGTTCTCGGACGACTTCGTAGTCCAGCCCGACGCGCCGCATGACGCCGGGGCGAAAGTTCTCCACCATCACATCCGCCTTCGTGATCAGATGTCGAATCGCCCGAAGGTCACCCGGAGTTTTTAGATCGGCGGCATAGGAGCGCTTGTTGCGGTTGATCGTGTGGAACAGGGTGCTGTCGCCGTCGATCTGCAAGTCGCTGATATACAGTTGGCGGCAGGAATCGCCGTTGACAGGACGCTCGATCTTGATCACCGTGGCACCCATGTCCGCCAGCCGCAGGGTGGCGCTCGGCCCGGCGAGGAACTGGCTGAAGTCGAGAACCAGCAATCCTGACAGCGGTAGCGCAGTGCCCCTCGGCAGGTCGGGCTCGCGTGAGAGTGATGCCTTGTCTTTCATGGAGTTCCTGTGTGTGAGCTGGGCAACCGAAGTCGACGATCCAGCTCGTTGAGCGCCTCGAGCGCTTCTGGAGGCGACAGTCGACTGCGCAAGTAGTCGTCCATCACGGCGGTGGCGCGTATCTGAAATTCTATCGCCCGTGCGTGCCGCGGCCGCACGTAGGCCCGATCCAGCGTTGCAAGCGTGCGCATGAAGAAATTCTGAGTGATGCGGTTGTTTTCGGGGTCAAGCCAGGCCCCCCGATAGCCGGGCTGGCCGCCGCCGGCGGTGAACAACCCGGTCTGGACCGGGCCGGACGCAACGAATTGCGCGTACTCGAGGGCCGCATCGAGTGCAGGGCCGGCGCAGCGGGCAGAGACGGACAATCCGGCGCCCCCCAGCGTCGTGCACAGCGGCTTACCCAATCGACTCGGGGGAGAACCAAAGCGCAGGGGATTGCGAGAGGTGATGGAGTATCCGCGCCTGGCGTAGTTCGAGTACCCGTAGGCCAACGGGCTGTATCCGTAGCGATCGCTCGTCGTCATCAATTCATACGCAGCGATGGGATTACGCGTCAGGCTGCTCTCGCCGCATATCGTAGTCAGCTCCTTGATTGCGGCGAGGGCCGCCATCCCGACCTCTTGGTCCACGATGGCTGCGACCGCGGTAAATGGCGTTTGTCCCTCATTGATGCAAAGCGAGTACCAATGCATGAGACAGTCCAGAGGCAACCCCGCGAAGGCTACCAGTCCGGCGCGGGCCAACTCCAGCATGTCATCCCAGGTGGCCGGTTCCTCGACGCCATTCGCCTCGAGTATGTCCGGCCGGGAGGCGGCAACCGGTGCGGCCGCGTCAATGGCCAGCGCCCATTGGTGGCCGGCGATGTGGTAACTGGCATGGGAGGCGCCAACGCTGTTGTTCGACTGATCCTGCAACAGGTCCTCGGACAGAAATTTATCCAGGGGAATGAAAAGCTCGTGAGATGCCGCTTCGCCCATCGATGGATGGTCTATGACGAGAAGATCGTAGTTGGCGCTCAGGGTGGCGATGGATTCATCGGCGAACGATTGCAGGGAGCGAATATGCCAGTCGATCAGCACATTGGGATGGAGCTCGCTATAGCGCTGCGCCGTCGCCACCATCGGTAGATATCCGCGTGTGTGGCCCCAGGTGATTCCTCGCAAGACAAGTGCCCGCACCGTGGACTCCCCAAGCGTGTTCTAGCGACTCTTCTTAGGATCGTAGGCGACTGTCTTTTGCAGTTGCTCCCCGAGCTTCTCGATACCAACCCGCATCGTCTGTCCTGGCTTCAAGTAGACGGGCGGCGATCGTCCCAAGCCCACGCCGGGCGGAGTGCCGGTGGAGATCAGATCGCCCGGCTGCAGCGACATGAACTGACTGATATAGCTCACCAGATAGGCCGGGCTGAAGATCATGGTTGCCGTGCTGCCCTGCTGATAGCGGCGCCCGTCCACGTCCAGCCACATCTTGAGATTGGTTGGATCTCGCACCTCGTCGGCGGTGACGAACCAGGGACCGATGGGAGCGAACGTGTCGCAGCTCTTTCCCTTCGACCACTGACCGGACCGCTCCAACTGATATGCTCTTTCGGAGAGGTCGTTGACGACACAGTAGCCAGCGATGGCTTCGGATGCAGCGCTCCCGTCAACATAGCGGATTTCGGTACCGATCACTACCCCGAGCTCGACTTCCCAATCCGACTTCTCTGAATTCGGAGGAAGGATGACCTCATCATAAGGTCCCGTGAGGGAGGAGACGGCCTTCATGAAAAGGACCGGCTCCGTGGGAATCGGCATCCCCGATTCCTTGGCGTGGTCCGCATAGTTCAAACCGACGCAGATGATTTTCCCGATTCCGCCGACACATTGTCCGATGCGAGGCTCGCCTTCGACCAAGGGCAGCGAATTCAAGTCCATGGCGTTGAATCGGCTGAGTTGCGCCAGCGTACCGCCGGCAATGTCGGTCACCAGATGGCTGATGTCACGGATCCGGTTCAGCGGGTCGAGCACACCGGGCCGCTCTTTCCCCTTTTCCCCGTAGCGAACGAACTTCATTGATATTCCCTCAGATCGTCATGCCGCCATCGATGGCGAGCAATTGGCCGGTGACGAAGCTACTCTCATCGCTCGCCAGATAGACGCATAAGGAGGCGACTTCCTCGGGCGTGCCGAAGCGCATCATGGGCTGGCGAGAGATGAACATGTTGTAGGCCGTGTCATACCCGCCGACCTCTTCGCCCAAGGTCGTGATTCGCTCCGCGAGGGACGGTGAGCTCACCGTACCCGGGCACACGGCGTTGCAGCGGATCCCGCTGCCGATGTAATCGGCGGCAAGAGATTTTACCAGCCCGTTGACCGCCGATTTCGAGGCGCCATAGGCGGCTCGCCGCGGCAACCCCTTCAAGCTCGACGCTACCGAGGAAATACACACGATGCTGCCTCGGCCCGCCTTCTGCATGCCGGGCACAACGGCGCAAGCTGCGAAGAAAAAGCTTTCGACATTGATTTCGAAGGACCGTCGCCAGGACTTCAGGTTGCAGTCGAGCGCAGTACCTTGGTGTACGTAGCCGATGCAATGGATCAGCGTGTCGAATCCAGGCGAGTTCTCCACCAGAGACCGAACCGCCTCAAAATCCGTGCCGTCGAGCGCCACCGGTTTGATTGAGGCGCTCTCGAGGTCCGCGAGAGCTGGTGCGTCAATGTCGGTCGCGATGACCTGCGCGCCTTCCGCGCTTGCCGCGAGGGCGCATGCTCGACCGATGCCCCGGGCAGCCGCCGTCACCAATATGTTTTTTCCTTGAAGCCGTCCCATAGGCACCCGAACTCCCCATCGATTAAACCGTTAACGAGGCCAAAAACGACCTGACAGCCGCCGGTGCGGCCACACGTGAGACACGTTATCTCGATATGTGAGACAAAACAAGTTAGAGAGCCCGAAAAGTCACAAATATGTCTTATATGTTGACACATGCAGTTCAGAATGTGAGTATCGCTGGCATAACGAACGTTCTGGCGATTATAGGGGGAGAGTTATGCGGATTGGGTACTGGCGATTCGTGTCTACGTTTCTGGGTGCGTTGTCTGTGGTCCATGCAGGGGCAGTACAGGCGCAAATAGCGCCGAGCGCACCCAGCGAAACTGCGGATTCGGCCGACCCGGCTGCGCACGGCGGCGGGAATGCGACCGGGGATGCCCAATCGCTTGACGAGATCGTCGTTACCGGAATCCAGGCGGCGCTGCAAGCGGCGCAGAAGGAGAAGAGAAATGCTCCCGTGGTCGTGGAGGCCATCACTCCGGAAGACCTGGGCAAGTTCACCGACAACAGCATCGCCGATGAATTGCAACGCGTGCCCGGCGTGCAGATCGACCGAGGGACCGATGGCCGATCCGGCGATCACGTATCGATACGCGGCATGGGCTCGGAATTCATCACCACGACCGTCAACGGCCGAACGGCGGGAAGCTATGGCATCGAGGGCCTGCGCGGCCTGCGTGAATTCGCCGTCGACGTGCTGCCCAGCGAAATACTCAGCGGCGTTTTGATTTATAAAACTCCATCGGCCGAGTTGGTCGAATCCGGTCTTGGAGGCGAAGTGGACTTTCAGACCTTAAAGCCCCTGGATTACAAACCGGCCAATGGCGAACACTATTTCGGAAGCATTACCGTCAAGACGCAAACCAACAGCACCGAACCCAAATGGGGCAAGGGCGTCAGCGGGATCTTCGGCGACAAGCTGCTCGACGACACCTTGGGTGTGTACGTCGCCGGCATCTGGAATAAAAATCCGATCCGCGAAGACTTTGCCGAGATTCGGCCGCAGATCGATACCGTCAACATCAGAAATGCCAGCGGCGGCGTCAGCCAGCAGCAAGTGATATTTCCGAGCTATCCCGATCTCGGGATGATGAGGAAAGTCGAGGAACGCAAGGCATTCAGCACCGACGTTCAGTGGAAGCCGAGTGAATTCGTCGAGCTCAACGTCGACTACACGTATAGCAAATACGATCGCACGGATAACCGTGACTACAATACCCTGCAGTATGATGGCGGAAGCGTCCTCAATGGGGTATTCGAGCCAGGCGGTATCACCATTCAAAACGGCGCCGTTACCGGCTTGGACTTCACCCATTACACTCCCGCAGCCGGAGCCGGCACTGCCTCGCAAGTGACCGTATCGGAGCTGCCGCTCATTTACGATAATTTTTCCACCACCCAGATCGGTGGTCTGAATGGAAAGTGGCACAACGACAGGTGGACTGCTGCACTCGACTTCTCGCTGAGTCGGATGAGGGCCTTGCAGAATCTGGGCTTGTTCTATGCTCCCGCCATCAGTTATCCGTCATACGCCGGGGTCAACTACAGCGCAAATGCCAGTGGACCAGCCACCTTCAACTTAGGTGCCCCAGCTCTCACGAACCCCGCGCTCTATAGCACCAACGCGGTATTCCAACGCTTCATCCAAAGCAACAACGACGGCGGGGCCGTCAAGTTCGACCTTGGGAACAAGTTCAACGACAACCTCACGTTCAAGGCCGGACTGCGATACGCAGAGACCGACGTCGACGTACGCAGCGTCTCCTACTACGGTGCGGTTAGCCCGACCCAGAGTCAAGCGATCCAGAACCAACTCTATCCGGGCGGGATCGATACGATATTTCCAGGCTGGAACTTCGGTATGAACGCCCAGCCCGTGCAAAACCCCGCTGCGGTTTTTTCGGGCAATTCACTTCCCGTTCCGCCGCTCGATTTCAGCCAGCCACCGTTATCCGGCCCATTCTTTGGATCGACCAAGGCGTCCGGGCCGTGGAGCATCGATGCGACCCACAGCCACGCCAACCGAGAAGAAACCGCAGCGGTTTATGGGCAAATGGACGCAACGGGATCGCTCATGGGTGTCGAGGCGAGCGGCAACGTCGGTTTGCGAGTGGTGAACACGATCGAGCATGCCAAGGCGTTTCAAACAATCACCTATGTGGACAAGAACAATCTGCAGACCGGACCGAGCGTGCTCGTGCCGATCGAGACCGAGCATCGATACACGAGCTTCCTGCCCTCGGTTAACTTGAACCTTCACCCGCAGGACCGGATGAATTTGCGGTTTGCAATCGCGCGCACCTTGAGTCGGCCGGAATACGAAGACATGTCTCCCATCAACGTGCTGTCGATTCCCGACCCGAAGCTTGCTTCAACGAACGCCAATTCCCGGGGTACGGGCATCGTGGGCAACCCCTACCTGAAACCCGAGATGGCCTGGAACTTCGATTCGACCGTGGAGTACTACGCCGGCAATGGCGGATCGTACGTCGCCAGCGTGTTCTACAAGATGGTGTCTGATTTCATCTCCCCGGTCACGGTTTATAACGCGACGGTTGTCGGGCAAGGCGCGCAGCTGTTCAACCTGTCGGCCGCGCAAAACATTTCCAACGGTAAGGCCTACGGCGCCGAAATCGGATTCAATCAACCGCTCAGAGCTTTCCTGGAAGCATTGGATGGCTTTGGCGTGCAGGCAAACTACACGCGGGTCGAAAGCTCCATCGATCAACAGATATCCGGGCATTCCTTTGCGTTTCCCGGCTCCTCGAGAAACAATGTCAACGGCACCTTTTACTACGACAAAGGCCCGCTCGACATGCGCGTTTCTCTGGTGTACCGAAGCGACTATCTGAGTGCTCTCCCCTGGATCGGCGTCGTCAATTTCCCGACCTACACCGACGGCTATACCCAGGTAGACGCGAGTGCGACCTACAAATTCGGTCGGCATTTTGATCTCACCGTCACGGGATCCAATCTGGTGGAGACAGGACGCCGTGACTACGCGTATCAGTCCTCAACGTTCCTGAACTATTACACGCGGCCTCGTGTGGTGGCCATCGCGCTACGCGCCTCGTTCTGATCGCGAACCCCAATCCGTGGCCACCCCTAGGGTGGCCGCGGTACCGGTCAAAGATAATCCTCGGGAGGTCTGGTGAGATTCAGTCGTGCCGTCTCGTTTGAGGACTATCAGAGCCTCTCCAGGCGCCGGCTTCCAAAAGTACTCTTCGACTATATCGATGGTGGAGCCTACGCCGAGGTAACCATCAAGCGAAACGCGACAGATTTCGACAAGCTCTGTCTTCGACAGCGGGTCATGAGGGACATGAGCTCGGTCAATCTCTCGTCAGATCTGTTCAATCAAAACCTTTCGCATCCCGTCCTTCTGGGTCCCGTGGGCTTTGCAGGCATGTTCTCCAGGCGGGGGGAAGTGCAGGCCGCGCGGGCGGCCGCTGCGGCTGGGGTGCCGTTCTGCCTCTCGACGGTGAGCATATGTTCCATCGAGGAAGTGTGCGCCGCTGTCGAAAAGCCGCCGTGGTTTCAGCTCTATGTGATCAAAGATCGCGGGTTCGTTCGAGAATTGCTCGCACGCGCTCGAGCGGCACGTTGCCCAGTGCTCGTGCTGACCGTTGATCTTCCAACCCCGGGTGCCCGCTACAGAGATCATCGATCGGGAATGACGGCGCGGCACGATACTCTGGGAAGGATGAAACAGATCTTCGACGGGCTATCTCATTCGGGCTGGCTGTACGACGTGTTCATGCGGGGACGGCCACATGGATTCGGCAATCTGACTGCCGCTGGCGGCAAGCCGAAATCCTTCAGCGAGGCGTGGGATTGGATCCGCGCCAACTTTGACGTATCCGTGACATGGGCGGATCTCGAGTTCATTCGGTCAAACTGGTCGGGACCCATCGTAGTGAAGGGGATTCATGACACAGAGGATGCAAGGGAAGCCGCCCGAGCAGGAGCCGCCGGCATCGTCGTTTCCAATCATGGCGGCCGACAGCTCGACGGAGTGGAGTCCTCAATACGCGCGCTGCCGCGGATCGTCGATGCCGTGGGCGACAAACTGACGATACTGATGGATGGCGGAGTGCGCTCGGGGCTCGATGTCCTCAAGGCGCTGGCCCTCGGAGCGAAAGGCTGCTTACTGGGAAAAGGCTGGGCATTTGCACTGGCGGCGGGCGGTGAAAGAGGCGTTCGCCGCATGCTCGGCACGTCGCGGGATGAGTTGAGGGCGGCGATGATACTCGCCGGGTGTTGCGACGTCAGGGCCGCGGGGCCGGATCTCGTGAGAGAAGCAAGTTGAGGCGAATGAACGCCAGCACGATGCCGGCATCGAGGCTAAGCGAATGAAGAACGAGGCATCGTCCAAACGCGTATACGCGGTGATTCCATTTGCCATGACGATCAGCCTGTTCTTTTTCTGGGGAATGGCGCACAACTTGAACGATATCTTGATCGCGCAGTTCAAGAGAGCGTTCAGCTTGAGCAATGCCCAGGCAAGTCTGGTGCAGTCGGCTTTCTACTGTGCATACCTCGTGATGCCGCTACCGGTGTCGATCGTGATGAATAAGCTGGGGTATCGAAACGCGGTGCTGTGCGGGCTCGTCACGTACGGGGTCGGCGCGATGTTGTTCTGGCCCGCGGCCGCGGTCCATCAATACGAGGCGTTTCTCGCGGTACTGTTCATCGTCGCGTGCGGGATCGTCTTTCTCGAGACGTCCGGCATGGCGATGATCGCTGCGTTAGGACCCAGTCGTAGCTACGAATGGCGAATAAATCTCGCCTCGGCGTTCAATCCCGTAGGCTCGATCGCCGGTATCATGATCGGCCGCCAGTTCATATTTCCCTCCGTCGAGCTCACGCCGCTGCAGCGGGCCTTGCTGTCTCCGGAGCAGGCGGCCAACTACTCCGCACTACAGGCCGACGCAGTACGATGGCCATACCTCGCGATCGGCGTCTGCGTCATTTTGTGGGCCATCGCGATAAAAATGACTCCCTATCCGCCTGAGGTCGACGAGAGACGAGTCAATGCCAGCTTCAAAGGCGAGCTGGCGAAACTGAGTAAGTCTCCTCATTATCTATACGGTGTGTTCGTTCAGCTCTTGTATGTGGGTTCTCAGATATCATGCTGGAGCTTTCTCATTTTGTATGCGAAGTCACAACTACCCGGCATCACGGATCGGAACTCCGCCACCTATTTGATCTATTCATTGTGTGCCTTCATCGCCGGTCGATTTACGACCACTATCTGCTTACGATGGTTTTCCTTGGCGAAGATCTGCGCTGTGGCGGCATCGGCCAGCGTGGTGTTGTGCATCATTGCGGCGGCGGTGGGCGGTGAGCGCGGTGTGTGGTCACTGGTCGGCGTGGGATTCATGATGTCCGTCATGTTTCCGGCCATCTTCACCATGGGCTTGTCGGGCCATGAGGAGGAGGCACGTCTGGGCACGGCACTCATGATCATGTCCATCATCGGCGGAGCGATCATTACGGCGATCATGGGGAGAGTCGCCGACATTTATAGCGTCATGAATGCCTATTTCGTCCCGGCGGCATGTTTTGCAGCGGTATTGATTTACGCGCTCGTGTCGATCAGGAGGGAGGAGAAGTGCAGTAGCCCTCGCCTGCAGAAAGCGCCCATTCGAGCTGACATCGTGGCGTCACGGGAGGTTTGAGCCATGCCGAGCATAGAACGAGCCACGTTGAGCCTGGTTAACCTCACGCCACCCGTGCGGCGGGTCGATGCCATCCAAAGCTTCGTTACTCAAGAGACGCCCGTGGTGCGTCTACAGTGCACTGATGGCTCAGAAGGCGTGGGCTATTCGTACACCATCGGCACGGGCGGCTCGTCGGTCGTCGCCTTGTTGAGAGATCATCTGCTGCCGCGTCTCATCGGACAGGACCCGGATCGAATCGAGGGGATTTGGCAAGACCTGCTTTTTCACACTCACGCCACCCATGTGGGCGCTATCACCAGTCTGGCCCTGGCGGCGATCGACACGGCGCTGTGGGACAGGCGCGGCAAAAAGCTCGGCCTGCCGCTGTGGAAGCTGGCGGGCGGCGCCCGCTCCCAGGTGCCGATCTATACCACCGAGGGCGGTTGGCTGCATTTGTCGACGGAAGATCTGGTGGCCCAAACTGCCGCAGCCAAGCAGAACGGCTTTCTGGGCGCCAAAATAAAGATCGGACGCTCGCATGTGAGCGAAGACCGCGCACGCTTGCAAGCCGTGCGCGAGGCGGTGGGCGATGGCTTCGAGCTGATGGTAGACGCCAATCAGGCCTTCAGCCTGTCCGAAGCGCTGCGGCGCGCGCACGGCTTGAAGGACCTGAACCTCGCGTGGCTGGAAGAGCCCATGCCCGCCGACGATGTGACAGGCCACGCCCAACTCTGCAGCCAGTCCGCGCTGCCGATTGCGGTGGGGGAGTCGATTTACAGCATGGGTCAATTTGCCGACTATGTGCGGGCCAATGCCTGCCATATCGTCCAAGTCGACGTGGCCCGAGTGGGCGGCATCACGCCTTGGTTGAAAGTTGCCCACCTGGCGCAATGCCATAACCTGGCGGTGTGTCCGCATTTCTTGATGGAATTGCACGTCAGCCTGGCCTGCGCTGTTACGAACGCTACCTGGGTGGAATACATCCCTCAACTCGACCCCATCACCAGCAGCCGCCTGCGCATTCACGAGGGTCGGGCGATGCCGCCGGCAGAACCGGGTCTCGGCATTGAATGGGATTGGGCGAGCATCGCACTCCGCAGTATTGCGACGCTCGAGATCAAATGATCAGGCCATCCTGACAAGCGAGAACGGTATGCAGCGTTACGGCATGGTGATAGGGATCAAGCCCGAGATGATTGCCGCGTACAAGCGGCTACACGCGGCGGTGTGGCCCGCGGTGCTGACGCAGATTGCACGCAGCCATATCCGCAACTACACCATTTACCTGCGCGAGCCGGAAAACCTGCTGTTCAGCCATTTCGAATATCACGGTCATGATTTTGCCGCCGACATGGCTGCCATGGCCGCCGATCCCGACACCCAACGGTGGTGGGCCGTCTGCATGCCCTGCCAGACACCACTGCTCAGCCGCCAGGGCGGGGAGCATTGGACAACGATGGAAGAAGTGTTTCACTGCGATTAGTGAAAGAGAATGATCCATGAATACCCGTCATTTGATCGACCCGGAAGTCTTTCCGATCCTCGAGTTGGTCCCGTCCGTCGAACTGAATCTGCAAACGCTCGCCCAACTCCGGCAGATCTCCCCGTTTGCGGACGTGGCACTCGCGCCCGCGCAGATCCCCGAGGTCGTGCATATTCCAGGCCCCGACGGAGCACCGGACGTTCAGCTGCGCATTTTCAAGCCTAGAGCCCAACGCGCATGCCGGCCGGCCATCTTCCATATGCATGGCGGGGCTTATGTGTCCGGGTCCGCGGCCATGATGGATCTCGCCAACGCCGCCCGGGCTGCGGAACACGACGCGGTCGTGGCTTCGGTCGATTATCGGTTGGCGCCCGAAGACCGGTTCCCTTGCGCGATCGAGGACTGCTATGCGGGACTCCGATGGCTTGCCGACCATGCGGTCCACCTGGGCGTCGACCCCGACCGAATCGCCGTCATGGGAGAAAGTGCCGGCGGCGGTCTTGCAGCCGCGCTGGCCTTGTTGGCACGTGACCGCGGCGGTCCAAAGATTTCCGCGCAGTTTCTGATTTATCCCATGCTCGACCACCGCACGGGAGGCCCCGACGATGTGCGGCGGAATCACGCGATCGGCGAATTCGTCTGGACGCGCCAGCAAAATCAGTTCTGCTGGTCTTGCTTACGCGGCAATCGGGAGATCGATGCCGACCGGACCCATCACTTTTCCCCGAGCCTGGCAAAGAACGTCGCCGAACTTCCCCGTTGCTTTATGGCGGTTGGCTCCATCGATCTTTTCCTCGAGGAGGACATTGACTACGCGCTGCGCCTCCTGCGTGCCGGCACAGCGGTCGAGATCCATTCCTATGCCGGCGGCGTCCACTCCTTTGACTTGGTGCCGGAGGCCGCGGTTTCGCGTTGCTTCGCAGCCGATCTCGCCAATTGCCTGAAGCGGTGGCTGTGAAGGAAGTTCCGCACGAGTAAGTTCAAGGTAGGCGATTTCCATTGCCGATCCTTTATCTGTGCGTATTTGCTCGAAATATTCCATGATCAGAGCGATATAACTCTTTTATTATCAATCGTTTAGAATGGATTTGAAGCTGGACTGAAAATCCGCGTGTCGGGGGTTCAATTCCCTCTCTGGCCACCATGAAATCAAGGTCCTTACCGAGCACATCGGTAACGATTCATACCGGCCGGGCACATAGGTAACCCATGTGCCCGAAAGCACACAAAAGACTTAGGTGCGCAGAACCAACATCAACTGTGGAATATCAAGGAATCGTGGAAAAATATTCCACAGTTCGAACGCATCGATGCTCGTAAGTCCTTGTTCGTAATTGATGGCTTGATGAGGACGCCCCCGAAACAACGGACAATGCGCTTGACCGCTTCGTTAATGACATGAAGTGGAACGAGGAACCTTGTTTCTTTGTTTCAAAGTCCGTGGGTCGTATGAAAGCAATCGAGAGAGCGCAAGAGCTCATAACGGTAGATCCGGAGATTTTGGGCAGAACTCCAGTACTCAGGCACGCGAGTACCGGTAGACGTAGTCATGGCTTCGCTCAAAAAAGGGATAGATCGCAAGAGAGTTCTCGGGGCGTATTCGACTCTGAGGGAAGAACACCTGGAAGCGGCCCGAGTGTACAGTGAGGTTTACCCGCGTCGAGGGCGCCCAACCAAAACTTCCACTGCACCGCTATCCTGGAAAATAAAAAGCAGCCGTCATGTGACCCGCCTTGATACGAAGGCATGATCGGCAGACTGCTGATAGATGAGTGTCTGTCTCCGGAGCTCGTTCAGCTCGCGATCGACGCTGGACACGCCGACTCTATGCAAACAAAGTACACAGCAATTATCGGCGCTGCCGCGAGATTTTCACCGTCGATGAGCGCAATCGCGGACGGTAAAAGTACTGCTCGAAGCGAGCATGCCGGGCGACGGGCAAAGCGACGCTTCAGCCCCGCCGGCTCGTAAAGGTCTCACTGTATTCTCAAGATTGACGTTTGCTATTGGGCGCCGAGCGCCTTTGGCGGTGGCACGGAAGCGCGACCTTCTCTTGGCACCAGCATATTGAGCAGGCGAAGGTGAGCGGGTAGACAAATTGATCGAAGGTCAAAGCGATCGACGATGGTCTGCCTAGCGTTCTTGCGAAGCGATGCAAACGATTTGCCGTCTTCGAGCGCATCAATCATGCGATCAGCGATCTGCTCAGGCGAGAAAAAATCGACCAGCAGCCCATTTCCGGCATGCTGAATGATTTCTTCCACGGGTTGCGTGCGAGATCCCACGACGAGACAACCCGCGGCCATCGCCTCCAGCATTGACCACGAGAGAACGAAGGGGTACGTCAAATAGACGTGCACACGAGAAATCTGCAGTACTTTGAGGAAGCCGTTGTAGGGGATTTTTCCTAGAAAGTGGACTCGTGATAGATCGATCGATCCTTTGAGTTCATCGAGCATCTGTTGGCGAAACGTTTGTCCGGCGGGCAACCGAACTCCATAGCTCACTTCATCCCCTCCGACGATGAGCACCTGTGCGTTGGGGCGCGTCGTGAGCACCCTCGGCAAACTGCGCATAAAGGTTGGAAACCCGCGGTAAGGTTCGAGGTTCCGAGCAACGTAGGTAACCACTTCGTCGCCCGCCGCGAATTCAAGCTTCTTGTCCGCGATGATCAATCGAGCGGCGGGATCGGGTTTGACGACCGTGGTGTCGATTCCCTCGTGGATCACGTTTAGAATGGACTGATAGCGGCGCGGGTACCCGGATTTCTGCCACTCGGTGGGGCATTGGCCGAGGTCTGCGGTATCGAGCGCCAGCAAGTTACCGAGATTCTTGGTCCTCAAGCGCGGCGCGGTGTCCGGCGTGATCGGGTCCGCGGGATCGAAGCCCACGTCGGCGCCCTGCATACGGTAGAAGAATTCAAAATATCCGATGAGAGGGGCTTCGGGAAAAATGTCTTTGAGATACCAAATCTCGCCCCAGCCGTTGTGACCCAGCATGACATCGGGAATAAACCCTGCCTTGCGTAGATCCAAGGCGATCCGCGCGACCTCTTGGGCATTGAGCACGGCCGCTTCGGACTCGCGCAGATAGTGATGAACTTGCGGCGAAATCGTTCGGCGCGGCTTGTAGACAATTTTTCTGACCCCCGGCAGATCGACATCCTGGCGCTGGGTAATGAAAACAATTTGATGCTCGGATGTTGAGCCTAAGTGGCGAGCAAGGTGCAGATACTGACCAGGAAAGTTCTGGTGCACACAGAGCACTTTCATGTGATTACGAGTCCCTGTAAATCATTCATGGCAAGGGAGGCGTTCTTTGCGAGGCGCTGGCGATGGTGGACACTCAATGGCCGAGTGTGACGGCGCCGCTCACAATATCCCGGACCGTTCGCCTTTGGCAACCGGTGGGGAAACGCAAATAGTCGGATTCAGTGTCGTCGATTCTCACCCAGGGGAGGTGGCATTTGCGGAGCGGATCTTGACACTTCCTTTTACATGATCCGCGTGCGATGTGTCACGAGTCTGATGACTATGCGATGACAGTGCGGAGGGCGGGCGGGTGGAGATTTTATTATGTAAATGAAGAGCAATATGCTTGGCATCTCTTCAACTTTCTGTTTTGATAGATCCCATACGGCTTTTCCTTATCATCAAATGCGAGTGCATTGGCAGGATGCCGTGTGTTACTTGATAGTGACTAGCTTGAGAAGGTAGATCAAGGAGGATTGGCGACGCAATGAGTGTCGACGCTGGGACGCGACGTGCCTTCGATGGCTCGCAAGACACCTCTGTCTTCGGTCAGCCGCCCACGGGATTGATCTGCCTATCCGTTGTGGCGGCTCATCATGGTCGCCCGGTGGACCCACAACAGCTGGCGCGAGCGCTTGCGTTGGATTTCACCCGTCCGATATCCGAATCGCAGCTGTTGCTGGCGGCCAAAGAGCTTGGTCTTTCGGCAAAATCCGTGTTGACCCACTGGGATCGGCTACGGAAGGTGACGTTTCCTGCGATCGCGGAACTGCGTACGGGTGAGTACGTCGTCCTGCTGCGCAATGAAGGCGATGACCATGTCCTGATCGGCGATCCACGACAGCAGCGGCCGCAGCGCGTGGATCGCGCGAGCTTCGAGCAAATGGCGTCCGGTCGTGTGGTGTTCATCAAGACCCGGCTGCGGCTCGATAATCCCAACCGCCGGTTCGATTTGCTCTGGTTTGTGCCGGCAGTGTGGAAACACCGCAAGACGCTGTACGAGATCCTGGCTGCGTCGTTTGTCATCCAGCTTTTCGGTCTCGCGACCCCGCTGTTTACGCAGGTCATCATCGATAAGGTTCTGATGCATAAGAGCCTTTCCACCCTGCACGTGTTGGCTGCGGGGATGCTCATCATGATCGTCTTTGAGGGGATCTTGAGCGTGCTGAAGACCAATTTGATGGCACATACCTCGAACCGTATCGACGTCGCGCTGGGCGCTCGGTTGTTCCGGCATCTACTGCATATCCCGCTGCGGTATTTTGAGGTGCGGCGGGTCGGTGACACCGTGGCGCGCGTTCGGGAACTCGAAAGCATTCGCCAGTTCATTACGGGCTCGTCGATCAACGTCGTGCTGGACCTGCTGTTCACGGTGCTATTTGTGGCCGTCATGTTTCTCTATAGCGGCACGCTGACCTGCGTCATGCTCGCCTCGCTACCGCTATTCGTGGCGCTGTCTCTGGTCATCCGGCCCTTGATGCGAACTCGGTTGGAGCAGAAGTTCGACCGGGGCGCCGAGAATCAGTCTTACCTGGTCGAGGCCGTGACCGGGGTCCAGACCGTCAAGGCCATGGCGCTCGAACCCGTGTTCTATCGCCGCTGGGAGGAGCAACTGGCGCGATATGTGACAGCATCGTTCCGTACCACCCACTTATCGGGGATCGGTAGTGCGTTAGGTCAAATCATTCAGAAGCTCTCGACGCTATCGATCTTGTGGGTGGGGGCCTACCTTGTCATGCACGGAGAGATGACGGTCGGTCAATTGATTGCGTTTCAAATGCTATCGGGGCGAGTCATCTCCCCGGTGTTGCGGATGGTGCAATTGTGGCAGGACTTCCAGCAGGTCGGGATATCGGTCGAGCGACTGGGCGACCTCATCAATACGAAGGCGGAACCCGCGCTCAATCCGAGCAAGATGAGCTTACCGGCGATCCAGGGCACGGTGCGACTGGAAAACGTGCGGTTTCGGTATCACATGGATGGACCGGAAATCCTGCGCAACTTGTCGTGTGACATCGCGCCGGGTACCACCGTAGGGGTGGTCGGCCGCAGTGGCTCCGGAAAAAGCACACTCACCAAGCTGTTGCAGCGGCTGTATACACCCGAGTCCGGTCGCGTCCTGATCGATGGAGTCGACTTACAACAGGCAGATCCCATGTGGCTGCGGCGACAAATCGGTGTCGTGTTGCAGGAGAATTTTCTCTTCAATGGCACCGTACGCGAGAACATCGCGATTCAAATGCCGGGGGCCCCGATGGTCCATATCATCGAGATGGCCAAGCTCGCCGGCGCGCACGATTTTATATTGGAGCTGCCGGAAGCGTACGACACGCCTGTCGGTGAGCGTGGTACCGCGCTGTCGGGCGGTCAGCGGCAGCGAATCGCCATCGCTCGAGCCCTAATGGCCAATCCGCGCATTCTGATATTCGACGAGGCCACCAGCGCGCTGGACTACGAATCCGAGCGCATCATTCAAGACAATCTCGGACGCATCTGCAAGGGACGTACCGTTTTCATCATCGCGCATCGTTTGTCGACGATCCGGCACGCTGATACGATTCTCGTACTCGACAAAGGTCAGCTGGTCGAACAGGGTAGTCATAACGAGTTGATGACGCGTCCGGGCGTTTACCATCATTTGTTCTCGCAGCAATTGGGAGGCGTCGCTCATGCCGTCGCCTGAGCCGGCGGTTGCCGCCGCGGTGCCGAACCCGGTCGCCGCCGAGGGTCGCGCTCCGCTAAAACTCGTGAAATCGAGCGGACGGCGAGAACTCACTGCCCTGGAGCGCGAGTTCCTTCCCCCGTTACTTGAAATCCAGGAGACGCCTCCCTCACCGGCCCAGCGGAAATTGCTTTGGACTTTAGTCGCATTGGTGGCGGCGTTGGTGATCTGGTCCTGGTTTGGCAAAGTTTCTATCGTCTCGACGGCGCCCGGCAAGTTCATTCCCGACGGGCGGGTGAAGCAAATACAGCCTCTGGAAGCGTCGATCGTTAAAGCGATCCATGTCAAAGAAGGCCAGCACGTGCAACAAGGCGAGTTGCTCATCGAACTCGATCCGGCCATTAGCGCAGCGGAAATGCAAGCAGATGCGGATAAGTACGGATTCAACCGCCTCGAACAGGCTCGACTCACCGCAGAACTTACCCACGGTCGACCTCAGTATGCGGCTACAGACCAATCGGGCGCACGAATCACGTTGGAAGAACAGACACGCCGGGCGCGCGAGAAAGCCCATGAGGCAAAGCTTGCTCAGGCGCAAGCGACGGTCAATGAGAAGTCTCAAGCCCTGGCGGCGGCTGAAGCCACATTGAAGAAATATCGAGAGATCACAGCAATTGCCGAGGAGCGCGAATCGAGTGCACGACCCTTGGTCGACACAGGAGCGATATCTCGTATCGACTACCTGCAGCTCAAACAAACGCTCGCGGAGAATGCAAACGATCTTGCGACGCAACTGAAGACGGTGGAGCAAGCAAAAGCGACTGAGGTTGAAGCAGAACGAAATGTCGAACAGGTTAAACGTGACCGCGTAGCCGACATCTACAACGATCTCAATCAACGGGTCGCGAGCGAAGCTGCACTTAAGGGTGATATGGACAAATCGAAAGAACTTCTGGCACTTAAATGGATGCGCGCGCCGGTCAGCGGTGTGGTGCAGAAAATCGATGCCACGACGATTGGGCAGGTCGTTACGTCGGCACAATCCCTGGTGACGATCGTCCCGGACGGTACACCACTCATTGTTGAAGCGACCGTCAGTAATCAGGATATCGGTTACTTGAAGGCCGGCCAGCCAGTCGAGATCAAGGTCGACACATTTCCGTTTCAGAAGTATGGAACCTTGCGGGGAACGCTGACCTGGGTCAGTGCGGATGCGGAGGATAAGAACGCGGCGTCAAGCGACCTCGATACGAGGAGCGGCGCGCATGCAACCGAAGAGCCGCAAAGTGCGGCGAACAATCAAAACGCGGGCTACGTCTACAAAGCACACGTTCTCACGGAGCAGACGCAGTTCGTGGTCGACGGCTCGCCTAGACCCATTCGAGCGGGCATGACGGTGCAAGCGGATATCGTGACGGATCGACGGCGGGTGATCGATTTCTTTCTTTCGCCGGTTGTTAAATATTTGGATGAGGGGTTAAAAGTGCGATGAACAAGTCAGGTCGAAATTTGAGCGGGACTGAATTGAGGCAGTTCACTGCAAGGAAACCGCAGTCTCGCTGTTTGGTCACGATGCTACCGCCGATTCGATCGACAGCCGCATTCGTATTGGCGACGCTAATCACTTCAATGTTTGTGTTCCCTGTAACTTTGGCGTCAGAAGCGACCCCGGACAATCCCGATGCCGGATTGTGTGAGGCTCTCCAGGAGCACTTGAACAGTGTGGGCGAGAAGTGCATGGAAGTGGGTTTACAGACCTACCGAGGCTTCTCTTCTCCGCCGTGGCAGAACTTAGATCCGCACGAACATCTCGAACTCATCGCCCGGCTGATCGCGTATCAGGCGAAGGGCAATCTCTATTTCAAGAAACCGATAGATCTGGAGCGTTACCTACCTGAGGCAATGGAGTTTGTCAAACAAGGGGGAAGACTCCTCGTATGGCGGACTCATTTGCTGTCAAACTTGGGAGATAACGTCGACGTCCCGAGCCCCCCTGGGGATCAAACGGTTGCGCGCCTGATGTACAAGCCTGGTATTACAAGCGACGACGCGGCTTGCAAAGATAAGGCCATACAGGTCGGAATGGGGCCGACCTTTCTCGTACTGCGCGACTTGAGTGGGCCAGATCCTCGCGTCGGGCATGGAACCGCCTACGCTCTGCAGACACACCAACCCATGATCTATCGCAATGAAGTGCTGTTCGTCGGCACTTTCGTGAATTATGGGATAAACCGCAGGCTGTTGGGTGCACAGGCGGATGTATTCAAGAATTACGATGCTGGGCTCAAAGGCGGAGTGTGTACGTTCGAGTACGCGCTGAACACACGACACTGGGAGAAATAGCATGGCACTCAATTGGCAAACTCCAATAGTACCCACGGGGGTTCAGTTCAACCCGGCCGATACTTCATTTACGAATCTGCTATTCAACTTTTTGATTCCCTTAGAGGCATCGACGGCCAATCAGCGGCATACGGTGACCTTGGTACCCCAGGCAAGCAATCCATCGATCTTGGATCCGACGATCGGGATCGGCTTCGATCTCAAAACTGGCGGATCGATCGTGCAAAATGCCGTTTTTGTCGGCCTGGGTTTCGCGGCAAGCGTGGTGAACGGAACTGCTGCCACAACGCCTGGAACTCCAGCGGCGCAAGAATATGCCTATTTGGCGCAAATCAAGACCGATATCGCGCTGGGCACTCAGTCGGCGCTTAACGATATGAACGCGGTGATGGCCAGTCGCTATGCCAACTACACTTCAAATGCAAATTTACAGACCTTCATCCAGAACAACGCACAAGCACCAATTCGGAGTTCATTTGCCTTTCTAACTGATAACGAAGTGTATGGCGTCTTTCAGACCCTTTGGACAGCGTACTACGAGCCGAACATCTTTAAGCAGTACCCCTTATTGGCATCCGATCCCGCATCGCAAACCTCAAGAGAGATGGAGGTGATAGCGAGTCTATATTGGAACGGTGGGAAGGCGTTGCTCGGATCGTCCTTGTCAGCCGCAATCGTCTCCGGCAATCGTGCGGAGGCTTGGTACCAGATCCGGTACAACTCAAATAAATCCAAGCTCCCGGCGTTGGCAACAAGGCGATTTTACGAGGCACAGACGTTTGGGTTATTTGCAGTCGCGGGCGAGCCCACGCTACAGGGGTCGCTCCAAGCATATCAGATGCTCACTCAGCATCGGGCCACAATATTCGGCTACGAGGCGCAATACGGAACCGATCCGGACAGTACGGCAAACAACAACGGACTAGTCCCTAATGGTCAGGACGCTGCGGCGAATCGCATTTATAGCCTCACGGGGCAGGCGCAAGTGCAGACGTTGGCCGCGTTGCTTGGAACTGCCGCGGCAGGGTACTCGTCGGCGGAACAACTGGTAATTACCAGCCTGCAAGCGGAGGCGCCGTCCGTTTTATCATCGCTGTCAACAAACTTTGCAAGGCCTACGGACATATTCATCGCCTCCGCGACGGCTCCAACAGCTAACGCGAGTAACGGAGACAGCATTACTACCGCAGGGCTTCTAGAGTCGGGCGTGAATCACATTCTTGTCGGAACCGGCAGCGGCCAATCACTAACCGGGGGGTTCGGTAACGATGTCTTGGTGGCGGAGGCTGGCAATGAAACGCTAGTGTCGGGAATCGGGATTGACACCATCGTTGCCGTAGGAGGTTCCGATGAGATCTCTCTGCGTGGAGCTTCGGCTACGATCGATGTCGAGTTCCAAAATCTAACGGGTCTCACCGAGACGATCAATGCGGGCTCATCGTCATCCGGCGCAGTAGATATTGGCGGTATGCAACTCTCGGGATCGGATAACGCTCCGGTTAGGTCCTTTATATCGCCGACCGACAGCTACGATCTGACTTGGACCAATAGTGACGGTCAAACTTATGTCTACGATGAAGCCACAGGAAGTCTAAGCATTAACGGCGGATTGTTGGGATCTGGCAGTGGCGGCAATTCGATTACGATCAATCACTTCAATTTATCCACTGCAGAGACTGTCGGATTTCTTGGTATCACCCTAGCCAGGAGCGTTGAAATAAATTTCGGTGCGAGCTTGGGCGTGGATCCTCCGCCACCCAATTTCGACGCTGGCGCAACGCAGGCTTACACATTTTCGACGGATACCGCGAGCGACACGGCGCAGACGGTCACAGTAACATTGTCTGGCGTGAATCCTGCTGACTTTGAAGCCTTGGTGGCCGACCAGACTGTACAACAGAATAGCGACGGCACATTTAGCTTTACGTTGGCTGCCGGCCAAACCAGTGTCGCGTTTTCACTGACCAACACAGCAGATGTCGGGAGCAGCGGTAGCCTTCAATTGAGTGCAGCGCTATCGGATCCCAGTAACCCCAATGTCGGGACAGTGACCAGCAACAGCTTGACCCAGAATTTCATCGAAACCTCGCCCGACCCCTTCACGAATCCCAATATCCAGACCACGGACGTCATTGCCGGCAGCAGCATTCCGGGCGGGTCCGGTATTTGGCTGAATTCCGGCACAGCCTATTGGGAGTACGTAGACGACGGCCAGAATGATTTCATTCAGACGGCCGATCAAACCGCAAGCGGCGGTTACGTGATTGCCGAGAAGTACGTTGACGCCGCCTCTCAAGGCGGGAGCGATGTCATCGTGCTGACCGGCCAGCAGCACAGCGAAGTCGCCACCGGAAACGCTAGCTATAGCGTGACGGACAATTCTGCGACGCAAAACTACATCGAGGGTATAAACGAGACCGGCTCGAACATCGTCACTCTCAATAACACGAACCACCAGGACGTCGTTTGGCTCGGTGACGGCAACAACAAGATTTACGGCAATACGCAGACCGACATTGCCACCGCCATAGCGCAGGCGAACACCGGGACCGCTTCCGGTCAGCAAGGCGACCTTCTGACTGTCAATCATGGAAACAACACCATCGTTGGCAGCAGCGGCAATGACCTGATACTCGTCGGTGACGGCAACAATTTGATTGTTGCGGGCCCGGGCAACGAGGATATTGTCGGCGGCGTCACGACCGCCGTTCAACCCGCATCTTCCTGGAGCGTTACGGGGACCGCCGGTACGAGTGGCGCGGTGGTTAACGGCGTTGCGTTCGTGGGTGATCCCTACACCGTACCCGCGGGCGTGCATTACGAAGGATCCACCGACTTGTTGGTTGATACGCTGATCGGTGCAAACAACGATCCCCTCGGAGTCGGCAACGATACGATTTTCGGAGGGAGAGGGAGCGATTTCATCGAGCTCTCGAACGGCAACAATTACGTTGACCTGGGTAGTGGAAACAGCACGGTCTTGGGCGGCATGGGCAGCAGCACGATCATCGGCGGCAGCGGCAATGAGTCGGTGTTGGGAGGCGGGGGCAGCGAGTACATCGCCGGAGGATCGGGCAACGACACATTGATCGGGCGCGGCGGCAACAACACCATCATCGGCGGTAGCGGCAGCGATACGATTTATGCGGGAGGGGACGGTGCGAACTATGCCACGTCCGAAACCGGCCTCAACTATGTCGAAGGAGGCTCCGGTAACGACATCATCTATGGCGCCGGTGGCAGCGACACGCTCATCGGCGGCAGCGGCAACGACTCGATTCAAGGCGGCGCTGGTAATGAGTACCTCGTCGGGGGCTCAGGTAACGATGTCCTGGTCGGCGGGACCGGTAACGATACGATCGAGGCCGGCGGCGCGGGAACCGACTCCATCCAGGCGAACGGGAGCAACACGAGCACCACGCTGATTGACGGCGGCGGCGGAACCGACTCGATCAACGGTGGCTCCGGCTCGAACACGATCTACTCGGGCGACGGTGGCACCACAGCGGCACCGACCATTGTTCACGCCAGCACGAGCGATGCCACCGCGAACACCACCATCTACGGCGGGGCGGGCGTCAACGAGCTCTTCGGTGGCGCCGGCACCAGCGTCATCTACGGTGGCGCCGGCACGACAATCATTCAGGCCGGATCCGGCAGCGCGACGATCTACGGCGGCGCCGGGACTGCAACAATCATTGGCGGTTCCGGCACGGATGTGCTGTATGCGGGAGATGGCGGCACCCATGCCGCACCGGCGTACGTGATCGCGGGTAGCGGGACGGCGAGTCTCTACGGGGGTGCCGGCTCCTCATGGCTGCAAGACGCCGCCGGCGGTAGCGATCTGCTCGTCGCCAGCGCGGGGGATGACACGCTGATCGGCACGGGCAATGACACTCTAATCGCGGGTGCCGGCAACGACGCCCTTTCGGCGCTATCCGGGAATGTGACGTTCCAATTCAATGAGGGGTTCGGCGATGACAGCGTCTATGGTGCCACGGGTGCGAACAGCCTCGTGTTCGGCGCCGGCATGCAGGCGAGTGATTTCACGGTCTCGGCGACCCTGGGCACTCATGACTCGGCAGCGCTCGTTCTTTCCGGCGACGGCGGATCGGTCACCGTCGATGGCGGCCTGAACCCGGGCGCGATCGGCGATATCACCTTTCTGGATCCCAGCACGCTGAGTCTGCAGCAACTGATGCGGCAAAGCGCCGCGGTTCCGGTGACCGTCGCGGGCAGCCACGGCACCCTCACCTTTGACACCGTCGATGGCAATGTGATCACCGGCGGGGCCGGCGCCGACACGATCTCGGCCTGGGGAAACCGCGACATCCTGACCGCCGGGTCCGCCGGCACCCTCATCTACGGCGAGGGCGGTTACGACTCCCTCGTTGGCGGCAGCGGTAACGATACCCTGGAGGGGTTGGGCGGAAACAGCACAGTGGTCGCGGGCACGGGCAATGATGAGCTCGTCGCTGGGCCGGGAAACAACACGTTTGTGTTCAACCCGGGTTTTGGCCAAGACGTCCTCACGCTGGCGTCCGGCACGCAGACGCTGCAATTTGCCGCCGGTATCAGCGCGAGCGATCTGTCAGTCAGCGTGGCGCTGGTCAACGGCACCCCCACGCTGCAGATCCATGACGGCCAAAGCACGCTCGGCCTGCAAAATCTCACCGGGGCTGCGGTGCAACTTGACTTCGCCGACGGCAGTTCACTGAGCCTCGCGCAGCTGGTCGCTCAAAGCAACTTGCCATCGACCACCATCGCCGGCGCCAACGGGAATCTGATCATCGACACCGGGAGCGGGAACTCGGTCACCGCGGGTAGCGGATCCGACACCATCTGGGCCTGGGGCAGTGACGACACGCTCATGGGCGGCACGGGGAATACTCAAATCTACGTGGCCGGCTCGAACGACTCGATCGTGGGCGGCAGCGGGAACGATACGCTCGCCGCGGTCGGCCCCTACGACGCGGTGGCCGTTGGCACAGGCCATGCGACCGTGACTGTCAATGAGTTCGGTGGCGATTCCACGACCACCGACTACCAGCAGGGAGCTCGGCTCAGCGATACGTGGACCCACACCGACGGCAGCAGCGGTAAGGATACCTACAACGCCGACGGCAGTTACACCGGCATCGCGAACGACGGTCTCGGTGACGTCACGACGACGCAATACAACGCGCAAGGCGCCAAGACGAGCGACAGCTGGCTCAAGACGGACGGCTCAAACGGCAGCGACCGCTTCAACAGCGACGGAAGCTACGTCAGCACCGTCAACGACGCGCAGGGCGACACGACCGTCACGCAATATAGCACCGCAGGCGTTCGCCTGAGCGACACCTGGACGACAGTGGACGGCAGTCACGGCAGTGATGTCTTCAACAGTGACGGCTCGATCTTGGGTACGACCGTCAACGCGGACGGGACGTTCGCGACGTACGTGAACAACGGCCAGGGGTTGCTCACGACCGATAATTTCAATTCCAGTGGAGCACTGACCGGCTCGAACACCCGCGCCACCGATAGTCAGGGCGACGTGCTCACGACGTACTACGGTGCCAGTGGAAGCAAGCTGAGCGATACCTGGACCAAAGTTGACGGAGCCCATGGCAGCGACACGTTCAACAGTGATGGCTCGAGCTCCGGCGTGGCCTACCAACAGAACGGCAGCTACAGCACCTACACGAACGACGGGCGAGGCGATCTAACCACCATCACGTTCAACGCCCAAGGAACCAAGACCGGAGACACCTGGACCAAGGCGGACGGCAGTTCCGGTAGCGATACGTTCAACACCGACGGCTCGAGCACCGGCGTCACTCATGATCCCGACGGTGCCTACAGCACCTATACCAACGATGGGCGCGGCGACATCGGCACGACCAGTTATAACGCACAGGGAGCGAGAACCGGGGAGACATGGACATTCGCCAACGGCTCCTACAGTGTCGTTAACGATGATGGGCACGGCAACGTCACGACCACGATCTACAATGCCAGCGGCGTCCAGCTCACGGACACCTGGACCAAGGCCGACGGCGCTCACGGCAACGACACCTTCAACGCGGATGGGTCCCGCTCTGGGGTGACCTATTACGGTGACGGTGCTTACACCACCTACACGACCGATGGCCATGGCCAGGAGATTACGAAGAACTATTCCTGGAATGGAACGCTGACGGGAGAAAACGTCACCGAGACGAATGGACTCGGAAACAGCATCACATCCTACGATGATTCGAGCGGCAACAAGGTCCGTGAAACGTGGACCCATACCGACGGCAGCTCGGGCACAGATCAGGTCAGCGCGTTTGACTATGACGGTGCATTGAACCTCGTGACTCAAGGTTACGCCGCCGCTTCGAAGCGTGGAGACGAGAGCTGGCAGACGCTCGATGGCGCATCAGGGAACTTCCGCCTCAGCCCGAGCTACTCCGGTGGATATTTCTTTCAGGACGACGCCCTCCTGCCAGCAAGCGGTTCGGGGACCACTACGAATTTCATCTCTGGGACCGTAAATAGTGACGGGTCGGTAGCCTCGTCGGACGCCGAGCTGTACGAGGCCAACGGTTCTTATATCAATCTATTCAGCAATCAGACTCCCCAACGCGTTGTCGATGACAACATCCCGATCAACATGATTGCGAACTTCGACTTTTGGGACCAGACGACTGGCGTGGATGTCAATGGAACAGAAGATTCCAGTGGTAAGAAGTATCTCTTCTCTTTCGGCCTGGACACCTCGTCGACCACCTATTCCCCGACGGTCGTACAGACCGCGACCACTCAGCAAACTCCGATGTCGGTGACGGTTAACGGGCTTCACGGAACGTACAGCACCTTCACGGATGACGGGCAGGGCAATTTGGAGATGCGCAGTTACAACGCCCAGGGTGGCGAATTGGATGATCGGTGGTCTCATAACGACGGAACGTACGGCACGGACACCTTCAACGCCGACGGCTCCAGCAGCGGCCTGACCTTCAATCCGGATGGAACGTTCCTCACCTACACCAACGATGGTCACGGCGACGTCGTCATCAAGAATTACCCCGGCGCCGACGCCGAGGTCCAGGCGGTCTACACCGCGCCGCCGCCGCCGGTCAGCTTGAGCAATCCCTCTCAATTTTCGGCATCCCAGCCTCCGGCATCGAGTTATTCGTCGGCCCCTCCCTATCAGTATGAGATCTCCGATGGCCAGGGAGGCAATTACCTCTACTCATTCAATTATTACAACGGCTATGGCCCCGGCGCAACGGGTGGGCCGGGTACAGAGGAAATCATTCACACCGACTCGCAGGGCAACGTGCTGAGCGACACCACCGTCAATACCGATCCAGGGTATGGCGCGTCGGTTCAGGTGAACGGGGTGAAGGTCGGTTGGAACTACGACCCGGCGGGAGTACCGACGAGCAGTTATACCGATGATGGGCACGGCACCGTCGTGACCTACCAGTACAATAACCAGGGCAGCGCCACGGGCCACGGTGTTGCGACAACGGATGCCGCGGGGACCGTCACCACCGAACTCTATGATGCCGCAGGCGGTCTCATTGGTCACAGCATTCGGACGGCGGAATCAGATGGCGGAGTGCGCGCGGATTCCTACAACGCCGCCGGAGCGCTGAGCGGATACAGCATCGCGCATTCGGATGGTCAGGGAAATTACGTCACGGCCAATTACGATCCGAGCGGCGCCCTGACTTCGGCAAGCGCGACAAACGTCACGGGGCCCGGCCAAGTCACAGTGACGAGTTACGAGGGGAACGGCGCGCCGACGGGCGCCGTAGTGACGACGACGAACACCCAAGGCCAGATTGCCAGTAGCTTCTACGATGCGACCGGGAAGCTCACGGGCTCGACGGTGGCGACGGTCGACAGCGCTGGTAACACCTTCACCAGCAACTACGATTCAAACGGTGCCTTGACCGGATACGTCACCGTGAGGGCTGACGGTAGCCATGTCACGACCCTCACCACATTCAATGCACAGGGCGTGAAACTGAGTGATGAAACCCTGGAGGCCGACGGCACGCTCGTCAGTAACAGTTACCAGCAGGACGGCTCCATCATCACCACGACGCACGCTCCGGATCATACCTACAACATTGCGACCAACGACGGCCGGGGCTCCGTCATCACTGTCGACTACAGCGCTCAAGGCGTGGAGCTGCGCGACACCTGGACCCGTGCGGACGGGAGCTTCGGCACCGATACCTTCAATGCCGACGGTACACGAAGCGGAACTGCACATGACGCCGACGGCACTTACAATTCATACACCAACGATGGGCACGGGCAGGTCACGAGCCAGCACTACGCTTCCGACGGATCTTTGACGGGCTCCACCATCACGACGAGTGCAAACGGCAGCAGCACCGCGACCAACTACGACGCCTCGGGTGTGAAAACGAGCACGAGCTGGACCCATGCAGACGGCTCAAGCGGGACTCAGGCGTTTACGACAACAGTCGTCGTCCAGGCGATGGGTCCGGATCAGACCGTCTCGGGTCCGAGCATCGGGCCTGTGACGCTGACCGGCGGTTACGCGGGAGACGTTTTGGTAGGCGCGTCCGGTCAGGACACCTTTGTTTACAACAGCGGCAGCGGGGCGGAAACGATCTCCGAGACCGCGCCGGTTTCATCGCGCAGCCACAACGTGCTGCGATTCGGTAGCGGGATCACGCCGGACATGATCTCGCTCAGCGTGGGCGCCGACTCCAAACTAGTTTTGTCCATCGGACCGAACGGAGACCAAGTCACGATACAGGGCGTCGACCCGACCGATCCGCTCCACTCCGTGCCGATTCAGACGTTCGCGTTCGCCGACGGGGCGAGTTTGAGTCTTGCGCAGCTGCTGAAGGCTGCACATGCCGTGGAAACCACCGGTACGGCCACCAATAGCGACGGTAGCACGACGAGTTACGATTTCAATCCAGCAGGTGACCCAGTCTACAGCGCTCAGAACGTTAACGCGGGTGGACAGGTGACGCACTGGTTCGTGCTCGGTCCCGATGGCTCGGTAAACGTCGATACCTACGCGTACAGTTCCGATGGATCCTGGACCCATACGTCGGTGTCGACGCCGGGCAACGGTTCGGGGTCGACGACCACGGTGTATGGCTACGACCCCCAGGGGCACTTCGTGAGTGAGCACATCACGAACCCGGATGGCTCGACTGCCGATTACCAGTACAACGCGCAAGGCCAGCTCCTGAGTGCGGACGTAATGAACGCCGACGGCTCGACAAACAACTCGACCTATGGCTACCACACGGATGGCTCCTACACCGACACGGTGGTGGCGACCCCGGCGGGTGGCGGTGGCTCCACGACCACGGTGTACGGTTACGATGCCCAGGGGCACTTTGTGAGTGAGCACATCACGAACCCGAACGGCTCGGCGGCGGATTACCAGTACACCGCGCAAGGCCAGCTCCTGAGCGCAGACGTGACGAACGCGGATGGCTCGACGAACGACTCGACCTATGGCTACAACGCCGACGGTTCGTACACCGACACGGTGGTGGCGACCCCGGCGGGCGGGGGTGGCTCCACGACCACGGTGTATGGCTACGACGCCCAAGGACACTTCGTGAGTGAGCACATCACGAACCCGGACGGCTCGGCGGCGGATTACCAGTACAACGCTCAAGGTCAGTTATTGACGGCGGACGTAACGAATGCCGGCGGATCGACAAACAACTCGACCTACGGCTACCACGCGGATGGCTCCTACACCGACACCCTGGTGGCGACGTCGGCGGGTGGCGCTGCGGCGACGACCACAGTGTACGGCTACGATGCTCAAGGGCACTTCGTGAGTGAACACATCACGAACCCGAATGGTTCGGCGGCGGATTACCAGTACAACGCGCAAGGCCAGCTCCTGAGCGCGGACGTGACAAACGCGGATGGATCGACAAACAACTCGACCTACAGTTACCACACGGACGGTTCGTACACCGACACGGTCATCACGACGCCGGCCGGTGGCAGCGCGACGACGACGGTGTATGGCTACGATGCCCAAGGGCACTTCGTGAGTGAGCACATCACGAATCCGAACGGCTCGGCGGCGGATTACCAGTACAACGCGCAAGGCCAGCTCCTGAGCGCGGACGTGACGAATACCGACGGCTCGACTAACGACTCGACCTACGGTTACAACGCCGACGGGTCTTACACCGACACGGTGGTGGCGACGCCGGCCGGCGGTTCGGGGTCGACGACCACGGTGTATGGTTACGACGCACAGGGGCACTTCGTGAGTGAACGCATCACGAACCCGGATGGCTCAGCGGCGGACTACCAGTACAGCGCGCAAGGCCAGATCCTGAGCGCAGACGTGACGAACGCGGATGGATCGACGAACGACTCGACCTATAGTTACCACACGGACGGCTCCTACAGCGACACCGTGGTAGCGACGCCGGCGGGTGGCGGTGGCTCCACGACCACGGTGTACGGCTACGATGCCCAGGGGCACTTCGTGAGTGAGCACATCACGAATCCGGACGGCTCGGCGGCGGACTACCAGTACAGCGCGCAAGGCCAGATCCTGAGCGCAGACGTGACGAACGCGGATGGATCGACAAACCACTCGACCTATGGCTACCACACGGACGGTTCTTACACCGACACGGTCATCACGACGCCGGCCGGTGGCAGCGCGACGACGACGGTGTACGGCTATAACCCGCAGGGTCAGTTGCTGAGCACCGATATCCAGAACCCGGATCACTCTATCGACGACTATTCCTATAATTCTCAGGGGCAGCTGACCAACCAAAACATCTACACGCCCTCTGCCGACGGCTCCTACACCGATACGTGGTTCAAACAAGATGGAAGCCAGGGCACGTATTGGTGGAATGCGTCAACGCTTGAATATCAAGAATCGTGGCACAATCCCGACGGGAGCACCTTTACCGACGACTACCAATATTCGACGGGCGGCGTGCCTGGCAGCACGAGTGTTTCATTCACCGAGACCTACAGCGACAGTCACGGCGATCAGGGCACACGTCAGTTCAATGCGTCGACTGGTATCACGACGGTCACATGGGATTCGGCGCAAACGGGAAGCATCAGTGGCACGAATGCCAATGACTCAGGGTTTATCGGCCTGCAATTGGAGGGTGAATTGACGAACACGGTCAATGACCCTTCTTATTTCAATCCATTGGCGAGTCCGGCGTTCAGTTCTTTCTTGACGGCTCACGGATGAGCCGGGTTGTACTTGCATGGGAACCAGGGTGCATTCTCGGTCATGGCTCGCGACTTCTTCCGCTGGCTACCCGGTTAAGGGCGCGCGGGCGTAGCGTCCATATCGGCGCACGGGATCTGAACGCAGTCGCCGCATCATCGGCGCCGGATGAGGTCGCGTTCGTTCAAAGTCCCGTGGCGCCGATAACGCGAGGCTGGACCCATTGAGCTGGCCTTTGGGATCGTGCCGGCGAGTACTGGCGGGCGCAATCATAGGCGTAATGCAGGTGAGTGCTTCGCTTGCCGGAACGCCCGAGCAGGGTGGGCCGGAAAGCGGTTGCGCTGGGGCGGAAAAGTCGCTCTCTGTGTCATTGGCCGATGCCGTCGTTCAATCATTGCGCAACGAACCGCACTTGATCGTAGCACGGCAGGACGCACTCGAATCCAAGGCGGATCTAAAGGCCGCCACCGCTCCCTTCTTTCCAAAGGCCCAGCTTGTCGTCGATGAGGAGCGATTTGTACCCAGTAATGGCTCCGCACCCGTCACTGTGATTGGTAACAATATTCTGGGTGGTTCGAAGACGTATTCAGCCTACGGGTCCATATCGGTATCGTGGAATATCCTGAGTAGCGGCCGTGACGTCGCGGGATATAAAGGCGCGCAAGCGGAGGTGCGGGCAAGCAATGCGTCTCTCTATGGAGAGTTGGAGGACACCTTGACCGCAGTACTCAAAGGGTACGCCGAAGTTTATGAGACGAGGCTCAGCGTCGAGCAGCAACGGCGATCTCTCGATCTGCTAAGAGAGATTGAGCGTCGAGCGGAAGAGCGGTACGAGCATGGGAACGGTACCACGATCGCAATCAGTCAAAGCCGCGGTGCGGCATTGGACGCTGAAAAAGCGCTCAACAGTAGCTGTCGAGGTTTGACCGAGAAATCGGCATCCCTTGCGAAGGCGATGGGAGTGCGGTTACCGGTCGACCAATTGTTACTCGCGGTGACCGCCCTCCCGGAGGCGCCGGCACAAAACCTCGACGCCCGCGCGATCGAGAACATTGTGGAGAACGATCCGCGCGTTGTCTCAGCGAAGGAGAAAATCGCAGTGGCCGAGCAAAAACTCAAGCAAACGCACGCGGCATTCGGTCCCACCATGTCAATCGATGCGCGGCGTGATTACTTGGGTCAAAATGTCAGCGGATTGAGCGCCGCCAATAATACCATTGGACCCAACAGTTATCGGATCGGCGTAAGTTTCAGTCAGCCCGTGTTTCCATTTGCCTCGGAGATCGGGGCCATGGACAAAGCCAAGGCGGAAGTCAGAAGAGCTCAAGCGGTCACAGACCAGGCTCGCATCGATGCCGACGCGAGGCTGCGCATTGCTATTAGCGCAAATCTGGAAGCGGAAGCTTCCTATCGCGCCGCAAAATCAAGCCTTGTCGAAGCCCAAAAGGTCTTGACGCTCACTGAATCCTTGTATCAGGCGGGACGAGCGGATTTGGATAGCCTCGCCCATGCACGGATTGATTGGCAGAAAGCGCAAGCGGAAGTGGACACCCTTGCATCGCAGGCGCTGCTTGCGAAGTGGGATCTGGAGCGATCGTTTCAAGCGACGCAGTTTCCGAGGACGTTGTTAAATAGACTAAATATCGAGCTCGCTGAGTTAACGGATGAGGACTAACGAGGCGTGTGCTACCAGGATCGCGTACTGGGTCTCTGTGACGAATTTCTTGCTGTCGTTAGGCCTGTGTATGAATCGGCGTCGAATATTGACCATTAATTCGTTACCCACGGCTCGTCGATTCAATAAGTTGCGGGCTTGGCGGCGCCCAATCAGCACGCCTGTTCACAGGTACGCGGAGGTGATTGCGGCATGAACGCAGCAGTAGAGCCGATCGATGGTGTCAAGGCAACACTTGCCGAGTTGCGACGTGCCGGAATTGATGCGCTCGCGCGAGCATTGGGCCCGGTCGGGATGGCGCGCTTTCTTCAGCAGTTCGACCCCGGCCAGGGTGATTACACGACCGAACTCAGCCGTATTCTGGGTAACCCCTCTGTCGACGAAGTCATGGACGAAATAGAGCGCCGACGTAAGGGGTCACAGCCGAAGTAATCGCCGTATCCGTATGATCACCGTGACTGTGGAATATTGCTGAACGGTATCTATATAAATCAGCTGTTTATCCATCCGTAACTGTACGGAATATTCCACGATTCAAACTAAAAAATCCTCGCATAACCAATAGCTTGGGGCGATTTAGAACTTGGACTGAAAATCCGCGTGTCGGGGGTTCAATTCCCTCTCTGAACTGCACCTCTAATCAGGAAGGACAGCCGGGTTGTCGACGGACAACTCCTCGAGGTACCAATCGACGAAACGCGCGGCGTAGGTTTCCTGCAGGGAATAGGGGCCGGGCTCGAAGAATCGGGAGTTCACACCGGCCTGATTCATCTCGACGATTTTCTTGTCCTCGGCGCTGGTGGTTTTCCACAGCCAGGTGAGGCGGCCGACGTCGTAGTCCATGCCTTCGACGGCATCTTGATGAACCAGCCAAATCACTTCCATCTCCGTCTGGTCCACGGTTTTGGGAATGAATCGATAGACGACTCCGTGATCCGGATACGCGAGAAAATCGCTGATGGGGCCGATATCGAAGTAGGTCGAATTGCCGTCTGGCGCCGAAAACGCGCCCATCAAGCGCGCGACCGATCGGCCGTCGTCCGTGGCGCTGACAATGCCGTCGTGCAGGGCGCTGCGCATGACGGCGACGGATTCCCGGCCGGTTCCGGCTGCGCATCCATATCGGTCGACGTCGGGCACCACGATGCCGAGTGCTTCGGCCCGCGTGCGTCCCGCGCGTTCCAACTCTACGTTCTGTTCCGCCGGGCGGGCGTAGACATGACGCTTGGAGAACTCCGGGTGGGCAGGGGTGCAGTGATAGCACTCCATGTAGTTTTCAACGGCGAGTTTCCAATTGGCCCTGATCGAATAGATCTCTCGATGCGCGACCTTCGCGGTTGCCCAGCCATGGACACCGGCCGAACGGGCCAAGGCATCCGCAGCGATGCCGAGATCGAGCGGATCCTTCGCAAAGGTGGTGAAGATCAATCCTTCCATGATTCGAACCGGGAGCGTTTTCAGGGAAACGTCGTCGCGCCTGAACGATTCCGGCATCTGGCGGGCAATCAGCAACTTGCCGTCCAGATCGTAGGTCCATGCATGATAGGGGCAGGTCAGCCGTGCGGATTGGGCTTTCCCCGAGCGCCCGGCACAGAGACGCGAACCGCGATGCCGGCATACGTTCAGCAAGGCGCGCACTTCGCCGGCTGAATTGCGAATGATGATGACCGACTCCGTCCCGAGATCGACCACCAGGTAATCGCTGGCGCGCGGGATACTGCTGACGTGGCCCGCACAGAACCAATGCCGCAGCAGCATCCGCTCCATGTCGCGCTCGAAGATGGCGGGGTCGGTGTAAAAGTCCCGCGCCAGCGCGTGGCCCGGCCTGTGACTACGGATGCGCTTGCTTAAGTCTGAGGGTTCCACGCAGCGAATTGTATGCGCCGGGGACCGGCGGTACTAGCTCGGCCGTCCGCCGAGCTGAAGGCCCGAAGGGGTGCGACGCATGCATCGCAGCGCCGAGTACTAGTGTGTGTTCGCGCTGAGGCCGCCGAAGCGCCTCTGCCGCCCGCCGTAGTCCTCGAGTGCGCTGCGAAATCGCCGCTCATCGAAATCCGGCCAAAGGCAATCGCTGAAATGGAATTCCGCAAACGCGCATTCCCACAGCAGAAAGTCGCTGAGGCGCCGCTCGCCTCCGGTGCGAATCAGCAGGTCGACCTCGGATGTGGGATATGCGCAATGATCGACTTCATGCAGCAGGCGGTGAAAGTCCTGAGGCGTAAGATCCGCATCGCGCCCGGCGCGCCGCGCGGCTTGCATGATACTGTGCTGTGACGAGTAGTCGACCGCTATTCGCAGCAGCATGCCGGAGCCCGCAGCGCTCGACCGTTCGCTTTGCTCGATGGACCGAAGCAGGTTCTCGCCGAGCCGGTCGCGCCGCCCGATCACATTGATCCGAATCGATTGCTCCACGCAACGGCGCGTTTCGGTAAACAGATACTGGCCGAACAAACGCATCAGCGCCGCGATCTCCGCCGGGGGGCGCGCCCAATTGGCGGATGAGAAGGCGTACAGCGTGAGAATCTCGACCTCCGCCCGCGCCGCCGCTTCGACCGCGACGCGCACGGCTTTCGCGCCCTCCACGTGACCCGCGGTTCGCGGCAGTCCGCGCTCTATGGCCCAGCGTCCGTTTCCGTCCATGATGATCGCGACGTGCATCGGCTTATGAGCGCCGCGTTGCCTTGATGACCGCCTCGATGTGCTCCAGATAGCGCAGCAAGGCCTTCTTTCCGATCGGCGTGATGCGGTATTCCGACTTCGGTCTGCGGGCTTCGAAGGACTTCGTGCATACGACATAGCCCGCTTCTTCGAGCTTGCGCGCATGGGCGCTCAGATTGCCGTCGCTCACGTCGAACAAGGACTTGAGTTCGTTGAAGGTGAGCCGTTCATTCATGGCGAGCGCACTCATGATGCCGAGACGCACCCGCTCGTAAATCAGGCGATCGAATCCCGCATCTTCGTTTCCATGCGGCGGACGAGGCACGGCCGCCGGTTTCGACGATGCCTTGCCCGCGGCCGGCGCAGCCGGCTCGCTGCGCTTGATGGCGCCGGACTTAGCCATGAGTCAGGCGTCCGATCAAAAAGCCGAAGACGATGTGCAGGATGCCGAATCCCAACCCAAGCATCGCCGTATGGGCGGTCACGGGCAGCACGAAGGTCATCAATCCGAGAGCGACAAACAAGCCGCCCATCGTGCAGATGAGGCGCGCGATCCCGGCGATCGTCACCGTGCTTGCCGAGAGTACCGCGCAGCCGTAGAGCAGCAGCCACATGCCCGGAATGACGTGGGTCTCGCCGGCGGTCACAAAGACCACGGTCAGGATGGCCCCCGCGAGAAGCGCGGGACACAGGCAGAGGAGAAACTTTCGGACCGGTCCCAAGTAGCGTGCGTGTCCACGCTGCGCGATCTGCCGCGCCACGAGGGCGCCGCCGAGCACCAGAGCGACGACCGCAGAGGCCAGCCATATACCCAGCCAATGAGCCGCCCAGCGGGGCAGCGATACCACGACGGCGGCGAGAACACCGATGATGCCCATGACAATGCCGGCCATGCCGGGCACATCCATCGAACTCGACGACTCGATGGATGCGCGGATGTAGGCGAGGGTACCGAGCGCGCGGCTCTCAATGGCCGCCGGAGCCTCGGATTGGACGGGAAATACTGCGGTTGGTCTTTGCATGAATCGAGCTTAAGTGAGCGCGCTGTATTGGGTCAAGTACTCTAAAATGCAGAGTAACATGTCAAATGGAAACCGTTCGAGCGCGGCGGCGGCCATTCAAGCAGCGCACCCAAACGTCAAGAAAAAACAATATCGCCGCCATATCGTCGCAATGATCGAGCTTTATCTTGAGCGTCGCCCGCCAAGAGCGCGGGAACGTCGGTGGAGAGAACCACTACTCACCCCAGGGAACAGTGGGCGGCTGACTGCCGGATGGCCGACCGGCAGTCAGTTCGCCCGGCGCGCGATGAGGCCGCGCTACCCCGAGGTGCCGATCGCCAACTCGTCGATGAGGGCACGATAATCGCCGAGCCCGGGAGTCTTCAATCCGGCCACCTTGCCCTGGTCGTCCCATTGCCGGACACGCACGGCTTCCTTGTAGAAAAGCTCGGTCTCGAATTTTGCGACTTCATGCGCCGCCATGGGGCCGCCTTGCAGCTTCAGTGTGATTACCGAGGCAGGACTCAGCTTGGCGAAATACCCGGCGTCGGTGGCCAATAGATACCGCTTGGCGGGCACGTGCAGGCGCACGGGTTCCGATACTTCGGCGCGAAAGCGCCGGGCGAGCCAGCGACTGCCAATCTGCTCGTGATGCGCGTCCATGGTCCAGTCGGCAATATCGCCCGGAACATCGTCGACGAGGTGTCCGATGTCATGCAGAAGCGCGGCAACGATGAGTCCCGGCGGTGCGCCCGCGGTTCGGGCAAAGAACGCGGCCTGCAAGCCATGCTCGGTCATCGACACCCTCTCGCCGAAATACGCGCTCGAGCCGCACTTTTGATAAATGGCGAGAATCTCGTCAGCGACGTTCATGAGGGTGCCTCCGGGTGGAACTCGCGGTGCAACAGCGCGGCCTCGCTGTGCACGCTGTCGCGAGTCAGGTAGCAGCCGCGAAAGTGGCGCGGGTACCTCGCCGATGAAAAAGCGGTGCGGCCGTGCAAGGTGCGTTGATTGTCGAATACCACGAGGTCGCCGTCGCGCAGCCTGAATCGCAAATGAAAGCGCGAGTCGCGCAGCAGCGCGGCGAAGCGCCGGTAGGCGGAATAGAAAGGACGCACCTCGCGGGCGGCGAGCCGCAGCGGCGCAATCGAGCGGCTGTTGTAATGCACGGCGCCCACTTCGCCGGAACAGGACAATTGAATCAGCGGCCGCTCGGCGTAGAGCTCCGCATCTTTGGAACGGTATCGAAACGGTACCGGCGTCCGAGTCAAGACCGCGAAGGCGTCCGGACAGACCGTTCGCAAGTGCTCCGCAATGGCGAAACCGTCGCCGAACAGGCTTTCGCCTCCGCCGGGAGAGGCGACGAGCGCATGGAGCACCTGAAATCCGGGCACCGGTTCGCGATAGGGATTGTCGGTGTGCAGCCCCAACCCTAAGTCGGAATACGCCAGGTTCTCCGGCTGGGGTACAGAGCGAACGTCGAAAACCCGCCCGTAGTTTGTTTCCGAGATTCGCCCGGCGAGCGCAGCGGCCTCGAGGATGCCGGCTTCGTTGCACGGCACATTACTCAGGAACGCGATACCGTCCCGCAATAGCCGGGTCAGCCACCGGGCGCGCAGCGCGCGATCGGATTGCGCCTCGGGGAATGCCGCCCAGGCGAAATCGCGCGCCGCATCGAGACCTGCTGCCTCCAGCCATAATCTCTGGGCAAACTCCGGTCGCCCATGGGAGCGATTCGATGCGTGTGCAAGCAGCCACTCGAGTTCGAACGAGGCGGAGCGTGATTCGGACTCCCATTCGACGTTCACCGCGCCGTTGTGGGCCACCGCCGACCGAATCTTAGGGTCCTCGGGCAAATCCGCGATATCGACGAGCCGCTGTCCGCTGTGGGGATCGCGATCCTCGCGCAGATTGTCGCGCAGCCACAAACTTGCAAATTCGCTCAAAGTCCCGTCGGCCCATTCGATGGTGAGCATGTCGGGGAGCGACCAGAGCTGCTTCACTGCGACAACCTCGTTCATGGAAGAGGGCTCTTGGCTAAGGCCGCCTTCGCGCCCAAGAAGTAGAGATAGCCGGCGCCGACAGCCGCCAGGGCGCTGACGGCCGCCAGACCCTCGAAGACGAACTGCCAGCCGAAGGATACCGAGACTCTGGCGATGCTGTCGCCGGCGACCACTGCACCCAGATACCCGACGCCGTCGATGATGCCCGACGACACTGCGCCCGCCTGCTTGCCGCCGAAGTCGAGCGCCATGGCACCGCCGAGATAGGAATACGGGCCGAGCAGACAGAAGGCGATCGTGCCGATGGCGAACAATGGCAACAACGACCCCGTCGAACTGGATCGCATGGTGGTCAAGACGAGCAGGGCCGCGGCAGCGGCAGCTAAACCTACGAACATGATCAGTGCGCGGCCGTTCACGCCGAGGCGGTCGCTAAGCCAGCCGGTCGCCAACACGGATACGGCGCCGACGCCCGGGAAGACCGAACTCATGCGCGCCGCAGTGCTTGCGCTGTAACCCAGGTAGTCGCGCAAATAGGCCGGGGTCCATAAGTTGAAGCTCTCCCGAATTATGGTGCAGCCCAGGGATAGGACGCAAACCACCAGAAATGCGCGGCTGCGGAACAGCGGCAGCAGCAGCTGCGCCACGTTTTTCGGCCGCGACTCCGATCCCGCAAACAGACTGAGCGGATTGGTTTTCGCCTCGACGAACCCCGCATCGACGCGCGACTCTCGAAGAAAAAGGAAATTGACGGCCAGGAACAGGCCGACGACCGCGGCGGCGAAGTAGAACAGGACGCGCCAACCGAAGCCATGCTCGATGAGCATTCCCATCCATTGCCGCGCCGCCGCGTCGCCGACGAGATAGCTGATGCTCAGGATGCCGATGATCATTCCGTAGGACGAAAAGTCGAACCACTTCGAAGACACTTTGATGAGTCCGGCCCATGACAGCGATTGCGTCAGGCGGTTGCCGATCCACGCCATGGTGAACAGCGGCAGGCTGAGTCCGGAAGCAAACATCAGCGTGAATCCCGTCGCGCCCACCAAGCCGATGAGAAAACTGACCCGGCCGCCCCAGAAGTCGCCGAGTCCACCCAGGAACAACTTTCCGAGCGCGTAGGCAAATACGCCAAATGAAGCGATTGAACCGATGCGAATGATGGCATCGCCGTGGCTGACACCATGCTTGCCCAATTCGTCGACCAGAAGCGGCGTTGCGACGGACAGGTCGGCGCGGCAGAAGTAGAGCGCGCCATAACCGCCGAACAGCAAAAGGACGGTGACTGTTTGCCGCAGGCGCATTGATCGACTTTGCGCGCCGCCGTTAGAGGTATCCGGAGCTACCAGTTCGGGCGCAATTGCCATGCAAGATCCTGGGAAAGAGGCGGTGGGTGGCGAATTCGTCCGGCATCATCTCATTTGAGCCGCGCGCGGGCGATCGCATTTATTTTACATAATCTAGAGCAAGGGCGTGCCGGAACGCGGGCATGCCCTTGGCACGAAACCTGCTTTGAATACCGAGCAGAGCAGCGGCAGAAGTTGCTCCGGGCAGTGGATTCAAGCGCGAGGGACGATCGATGCGGTTTTTGCACCATGCAGGCGAGATGCAAAGCGACCAATTCTCCGCTTCGGCGGCAACGCATGGCCGCACTAGCGGCCGCACGCGGCAAATTGTTGCCGCCCGGACTTTCATCCACCGATTCACGAGCGGGAACAACACCGCGGCGTTTCACTCAAGGAAAATCATATGTCGTTAATCCCAAATTTGACATCCGCGGCATCGGGGCTTCCGCCGCTCAACATCCATACGCACGGCCACAAGAAAGGCTCGCATGCGGGATCCGCCGACGATTCGGGCAGTAACAGCGCGGCTCAAGCGCCGGCAGGGACTGTGCAGAATCTATTCGGTACGCTGCTGCAATCATTGGAGCAGGTGATTGGCGTGCAAACGAGCTCGGCGAAGCCCGCCGCAACCGCTGCCGCCGCGATCACGCAGAACCTACAGGCCAACGGTTTGCAGACAGCAAAAGCTGCGGGATCGAACCTCAGCGTCAAGGCGTAGCATCGCACCGGACTGAAAATCGCGTCGGCGCTCGATTGACGTTCGTAAGTTGCCCGGCTAGGCTCAGGCGCCGGACAACTCCCCTGTGAACGCCATCAAACGACTGCCGACTCTATTCATCCCGCACGGCGGCGGTCCGTGCTTTTTCATTGATCCGCCGGCGGCAGATCCGCACATGTGGGACGGATTGGCCGCATACCTCCGCGGCATCGACGGGTCGCTCGGCTTCAGACCCAAGGCGGTGTTGGTGATTTCGGGGCATTGGGAAAATCCGCTGCCCACGCTCAATATCGCGGCCAAGCCGGGGCTGCTGTTCGATTACTACGGCTTTCCCGAACATACCTACCGGTTGAAATATCCTGCGGCGGGCGCGCCTGACCTCGCCGAACGCGTGCGCAGGTTGCTGGGCGATGCCGGCTTCCAGACTGACGTGGAATCCAAGCGAGGTCTGGACCACGGCGTCTTCGTGCCCTTTCTACTCATCTATCCGAATGCTGACGTGCCCATCCTGCAGCTCTCGCTGCAGGCCAGCCTCGATCCCGTGCTGCACTTGGCCCTGGGAAGTGCCCTGGCGCCGTTGCGCGATCAGGGCGTACTGATCGTGGGCAGCGGCATGAGCTATCACAATTTGGCCGATATGTTTTCAGGCCGAGGGGGGGCCGCCGCCCTGGCGTTCGATGCCTGGTTGGGCGATGCGGTGCAAGATCCCACGACCCGTAATCAACTGCTCGCGAAGTGGCGCGAGGCACCGGGGGGCGCGGCCTCGCATCCGCGCGAAGAGCATCTGATTCCGCTGATGGTTGCCGCCGGCGCGGCCCAGGGCGACCGCGGAATTCGCAGCTTCGGCGAATCCATCGGCGGCAAGCAGATCTCCGGCTTTCAGTTTGGTTGAGGACCGCCGATGAAGCGAATGGTTTTCTTTGCCCTGGCGCTGGCGATCGCTGCGCGCGCCGGGATTGCAGAAGCAAATCACACCGCGGCGAGCCCCGCCGACCTGCGCACCGTCGTCGTTCGCGCGCAGTGGCTCATCGACGGCATCGGCGACAAGCCGCGGCACAGCATGGAGATCGTGATTCGCGATAACCGCATCGTCGAGGTGCGTCCCGCGAATTCCCGGGCGTTGCCGGCCGCGGCGCAGGTGATCGATCTCGGCGCCGCGACGGTGTTGCCGGGGCTCATCGACACGCACACGCATATCTTCCTGCAGGGCGAGGACCCGGCTGCGGGCGGCTACGATGTGCAATTGCTGAAGTTCCCTGCCTCCTACCGCGCCGTGCGTGCCGCGGTGTCGGCGCGCCGCGCCCTCGAGCAGGGATTCACCAGCATTCGCGACGTAGAGACCGAGGGCGCCGGATACGGCGATGTGGGCATCAAGCGGGCGATCAATGAGGGAATCATACCCGGCCCGCGAATGTGGGTTTCAACCCTGTCGATATCATCCACCGGCGGCTACCCCCTCGAGGGCTATGCGCCGGAGATCACCGTACCCAAGGGATCACAGCTGATCGACGGACCTGTCGAAGCACGCAAGGCTGCGCGCGAGCAATTGGACAAGGGCGCGGATTGGATCAAGGTGTATATGAC
>WNFI01173773.1_pt1 | contig 61362 bp, 47 predicted proteins | sample 5400471 | NCBI WGS metagenome assembly WNFI01 (sample SAMN13153348, study PRJNA577476) | soil metagenome | isolation source: 100 cm saprolite on Douglas fir-dominated hillslope | place: USA:California | collected 2013-09-17 | reverse complement strand
CGCGCTTTTATCAGGGTCAAAGATGTAGTTAACTTACTGGTGTCCGGATACAAAACGGCAGGCAAATTCGAAATTGGGCCTGCCAATACCTTCTATAGTTTCAATCCCGTGGAAGGATTTCGTTTAAAGTTCGGTGGCAGAAGCACACCGGCGTTTAGCAAGCGTTGGTATCCCGAAGCCTATGGCGCGTATGGGTTTACGGATCGCCGGTGGAAGTATGACCTGGGCCTGGCCTATTCTTTCAACAAGCTATCCGTTTATGGCTATCCTCTGCATTATATAAAGGCCAGTTACCAGCACGATGTAAAAATACCCGGCCAGGAACTTCAGTTTATGCAGGAAAACAGCTTCCTGCTATCCTTTAGCAGAGGCAATAACGATAAATGGTTGTACAATGATATCTTTCGTCTCGATTATGTCCATGAACTTCCCAATCATTTTTCTTATGCCCTGGGTTTCAAATATTGGGCGCAACGTCCTGCCGGAGCCATCTACTATGTGCAACCGAAGGGTAATGCCTTCGATACCGTTTCGCAGATCTCAACCAGCGAATTGTCTGCACAAATCCGCTGGGCGCCCCACGAAAAATTCTACCAGGGAAGGGTATACCGGGTGCCCTTTACGAACCAGTACCCTATCTTCACGTTTCGGTATACCGCAGGGATCAAGGGCCTGTTCGGCGGAAATTATTCCTACCAGGACCTCAATCTGAATATCTTCAAACGCTTCTATTTATCTCCCTTCGGCTACACGGATATGACTCTGTCCGGCGGTTATGTGGCCGGAAAATTACCTTTCCCGCTGCTGAATATACTACCTGCCAACCAGTCTTATGCTTATAGCGCCAATTCATACAACCTGATGAATTTCCTGGAATTTGTCAGTGATCACTATGTAGGGATCAATGCCGAGCATCATTTCAATGGCTTTCTGTTTAATAAAGTTCCCTTCCTGAAAAGACTGAAATGGCGGGAGATCATTACGGGGAAATTGCTGTATGGAGGCGTACGAAGCGAGAACGATCCGTCTAAAGATCCGTTGCTGATGAAATATCCCATGACCAGCGGGCTAAGTTCCACGTATATACTGGGCAGCCAACCCTATTTTGAAGGAGGCATCGGCATCGGCAATATTTTTAAATTCGTGAGAGTGGACGCCATTGAACGGTTTACTTACCTGAATCATCCGATGGTCCCCCGGTATGGTATACGATTCCAGATAAAGTTTGATTATTGATAAGGCGGTTGGGATCAGGCGCCCTCTTATTACTTTTTATAAAGCACCCAGATATCATTGATAGTGTTGATGCCTTTCGAATGAAGGAACTTGTTAATATCCCAAAGCATGGCTGATGAATAAGCGACGGGTTTATAACCGAGGCTGTCGATCATAGGAAGGTTGTCGAGGATCTGATTATAAGTCGTTGCGAGATAGGTATCGCCGGTCATATCAGTGTTGATATATTGAACGGAGTCATTGGTCGAAATCTTTTTGAAATGAAGATTGGGCACGGCTTTTCTATAAAATACCAGGGGAAGGCCCGACTCGGTTTCAAAAGGGGTGCGGGGAACGCAGTAAATGGTAACGGGCCCTTTGAAGCGATTTTTGAGTACGGAAGAGAAATGGATCATCTGTGAGTAAGGAGTAAAAAACAACAGGCAAAGTACGATGATGTTTATGCCCCCACTAAAAATAAGCGTTCCTTTAATCAATTGGGCGATCCACTTTTTGCAATGTTCATAATAATTGGCGAAGTCGGAAAGCCCCCATCCGATCAATACCGGCAGTATATTTAATATGGGGAAAAGGAATCTTTCCTCCTTATGGCTGATCAGGCAATGGCCTACGATAAAGAAAAAAACGGTGATACTCAGGGGCTGGCTATATTTCTTAAAAGAAGCTTTTATACCGTAATAAAGAAGCAGGATACTGAGCGGCGGCGCGGTGACAACGACGACCAGCAGACCTATATAGACAAGGAAACTGGCCGTACCCATGGACGCGGCTTTCCCCTGGATAATATTTACTTCATAATACTTATAAGGAGTGAACACCCACTCATGATAAAAACCATGATCCAGCCAGGTATTTATCGCCATGCCCGCCAAAAATGCCAGGCCGAGTAAAAAGATATTTTTCAATTTTCTTTCGAACAGGAACATCCATACCATGAAGCCCAGGATGGCGAGTCCCATCTGAAAGCGAAAATAAAAGGAAAGGCAGAAAAGGAAGCCTGTGATCAGGGGATAGAAAATCCCGGTATTTCCTCTTTCGTTCCTTTTCAGATCGTATAAAAAGACTCCGCCGAAAAAGAACAGGGACGACAGCATTTCTGAACTGAATAAGGTCCTGGTATAACTGAACAGCCAGGAAAAATTCAGGATCAGCAGGGACCAGTAAAGGATCCGAGGCTTTTCATTTCTCAGGTAATAAATGGTGACCAGGTTAAAGAAGGCAAACAGCACCAGGCCCAGCAAAATACGCAGGATCGCCAACTGCACAAAAGGATCGTGAATGGTGAAGAATTCACAAACGATATAATAAGCCGAGAAAAGCCAGACCACCAGAGTAGGTCTTATTTGTGCGTCCAGTTCCCATACCGATTTTGCGGCTGATTCGTGTTTTAACTGGAAGGAAGAGAACTCGATAAGCTGAAAATGCTGATCGGGATGATAAACTCCGATGGCCGTTATGCATATAATGACCTGAACGAGCAGCGCGATAAAAAGTAATGCCTGTAACTTCCGGTCTTTTTGAATGATTGTCTTTATTTCGGTGAACATCTCTGCGAATTAAGGCGCCCCAATATATGCATTTTTAACCGGATGCTCCTACTTATACAAAGTGGTGAAGCTTTGCGTTAACGTGAAGCCGCTCTCATCGATCCCATAGGTGATCCCATCGATCCGGGTAGTAAAGATATTATACATAATGATGGAGATGGCCGAAGTGCCGATACCCAGGGCTGTATTGTACAAGGCCTCGGAAATACCCTGGGAAAGACGCTGGGCGGCTTCTCCGCCGCCGCTGTCACCTAAAGCGGAGAAGGATTTGATCATACCGATGACCGTTCCCAGCAGTCCCATAAGGGTGGCCACAGAAGCGATGGTGGATAGGAATACCAGGTTCTTTTCCAGCATGGGCAGTTCCAGGGAAGTAGCTTCCTCTACTTCTTTCTGGATCGCCAGCACTTTCTGTTCCGTATCCAGTTCGGCCGTGATCATTTCTTTATATTTGCGAAGGCCGGCTTTCATTACATTGCCCACACTGCCTTTCTGCCGGTCACATTCCCAAAGGGCAGCGTCCACATTTTTATTGGCCAAATGAAACTGTATCTTCCGGATGAACTGCGGAATGCTGCCATTGCCGGTAGCTTTATGGATCACCCAAAAGCGTTCGACGACGAAAGTGAGAACAGTCAGCAGGGCGCCGATCAGGATCGGAACAATGATACCACCTAAGTACATACGGGAAAGATTGGTTTTGGGACCTGCCTGATCGGGCCAAAAACCACCGCTGAGATCGGGTTTGGTGAAGTTGGCATCGGAGCCGATCAGGAACCGCCAGATCAGGTAACCCGAGATCAGGCAGGTCAGGGGCGCCAGCCAGGAAATAAGATTATCTTTCTTCTTTTTCGGTTGCTGTAACAGAGGGAGTTTGATGGCACTTGCCGTTATTTCGGACATAGTTGTTTATTTTATAATTTAAGGAATAAAGCCCCCTATTATTTTGCCACGCCCGTCTTGCTGCTGACGGTCTGGGCGCTGAAATAGCCTAAACACCCCCCCGTGATATTAGTGACGGGTGTTGCCGGGGCCGCCAGTTGATCGTTGGAGTAAGCTATCTGCTCCGCCTCGTTCAAATAAGTAAAGACATTCTTGTCGATCCCTACGAGGCTGAGCTGCACCAGGTCGTTCCGTTTGATCTCGGAGGTATCGGCATCTATTTTATCCTGGATATACCGGCCATCGGAGAGACGGTCTTCGAAGACCTGGAAGCGTTTATCGACTACGCCATTGATGACAAGAGAATACTTGTAAAAATTGACGATCCCTTTGGGATCCTGGTAGTTCGCCTGGGCCCGGATAGTGTTTTTCGTTTGATAATCGAAGGTGACGGAATCCAGCGCCACCGGCTGCGGCATGGTAGAGGAGGCCGTATAGGTTTTCCCGTTGAGCGATACGTTTAATAGATAGGTATGGCCATGCATACCCTGGACCAAAGAATGGGTGACGTAGTAACCGGTTGTCGTCTCGGTAAGGACGTCCCGGAGGCCGGTCGTCGAGTCGGTGATCGTCACCGTGGCGCCGGATACGCCGGGATATGTATTATTGGCGTAAAAGCCGACGGAATTTACAATGGACAAATAATAAGGCCCTGCCGTATCGCTGACCGCTCCCTGTATGATGAGCTGGGCAGCGGCGGTGTTAAGCGCGGGTGTGATCGTCTTGGTGCAAGCGATAAAAACGACCGATGACAGCAGGATGAAAAATATCTTCTTCATGGAATTAAAATTTGAAATTATAAGTAATAGAGGGTACCATTTTGAACAAAGTGGTCTGAAGGACCTGGGTCTTCATCGGATTATTAGGATCTTTCTGGAAGGCAATCGTATAAGGGTTGGATTGGCCATAGGCATTGTAGATGGAGAAGGTCCAGCTGCTCTCGAATTTGGCCGTCTTTTTGGCGATCATCGTAGCGCCCAGATCCAACCGGTGATAGGCCGGCATGCGATAGGCATTCCGCGACGAATAGTAATACACCGGGACGCCATCTACGGGGAATTTTCCGGAAGGCCAGGTGGTGGCATTGCCTGTATTGTATACCCAGGTAGCAGAGAATGTCCATTTTTTGTTGTATTGGTAGATGCCTACCACCGAAAAATTATGCGTCTGATCCTGGGGAGCGTTGTACCAGCTGCCATTGTTGATGCCAATGATCTGACGCTCTGTCTTTGAAAGGGTATAACTGATCCAGCCCGTCAGCCTGCCGCTTTTCTTCTTGATATAATTCTCCCATCCATATCCCCTGCCTTTTCCGAACAGCAGCTGGGATTCTACGTTATTATTCCCAATGAGCTCGGCGCCATTCTTGTAATCGATCTGATTTTGCATCGTCTTATAGTAGATTTCAGAGGAGAACTCATAGGCATGATGGTGAAAATTGCTGTAATACCCTGCCGATACCTGGTCGGCGATCTCCGGTTGCACGATGTTACTGGTAGGCAAATAGACATTCGTCGGGCTGCTCGAGGTGGAATTATTCAGCAAATGAATATTCTGCACATTCCGGTCGTAGGCCAGCTTTATCGAGCTTTTCTCATCTAACTGGTAGCTGGCCGCAAACCGGGGCTCGGGGTTCAGGTATGTTTTCACAACCTTTCCGCCGGAGTACCAGGTGCTGGTCAGGACATTACCTGCATTGTCGTAGGAATAAACACTATCCGGCCCCAGTACGGTAAGGGCCGTCAATCTTAATCCGTAGGTAAATTTTAATTTTGAGGTAGGTGTCCATTCATGAGAGGCATAAATGGCGCTTTCCAGGGCATATTTCTTGTTCAGCGTAACATTATTGTATTTAGAGGTCTGGGAAGCCACTGCCTGACCGGGCTGCGTAACATGGTAGTTAACGTCGATGCCGAGATCGAGCTTATTGCGGGGATTCAAATAATAATTAAAATCCTGTTTGAAATGATAGTCGGTGATCGCAGAAGAAACCCTGATATTGTTAGCGTTACTGGTGAATTGCGTATTGTAATTGTAGTTGCTGTAGATCAGGGAGGTATTGGAAAACAGCTTGTCATTGAAGATATGGTTCCAGCGGAAGGTGGCCGTCGAGTTGCCCCAGTCGATGCCGGCGCCGCTTTTAATGTCCAGTACATCCTTTCCGAAATAACCCGACAGAAAAACACGATTTTTTTCATTCAGCTTGTAATTAGCTTTCAGGTTGATATCATAGAAATACAGTACGCTGTGTTTGATGTTGGTATCGGAGGCCAGTCCGGTGAATGCATCCACGTAGGTTCTCCGGGCGCTGACCATAAATGAGCCCTTGTCCTTTACGATAGGTCCTTCCAGGTTAAGGCGGGAAGCGATCAGGCCGATGCCTCCGCTTACGCCGAATTTCTGATCGTTCCCATCATTCATTTTAATGTCTTCGACGGAAGCCAGCCTGCCGCCGTAATTGGCCGGCATACCACCCTTATAGACAGCGATGTCTTTAATGGCATCCGAGTTGAAGACGGAAAAGAAACCTAAGAGATGCGAGGCATTATACACCGTGGCTTCATCCAGTAAAATAAGGTTCTGATCGGCGCCTCCGCCTCTGACATAAAAACCGGATTTTCCATCGCCGGAGGATTTGATACCAGGCAATAATTGAATGGTTTTCAGCACATCCTTTTCGCCAAACAAAACCGGCACGTTCTTTATATCCTCCATAGAAAGGCGCTGGACGCCCGGGGGAGTTTTAAGAATATTGTTGCCCCTTCTGGCCGTTACCACCACTTCCTGCAACTGGCTATTGGAATTGGACATGCTCCTGTTCAGTACTATATTTTTATTCAGATCCAGTTCCACGGTATCTGCTGCATAACCGGAAAAAGATATAAGCATCGAATATTTTCCCTCGGGGATCGTGATAGAATAAAATCCATAGGCATTGGTGACAACCCCTAATCCGGGATGCTCTAAAAAACCAACGGTAGCTCCGCTCAGCGTTTCCCCTGTTTTTTTATCTTTTATGGTGCCCGAAACGGAAAAGTTGTGTTTTTGCTGGGCGAGCAGCGCCAGCGGGAAAAGGAGTACCAATAGGCTGACCCTAATTTTTTTTTGTACCATAAGGGATTCGTTAATAATTGTAGTTTGGGTGAATTCAATAACACGGCAAAAATGCTTCAGGCCGGAGAAAGAGGCTGCAGAGAAATCCCCGAAGTGGACAAAATGAGGGGTGAGTGGGGTGAGCTTCACAGCAAAGGAAATTTGAGCTTCTCAGAAAACCATAGGTTTTGAAAACTGCCGAGCTTTGTATCCTACAAAAAACGAATCAATATGAGCAAAGTAGTATTAATCACCGGCGCCTCCGCCGGCATGGGTAAGGAAACCGCTAAACTATTATTACAGTCCAGATACATTGTCTATGGAGCTGCCCGCAGGTTAGATAAAATGACCGATATCCAATCGCTTGGTGCAAAAGTGCTGGCGATGGATGTTACCGATGAAGCATCGATGGTAAACGGAATCGATACGATTCTCACCGCAGAAGGGAAAATAGACGTATTGATCAATAATGCCGGGTTTGGCTCCTTTGGGGCCGTAGAAGATGTCACGCTGGCAGATGCACGCTACCAGCTGGAGGTAAATGTATTGGGGGCCGCCCGTTTGGCTCAATTGGTGATCCCTTCTATGCGGGCACAGCGTTTTGGTAAAATAATCAATATATCGAGTATTGGCGGTAAGTTTGCTACGCCTTTGGGCGGGTGGTATCACGCCAGCAAGTTTGCGCTGGAAGCCCTGAGTGATGCACTCCGCAACGAGGTTCGGCCTTTTGGGATCGATGTGATTGTAATAGAACCGGGTGGTGTAAAATCCGAGTGGACAGACATAGCTGCCGACAATCTGATCAAAACGTCGGGGAAAACGGTGTATAAATCAATGGTAGATAAGTTTGCTAATTTGGCCAAAACCCAGGGTCACCGGGCAGCCGAACCGATCGTGATCGCAAAGCTGATCAAAGAGGCGATCGAAGCTAAAAAACCTAAGACGAGGTATTCTGGCGGTCTGCTGGCTAAACCGTTGTTATTTTTGAACAAAGTACTGCCGGACCGCGCCATGGATAAACTTTTTATGAGCCAGTTAAAATAATCAGAAGATGGGACAGGATCATTCACATATGGTGATCGATAATTTGCTCTACTCCTGCGTGGATAAAGCGCAGCGCGGTAACGAGCAATTCGTACCGGATCACACTTTAGGCTATATCATGGCCGGTGAAACTCATTTTATGCATCCCGACGGGGTGAAGGTATTTGGAGCAGGGACGATCGGATTTGTCAAGCGCAATCAATTAATCAAGTCCATAAAGGTACCGCCGCCAGGCGGGGAATTCAAGGCCATCAATATCTTCTTCAGCCAGGATATCTTGCGCAATTACAGCGCTGAGAGAAACATTCAGTCTACCGGCGCCGGTAGACACCCTGTGGAAAATTTCCTGATCTTATCGCCGGATCCTTTTCTTAAAGGATATTTCGACTCACTGCTGCCTTATTTTACTGAACCCGGGAGGATGAACGAGGCTTTGACGGAATTGAAAACGATCGAAGCGATCGAGCTGGTGCTTAAAATCGACCCATCGCTCAAAGATTTGTTGTTTGATTTCAGCGAACCCTATAAGATCGACCTGGAGGCATTCATGCAGCAACATTATATGTACAACGTTTCCATGAGCGACTTCGCCAAGCTGACCGGCAGGAGCCTGGCCAGTTTTAAACGCGATTTTGAAAAGATATTCAACGCTTCGCCTGGCCAATGGCTGCAACAAAAACGCTTACAGGAGGCCTATTATCTGATCAAGGAAAAAGGCATTAAACCCTCTGCAGCCTATTTGGATGTAGGTTTTGAGAACTTATCCCACTTCTCCTCTTCCTTTAAAAAAACGTTTGGGGTAGCGCCTTCGCTGATATGACTTCGTTTTTCTGCCGGCTATGCAAAATTAAATTATTGCTGCAATTTTTGCTGTTCTTTGGAAATGATTTTTTCTAATTCGGCTTCACTTGGCAAATTCGTCATATACTTAGATACAAAGACTTTCTGAGGCAAGCCCATCGTGGCATATTTCACCAATGCTTCATCCTTACCAGCGCATAATATTATGCCTATCGGGGGATTATCACCCTTATGAACTTCATTCTCTTTCGGCCCATTTCCAAGAGAAATGTTTGAAGGTGGTCAATAATTGCCTGTTCCAGATCTGTTTCAACATAGGAACTCTTTTCTTCCAAACCTAAAAAGTCCAACAGATATGGACTCCTGAAAACATCCTCCGGTTTCAAGCCTGTACCCTTTCTATGTTTCTCCAGTACAGCCTGTTTATCTTTACTTAAGCCGGTACGTTCAAAAAGCATGCTATTCATTGCTCTAGACAGTTCGCGAACGGACCAATTATTCTTAATGGCCTCCGTTTCATAAAAAATACGCTTTAAGTACGAATCGGCTTTGATCAATTCTATAAAATGACTAAAAGATAAGCGGTTAAGCAACAGATGGGTAGGAGTATTTTGGACTTTCTCAAATTGTTCAATAGCCGACCGAGCAATTATACTCTTTTGAAAATCAATGAATTGAAATTGTTCAGACAGTGTCTGAACAATTTGAGGGTAAGCTAAATAGAATTGCTTACATAGATGCAGCAAAGTAAATGATATCCCTTTAATACCATTATTCTTTAATCGCTCAGCCAATTTTCGGAATAATCGATCGCCATATTCCGCCTTATCGTGGCCGTTCTGTTCATATTCAACAATATAATAACCAATTATCCAATTCCGTAAGGTCAATGCCGTATTTACTTGTCGTTGAACCTGATCTAAAAAAAATTGGTTGGCTTGCAGTATAGCTTCTATTAAATGTTCTAAATTGTTTGTTGCAGATATAGTGTTTTGTTTCGTTGCCATTTTTTATATTTTAAATGGGATAAGATTAAGTTGTTTTATCTCCTTTCTCAATGCGATCAAAATAATTCTCCTGGCTTATTATAGCTATGACGATTAGTAATATGAATAAAAGAAAGCATCAGGCCTTACTGGCTTAACGCAATAATTCCAGATTCCAGGATTGGAAGGAATAACTATTGAAGTTATTGACTTGGAGATTTAATTGGAGAAGTACGTTTCGTTTTGCTCTACCAAAAATAATAAATCACTCTGGATATTTTCAAAAAAAATGGGAACCCAAATAACCACCACCGGGCAACTGAGAACCGGCATTTATAACCGGATTCCATCCCTGATTTGACATTTCCAGCCTGAATATTTACCTTACAGGGGCAAGAAGCCTAAACCTGGTTTACACTTAAGCGCCTATGGGGCCCCATTCAGCTAAAATCTGTCTAAAATATAGCCTTCTCCTGTTCACACTATTATTATTGGGCAGTGCCGTTTGCGCGCAATTAAACGCCGACTTTTCAATGGATAGATCCGGCGGCTGCTCTCCCCTGGTAGTCAACTTTACCAATAGAACGACGGGCGCCTCTCCGAATGCTGTTTACAAATGGGATTTCGGCAACGGCAATAGTTCCGCATTGACCAATGGGGGCGCTGTCTATACCGCGGAGCAAACCTATACGGTCACGCTGACCGTCCTGGATGGAGCCAATCAATCCACCAGTACACAGCAGGTTACCGTCTACAAGCCACCTGTAGTGGATTTTACCGTCGCCCCTGCTAAAGTGTGTCTTGGAACACCCGTAACCTTTACCAGTAATTCCAATCCCGGAAGCGGCAGTATCGCCAGCTATACCTGGGATTTTGGAGACGGGTCGACCGTGCAGGGAACTAACAGCAATCAGTCATACACCTATGGAGTGGAGCAGGTAGCCTCCGTCAGCCTGACCATAACTAATAACTTTGGTTGTCATACCACCTTGAGCAAGGCGAATATCGTTACGATCATCTCCGCCCTGACTGCCAGTTTCAGCGCCGACAAAAAAGTGCTCTGCCTCACTTCGGATCCTGTGCAGTTTACGAATAACAGTAAGGGGCCCGGCACCCTGGATTATGTATGGGATTTCGGCGATGGGAACACATCCACCCAGCAGAATCCAACTTATATATTTAATAAAAAAGGAACCTATTCCGTGAGTTTGAAGGTCCACAGCTCTGAAGGATGCACGGTCGTCAGCACGCAGACTAACTCGCTCAATGTCGCCAACTACAGTACCTCTTTTGACGTCCCTTCCCTCATCTGCAAGGGAAGTTCTGTCACCTTCAACAGCCAAAGCTCGCCTGCCCCCGATAATAGCGTATGGTCAGTGGATGGTGTCCCTCAATATTACAATTATGGGAGTTTATACTATGCCTTCTACACGATAGGGACCCATACCATTACCCTGAATAACACCTTCGGAACCTGTCCCCAATCTGCCAGCAAGCAGATCTCCGTTAAAGATCTGCCGGCTCCGAACGGATTTTCGGCGGATATAGCCGGGAAATGCGGGTCCCCGGTGGCCGTAAATTTTAAGGACCCGACACCCGGCGCCGTCAAATGGGCATGGGATTTCAATTACAATTATTATAATCACCAGATCGGTTCGACCCTGCAATCCCCAACGTTCACCTATACTTCCGACGGAGCGTACCTGGTATGGCTGCAGGTTACCAATGCGGATGGCTGCAGTAATACGACCTCCCAATACGTACAGATAACCCGGCCGACCGCCTATATTTCCGCCGCAGGGCCCGGAACCCTTTCGGCGTGTACGACCCTGCTTACGAATACCTTTAGTGCTAATTCTTCGGAACCTCTGACCGTTACGAAATGGAATTTTGGAGACGGCGGCACATCGACGGATGCCAGCCCGACGCATACCTTTTCAAACACCGGCGCTTATACCGTCACCTTAAACTATACCACGCAAAACGGTTGTACGGGGACAGCGGTTTTCACCCAGTACTCTCTTTATCCCCCACCCCCTGTTACGGTCTACATTAATCCGACAAATCCCGCAAGCTGTGTAACTCCCATCACGGTCACGTTTGGCGCCAATTCCTCAGACCCATTGGCCTCCACCAACTGGACTTTCGGAGATGGCAGCGTATCGACCGACCCATCGCCGACCCATACCTATATCACTATCGGTCACTATGTTGCGACACTGAATTACATTACTCGAAGCGGTTGCACGGGCACCGCCTATTCCAATGCCGTAATCATAGATCCGAAAATAAAACTGGATTTTACTATAAGTCCCAGCCCCATCTGTGGAAACAGCACGGTCTACTTCGCCACGACGCCCAATAATTCCGACATCAATACCTATACCTGGGACTTCGGGGACGGAGGGACTTCCTATGGCGTTGCCAACCCCACGCATACGTATAATGCCAGCGGGGATTATACGATTAAACTATATGCGAAAAATGTAGGGGGATGTGATACTTCCATGACAAAAACCATCACGGTCAAACCCCCGTTCCCTCAGATAACCGGTCATACCAATACCTGCGACGGGACACGCGGGGAAGTTACCTTCACCCAGGCCAGCGTTCAGGCCACCAGCATTGTCTGGAATTTTGGAGATGGCAGCTCGACTACTACTCCGGGAGACCAGGCCACCGTAAAACATACTTACACGAAAACAGGAATCTATTCTGTCTCACTGACGGCAGTCAATGGTCAATGTTCCCTTGTAGTCAATGATCCCAACCCTGTGCATGTACTTTTGAAACAGGCTCCTGTCCTTACCGGATCCGCATCAGCGGTGTGCAGCAATACCCCGGTAGCTATACAAATTTCAAAACTGGACGAAAATCCTTACCAAACCAACGATATTTATTATGGCTACTATTATGCCGGGTATTATTTCCAAAGTACGGAATACAGGGACGGCACGGCCTTTCAGGGCAGCCGGTCGGACAATGGGTACGGGTACCGGTGGACGACGACCTATAATGCGACACTAAGCAATTTCCAAACCGGGGAAAAAGACATACGGTTTATTCTGACGAGTTATGTTTTTGGATGCCAGGACACTACCAACTTTATGCCCCTGGCTATCAAAGGCGCCACCGGGGGATTTAAAGTCATTGCCGACAAACTTTGCTATCAGTCTCCCGTCCTCCTTCAGGACACCTCTCATTCCACCCCCGATAATCCCATACTCTCCTGGCAATGGAATTTTGGAGATGGGCAAGCTGTCACGAAAACCAAAGGCGGCAGCATTTCACATACCTATGCCAGCCCGGGCGGCTATACGGTCAGCATGCAAATCACCGATGCAGCCGGCTGCTCCGCCAACACACCCTATACGCAATATGTGAGTGTCAACGGGCCGCAGGCCGCCTTCTCCCCCTCCGGCACCGACGTGCACCTCAATACAACCGTATATTTTTATAATAGCACCAATGACTACGGAAATTCCAATACGGTTTATAGCTGGGATTTTGGCGATGGCAGCACTTCCACCGATGTCTATCCCTCGCATACCTATGCTAAACCAGGAACGTATACGGTCACGATGACAGCCAGCAATCCGTCGCTGCCTTGCCAGTCGACCGCCACTCCGGTGGTCATCATCGTAAGAAACTTCAATTCAGCATTCAGCTTTAACTCCTCTTATGTGGCAGGCAGCTGCCCCCCGCTGCTGGTTTCCTTTACCAATACCTCCTATAATTATATCAGAGTAAGCTGGGATTTCGGAGATGGCATCACCGCCGATAATGTCAATTATCCCAGCCATGTTTATGAGAAGCCGGGTAAATACATTGTTACCCTGAATGTCTACGCATATAATGGAATTCAGGGAAAGTATATCGATTCTATTATTATCTCAGACCCGGTGGTATCCCTGCCGCCGCCCCCCCCGGAGACCTGTATCGGCGATACCGTGGTATTGTCCTCCCAGGTGCAAAATGCGAGTTCCTATTCCTGGGACTTCGGTGATGGCAGCATCGTCCCTTCGGCAAATGGAACTGCCCAACATCAATATCTTACCGCCGGCACTTACAAAGCGACCTTGTTGATGCAGAATAATGCCGGTTGTGTCAAAGACACTACCCTGCAGGGAGTTATTAAAATAAGGCCCAATCCCGTCGCAGCCATCTCGCCTGCCAATCCGGTGATCTGCCGGGATAACCCGGTGGCTTTACAGGCCAGCGGCGGTAGTGTGTATGAATGGTCGCCGGCCACCGGGCTGAGTGATTATTCCATCGCCAACCCGGTAGCCTCGCCGAAGGTCACCACCGACTATATACTGACCGTAAAAGATGATATTGGCTGCCAGAATACAGCGCCGCTGACCATCAAGGTCGTACAACCGGGGAACTTACAGCTCAGTCCGGATGACACCGTCTGTGCCGGAGGATCCGTGCAACTGACTGCCACCGGGGAGACGATCTATCGATGGATCAATAACACCGAAGGTCTGAGCGATACGACCATTCCTAATCCCGTAGCCCTTGCGCCTGGCACCACGACCTATACCGTCAAAGGTTCCGATGCCTATTCCTGTTTTATACACGAAGCTGCCGTAACCGTGACGGTCCGGCCTTTGCCAACCGTTAACGCTGGTCCGGATGTGGTCGTTCATGCCGGGTACGATGTCACTTTGAATGCTACGGGCAGCAGCGATGTGACCGGGTGGAAGTGGGTTCCTGAAAAATACCTGAGTTGTTACAACTGCCCGTCCCCCCTCTGTACGCCATTGGCGAGCACCAGTTATTTTCTGACCGTTAAAAATGAGTATGGTTGTAAAGCATCCGACACGATCGTCGTTGCAGTAGATTGCCAGGAAAGCCGTGTACGCGTCCCCAATGCCTTTACCCCGAATAACGATGGGGTAAACGATGTGTTTGTCGTCAAGGGCATCTCCATCATAAAACACATGGTCATCTATGACCGATGGGGTGAAAAGGTCTATGAACACAATAATTTTATTGCCGGCGACCGGGCTTCCTGCTGGAATGGGACCTTTAGAGGACAGCCATGTCCTTCAGGCGCCTATGTCTATTTTATCGAAATGGAATGCCCTTCAGGAGGTGTTTTCTCCCGTAAAGGAAGTTTTGTGTTGATACGGTGAGCATACCCTTAAAGCCCTTGCGGGTGCGCGTCGAGCCATTGCTTGTATTGCTCGTATAAATGTACGGAGTTCTGGTTGGGATGGCCGGCATAGGCGGTAGAGCCGGGTTTGTTCATTTGCCCCTGGTATTGATAGCACAGTATTTTATCGACGAAGGGGGAGATCTCTTCCATTTGCTGCAGGATCCTTTTGAAATCAGCGGGCAGGAGGTTGCCGTGGGTCTTCTCTTCGAAATAGAACAGTTCGATATCGGCCCAGATCCTTGCCCGTGAGGCTTGCTGATGGGCTTTGTACAGATGTTCGAAATAGGCGGCGGGCTCTCCCAGTTTGGTTTGGGCCACTCCTACCCCATCCTGGTACGCGATGATCTCGATATTCATTCTTTCCAGCTGCCGGATGAATTTCTTATCGCTTCGCTCCGCCCGGATATTATAGGGAGCGATGAGGTTGACGGAAGCAGGCATCAACCCCTTCGCAATTCTGGCGCAATCATTGACATAATCAATAAAAGCCTCGTCAAAGTATGGCATCAGGTAAGCTTCATTGGGGAAATACCATCCATAAAAGCTCGGGTGATGGCTGTACTTTAAGGCGACTTCTTCCATCGCATGCGCCCTTAACTTCCGGATACCGGGGTCTTTCATCAGGAACTCGCCTTTATGGACATCATCCCAGAAATCGTTGCCGATAAAAAACTTAATCCCCACCTCATCGGCAGCCGAGAGTACAGCTTCTAGCGGATCTTCACATCCCAATTCAAATTTCGGCGCGATGGCGGAAGGATAAAAGGTCTTGCCGTCGAGGGCTATCTCCTGCAATACCAGGTATTCAAATCCAATCCCCCTTATTTCCTTTACGACTTGTTGCCATTGCGCCGCCGTGAATTTCTTCAAAGCAGGGTCCCAATATTTGCCTTCGAAAGGGAGCAGGTGCTGGAATTCGAACCAAGACCCGGAGATGGGCTTGATTGTCGTATTGCCCGTGATAGGATTTCCCGGGGCGGCGGAGGGAGGTTGTTTCGCGCCGGCCGGGAAGTTTCCGGCCATTGCGCTGCCGGCCATCAATAAACCTGCTGCGCCTGCGCTTCCCAACTGCAAAAAATTTCTTCTATCCATCTGCTTTTGTTATTTATGAAACCCTTACAAGTTCCCTTTCTTCAATTCCTCCACGGCATGACCCGCTGCACGGGCTGTCAATGCCATGAAGGTGAGGGAGGGGTTTTGATTGCCTACGGAGGTCATGCAGGCGCCATCCGTTACAAATACGTTCTTACAGGCATGTAATTGATTCCATTTGTTCAGCAGCGAGGTCTTCGGGTCTTTGCCCATACGCACGCCGCCCATCTCATGGATGTCCAGCCCGGGGGCCTGGTGGTTATCGACGGCACTGATATTCTTACAGCCAGCCTTATCCAGCATCTCGGATCCCTGGGTTAAAAAATCCTTTATGAGCTTCTCATCGTTCTCATCGTATCCCACGGAAGTGATCAACTGCGGAATGCCCCAGGGATCTTTCAGGTCTTTGCTAAGCCGGACATGATTTTCGAATTTAGGGACCGTCTCTCCCTGCATGCCCATAAAAATGCCCCATCCGCCCGGTTCTGTAATGCCGTCTTTATATTCCCCCCCGATACCGTCTCTATACTCGCCCTGTTGCCAGCCGGAGCGCGCGGCGGAGAAGTCTACCATATATCCCCGGAGGAAGTCGGTGTCCTGTTTAAAAACATTCCGGAACGAAGGCATGAAGGCGGCAGTAGGTCTTCGACCGAAATAATAGTTATCCGCGTATCCTTCGAAAGTGGCGCTCACGGAACCCCGGTAGTTGTGAAAAGCAACAAAATGGCCCATCAATCCATTGTCGTTACCCAATCCATTGGGAAAGCGCCCGGAAACGGAGTTCAGTAAGAGCAGGTTGGTATTGAGGCAGGCGGCATTCACGAAGATGATGCGGGCATAGTAGGTGGTCGTCTGTTTCGTATGGTTGTCGATCACCAGCACGCCGGTTGCCCTGCCTTTCTTTTCGTCATAAATAATGGAATGCACGACCGAATCCGGCTTCAAGGTAAGATTGCCTGTTTTTTCCGCCCAGGGGATCGTGGAAGAGTTGGAGCAGAAATAACCGCCGAATGGGCAACCCCGGTCGCATAAGCTTCTTGCCTGGCATTGACCACGACCCTGCTGTAAATGGACCTCCTGCGGCTGGGTCAGATGCGCACAACGGCCGATGATCACCTGCCTCTCTTTATAATGTTCCCCTACTTTCTGCTGAATATGTTTTTCCACACAATTCAATTCCCAGGGCGGCAGGAACTCACCATCGGGCAGGTTATCAATCCCATCTTTATTTCCGCTGATGCCGGCAAACTTCTCTACATGACTGTACCAGGGGGCCAGCTCCTCATAACGGATCGGCCATTCCACGGCAAATCCATCCCGGCCGGGGGCCTCAAATTCATACCGGCTCCAGCGTTGCGTCTGCCTGGCCCAGAGCAGGGACTTGCCGCCTACCTGGTAGCCCCGTATCCAATCATAGGGTTTCTCCTGTACATAGGGGTGCTCTTTATCTTTTACAAAGAAATGTTCGGTGGCTTCGCCGAAAGCATAACACTTGCCGACGATAGGATTGTCTTTTTGTACGGCAAGGGGCAGTCGCCCCCGGTGCCGGAAGTCCCAGGGATTCTTCAACGCCGTGGGATAATCCTTCAGATGTTTCACATCCCTGCCCCTTTCCAGGAGTAATGTTTTCAATCCCTTCTCACATAATTCTTTGGCAGCCCATCCGCCGCTGATACCGGAACCGATCACGATGGCATCGTAGGTATTGCCGGCAGCGGCTCTGTTGTTGACCAATAATGAATCGTTAGGCATATTAGTGATTTTATTGTTAGACGAACCAATGGTCCGTAGAATGGACTGTTATACCAAAGAGTTATACTTCGACCGATATCCATTAACGGCATAAAATAAAATATATAAATAGCAAAGGGCCGGCATGACAAAGGCCCATTGCCAGCTATAATGATCTCTTATCACTCCCTGCAGGAAGGGGATGATGGCTCCGCCCACGATGGCCGTTGACAGGAGCCCGGAAGCCTGCATGGTATAATCTCCCAGTCCGTTGACCGCCAGGGAAAAAATCGTGGCGAACATGACGGCATTGCAAAGGCCTACGGCCACCATGCTCCATACAGCCACCGATCCTGTCGTACCAACGGAAACCGCTATCAGCCCTATCGCCGAGCCTGCGCAGAAGGACAGGACGGCAGAAGGTCTTAACAGGCGCAATAACACGGCTCCCAGGAGCCGGCCAACCAGCATACCACCCCAGTAAAACGCCACATATCGGTTTGCCTCTTTTTCGGGGATATGCAGGATGTCCGAGATATAGTTGGTCAGGAAAGTGCCTACGGCCACTTCGGCTCCTACGTAGGCGAATAAGGCCGGTACGCCGAAGCTGAGGTTGCGGAAAGAAAAGAGGCGCCGCCGGGCGGGAGTAACCGCGGGAGCTTGTCCGGGGTCCGCGTGTGGGGCCGATGGTGCGGAGGATGGGATCACCGGCAATTTCAGGCGGGATACTACGGCCGCTACGATGAGCAGGAGCAGCGCAATACCTAAGTAAGGTATTTTTACCGCTTCACTGGAGGCGTGTGATTCATGAAGGTGCGAGAGGATAAAGCCTGCGCCAAACAGCGGGGCGGCCGTCGTGCCGATCGAACCCGCGCTCTGTACCAGGGTCAGGCGGGAAGAGGCTGTACGGGCGGGGCCCAGAACCGTCACATAGGGATTGGCGGCCACCTGCAATAATACGATGCCGATGGCGATGGTGAACAGGGCGCCCAGGAACAGGCTATATTGATGAAATACCGAAGCCGGAAGGAAGAGCAGGGCGCCGGCGGCAGCAATGGAAAAGCCGACTACCATTCCTTTTTTATACCCTGTCCGTTCTACGATCTTGCCGGCGGGTATCGACATAATGCCGTAGGTGAGAAAAAAGTAAAACTGTACCAGCGAGGATTCCGCATAGGTGAGTGTAAAACCTTTTTTGAAAAAGGGCACGAGCGTATCATTCAGGCAGGTAATAAAGCCCATCATAAAGTATAATACGCCCAGGGATATGAGGGCAGGCGTATAGGAGCCGTAGTGCTCTTCCCTGCCTGGTATGGGCAGTATCAGATCTTTTGAGGGTATGATGGCCATATGCGTTAACTAATATGTAATATTCATTATTTTTTTTCTATCTGGCGCAAAGTTTTCCAGCATTGGTAGAGTCCCCGCGGGACATGGAAGCAACCCTTCCATTTCCCTCCCTTTGCGGAGAGCAGCACCTCTCCCTGCCTGTTGAGATACCCATACCATTCCCCGTCTTCCGGATCGGCGAAATGAGACCAGGTATAGGCATGTAATTTTTCAAACCAGGTCCAGCAACGCTGGTCACCGGTAAGCTGGTATCCTTTGAGGAGGCTGATCAGCGTCTCCATATGCACCCACCATATTTTCTGGTCCCATTCCAATTGCTGAGGGGGATGTCCTTTTATGTCCAGGAAGTAGAACAGGCCCCCATGTGTTGTATCCCAGGCATATTCCAGGGTCTTCAGCGTGATCTCTGTCGCCTTTCTGATGAGTTGTTGGTCGCCGGCTCTCACGCCCAGGTCCATGATAAACCACATGGACTCGATGGCATGACCGGGATTGATCAGGCGGCCTTCGTAGGAGTCGGAGAAATGGCCTTCGGGTGTAACGTTCTCCAGGATCAGGCCAAATTCCCGTTGGTAAAACACGTCCATCACCGAATGGATGCCTTCCCGGATGGTGCTTTCCACCAATGCTGGATCCAGGATATGTTCCAGTTCAAGCGCCAGGTTACAAAGGATCATCGGCAAAGAGAAACCTTGCAGAGGACGGGTGCCCGGGAAGGATTTATCATATTTTCCTTTAGGGTTATTTTTCCTGCGGAGAATGTTTTCGAAGGTTATTAAGGCAATGGCCTTATGTCCCGGGTCGCGAGTCGCCTTGTATAACTGTGCAAAGGCCATGGCGGCGAAACAGTCGGAGAAAATATTATAGGGCTGCACCAGGGGCCTGCCATCCCGGGTAAGTGAAAAATACCAGTTGCCTTCGGGATCCCGGCCATTCGCTTCCAGGAATGCGGCGCCTTGCAAAGCAAAATCGAGCCATTCCTGCCGTTGTTCCTGTTGGTTGTATAACATGGAGAAGGTCCACACCTGCCGGCATTGCAGCCAGATAAATTTATCCGTATCATAGACCTTTCCGTTTTTGTCCAGGCAGGTGAAATAACCTCCGTATTCCTTATCGGGTGAATTTTTAAGCCAGAAAGGGATTACGTCGTCCAGTAAATTATTGCGATAAAGATCTGTGTAAGCCCTGACATCTATTTTCTGCGCTATCATTCTGTTGGTTTAAAGATCGATCCGGGTACGGTCGGGTATTCCGGGCATTCGTTAATTTATATTTTTCTTCGGCGGGCTGTCCGCATTACACTCTCCAGGCTCACGGATGCGCCCCCCTGTTGTTTGCTGATTTCTGCGGCTTCCATGAAAGCGAATATTTGTAAGGTCGCTTCGGGGCTGACCGGCGCCTTGCGGGTGCGAAAAAATTCCGCGATCTGCACTACCAGCGGTCTGTATCCTTCCCAAGGGCCGATCGGGGCGATGGCTTTCTCTCCAAAGGCCGTTCCTCCGAAGTCCTGCGCTCCCGTGCGGATCCCTCTGAAAGTCCCGATACGATCATCCTCCCAGCGTCCCACCACCATATCGGTCCCTTCCGTATACAAGCGGGTCACGCTTTTACAGCCGGTGCCCATTACCGTGAAAAGGGCTTCGATGCCATGAATACCGTACCAGAAAAGGTCGGGATGGGTCTTTTCAATGGTAGCGGGCCCGTAGGCATCTGCGCCGAGCACTTTGCCGATCCTGCCGCCTGCGATCTGTTGGGCGTTGGTCATGTATCGCAGGGAGGAGGAGGAAAATACGGGGGTATTGTATTGTTGGGCCGCATCGAAAATGGCGACAGCGTCCGACAGGGATGCTGCGATGGGTTTGTCGACGAACACTGGCTTATGCGCTTTGAATACCGGCAAGACCTGCTCCAGGTGCAGTCTTCCGTCATTCGTTTCCAGGAGCACCGCATCGACTTTTGTCAGCAGGTCTTCTATAGAGGCGACGATCTCCACGCCAAGGGCCTTTATCTCTTCCGTAAAACCCGGGATCATTTTAAGGCTGGAGGGGATATCCCTGCTGCCATGCGGGTAAGCCGCCACGACCCGGAAGCCGGATACATCGGCGGGTGCGCTCGGATCGTTCAGGGTTTTGGTGAAGGCTACGCTGTGTTCCGTGTCCAGGCCGATGATCCCTATTTTAATGGGGGCGGCGGAGGTAGCAGGTAGGGTCGAGGAAGACAAAGCCACCCCAATACCTGCCAGGACAGTCGTTCTGATAAAGTCACGTCGATCGTTATGTTGTTTCATAGTGTATATTTTATTTGTCCAGCAAAACGATCTGCCCGGTACGGACGGAAGCATCGCAGGCAAGGGCTATGCGCAGGCTGGCGATCGCATCCTGCGTCGCGTCCGTCAGGTCGAGATCTTCGTGTATGGCCTTTAAAAAGAATAGTTGCTCGCGGTTGCATAGCTCCTGGTGGCCGGGTTCATCTTCCAGGTTGATCCAGGTGTCCGGCGTCTTGAAATGGTCCTTTTCATCCAGGTCGGCCCGGTGGTAACGTAGGGATTCCGTTTTCGTGTGCGCCTCGATGGAATCCGACTGGCCGGAAGCGCCTGCTTGTTTGGCCACGATGGACAGGGATCCTTTGGGGCCGATCACGTCTTTGACAAAAAAAGCCGTTTCGCTGATCATCGGTCCCCATCCGGCTTCATACCAGCCCACCGATCCATCTTCGAAGCGGATCTGCAGCTGGCCATAATTATAGTTGCCGGCGGGAATCTCTTCGGAGAGCCTGGCCCCGATGGCGCTGACCTGCAGGGGCCGGGAGCGGGTCATCTGGCACATCACGTCGATATAATGAACGCCGCAATCCACGATCGGGCTGAGGCTTTTCATCAGGTTGCGGTGAACGGTCCACATTCTTCCCTGGCTCTGCTGGTTAAGATTCATGCGCATTACCAGTGGCCTGCCCAGTTCCCGGGACATTTCGATAAAGCGTTGCCAGGAAGGATGATGACGCAGGATATAACCTACCATTAGTTTCTTGCCAGCCCTGGCTGCTGCCTGTGCTACCCATTCGGCTCCTTCGATGGAATCAGCGAGTGGCTTCTCAATGAAGACATGACAGCCTTGGTCGAAGGCGGCCAGGGCAAAACCTTCGTGGGTATCGGGATAGGTAGAAATACAGACGGCGTCGGGGCGGGTGTCTGCCAATGCCTGTGTAAAATCATCGAATAAAGGATAGCTGCCGCCCAGTCTCTCGTTGAGATCTGCCTTGCTGTTGCCTGTGGAGACGAGTCCGACGATCTCGAAACCATCCAGTTCATGATAGGCTGTAGCATGGGAGGCCCCCATGTTACCGCAGCCTACCACAAGAATTCTAACTTTTTTTGTTTGTTGGGTCATTGATGAGCTCATTGTCTTTGTTTAAGACGCTAATATCCGGGATTTTGCGTGATCGATCCCCCGGAAAGATCTATTTCCGTCTGCGGGATGGGAAAAAGATAACGTCCGCTGGCGGGCGCTTTGAAAGCGGTCCCTCTCCCATTGGCATAGGGCTGCGTGGAAAAAGCATGCATAGTGGATACATAAGTGTTCCAACGGATCAGGTCGTACAGGCGGAGATATTCCATTCCAAGCTCAGTCCTCCTTTCGTGCATGACGGCAGCGAGCAGGTCGGCGGAGGCTGCAACATCCGGTATGGGGGTATTGGGGATAGTCCTGACCCGGCTGACCGCTTCCACATCGGTATGGGAGGAGGTATTGGCGCGATGCCTTACCCTATTGATATAATTGGCCACTTCTTGTTTGTCGCCTCCGCTCTGCAGCAAGGCTTCTGCGTACATCAGCAGCACGTCGGAGTAGCGGATCAGGTAAAAGGTCCAGGCATTACCTGGGTACCCCCAACTGGCGCCGCGACGGGCGTTGGTATAAAATATTTTTCTTCCGAAATGGCCAGAGCCCGCGCCACTGGTAAAATCCATGACATCCGTGCCTCCATTCGTGCGGGGGAAGACATCTCCCTGATCCAATACGGTCAGCAGCAGCCGCGGATCACCCGTTTCGAATTCATTGACCAGGCTTTCGGTAGGACAGTCAAAGCCGTAACCGGCCACGCAGCGGGGGTTGGTATACAGGGGGGTATAGGAGCCGGAGACGCTCAGGGCATTGTCTACCTGGTAGTGAACGGCAAATACATTTTCCGGCAGGAGGTAGCCGTTGGGAAGGAAGAGGTCCTGGTAATTGGGCGTCAGGGAGAAGGCGCCGGCATCGATGACTTGTTTGGCGGCGTCCCTTGCCTTGGCGTAAAGGGTGTTATCCGTTCCTGCGTAAAAGAGGTATACGCGGGCCAGCGTGGCCCATACGGCTTCTTTGGTGACCCGTCCCAATTCTGAGGCGGCCAGGTTATTCTTAGAAGGCAGATCGGTGACCTGGGTGCAGGCGATCAATTCGTCGGTAATGAACTTATAGGTTTCCAGATCGGTAGCCCTTGGCAGTTTGTTGCGGTCGGCGGTGGTGAGGGTGGTGGTCACCAGGGGAACGCCGCCGAATACGCGGGCCAGGTCAAAATAAAACCAGGCGCGCAGGAAGCGGATCTCGGCGATATAGCGATTTTTCTGCCCGTCGGATATGGGGCTGCCCGCTTTGTCGATCAGGGCGGCTTTGGGCAGGTTGTCCAGGCCGGTATTACAGTTGCCGATGGCGCTGTAGCAGGATGTCCAGATACCGGAGAGGGTTTCATTCGAGGAGAGGGCGCGTCCGTAGCCCAGGTCGGCGGCAAAGGGTCTGTCACCAGCATCGGAGCCTCCTTTTTCGCTTTCATCGGTGGCCATATTTCCCAGTTCTACCAGGGCGGCCTGATATGCCCAGAAAGTATTGTAGCCCATGTAACAGTTGGTGACGGTCTTGAAGCCGGCATCGCGGGAAGAATAGAAATTATCTTGCGTCTCACTGCCCAGCGGGGGTCTGTCCAGAAATTTTTTAGAACAGGAAGAGAGGAGGAGGAGAGCGATCATTGCTCCGTTGACTATATTCGATTTCATACTAATTTTTTTTACGGGTTAAAATTTTACGTTGAGGCCCAGCATGAGGGTGCGGGTTTGAGGATAATATCCCTGGTCTATTCCCATCAGTTTTCCATCGGTGCTACCCATTTCGGGGTCGAGGCCGGTGTATTTGGTGACAGTGAACAGGTTTTGGGCCGCTACATAAAACCGCAGTTGCGGGATATGCGCCGCTCTCAGCCAGGCTTCGGGAAAATTGTAACCGAGTTGGGTATTTTTCAGGCGCATGTAAGAGCCGTTCTCCACGAAATGATTGGAGACGTTGGTGTTCAGGCCTGCGTTCTGGGATATTTTATAGTTGGTGTTGCTGGTGCCCGGTCCATTCCAGGCTCGTTGCAGAAAGCCTGCGGGAGCGTTGTAGTAGCCGGTGCCTGCTTCTGTGTCGTAGCGCAGGATATCCATGACGTCATTGCCCTGGGATCCCTGGAAGAAGGCGCTGAAGTCAAATTGTTTGTAGGCCAGATTCAATGTCAGTCCGTAGATGAATTTCGGCCAGGGGTTGCCGATCATGGTACGGTCAGCGGCGTTGAGGACGCCATCGGGGCCCCGGGTTACATTGCCGGCGGCATCGGTGCCGTTGATATCTTTAAAGCGAAGGTCTCCGGGTGAGGACAAGCCTTTCTGGGGGCTCTTGTCGACATCGGCCTGTGTCTGGAAAATACCGTCGGTCTGGTAGCCGAAATAGTAACCCACGGGTTTGCCTTCTTCGGTCTTGGTGATCGTCTCGCCCAGGTGAGCGGTGGCGTATACGGGTTGTCCGCCGCCGAGAGAAAGTACTTTATTCCGGAAGGCGGAGACATTGGCAGTGACGCCGATCTTCCAATCGCCTATATTATTGTTATGGGTTACGGAGAGTTCCCAGCCCCTGTTCTGCATGGTGCCCGCATTGGAGTAGGGAGAGTTGGGGAAGCCGAGGGTGGAGGGCAGGGGAACCTGCAGGAGCATATTATCTACTTTCTTGTTAAAGTAGTCGGCGGTGATGATGAATTTGCCTTTGAGGAGGGAAAGGTCGAGGCCTATATCGGTCTGTTTGGACGTCTCCCACTGAATGTCCGGGTTGCCGACGGACGAGCGACCGCCCCCCATGGAGGCAGAGCTTCCGTCACCAAAATAATAATAGCCGGTGTTGCCATAGGTAGATAAGTAGGCGCCGCTGGCGATGTTCTGGTTGCCGATGAGACCATAGCTGGCCCTTATTTTAGCATCGTCGAGCCAGTTGAGGCCGGCGTTCTTTACAAAGGACTCCTGGGTGAGGCGCCAGGCGGCGGATACGGAGGGGAAGGTGCCCCAGCGATGTCCCGCGCCGAAATTGGAGCTTCCGTCGCGGCGGATATTGGCAGCGAGGATGTAGCGGCTGGCAAAGACATAATTGATGCGGCCGAAATAGGAATTGAGGGAGCTGGAATAGGTATAACCGGTAGCGGCCGGGTTGAGGGTGCCCGCATTAATGATGCGCTGGTCCTCGTTGTTATTGGGGACGGCTTGTTTGGACGCGGTGTTGGCGAGGCCCTTGGTCAGTTCGGCAGATTGTCCTGCGAGTACCGTCAGGTGATGCTGGCCAAAGGTCTTATCGTAGGTCAGGGTATTGGTCCATACGAAATAATTGGAATAGCTGTCGGAATTGCTGACGGTATTGAGGGTGGCCTGGTCGAAGGCGGTCAGGTAATAGGAAGGCAGGAATCTCTGCGATAAGCCGCCGATGATATCCGCTCCGAAATTACTGCGAAAGCTGAGGGGGTTGATGATCTTCACATCCAGGGCTGCGCCGCCTTTCAGGCTAAGTCCCGAAAACGAGCTCTGTCTCATCCGGTCTATTTGCGCTACGGGATTGGATTTGTTGGAATAGATAATGCCGGCATATTGAGAAAAGGGGTTATCGGCTTCGTAATTCGTCATGATGCCCGAGTAAAAAGAGGGCACGTTCACCAGGTGGTTGCGGTAGATCGGGGTAATGGGGTCGCCTACCATGGCGTTGAAGATGGTGCCGGTAAAGGGGTTGTTCTCATCCACGTTCCTGCGTTTTTCATAGATGACATTGAAGTTGCTGGAGAATTTTACGCGGGAGCTGATGTTCATGTCCATATTGTTGTGCCAGGAGATGCGGGTATAATCAGAGCCGGCAATCAGTCCCTGTTGTTTCATGTAGCCGAGGGTGGATCCCAACGCCACTTTTTTGGTGCCGCCGCTGACGCCGATATTATAACTCTGGGTCAGGGCGTTGGAGTTGGTGATCTGTTTCCACCAGTCGGTGCCAGAGGGGCTGCCATCATTCTCCTTCACAAATTGCAGGACCTGGCCGATCCCTGCCTGGGTGCTGAGTTCTGCCGGCAGGGCGCCGCCCGCGGCCTGAGCGGCCCTGGCCTTGTATTGGATAAAATCGGAAGCGTTCAACATATGGGGGCGTTTCCAGGCGGACTGGATGCCGGTATAGGAATCGAAGGTCACTCGGAGGTCTTCGTTGGTGGCGCCTTTTTTAGTGGTGATCATGACGACGCCGTTGGAGGCTCTGGATCCGTAGATGGCGGCGGCGGAGGCATCTTTTAGCACGTCCATGGTTTCGATATCGTTGGGATTGAGCCAGCTAACGCTGCTCTGCGGCAGTCCGTCCACGACATAGAGGGGATCGCTGGAGCCGTTGATAGATCCGATGCCCCTGATGCGTACGACTCCCAGGGAGCCCGGGCTACCGCTGCTTTGGGTCACTAATACGCCTGCCACTTTGCCTTGTAAGGCTTCCTGGGCGCTGCGTACGGGCAGGTTCCGGATATCTTTGCTGGTTACGGATCCGATGGCGCCCGTGACGTCCACTCTTTTCTGGGTGCCATAACCGATCACTACGACATCGTTGAGTTGACTGGAAACGGATTTGAGTACGATGTTCAGGTTGGCGGCGTCCCGGACAGAGACCTCAGTAGCCTGGTACCCGATATTGCTGAATACCAGGATGGCAGGTAGGGTCGATACCCGGATTTCGAAAAGACCTTGTCCATCGGAGGAGGTGCCGGTCGCCAGGCCTTTGATGGCGATGGAGACGCCGGGCAGTTCCTTTCCTTTGTCATCGGTTGTTTTTCCTTTAATAGTATAAGGTTGCTGGGCCCTGGTGAAAAGGCATAGTCCGAGCAGGACGGAGAGGAAAAATGCTTTGTGGTAGCGTGTTTGGGTGATTTTGCCGCGTCTCATACTAGCAGTTTTAGTTTGGTCAAATATTAATTAGAAATCCTTTTGCGAAATTTTATTCCTATTTCAACCCGAATATAGAAATATATTTCTCAATTAGGGCGTTAATTACTAAATATTTTTATTAATTAATTTTATTTCAATATAATTTATATATAACAGGAAGAAATTGACATTTTTTTATAAATAGCATAATTTTGCGGGAACTTTACAAACTTTATCACTAGTCGCATGAATGACCGGAGCACGATATTTGAAGATTTCAACAGTGACACCGTCACAGGAGTAGCCTATAAGAACCTGCAGCTGAAGAAGCAGATCCTGGTATATATAGCTAATATGGGTAATACCACGATCACGGATCTGAGCAAGGAATTTAATGTCAGCACTCCCAAGATCAATGACCTGGTACTGGAGCTGATCAAAGACGGGCTGATCCGGGATTATGGGAAGACTGTTTCGGGCGTGGGGAGAAGGCCGAATCTATATGGGCTTGAGCCGGATAGTTTTTTCTTTATCGGCATCGAGGTGAAGCAAGCCTATATCAATATAGGTCTGATGGATTTCCAGAAGAACCTTATTCATACGGCGGATAAGATCTCGTACACGCTGGACAATACACCGGAGTCCCTGGAACAATTGTGCAGTATCATCAATGGTTTTATCATGAGCCTTTCGATCCGGCCGGAGAAGATACTGGGGATCGGGATCAATCTTTCAGGCCGGGTGAATCACACCACGGGATATAGTTATAGTTATTTCAATTTTGACGAAGCTCCTCTCAGCAAGATCATTGAAAAGAAGATAGGGATCTATACTTATCTTGAAAACGATAGCCGGGCGATGGCTTATGGGGAGTTCTGCTGCGGGGTGGTCAACGGCGAGAAGAATGTATTATTCATCAATATCGATTATGGCATCGGGATGGGGATCCAGATCAACGGGCAGCTATATTATGGCAAATCGGGTTTTGCCGGCGAGTTCGGACATATCCCCATTTTCGACAATGAGATCATCTGTCATTGCGGTAAAAAAGGATGCCTGGAAACGGAGGCCTCCGGCAATGCGTTGATCAAGGCTTTTATACAGAAGCTGGAGGAGGGCGCCACCAGCATTGTCACCAAGAAACATCCGCATTTTAGTGATATCCGGCTGGATGACATTACGGAGGCGGCTAATAAGGATGATATGCTTTCCATCGAGTTGATCGCGCAAATGGGCGAAAAACTGGGAAGAGGCATTGCCACTATCATCAACCTGTATAATCCGGAGTTGATCATTTTGGGAGGAAGTCTCTCCCTGACGGGAGATACGATCCTGCTTCCCGTCAAAAGCGCCATTAATAAATATTCGCTGAGCATTGTCAGCAATGATACCCAACTAAAGTTATCGAAGCTCGGGGAGCGGGCCGGCGTCATGGGGGCCTGTCTGCTGGTGAGGGATAAATTATTATCGCTGGTGTAAGGTGGAATAGTCCCTGTTACCGGAATGTGCGGTTATTTATAATTCTTTATGGATCACCTTCAGCAAGTATCCTTTTTTGTCGCTGCTATATTCCCAGAACATGACCCCGGCGAGATGATTTTTTTCTACGTATTTACACTTGTATTTTACGGACTCTTCGTCATCATAAGAAATGAAAATTTTGTTTTCCTCCTGGAAGAGATAGGGGGCTTTTGCGTCCTTATCCCAATATCTTATAAAGCCGTTGTGATTGATGAGGCTATCTTTCAGGTATGTGAAACCTCCTGCCCGGTAAGGACCTTCAGAGGGCCGGTACAGGCCCTTATTATCGCCGGTCTTCATTTTCCAGCCATGCGCGTAAAAAGCGATCCCCAATACGAGCTTGCTTTCCGGCACGCCGGATGCCTCAAATAGCCGAACGGCTTGATCGGTCGATCTCTTCTCAGGGTCATCCGCAGAAGCGAATAAATTGGTATGATGACCGGAGAGGTTATCAGTGCCTTCCTTGAAGTCATAACTCATGATATTCACGTAATCCAGGTATAGCTGGGCTTTGTCCATTTCCGTGTGGTCGAGGAATGGTTGAGATGCCCCCACGGCTGTCGTTACCTGGTAAGGTTTACCGGTAATGCGGCTAAGGCTGTCCAGCCCCGCCCGGAGGGACCGGAACATTAAGGTGTAGTTCATTTTATCCTCCGGCCGGTAGACATTGCTGTCTCCGATCAGTCCGGGGTATTCCCAGTCTATGTCTACCCCATCCAGTTGGAACCGGGCTACGATGTCCATTGCACTGGCTGCGAATAGTTGGCGGGAAGATTCGGTCAATACCGCATCTGAGAAAAACTTGCTCCATGTCCAGCCACCGATGGAGATTAATATTTTCAGGGAAGGGTTGCGCTGTTTTAGCTCTACCAGCTTTCTCAGGTTAACGGTATCGCTGGCTTCATTGTGCAAAAACGCACGTCCGTCCTTCAGGTCGACAAAGGCATAGTTGATATGGGTCAGCTTATCCACCTCGATCGAGTCGGTATTGACTAATCCGCGAAAGCCGCCTACATAGGCGATGACGACGGGATTTTTTTTGCTTGTTTTATAAGAAGAGAGCAGCAGCACGGACAGCAGGACCATACATCCCAGGCATAATCTGTAGTATTTCATGATCTTCGATTTGTCTGTAATTTATAGCGATCAGATTTTTATAAATATTTTTCTTTTATACATCCAGATCATCGGAAATGACAGGATGATCACATAGGCCAGTGCGGAAGCCAGGGAGGCATTCACCGGAGATAAATAAGGGGTGAATAATGTCGAATATAAGAATGGGGGTAGTCCCTGCCGGCCATGAGGAGTATTCACTTTGATCCTATTCAACAAGAACGGCAAGTATCCTGATACCACAAAGATAGTAATGGCATTGGCGCCAAAAGCCACAAAGGGAGTCGTATATTTTTTGCGGCCCTGCACATCGATCAGCCAGTAAGATAAGGCCAGTCCCGCCGTTGCCAGTCCGCCGGCAAACAAAACAAAAGAGGAGGTCCATAAAGCTTTGTTCATCGGGAAGAACAGGTCCCAGATCAGGCCGGCTATGACAGAGAGGACGGCCACGGAAAAGAGCCAGGCTACTTTATTCGCGTCGGGAAGGTCTTTTCTTTTCAAGAAGCCACCCGCTAATACTCCAAAAAGACAGGTGGAGATAGAAGGCAAGGTGCTGAGGATCCCTTCCGGATCCCAGGTCTTGCTCTGGGACCACATGTGGTTGGGGCCCAGGATATGGTAATCCACCCAGGCAGCCAGGTTGGTGCCCGGGGCCAGATTTGAAGGCCCGAAACCCGGTACGGGCACCAGGGTCATGAGTGCACAGTATACCACCAGGATCCCGAAGAACAACCCTATTTGAAAACGACGGGAGGTTTTAATGAACAAAACCGCGCAGATGAAAAATACGATGGCGATCCGTTGGAGAACGCCTAATATCCGCAGGTGGGCGAAGTCGAAATGTACGATCAGCGTTAGCAGGAGGGCCAGTCCGAAGATCATCGCCGATCGGCGGCCGGCATTGGCTATTAATTTTCGATGGAGGGTAGCATCCAGTCTTTTATCCCCGATGGCGTAGTTGATCGACACGCCTACGATGAAGAGGAAAAAGGGAAAGACCAGGTCGGTCGGAGTACAGCCATTCCATTTGGAATGCTCGAATGGGGGATAGATATGGTCCCAATCCCCGGGATTGTTGACAAGGATCATGGAAGCCACGGTCAGGCCCCGTAAGAAGTCCAGGGAGACGAGTCTTACAGAAGGTTTCGGGGCCGGCATTTGAGTCAATAGTTGTTCTGACATTAAAAGGGGGTTAGGGTTGCTAATTTAGAATTTAATTCGCATCCCGCCACATTCTGCTTGTCAGGTTGTCGCCGTTAGGCAGGGAAGCCTCTACCGGCTAGTGATACGGTATGTTCTTTCCCGAAAACCATTGCCGGGAGGGGTTATCGGGATCGCCGGTATAATTGATAGTGATCTCTTCGTGGGGGGCGATCGGTCGGACGGCGACAATATCTATTGTGCCCGTCTCCGGGTCTGTGAAGTAGTTCGCATTGGAGGGGTAAGAATGGTTATAGACGGAACCAAATCCCAGGGCTATACAGAGGAGGCCGGAATCCCTGTCCCAAAAAAAACAATATTGCCCCAGGAAGGTGGCCGTCACCACGGCAAAATCTTCGGGCTCCAGGATGATTACGGGGCAGGATTCGATCAAATCATCCACTTCGAACGCCCGTTCAGAAAAAACGCCACGTCCCCGGCCTTCTACGTTACGGATATACAAGCCTTCACTCATGAAATATCGTTTAAACGGTGAACTGTATGGGCGAAGGGTCGTCCGGAGTGCCGTTGTAATTAATGGTGATCTCTTCTCCCGCCTCTATGTCACGAAAAGCGGAAAATTCCATCCAATTTTTTGATAACCGAAACTTGTATTTTGCGTTGGCAGGGTATTGGTGATTATAGAGGGATGCATATCCCAGTCCGACTACACAAATTTCTGCGCGTCTGCCATGCAAAAAATAATAGCTGTATAAAGAGGATTCCTTTATCAGGGAAGAGTCATGTTCATTTAATACGATCAGGGGGGCCACTTCGATGATCTTGCCACGCGGGATGGGCCTGGAAGTAAAGACTCCTCGTCCGTGTATAGAGCTATCTTTTACAAACAGGTGGTCCGCTTTGCGGGTCAAAATCCCGTCATCCTTTGAAAGGGGTTGTCCTTTATCAAAAACCATGCTGCATAATTTGTTTAATTTAATTGGTTCCGCTAAATTACTGGTATTATTTTAACTGGCTAAATAGTTGTTCGTTAATGACTTGTTCCATACCGGGTTCCACCCGGTATGGACGATGGGATGAATCGTACTATTTTATAATTTTGCTGATTATGGCCAACCCTTTGAATGAGCTCAATCCTACCGGGCGGTTCTCGAACCGCGTGGACAACTATGTCAAGTATCGTCCTTCCTATCCTGCAGAACTCGTCCCTTTCCTGGAAGACTCCCTGGGGCTGAAGAAAGGGCAGCAGGTGGCAGATATCGGGTCGGGTACGGGTATCTTCACGGAGATCCTGTTATTAAAAGGTTACTATGTGACAGGGGTAGAGCCGAATGAGGCCATGCGCCAGGCTGCGGAACGAAGGCTCGGCGGGTATGACCGGTTCTACAGCCAGAACGGAAGGGCGGAAGAGACGGGCCTGATGGATCAAAGCGTGCACCTGATCACGGTGGCGCAGGCTTTTCACTGGATGGAGCCGGAAGCTACCCGAAAGGAATTTATGCGGATCCTGAAACCCGGAGGTCATATGGTGCTGATCTGGAACCTGCGGCTTGCCCATACTGCCTTTTTAGAGGCTTACGAGGAATTTGTACGGGCATTCGGACATCAGTACGAGGCAGCGAACCGGGCCGTTGAAAGCGAGCTTGCGGCTTTCTTTAAACCGATGGAGATGGGTCTCCGGGTCTTTTCCAATGTCAGGCTGCTGGATTTTGAGGCATTGAAAGGGCTGGTGCTATCGTCTTCCTATATGCCTGTGGAGGGAGCGCCCCGCTATGAGGAGATGACAACCCGGCTGGAAGAGTTGTTTGCCACGCATAAAGAGAATGGGCTGGTGAAGATGGAATATGAGACGAAGATGTACTATAATATTTGAAGGGAGCGGGAGTGGTTCCCTATGCCAGAATCGATTCGATCTTTTCTGCGATCAGCCTCAATAATTCCAGGTCCGGATGCGGCTTAGCCTGCTGACTATGTGATCCTCTCCCGTCCGGATTATCCTGCAGGACGGCCCTGTAGCGGCCCTCTTCATCTCTTTCAAAAAACAGGTCGGTGCCTTCTACGATCACATGAAATTTATGGATATAGCCCATTTGAAGCAGTTCGGCTTCGAAGTCGCGGTCCTGTCCTTTGTAAGGAACGGTTATGATGAAGGGATCTTCCATCCCGCAAATATAGGGATCCTATTTTTTTGCCGTTACTTTCTCCTCGATACGCCGGTCGGGAATAAACCACATGATGGCGACCATTACGTATAAGCCGAATGCAATCCAGGCATTGAAAAAGGCAAGGAGGATGGCTACTGCGTAAATGATCACCGACAATCTCCCTTTCCAGTCCCTACCCAATGCCTCGACGAGGGGGGAGTCGTCGCCAGCCTCCCGGACCAACAGATAGCAGAGTAGATTGTAAGACAGGCCGTTCATGATGAGGATAGCTCCATAGAGGATAACCGGCCATTTGGAAAAATGATGTTCCCCCATCCAGGCCGTAGTAAAGGGGATCAAGGACAGCCAGAAGAGCAGGTTGAGGTTGGCCCAGAGTATGGACCCGTTGATCTTTTCCACGGCATAGATCATGTGATGGTGATTGTTCCAGTAGATTCCCACGTACGTAAAGCTGAGCACATAGCTCATAAAGACGGGCAGCAGGGGCACCAGGTCTGAAATATTGTTGCCATGGGGCACGTGCAGTTCCAGTACCATAATGGTAATGATAATCGCCACCACTCCATCGCTGAAAGCTTCCAAACGTCCTTTTTTCATGGTTGCCGATTTATCTGCTAATATACGGATTAGGGAGGTTTGGCGCGCGCGGATCAGCGCAGGGTCGGGACGTTTATTCGGACCAGAGGGCGCACGCGGGTGCAACCGATATTAGAAGGGTCAGCTAATGCGGGCTGGCTTATTCTGCTCTCAACGTATTTATCGGGTTAGCCATAGCCGCCCTGATAGCCTGGAAGCTGATGGTCGCCAGCGTGATCAAAATAGAGATCAGCCAGGCTACGAGGAAGATCCACCAGCTCAGGCCGACCCGGTAGGCAAAACCCTGTAGCCAACTATGCATCGCCCACCAGGCCAGGGGGAAGGCAATGAAGGCGGAGATGGTGACCAGTCGCAGGAAATCTTTGGAGAGCATGCCGATGATGCTGCCGGCGCTGGCGCCCAATACTTTTCGGATACTGATCTCCCGGATCCGCTGCTGGGTCGCATAAGCTGCCAGGCCCAGCAAACCGATACAGGCGATACAGATGGCCAGCACGGAAAACACGGTGAAAACCCGCTGGATGGTTTGTTCGGTCCGGTATTGTTCGGCGAGGGTCTGGTCAAGGAACGTATAATTGAAAGGACGTTTGGGAACGAATTTTTTCCAGGTCTGTTCGATGGCGGCGATGGCCGTCTTGAAATCATCTCCTTTTATACGGACGGAAATGATGGGGGTCCTGTCCCCGAATTTGGCGGAGTTGGCAAAGATGAGGGGTGCGATCGCCTGGTGTAAGGTCTGAAAATGAAAGTCTTTTACGACGCCCACGATGGTATAGATATGGGGGGAATCGGGGCTGATATTGAAATTCTCATCGGTGGTGGTGAGTCGGGCGCCGATGACAGGTCCTTTCAGTCCGAGGGCGGATACGGCTTTTTCATTGAGGACGATGGAGAGCGAATCGGTGGAAAATTCTTTTGAGAAAAACCGCCCTTCCTTCAATTCCAGGCCCAGGGTGGCGGCGAACTGGTCATCGACAACGATGCCCCGGCCTGTCATCGATTCCCTGGAACCTACGGGTTGCCAGGAGATTCCGAAAAAGCCATTGTCGCCGGGCAAGCTGGAGGCGCCGCTGACTTTTTCCACGCCGGCAATCCCGGCCAGCTCATTACGAAAGGGCCGGGTCTTCTCATTCAGGAGGTCTGATCGTTCTATTTCGATGATATGGTCTTTTTTAAAGCCCAGCTTGTCTCCCAGCATATACCCCATCTGCCGGTTGACGATGATAGTGCAGATGATAAGAATGATGGAGATGGCGAATTGAAATACGACGAGGCCATTGCGCAAGGCGGTTCCGTATTTGTTGGTTTGGAATTTCCCTTTTAGCACCTTGATGGGTTGGAAGGAGGACAATACAAAGGCCGGGTAGAGTCCGGCAACCAGTCCCACGAGCAATCCGAAGACCAATAATAAGCCCAATGTCAGTGGCTCCAGGAATCCGATAATGCTGAGTTCTTTCCCGGATAATTTGTTGAAGAGGGGCAATAATACCAGGATGAGCAAGAGAGAAAGTAAGGTGCTGAACAAGCTGACCAGCACGGATTCCAGCAGGAATTGGAAGATCAGTGATTTCTTTTCGGAGCCGAAGGTCTTGCGGATACCTACTTCTTTAGCGCGTTCCATGGAACGGGCCGTGGAAAGGTTGATAAAGTTGATGCAGGCGATGCCCAGGATAAAAATGGCTATGATTCCGAAGATATAGACGGAGCGCATGCTGCCGTTGGGTTTCATCTCCGCCTCCAGGTCCGAGGTAAGATGGATCTTCGGAAGCGGCTGCAGGTAATAGTGATACCCGTTGCCGGAAGCCAGGAATTGCTGAAAGGTCACTCCGAAACTGCGGGCTATCTCTCCCGACACGTATTTCTCGATGATCCGGGGGAATTTCGCTTCCAGGGAAGCCGGAGAGGCATTCTTATTCAGCAGCAGGTAGGTATAGGTGGAAAAGCCCGTATAATTCGTTTGGTGTGCAAAAGGAAAGGTGATCGAGGACAGCAGGATATTGAACTGCATATGGGAGTTATCGGGCCAGTCTTTGCAGATGCCCGAGATCTGGAAACGGACTTTGACATCTTCCGTTCCGAAGGTCTTTCCCAGGGCGTTCGCCGCAGAGCCAAATAGCTTGATAGCGGTACGTTCGTTGATGACGGCCATATTCGGCTTTTGCAGGGCGGTGGCGGTATCTCCTGCCAATAAGGGCATAGCAAATACCCGGAAGAAATTAGAGTCGGCCGCCAAAACATTCTTTTCTTCAAAAGGCTGATCGCCGATCTTAACCAGGAAATTGTCCTTGCCCGAAAGGTCCAGAAGGCCGGTGCTTACGGCTACTTCGGGGAATTCCTTTTGAATGGCTCCGCCGATGGATTGGGGTATGATCGAATAGGAGGTGGATCGCTCCGGGTATTTACGTTCGAGGACCACGCGGTAGATCCGGTCCGCATTGGGCTCGAAGTTATCATAGCCGAGTTCGCTTCGGATGAAGAGGATGATTAGGAGGCATACGGTCATACCGGTGGCCAGCCCCAGGATATTGATCGCGGTGAAAACTTTCCTTTTGAGGAGGCTTCGGAGGGCGACTTTCAGATAATTTTTGAACATAAACTTATAGTTTGGAGATGATGGTTTATGTGACCGTTCGTTCATTGGTTAGTTGGTGGCTGGCCTAGCTAGTTTTTTCAGCGCCGGAGACAGGCTTTGCCTGTCTGGGGGCGGGTCTAATTATTGGCCTTCGGCCGAGCCTCCTCCGGAGGCTCCAAGCCCCAGTCGATCCCTTTCAGGGTGGCCGGAACTCCATCCGTGATCCATTTTGCCGGCGGCTCTCCTTTCAGGTAATAGCCGAAGAACTGGGCCAGCCGGATGGACCAGTCTTTTCGATTGCGCCTCTCCCCCAGCCCATGGTCTTCTCCGTTGTATTGCATCATCCAGACTTTTTTGCCCAATCTGCGCAGCGCAGAAAAATATTCAATACCCTGGTACCAGGGAACGGCGCCATCTGCGTCATTGTGCATCATGAGCAAGGGGGTGGTGACTTTATCGGCCCTGAATAAGGGGGAGTTGCGGATATAAATTTCCGGGTGTTGCCAGAGGGTAGCGCCTAGGCGACTCTGGGATTTTTCATACTGGAATTGCCGGCTGATGCCTGTGCCCCAGCGGATGCCTCCATAGGCGCTGGTCATATTGGCTACGGGAGCGCCGGCTTCCGCGGCGGCGAAAATATGGGTACGGGTCACGAGGTAGGCCGTCTGATAACCTCCCCAGCTATGTCCCTGGAGGGCCATCTTCGTAGTGTCCACCCATTTAAAGTGAGAGAGGTATTTTACGGCGGACATAATAGAATTATAGGCGTCTTCCCCCGGCTGGCCGGTTTTGTAATAAATATCCGGATCGAAGACGAGGTAGCCATTACTTGCGAAATAAGGGATATTGATGGAAGCCCGTACCGGCTGAGGGGCCAGGTAGTCGTAGCGCGTCTCTGCGTCCCGTTCATAATAGTAGAACAGGATGGGGTATTTTTTGGTGCTGTCGAAATTTTCAGGTTTGTAAAGCAGCCCTTCGCTCATTTTGCCGTCCAGCATTTTCCAGTGGTGCAGCTCGACGGTGAACCAGTTATAGGATTGTTGCTGGGGGTTGATATGACTTAGCTGGCGGGGGGCGCCGGGCGACCGGGCAAGGTCGGGTTGCCATGCAAGCGGCTTAACAGCGGCAATATCGATTGCCGGGGCTATGTATATATCATAGGGTTTATCGAAGCTGCCCTGCAGATAAGCCAGGGTCCAGCTGTTCTTCGCCTTGAAAAAACCGTTGGAAGGGAAGCTCATAGGGAAGGTCTGCTGCCGGCTGGTATCGAGGGAGAAACGGGAGCCTACCTTGTAGAGCGCCAGGCCGCTACCCATGTCTTTGTGATTGAAGATGGTAAAGAGGGCCAGTTGTCCTTCGCGGAGGAACCGTTCTTCTTTATCCAGCTGGATATACCGGAAAGCATATTTATGCGTACGTCCGATTCCGTTAGTCAGGCTGACCGGGCGGGTCTGTCCGCCAGGATCGCATTGCCATATATCGTATTTATCATAGACATATACGTACCGGTCGTCTTCCATCCATCCCATGATGCCATGGGGCGGCGGATCATCGGGGTGATCGTCTTCTTCGTCATAGAGAGGGACCCGGATATCTTTGGTGATATTGGTGATCTTCCCGTCCGCGATCGTATAGGAGAACCAGTTCTTTTGATGCCAGTCGTACCAAAGGATGAATTTGCCCGATGGAGAGATGCTGCCTCCTTCCCTTACTTTCTCCTGTACTAATTTACGGGAGCCGGTGCGCAGGTCGATCAGGTAGAGTCGCTGCAGGCCATTCTCCTCCCATTGCTGCTGGATACGATAGCCTTTGCTGCTGAGTCCCAGGGCATAGGAGCCATTGCCTTCCTGTGAAGGGATGACCGTCTCGCAGTTTCCATCAGCCAGGACGGTGAGCCCTTTCTCTCCTTTGCCGATCACGGCCAGAAAACTTTTTTTCAGATCGTTATTCAACTGAGCCAATTGCTGAGGGGGCAGGTAGTCGTCCTTATAGTTCCAGACATCCAGGCGGGCCGTCTCAAAATCCACGAGGGCGGTGTCTTTTGGCGGGCGTACCGGGGCCAGGCCCAGGTAGAGCCGGCTGCCGTCCTTGCTGAAGGAATTAGTATAGTCGGGGCTGATCGTGAGGGAGCCCACGGCAGCGTTCCGGAGGCCGGCGGTGGCAGAACCGGTGAGGCCAGCGGTGTTGCGGTCGGCGCGGATGATGGCGCTATCCATGCCGGGTGTATAATACCATAAACGATAAAATTTGACCAGGGCTTTGGGTACGCTGTCACGCTCGGCGACGAATGCCAGTTGCCCGCCCAACTCGTCGAGGGCATAGTTCTTTGCATCGTAGAAGCCTCGCATAACGGTGTCTACTTTGAAGCCCGGGGCGCCGGCGTTACCCGTTGAGCCTGAGTTTGAGTTGCCCGTGTTAGCATTGCCGGTGTTCACCCAGAGGACCAGGGCTTTGCTGACGGAATCGGCGTTCCTGCGGGTAGTTTCAACGACCAGTACCTGTCCGTTTTTATTAAAATAATATTCACTGACCAGGGACAACTTCTTTTCCTGACCGGTGTTAAGATTACGAAGGACCAGTTCGGTACCTTCTTCTATCGTCTCATTGGTGGGGCGGGCATCTTTTTTGGGGGTGGGCAGCACTAAAAATCCTTTGGATCCGATCTCCGCTACTTTGGAGCGCAGGCTATCGGCCACCCGGGAGAGGCTGTCTGCCTGGAAAAGTAATTTACGGATACGTGCGAGGGAATCTGCTGCGGGGCCGGACGGGGAAGATCGCACGCTATCGGGTTTGGCGGAATCGGATTGGGGCTTGTCCAGTAAGTAAGCCAGCCAGTTCCCGTCTTTTTCCGGTACCTTATAAGATTTGACGCGGGGTATCTTTACCACGCTGTCTTTCCCCAATTCTATCCAGGCCAGGGTGTCTTTGGGAAACTGATCGGGGGTCTTCTTTTTTATGCGGGCGTCCCGGATGTCTTTGAAGCAGGGGTGGATCTGGAAAATGACTAGCCGGCTGTCTTCCGTGATCGTCGCGCTGGCCCCCCGGGGTATTTCCTTTGCATAGCCCGTTTCAGTACTACGGATGACCAGCCTTCCGTCTCCTTGCTGCGGGGTGATGGTATAGACCAGGTATTTGCCGTCCGGGGAGAGGCTGCGCTCGCCTATGCTCTCCCATCCATCGTAGACGGAATGGTCCAGGGGTCGCCGTTGAGCAAAAACAGGATGGAAGGCAAAAATAAGCAGCAGGGAGCAGCAAAGTAATCTCATGAAGCAGGTGTTTAGGTAACGTAGACGAATTTAAATAAAGTAGTGGAGAATCCTGAACAATTTACACCAGCGGACCGTTGATTTGGGGAACAAACACATCAATCATACATTATATGAGCACAACAGTATCTTTTAAGAAAGAATTCACGATCGGGGACGACCTGACCGTACGCCGTATGGGTTATGGCGCTATGCGTATTACAGGAGAAGGGATCTGGGGTCCGCCCAAGGACCGGGCGGAAGCGATCCGTGTATTGCAAAGGGCGGTGGAGCTAGGGGTAAACTTTATCGATACGGCCGATAGTTATGGGCCGCGTGTTTCCGAGGAGCTGATCGCGGAAGCGCTGTATCCTTATCCCAAGGGGCTGCTCATTGCCACCAAGGGCGGTCTTACCCGTACAGGTCCTAATCAATGGCCCGTCAATGCGGATCCGGAATATTTGCGGCAAGCCCTGGAGGGAAGTCTGACAAGGCTGAAACTGGATAAGATCGACCTGTACCAGTTACACCGTATCGATCCGAATGTGCCCTTCGAAAAGAGCCTGGAATTTTTGCAGGAGGCTCAGGAAGAAGGGTTGATCGAACATATCGGTCTTTCCGAAGTGACCGTAGCGGATATCGAAAAGGCGGAACAATTTGTCGAAGTGGTATCGGTACAAAATATGTACAGTGTGGATAACCGCAAATGGGAATCCGTCCTGGAATATTGCGAACAGGCCGATATGGCTTTCATTCCGTGGTACCCTCTGAATGCAGGCAATGTAGCGAAGATGCAACAGATCGAGAAGGTAGCGGCGCAGGTAGGCGGCACGGCCCACCAGGTAGCCTTGTCCTGGCTGCTCCATCATTCGCCGAATATATTGCTGATCCCGGGGACCTCCAGTGTCAAACACCTGGAAGAAAATATGAAGGCGGAAAGCATTGTTCTTACGGAAGAACAGCTTGCTCAATTGGAGGCTTAGAAAAACGGCTTCCTGCATTAGAAGAATAAATAAAATAGTAGAGGGTAATAAAGGTTAGCGGGGTGTCTCCGGGCTGTGTTGTAAGCCGGCGGCACCCCTTCCTATTATCAGTCAGAAAATTATCGATTCAGCAAATCTTTAATATACCGTTCGATCGCCGCTGGTTTGGTGACGGGAGAGAAGCGTCGTATCGGCTTGCCGTTAGCATCGAGAAGGAATTTGGTAAAGTTCCATTTGATCCTGCTGCCGAAGAGACTTCCCAATTTGTTCTTCAGGTATCTGAATACGGGATGGGTATGCGGGCCATTGACCTCTATCTTTTCAAATAAGGGAAAGCTGACGCCGTGATTGATCTTGCAGGTCTCTTCCATCGTCTCATTGCTCAAAGGTTCCTGGCTGCCGAACTGGTTACATGGAAACCCCAATACCATCAGGCCCTTCTCCTTATAATCCTGGTATAATTTTTCCAGTCCTTCGAATTGGGGCGTGAGCCCGCATTGAGTGGCGGTATTCACCACCAAAACGACTTTTCCCTGGTAGGCAGACATCTCCACGGACCGTCCCTGGGGAGTATTCGCGGATAGCTGATAAAACCCGGCGGTCTGGCCGGAGGTCGTTGCTGTCATTTGGCTCGAAGTTGGTGAATGTGGTATTGGCAACAAAGATATTATGAATATGTTTGTGAGGAGCAAAAAACTACAGCTATCAAACAATAAATTGCTTCAAACAATAAATTACTTTTTATGGATCAGACCGTTGTAAATCGTAACAAAGAAGTGGTCGATACCTTTTTTATCGCCCTGGAGACCCAAAATTTTGAGTTACTGAAAGAAATTTTTGCTGAGGACGGACGGCAGATTAATCCTTATGTTCCGGAAGGTTTTGCGGCAAGTTTCGATGGCGTGGAGGGGATTTATAAACAATACAGTTCCCTCCCCCAGCTTTTTGGCCAGATGAAATTTCCCAGGACCCTTTTTGCTACGGAAGATCCCCAGTTCATTTTTGTAAAATTCAGGGGGATCATCGAGATAAGGGCCGGGGGTACTTATGAGAATGACTACCTGGGAACTTTCCGCCTCGAAAAGGGGAAAATAGTGGAGTACACGGAATATTTCAACCCGATCGTGATGGCGAGGGCTTTCGGTATACCGTTGAAGTAGGGAGATGATCAGAATGGAACAGCGGTTGTTTCGAAAGCGGACAGTCTTTTCTACGTGCCCGGATATAGTTGATTGATTTATAAAGACATAATAATCCGGCATTGAGTTGGTGTGATAGGAGTTATGTTTAAAAGCTATCTTACCATCGCCTGGCGTTATCTCCGTAAGGACCGTCAATTCACCATCCTGAACCTGGTTGGCCTGTCTACAGGGCTGGCCTGTACTTTACTGATCTATTTATGGGTGACGGATGAGCTGGCGATGGACCATATGCATGAAAAAGACAGCCGGTTATACCAGGTCATGGACAACCGGCATGATAAGGATGGTATCCACACCATGAATGAGACGCCTTCGCTGCTGGCCAGGACGCTGAAGGAAGAGATGCCGGAGGTGGAATATGCGGCCGGCGTGCTAGCGACGTCCTGGTATGGCAGGGTGACGCTCTCGGTGCAACACGAGGACATAAAAGCGGTCGGGCATTATGCCGATAAGGATTTTTTCAATGTTTTTTCTTACCCTCTTTTGCAGGGTAACCGGGATGGGGTGCTGGCGGATAAGAAATCCATCGTTCTGTCCAGGGAGCTGGCGCTAAAATTATTTCATACGACGGACAATGTTATCGGCAAGACTGTGCAATGGGAGCATGAGCAGCCTTATCTTGTTTCCGGTATTTTTGAAGGGGATTTACTCCATTCTTCCGATAAGTTCGATTTTGTGCTGCCCTTGGACCAATTCATAGATACGCATCCCTGGCAAAAGAACTGGGGGCGTTCGGAAGATCCCGAAACCTATGTGGTGTTGAAGCAGGGGGCCAGTGTGGCTGCCTTCAATCGGAAGATCGAGGGGCTTGTTAAACGGAAAAGTCAGGATGCCGATGTGAACCTGACTTTGTTCGCGCGGTTATACAGCAGCGGCTATTTATATGGCCAATACGAGAATGGCGTGCAGGTGGGCGGGCGGATCGAATATGTGCGGCTGTTTTCTCTGATCGCCCTTTTTATATTGGTGATTGCCTGTATCAATTTCATGAATTTATCTACGGCGAAGGCTTCCAAAAGGATGAAGGAGGTGGGGGTGAAAAAATGCATTGGCGCCAGCCGGATTTCGCTGGTTCTTCAATTCCTGGGGGAATCCCTGGTGATGACCTGTCTTTCGCTGGTGCTGGCCGTGCTACTAGTCAGGCTATTGCTGCCTGAGTTCAATTCCATTACGGGAAAGCAACTGACGCTGCTGCCCGACAATCAATTTGTCGGTGTGTTGCTGGCCGTTACCCTGGTCACGGGGTTGCTGGCGGGTAGTTATCCGGCCCTGTACCTCTCCAGTTTTCGTCCGGCGGTGGTATTAAAAGGAAAGCTCAAGACTTCCATCGGCGAATTGTGGGTGAGAAAGGGGTTGGTTGTTTTTCAATTCACGCTGACGGTGTTGTTCATCGTGGCGGTGCTGGTAGTGTATAAGCAGATCCAATTTATACAGAGCAAGGATCCGGGATTTAAGAGGGATCATATACTGAGTTTTGATCTGCCGTATATCCCGGAAAAGCCCACGGAAACCTTGCTGGCGGAAATAAAGAACATCCCTGGTGTCATCAATGCGTCGGGGATGGATCACCGGAGCCTGATCGGAGATTTCGGGGGAAGCGTGCCTTATTGGGAGGGGATGAACCCGAAGGAAAATTTCAATATCAGTAATATCGGGATCAATTATGGGATGCTGGAGACGCTGGGGTTGGAGCTGGTAAAGGGAAGAACTTTTTCAAGGGCGCTCAGCTCGGATACCGCCGAGGTGATCCTGAACCAGGCGGCCGTGGACAAGATGGGGGGTAAAGATCCGATCGGCATGAAGTTCGGGGTATTTGGCGGGGATGGGATGCGGACGGTGGTGGGGGTGGTGAAGGATTTTCATTTTGAATCGATGCATACGGCAGTGGGGCCTTTTGCGCTGCGGCTGGTATCGCAGTACACCAGGGATATGATGGTCAAGATCCGGGCGGGATCTGAAAAAAACGTCATTGGACAGGTGCAGCAAACCTATGCGAAGGCGATTCCCGGAGTGCCCTTCGAGTACCGGTTCCTGGATGATGATTTCCAGGCGCAGTATGTTGCGGAAAAGCGGGTGTCGGTCTTGTCTCAGTATTTTGGGGTGCTGGCTATCCTCATCTCCTGCCTGGGGTTGTATGGGCTGGCGGCTTTCACGGCTGAAAGGAGGTTCAAGGAGATCGGGATCCGGAAAGTGTTGGGGGCGAGCGTGCGGGGCGTGGTGTTGCTGTTATCAGCCGATTTCCTCCAACTGGTATTGATTTCCGTGCTGATTGCCTTTCCGCTGGCCTGGTGGGTATCGAACCAATGGCTCAGCGGCTTTGCCTACCGTACTACTATTGGCGTAGGGGTATTCCTGCTGGCGGGGGCCGCTACCCTGCTGATCACGATCGCTACGATCAGCTTCCAGGCGGTGAAAGCGGCATTGGCGAATCCGGCGAAGAGCCTCCAATCGGAATGATCAGGGGGTGTGGGTGCTGTCGGGGATGGAAGGCGAAGCTGCGGCCAGGCTGTCCATGTTGATTTTTTTGAGCCGGCCGGAGGGGCGTCGATGTGTGGGAAGTGATTCACCCGGCAAGGTATTGGGACGGGGGGATAAAGTTTCGGAATGCGAGGCTGGGAAAGTAGCATAGTGGCTCTGGAGCCGTTCCGAATGAACGTTATCCATCCATTTTTGAACCAGGGAGACTCCTGCACTGATAAGGACCAATACAGTCCCAAATAAGAAGAGGCTCTTGATGGAAAAGCGGAAATTCCCGCTGTTGTATTCGGGATAAAAGACGAACCGCAATTGGCGAACGACGGCTTTGGGCTGGGCTTCTACGACCCCGTTGACTTTTTGAAAACCTTCGCTGACGGTGTGACTCATTTTGTCGACGCTGTCAGCATTGAGTTGTTCTGTTTTTTCGAGGCATTCCTTTATGACCTGCTGTACGGCGAAGGTGTCGGCCGGAGGGGCGACGACCTGTTCATTCAATCGCTGGTCGAAGGCGGCAACTTTCTCTTTCAGGTCTGCCACGGTGTTTTGCAGGTCTTTTGTCAGTTGGCTGAATACTTTCATTTCATCCAGTATTTCGTTCAATACGGCCTGGAAAATTTCTTCGTTCATAGTTTTACATTCTTAAACGGTGAGTGTGATGGTGTTGTAATTCTTCCTGTTGACGTTCTTCTTCTTGTTGACGTTGCTCATTCTGCAGCTGGGTCTGTTGTTGACGGAGGTTGAGATTTTTTGCGAGGTCGGCTTCGATGCTGCGTAACGAATGGCCAGCCTCGCTGCCTTTGAAAACGACTCGTTTTTCGTCCATGAAGGCGATGCCTTTTTCGTTTTCAAAAACGCTGTATCCCCACTGGCGCATGTTGTGTTCGAATTGGGGATAGTCCCGGGAATCCTGCAGGGCTTCCCGGATATGTGACTTCAGTTTGTCCAGGCGGAGTCCATGGCGGGGAGTCTGCCGTTGTTGTTCGGTCTGGTAGCGCCGGGGGCTAAGTTCCTGCCGGAGTCCGTGCCGAAGCTCTGCTTCCCGGCAGAAGTCGGCCATTTTTCCATAGGAAAAGCTATCGCTGACGGTATGCCGGTCGAAGCCTACTCTATTGACGACCAGGTGTAGGTGCTGCTGGGCGGTATCCTTATGGAGGATGGTGAGGTATTGGTTTTTTTCAAAGTCCAGGGACCGGGCGCAGTCGGCGGCCAACTCGACCAGGGCTCCTTTCGTCAGCGTTTCACCCGGCGGCAGGCTCAGGGTAATGTGAAAGACCGGCAGGGACATATTGCGTTCCAGACGGGCTACTTCGTTAAACTGGCGGGTAAGCTCCTGTTTGTTGCCGAAGCATTGGTTGTACCAGATAATTTCGGCCCGGTCCTTATAGATGGCTCCGCCGCCCTCGGCCAGAGAAAGTCGTTTGTCTTCCAGGCAATAGTCCAGGGTTTGCCGGAAGGAGCCGGCGGGATAAATTCTGCCTATCATTTTAATTGAGTTTTTATATTATCGATCAATTCGCTCAGTTCCTTGCGCAGGTGCTGTAGTTCGGCTCTGTCGAGGGCATTCAGGTCGTCTCCATCCAGGCGTTTGCGGGCTACCAGGTAGAGGGAGGCCGCCAGTTGGTGGAGTTGAGCGTTGAAGGCCAGGGCTTCCGGGGGAAGGGTTTTGGGTTTCCTGAGATAGTCTTTGAGTCCTAGCCCCCTAAGATATTCCGAAGCGGAGAAGCCGGCATTCCGGGCCCGGATCCCGATGTATTTTTTTTCGGTAGCGGTGCACCAGCAGCTGATCTTGCAATTTTTCCGGTTGTGCTTCTGCGCGTACATTTTCGATTTTTTCAAGATCAAATATGGTAATGCGGGGCAGCATTTCCTATGATGGATGCATCATGGATTTATGAAGATTGGGAATCAATAAGATGAAGGGGGTATTGGGGGCGGACAAGGGATCGGTGGGGTTAATGTGTAGTTAATGATAGAAAAAATCCGTCAGGGCTTTGGTGAGCTTCTCGACTTTGGGATCATTCAGATCGAGGTCGTTTTTGGCGGCGGAGATTTTTAACTGGAGGGTATTGGTCCTTTGATCGCCGAACTCTTCCACCTGGCGCAGGATGGCAGCTAAATCCATCGCGGAAAAGTGTTGAAATAACTGCTCGGCTTTTTTTCCGGGAACTTTGAGGTCACCTATGAGGATCAATACCTGGATCAGTTTTTCCGTATGGTGTTTATTGTTCAGCACTATTTTGCCGGAATAGGATCGGGTTAGGTCATTCATATCTGCCTCTATCTTTGAAAAAATCTTCTTTTGATAAGCTGGCAGGGAGGAGTCAACGGCCTGGTCATCATTGGACAGACCGTTCGTCAGGCTAACGGCTTCCGGAAGGCCGCTAGTGGGTGCGTGATTCGCCATGCGCGCTTCTTCTTCCTTTTCTTTCACCCATTCGAAGGCTCCCTCTAGGTTTAGCCGATAGGGTTTGGATATGTCTAATTTTAGTTTTTCCAAAATTTCGTACCGCAGGAAACGGACGAATCCCTTTTTATCCGGGTAAGCGGCATAATGGTAATCCAGGAAATGCGTGAGGTCACTGCCACTGTATTCCTTCATTTTGAGGAAAATACCGTTCTTATACCGCTGCTTGTTCGGTTGCTTAGGGAAATACAAAGTATATCCCTTTTCATAAGGTCCTATCTTGTACTGGAACCAGGGCTCGAATTCGGATTCATCCATGTGATTATTGAAACGAAAGCCAATGTCGCTAAGGATACCCCGGAAGGTAGTGTTGCCGAGCCATTTTTTCGGAATTCTCATACAATAAATTTAAGATAAAAAGATTAATAAGCGGGTGTACGCAGGGGTGATCGGATAACAGGAATGGGGGTTTGTTAAGCCGGAGGCCGGTTTGCCGGTTTTTATTAATATTGTAGGGTATGACTAAAAAATGGGTACGGAATCTCATTCCGCATGTATTGGCGATGGCCGTTTTTGTATCGGTAGCCGTTATATACTGCCGGCCGGCTTTCCAGGATAAGGTATTGGTACAGGAAGATGTGACGCAATGGAAGGCCATGGCGCAGAACTCCTTCCAATACAAGGAGAAGCATGGTCATTTCCCTTTGTGGACCAACGGGATGTTCAGCGGCATGCCGGCTTACCAGATCGCGATGGATGCGGAGGCTTTTGCCCCTCAGTATTTCCTGTACGATGCCCTCACCTTGCATTTAAAGAAACCTGCCAATTTTTTCTTCCTGGCCTGTCTGTGCTTTTATTTTCTAACGCAGGTATTGCGGGTAAACCCCTATATCGGGATCATCGGGGGCCTGGCCTATGCCTATGCTACCTATAATCCGGTGATCATTGCCGTGGGGCATGATACGAAGATGCAATCCATCGCCCTTCTGCCGGCATTTATTGGCGGGTTGCTGCTCATCTATGAAAAAAAGTATTGGCGGGGGGGTGCCTTAACGGCCCTTTGCACGGCGCTGTTTGTCGCCGTCAATCATATGCAGATCTTTTATTACGGTCTCCTTATTGCAGCTGCGCTGACAATCGGCTATTGTATCCGCTGGGTCCGTCAAAAGGACTATAAGCATCTGCTGATCGCGGGATCGCTGGCCACCGCCTGCGGGCTGATCGGGGTATTGAGCAATGCCGTGCTGGTTTTCACCACCGCAGACTTTGCCAAAGCGACGATCCGGGGTGGCAGTGAATTGGCGGAGACGGGCAGTATGGTTTCCCAAAACGGCCTGAGCCAGAATTATGCCTTTAGCTACAGCATGTATAAAAGTGAACCTTTTACTTTACTGGCGCCGAAGATCTTTGGGGGTAGTGACGCTGAATTATCGGAAGAAAATTCCAAAGCGATCCAGGCATTGCAGGCGATGCCCCCCCAGCTGGCACAGCAAATACAGGTACAGGGTTATGTAAGTTTCTATTGGGGTGGTATCGGAGGGACGGCGGGCCCTGCTTATGCGGGGGCTATCATCTGTGCGCTGGCCCTGTTGGGTCTCTTTATATTGGACAACAAGCATAAATGGTGGATAGCGGCGACCTGTCTGCTGGCGATCCTGATGAGCTGGGGTGGTTATTTTCCCTCCTTCAACGGGATCTTGCTAAAGGTGCTCCCTATGTATAATAAATTCAGGGCCCCCAGTGTGATCATGGTGATACCGGTGTTCCTGCTTGGTATGCTGGCGATGCTGACGCTGCAGAAGATATGGGCAACGACGGCGGGACAAGCCACTACTGAGGGAAACATGACAGCGGAACAAGACCAAGAGGCCCTTTGGAAGAATTATAAGAAAGGATTGTACCTGGTAGCCGGTGTATTTGCGGTACTCCTGTTGCTATATGCCAATTTCGACTATACGATGTCGGAAGAGCGGCAGCTGCAGCAGCGGTGGAGTGCGGCGGGAAGTGACGCGGTGCAGTATGTACGGTCCTTTACCAATGGGCTGCGGGAGGATCGTCAGGCGTTGTTCTTACAGAGTGCGGAGCGTTCTTTTTTATTTATTGCGGCGGCGATGTTGGTGACGGGGTTGTATATAAAAAGAAAGATGCGTCCATGGCTCTTTATAGGATTGGTGGGTATTCTTACCTTCATCGATATAATGGGGGTTGACGTACAATATCTGAACAGCGATAATTATAAGGGCGAGGCAGAGGCGCCGGCCAGTCCTGTCGCTTCGGCTGCCGACAAGCAGGTCCTGCAGGATACGGGCTATTACCGGGTGCTGGATCTGCGGCAGGGGCTTGGTACCACACTGACCTATGGGGCAGGTACGGCTTGGTGGCATCATTCGATCGGCGGGTATAATGCAGCCAAACTAAGTATCTACCAGGATCTGATCGACCACCAGTTAGAGCATTACCCGCACTGTATGCCGGTGATCGATATGCTGAATACCCGATATATTATTCAACAGGGTGCCCAGGGCGGGGATACGGTATTAACGAATGAGTCAGCCCTGGGGGCAGCCTGGTTTGTCCACGGCCTACGATTTGAACCCGATGCCCGGGGGATGATGAATGCGCTGACGGGGTTCGATACGAAGGATTCGGCTCTTGTGCTGGAGAAGGACCGGAAAGAAGTGTCAGTCGATCCGCAGCCGGATAGCGGGGCTCGTATTCTGCTGAGCCGGAATGATAATGATATATGCCTTTACCGGACTGAATCAAAGACTCCGCAGTTTGCTGTGTTCAGCGAGGTCTTTTATGACCGGGGGTGGAAGGCTTACCTGGATGATGTGGATGTGGATGCGGCGGTCGGAACGAGCGGGGAGGCGGTGATTGGAGCCAGCGGGGCAAAAGAGTTGCCGATCGTTCGGACGAATTATGTGCTGAGGGGGGTATCGGTGCCGGCGGGGAAGCATACGATCAGGATGGTCTTTCATCCTGCCTCCTATTATATCGGCCAGCAGGTGCAAAGGATTGCGGGTGTGATCCTGGTGTTGCTGCTGGCGGGGGCGTTGGTGATGGAATGGAGGGGGCGGAAGGGGGGTATTCCGGCAGCGGAGAAAAAGGAGGTGCTTTGAAAAGAAATTTTTTACCAATAAAGTTGAGTTTCGTATTTTTGATTTACCAACTAAGTTATTAATCAATAGAACTCTTTCTGATGGTTGTACCAGACTATGTTGGGCTTTTTTTTTGGTTCATAACATAAAACGGGATTTTACAGTTTCTAAGGGCGTGGCGACGCCCTTAGGGCTTTTATCACAGAGATGTAGTAGAAAGTTAGTTTCAAAGAAACTTGAGCAAGAATCTCGATTTTTTGTAGCTTTGTATTGTAACAAAAGGCCGAGACTGTGAATCCCGGCCTTTGACCATCACTTCAGTAAATGAAAGATGGTAATGATCAACTTGACTATCACCAGAATTCTGATGATTTTGCCCAGCGTATCGCTGGGCTTTCTTTTACTACTCATGGAGTAAAAAACGGGGATTTTACAGCCCCGAAAAACTTGACACAAGGCCACCGGTGGCCTATATGCCGTTTTTTTGATCCGACACCATGACGAAGTATCGCAGTAAGAATTTTTGATTCTTATAAAGAGTCAAGTGACAGTACAAAGATATCCATTATTCGAATATTGCTAAAAAAAATAGCGTCTCCGCAAAAATTAGTCCGGAATGGATTTGCGGGCTTTGGGGATAAGGGCGGACTGTGATGGAAACTGCTGAAAACCAGGCCAGGAGCGGGGTTCTCTTATTTTTGACTGTCAATACTTTACATAAAATTAATTTAGCTATTTCACCGGAAAACAACCTAATTTTGCCGGTTTAAAGGTCTATTTTATTCTCATACAGTATGGCTATTTTAGTGTTCTTCGTGTGTCATTGGTTCCTGTCCCTGTTTGCGCAAACATTCTTCCTGCATCGATATAGTTCTCATAAGATGTTCAAGATGAATAAGTTCTGGGAGAGATTCTTTTACAGCTTTACTTTCATTACCCAGGGCTCGTCTTTTCTGAACCCCCGGGCCTATGCTATTCTGCACCGCATGCATCATGCGTACAGCGATACGGAAAAGGACCCCCACTCCCCCCATTTTTTTAAGGATGTCTGGCATATGACCATGGAGACGAAGAATATCTACATGGATTATCTCCTGTATAAAAAAGAGCCGGAGCCTGCTTTCCGGGGTAACTATCCCACCTGGCCCATCATCGACCGGATCAGTGATCTCTGGGTCACGCGGATCGCTTTTGCCGTAGGGTATACTGCTTTTTATGTTGCTTTTGCCACGCATTGGTGGATGTACCTGCTGTTGCCGATCCATTATTTTATGGGTCCCATCCACGGTGCTATCGTCAACTGGTGCGGACACAAATACGGTTATTCCAATTTCGACAATCATGATCACAGCAAGAATAGTCTGCCTCTTGACTTCCTGATGATGGGGGAACTATTCCAGAATAATCATCACAAGCGGCCCAATGACCCCAACTTCGCCAAGAAATGGTTTGAAGTGGACCCGACCTGGCCGCTCATGCGGGCGATGCACGCTCTTCGTATCATCCGGCTCAGAAAGACATACCCCCCCACGAAAAGCCATCTCCGTGTTATACGGGCAGAGGAACAACTCGTAATAGCCGAAGAAACCGAGAGCGTGTGAAGTCTCTCTAACCACCATTTAACGTGATGTTTCATGCTTCCGGAGATCAGATCTATGTTCGCGGAAGCGGCTGAAGAAGAGCAGGGCCAGCACGCAGAGGACGAATCCGCAGAGACCGTTCAGGCGGAGGCCCTGGTCGTGTCCGGGATCCTTCCCATAGATGGTGAGAAAAGCAAACAGGGCGATGCCCAGGGTCTGTCCCATCTTCACGAAGAGATATTTCACGGCAAAGAACATTCCTTCCCTGTTCTCTCCTGTCTTCTCTGCATCCAGTTGTGCGATCTCCGCCAGTATCGCATTCGGGAGGATGCCCAGCGAGGCCAGGGGAAAAGCAGCACCAATCACCAGCGTATAGATCTGGGTGTTGGGAGAGGCAGGAAATTTACCCAGAAAATAAATGGAGATAAAGATCAGGCTCAGCAGGGCAAAGGAGATCAACACCACCGGCTTCTTGCCCCAGCGGGCCGCCAAAAAGTTGATCAGGGGATAGAAGACCAGGGAAACGAGCACCATTACGCCCATCAATACTCCTCCTTCCGATTCGGGCAAACCGAGTAATACGGTGACAAAATACAGGAGCCCGCTGGAGATGATGCTCAGGGCCATGTAATAAGAAAAATCCGAGATGAGGTAATATTTAAAGTTGGCGTTGCCGAAGGTCTTACGGATCGCCGGCCACAGGGGAAGATGGGAGGGCTTACCGTTGGAATATTTTTTTTCGTCGATGCTGAACACCGGTATCAGCATGATCAGGGCTGCCAGGGCGCAGAGGCCCGCGACCGTAAGCTGGATGGCTGTATCCCGGTCGCGGATATGAAAGACGGACTGTACTGCGTCGGCATAATTATTGACCAGGGCTGAAACGATGATGCCCAGAACAAAGCCTACCTGTTGAAAAGAAGAAAGTTTAACTTTTTCCGCCGCCGTATCCGTCATTTCAGGCAAAAGGGCATTATAGGGAATGATATAAGTAGTCGCCGATACAAAGAACAGGATCAGAGACCCCGTGAGCCACCAGGCATTGTGAGTGCTTTCTCCTTTTGCCGGGGGATAAAAAGTGAGAAAGCAAAAAAAGGCGGCCGGCAGGACGGCTCTTTTCATGAAGGGGATGCGGCGTCCTTTCGGGTTAACGCTTTTATCGCTGAGGGAAGCGATAAAGGGATCGTATACGGCGTCAATGAGCCGGCCGGATGCTGCGATCAGGGAGAGAATATTAACAACCCCCAGGAGTAAGAGCTGGGGCACCAGGGGAGTCAGGCCGGCATTCGATGGAGGGAGATAATAATACGGCAGCATCACGATCACGATATTGGTAAGGATACTCCAACCCATCATTCCTGCTGCATAAGCAAATTGTATCCGTAACGGCAATTTTCTTCCTGGCATACTGCAAGATGCAACTATTATCGCATAATTTTTTCCACATCTATTGTGAGGGTATGAGGGTCAGGCGCCGGTCTTGAAACCACATAATGCTGTTCATCCGGCCAATTAACGATCACCAGGCTATCTGCTGCCGCCCGGCTGCCTGTCTTCTCCCATACGACCTGCCGGACAAAAGCTTCGGGCACCCATTCCGGATAAGTGGAAGGCACTCCGAATTCATCCCAGGATATGTGGATGCCGTACTGGTCCTGAAACAGTTGTTGGGGAGGGCGTATAAACGCTACATTCGTGATGCCCGGATGAACCTGCGTCTCTATATAATTTCTTACCAGGTCATATTCTTTTTTGACGGGCGCCAAGAACTGGTACCGGAAATTATACCAGGCATTGGCGACAAAAAAGATCCCCAGCAAACCGGCCATGATCAATTGATATCTTTCTGTCCGCATGGTTTCCAGGAGAGTGGTAAACACTAAGAGGAATACGGCCATGTCCAGGGCCAAAAGGGTTCTGCTGGAAGCATAATCCTCTTTGACGACTAATGAAGGGAGATAGATCAGTCCCAGGAAAACAAAGAGGCCCACCCCGTAGCGCAGGCGGAAAGAGAAAGAACGGGGCCGCAGGATGAAAAAGTTCAACAGGAGCCAGGCCACCAGGATGGACACATAGACCCACTCTCCTACCTGACTGTTCTCCCTGACAATCCAGGTAAAACGGAAGGCAGCTGCCAGGGGCCTGCTAAAGAAAAAACCTATTTTACTGAGCGGGTCCGTGGAGAAACCAGTCCTTGCAGCGGCGTTGATGTGCCAGAGTTGTATTTGCCACCGGAATAGGACATAATACAACAGGTAGGTAAAGAAATACAGGCCGAGTGCCGCTGTAATAGTGCGGGACCATTCTTTTTTTGAAATTACATGCAGCAGAAAAGGCAGGAGGAAGCAACCGAACCCATTCTGATAGGTGAACAGGGAGATCACCCCGAATAATAAGGTCCCGCCGATTGCCCGTGCTGGCAATTCCATTCTTTTCTGTGTACTTCCAGGAATGGGCAGATATTTCATTTGCGAATAGAGGGCATACCCCGCCATCAATCCGCTGGTATTGGCGATAAACAGTTCCATGCAGGAGGCCCAGCTAACATAGATGCAAAAGGGAGGACAGGCGATCAGGTAGAGCACCGTAAAGAAGGGAAGCAGGCGGGGAAGCTCTTCCTGCCGGCTAACCCTGGTAAAGATGGTATACCAGACCGGGATACAGGCCATCCATCCCAATAAGGAGAACAGGTGCAGCCGGGTGATCTGCCGGATGGTATCGATGGAGCTGAAAAGGGTTTGGAAAAGAATATCGGTGATATAACGGCCCTGTATGGCAAACATGTGGAAGTGGCCGCCTTTGCGGAAGTTCCTCAGCTGGATGATCTCATCTGTATAAAAATAATGCGTATAAAAAAGAGGGCAAAAGAGAATAAGGATGATCCCCAATAAAATACCCAGGTCGCGACAGGTTGCTCTTTTCATAAGTCAGATAAATGTAATAAAAGTTGGCGGTTCGCCATCATATTTTGGAGGAGCCGTAACTTCAGGGTTATGAAAGCAATCCTGATCACGAAAAAGGGAGGGCCGGAAGTGCTGGAGCTGCGCGAAATAGCTACTCCGGTTCCTGCTGCCGGAGAAGTCCTGATAAAAATAAAGGCTGCCGGGCTGAATCGTAGCGATATCTATAGCCGCAGCTCGCACGCTTATGGGAAAAAAGAGAGCGACGAGGGGGGCGAGATCCCCGGGCTCGAAGTATCGGGCCATATAGAAGCCTGCGGACCGGGGGTGAAGCGTTGGAAGCCGGGGGATGCCGTCTGTGCACTGGTGACCGGTGGGGGGTATGCGCAGTACATAGCGGTTCCGGAGGGGCAATGTCTGCCGCTGCCGGAGGGAATGGGTCTGGAGGAAGCTGCCGCCTTGCCGGAGACTATTTTTACGGTGTGGGCGAATGTCTTCCAGACGGCCCGTCTGCGTGCCGGAGAGAACCTGTTGGTCCATGGGGGCAGCAGCGGCATTGGGGTTACGGCCATTCAGCTGGCTACGGCGCTGGGGATCGATATTTATGTCACGGCGGGTACGGAGGAGAAATGCCGGTGGTGCGAGTCGCTGGGCGCTAAAAAAGCCGTCAATTATAAAACGGAGGATTTTGAAGAGAAGCTGCGGGGGGTGGGAATCGATGTGATCCTGGATATGACAGGGGGAGATTTCACGCCGAAGAATATCCGGCTGCTCCGGGAGGAAGGGCGGATCGTGTTCATCAATGCCATGCGGGGGAATGAGTCTACGGTCAACATCGCTGAGATCATGCGTAAGCGCCTGGTGCTGACGGGAAGTATGTTGAAGCCGCGGGACACTGGTTTTAAAGCGGCCCTGGCGGCGGAGGTGGAAAGGAATGTCTGGCCGTTGATTGCAAGGGGGGCGGTGAAGCCCATCATCTATAAAGTGCTGCCGCTGGAAGAGGCGGCTGCGGCGCAGCGCCTGATGGAGAGTAGTGAGCACAGGGGGAAGATACTCTTACGGGTATACTAAGCCACGGACACTATACGGAAGCCCGGCTCATGTCTGATAGGGAAATTGCAGGAGTTCGCGATAAAGCACATTTTATTCGCTTCGTGATGCAAATCCGTTGCCTTACCGATCATCGCGCTGTCGGTGAGGGTAACGACAGGGTGAAGGGTCACTTCTTTAAAATAGCCGCTACCGTCGGGCCGCTCCATCATAATTCCCCGGGCCTCGTCCTGGTAGTCCATCACTACGATCTTGTTGACGGAGCAAAGATGCAGGTACCAGAGCATGTGACAGGAAGAGATCGAGGACAGGAATAATTCTTCGGGATTGTGTCTCGATGGGGATCCCCTGAAGGAGGGGTCTGAGGAGCCGGCAATATCCGGTTTGCCTTTGACCTGTATCCTATGATCTCTGTCGTAGGCCCTGTAATGAGTGGTGCCTTCTCCTTTATTACCTGTCCAGGTGAGGGAGGTGGTATAGTGGTGTTCTTTTTCCATCGCAGGGCGAAATTACGCCAAATTGGGGAACCGGAAGAGGAAGAACCTGCGACGGATCGGGCCGGTACTAGTTGGCCATGGAAAAGCTGGCGGAGCGGGGTATCTGGTAGGAGGCCCCTTTCTCCAGCAGGTAGACCCGGTCGGCGATCTCTGTCAGGGAGTCCTTATGAGAGATGATCAGCAGGCCTGCCTGTTGCCGGAGCTTTTGCAGGATAGTGATCACGAAATGCTCTGTGGCGGCGTCCATGGCAGCGGTAGGTTCGTCCAGCAATATCAGCTGCGGGCCGGCATAGAGGCAGCGGGCCAGGGCCAGCAATTGCTTCTGCCCGCCAGACAGGGCGACACCGCCTTCCCCCAGGAGGGTAGCATAAGACTGGGGCAAACTTTCAAAGAACCGGTCGAAGCCGTATAAATGACAGAATTGACGAACCTTCTCTATGTTTTCGGTACCGGGGTCCAGACATATATTGGCGAGGAGGGTGCCACTGAATACGGTGATATCCTGGGGAACGACCCCGATCACCTTTCTCCAGGCAGGGGTGCCGAGGATCTGCAATTCCTCGTTGTTGATCCAAATGGAGCCTCCGTCATAGGGATAGAATTTCTGTAAGACCTGCAGCAGGGTGCTTTTGCCCTGACCACTTTCCCCGGAGAGGGCAATGATCTCTCCTCTTTTCAGTTCCAGTGAAATATCCTTCAGCAGTAGTTTCTTTCCGGGAAACCGGAATTCTAATTTTTCCAACGATAGCCGTTCAAAACGGAGGGGCTCCTCCCCTGCTGCCAGGGCCTGTTGTACGGGGTCATATTCCGGCTCCAGGATGGTGAATTCATACATCCGGTCCAGGGCTACGGCGGCTTCCTGTACCTGGAGATTGGTGAGGGCCGCCAGGACGACCGTCTGCATGAGTATTCCAGCCAGTTGGAGAATGGCGATCATTTGCCCGGTACGCAGGGAGCCGTTCCAGGTGTCCAGGGCTGCCCAACCGATGACGGTCAGTAAAAAGAGGGCGGTGATAATTTCCAGCAGTACATTAAAGCGGATCCTGATCTTTCCCAGTTGCATTACCGAATTTTGTAAGGATAAAAAAAAATTAGCGGCGATCCCGGCAAAAAGGGATTCCCGGTTCATGGCCTTGATCGTGTGGATGCCTCTGATGCTGTCCACGTAATTGCTTTCATTTTGCGCGTGCGCCACCATGACGGAGCGTTGTCCCCGGATAATCCCGCCTTCAAAAAATTTCACAACCCCGGCTATAACGGGCACCATCACCAGGCAAAAGACGGTGATGGGCCAGGAGTATATAAATAACAGAGAGGATGGAACGGAAGAAGCCACCGGTAACACGGAGGTTGAATCCATATCCCTGGCGGATCAGCAACTGCTGCCGCAGAAAGGAAAAGCCGCTCTTCATGATCAGGAGCAGGCCTAAGAGACAATCCGATAAATAGTTCTTTATGGTCTTTGGAGGGAAGGATATGGTCGACGAGCCTTTGGGAAAACACGGCGGTGGAGAGATTGAGCAGGGCGCAAAGAAGTCCCAGTCCCAGGGCGACATATAGCAGGTACACATCTTCTTTCAGGGTCTGCCAGATCCAGTGCAATTTCTTTTGCCGTTGCTGCTGCCATTGGGCCAATTGCTCGCCGGGCTCCAATAGTAACAGGGTATGCCCTATCCAGATCTTTTCCAGTTCTTCCGGGTAGAGATAAACCAATCCTTTTGCAGGATCTCCTATGAGCAGGAGATTACTTTCTGTGGGATAATAAACGACGTAATGCAACAAGCCCTCCTTCAGGGTAACATGCAGGATACAGGGATGCCGTACGGCCCGAAGCTCGGAGACGCCACCGGCACAGGCGCCTTCTGCCTTGAATCCGACCTTATCAGCCGCCTGGTTGAGACCCAGCAGGGAGGTGCCCTGCATACCAGTCCCACTCCATTCCCTTAATTTTTCCAGGGATATATCGGCTTTATAAAAGTTCAGGACGTTGCGCAGACAGGCCACTCCGCAATCATACTGGTCGTGCTGCAGTTTAAAATGAGCGGGCCTGTTCTTTTTCATGGTGACGGAATCTAGCTTCATCTTTATGATATCAGGATGTTTATGCAATCAATGATGGGTACTGATGACGAGAAAGGCGACCCCTGTCATGCAACATAAGAGTCCCAATCCATAGCTTGCCATTACCAGCCGGAGCATGGCCCCAAAGGGTTGCCGGAGGAAAAAACGCAGGCCGGCGGCCAGCAGGAGGCAATAAGCCAATTGGAACAGGTCCAGGGTTTGCAGGGGATAGTACAGCCAGGCCGGCACGGAAGAAGCCTTGAAAAGACTGAACAGGGATAGGGGTGCGAAGGTCTGGAATTCGGATAAACTTTCCATGTTATGCGAGAAGGTCAGCAGCAGCAGCCTCAACAGGATGCTGGCGGCAAAAGCCGATTCGGCGAACAGGGCGATCTTAAAAAGGGTCCGGAAGGGTAGTTTCTGAGAGGTAAGTAACAGGCCGGTAAGTAAACAAAAAGACACGAGGGTCATTTTAAAAAGGAGGGTAACGGGGACCAGCGCATAGCTTAACAGACTTGTACGGTGCAGGTCAGCCAGGATGGCGGCCAACTTGCCTGCACCGACCTGTCCTCCCAGGGAATGCCAGATCAGTCATAGGAGTCCTTGTTGAAAATGAACAGGATGATGATCACCCGTGTGATCATCATCCTGTTATTAAGGTTACAGACCGAGCGGTAAGCCGGGTAGAGTAGAGGGGAGGAGATCAATGTTGTAGCTGATTCCCAGACCGATTCCAACACCAACCCCCCCGAGGCCCAGCAGGCCTAATAACCCAGTGATAGGAAGATTGATAGCGATGTTGCCAGAAGATCCACCCTGGATGTTTTCCATAGAGGCAAAGTCTAAGCTTTTCATTTTTCAAGTTTTTTCAGAAGCACCGCAAGATCGCAGTGTGCCGTAAAATTGCCCAGAAGACCTTGGATATCCTATCCATTACAAGAATACATTATGCTTATTATGCATAATTTATCCATTTCCGGAATACATGACTTCCCGGGGCAGGAAGCCTTTATAAAAAAGCCATGAATGAATCCAAAAACGCTTTATTTTCGTATCTGTTCAATGATATTCCTTACTACAGCCTGATTAGTACCACCCCATAGCCCCCTGTCGAGCAATCATTATCTGAACTAATCCATCCGTATGACAGGACAGAAACTAAGGGTATTAAGAGAGTTCCGTAATTATTCACAGGAGTATATTGCCGAGAAACTGGGAATTACGCAAAATGCCTATTCCCGCATTGAAAATAACCAGACAAAAATAACGGCCGAGCGCCTGGGAAGGCTGGCTGTTATCCTGAATATCCCCCCCATGGAGTTATTGTCCGATAAAGAGCCGGTCCTCCATTTTTCAGATCCCTCCTCCCACCCCGGCCAGTCTCCCAAAGAAGATCACTGGAAAGAGATGATCGAGAATACCCGCCAACTTTACGGACAGGTGATCGTAAGTAAAGATGAAAAGATCGCTTTTTTGGAAAATGAGATCTATACGCTGCGGAAGGAAAGAGACCGCATCATTCATCTGATCGAAAAGCTGACATCCCCGGGCATTATGGCTTCCGCCGGTATCTCCTAACTTAATTTGGAAAGTCACCAAATTGCATCTAATTTGCTGCTGTGGCGGTGAACAGGTGATTTTTTTTACCGGCACGGCAAATATCCGCGATGAATCTCCCGAAAAAAATATTATCCAGGAAGGCAGAGATCACCAGGGATTTCCTGGTTGAAGTAGACAAGCATCTTGCCGACATTCTCTCCGGTAAGGCTGATAAGATGTATCATATCAAGGATTTTGCAGCGATCCTGTACATTCACCCGGTACACCTGAGCAACACGATCAAACTCACTACGGGACATTCCCCCTGCTATTTTTTTGAGGACAAGCTGATGGATGAGTCCCGTAAAATGTTGCGGGAAAGACAACACAGCATTGCTGAGATCGCGGAGCGCCTTACCTTTGACACCTCCAATTTCACTAAGTTCTTCAAACGTTTCGAGGGGGTTACCCCTTCTGCCTACCGTCAACAGGCCCTGCAAGCGGAGCGGAAGCAGGAGTCTATTTTAATCTCATGAATATCTATCGTTCGGGCTGGATCTTATTTTGTTTATGCTGCTCCCTGAGGGCCGGCGCTCAGTTTACCGTTGTGCCGCTGGGTGTAAGGGGGGGACTGGATGAAAGCAATCTATCGGCTTATATGCTGGCCGCGGCAGGCAGCAATGATTATATCTGTCTCGATGCCGGGACCTTGTACGCGGGAATCCGGAAGGCGGTGGATTCCGGGGTATTCGCCACCAGCATTCCGAATGTATTGAGAAATTATATCAAGGCTTATTTTATCTCCCATCCTCACCTGGATCATGTGGCCGGGCTGATCATCAATTCCCCGGACGACAGCGCCAAAACCATCTATGGGCTTCCCTCCTGCCTGGACGTGCTGAAAGAAAAATACTTTACCTGGGAGAGCTGGGCGAATTTCGGAGATGAAGGGGAAAAGCCCTTATTGAAGAAATATCATTATGCGTCGCTGACTCCGGGGGAGGAAGCCGCCATTCCCCACACCCCTCTTTACGTAACGGCGTATGTCCTGAGTCATGGGGCGCCCTATCAAAGCACTGCTTTCCTGGTGCGAAGCGGGGATGCTTACCTGCTCTACCTGGGCGACACGGGGGCTGATACCGTCGAGCATTCCGATAAGTTACAGTTGCTCTGGCAGGCGATCGCTCCGATCGTCCAATCCGGGCGGCTTAAGGGTATCTTTATTGAAGTTTCGTTCCCCGATGAGCAACCGGAGAAACTCCTGTTCGGGCATCTGACCCCGAAGTTGCTGGGAAAAGAAATTTCGGAACTGGCCGGATTGTGCGGGGGAGCCTCGCTCAGGGATTTGCCGGTGGTGATCACGCATAGAAAACCTTCCGGCGACCAGGAAGCCAGGATCCGGAAGGAACTGGAAGCGAACCTCCATCTGGCGCCGGTAAAGCTTGTTTTTCCTGAGCAGGGGAAGCGGCTTAATTTTTAATACCCCGAAAATTGCTAAAAGTTTAGTTATCATCTTCCGAACAATGGCAGGCATTTCGGGTTATTAATGTGCATTCTTTTTGTCCTTTTGGAGTGGAATTTTTTTTTATCGGTCAATTAAACATTTTATTGGTATGGCCGGTTATTTCTTATTTTCATTGGTAGGAATATTTCACTAATAAAAAAGTAAGTTTGCAAAGACCTGAACACTCCTAACCTATGGTCCTGAACTGTTATTGTTGTAAAACCACCGGATATGTCAGAGAGAAAAACAAGTTCCACCAATTATCGCAACCAGGAGTTCCTGGAAGAAAAGTGCGCGCTTAATGAGTTATTAGACCTCGTCAGTAAAAGATGGTTTAGCGACGTCTTATTCTGTATACAAGAGGGGAATAACCGATTTAAGCTTATTAAAGACGACCTGAAATATATCAGCGATACGATCCTGTCGGATCGGCTTAAGTTGCTGGAAAGATATGGATTGATCACCCGGATCGATTACGATGAGATACCTCCCAA
>WNFI01405770.1_pt1 | contig 61504 bp, 52 predicted proteins | sample 5400471 | NCBI WGS metagenome assembly WNFI01 (sample SAMN13153348, study PRJNA577476) | soil metagenome | isolation source: 100 cm saprolite on Douglas fir-dominated hillslope | place: USA:California | collected 2013-09-17 | reverse complement strand
CTGTTTTCCGGCGGCCAGTTGCGCCGTCTGACTATCTTCGCCCTGGGCATCATGCCCTACATTACGGCGTCCATCATTCTGCAATTGCTGACCGTGGTTTATGAACCGCTGGCCAAGCTGCAGAAAGAGGGTGAACTGGGGCGCAAGAAAATTACGCAATGGACGCGCTATATCACCGTCATCCTTAGCGCGGTGCAATCCTTTGGCATCGCCGTAGGTTTGGAGCGCGGGGGAGACTTTGTCGTCCACCCCGGTCCTGGGTTCATTTTAATGACCATGCTGACCCTGACCACGGGCAGCGCGTTCATCATGTGGCTGGGAGAGCAGATCACCGAGCGCGGCGTGGGCAACGGCATGTCGCTGCTGATCTTTGCCGGCATCGTCGTGGGCCTGCCGCGAGGGGTAGTGGACCTTATCGACAAAGCCAAGAACGGCGCCTGGGGCGTGCTCACGCCGGTTCTGATGGCAGGGCTCGTGATCTTCATGATCGCCGTGGTAGCGTTCATTGTGTGGGTTGAGCGCAGCGAACGGCGTATCCCCGTGCAATACGCCAAACGTGTTGTCGGACGCAAGGTGATGGGGGGGCAGTCCACTCACCTGCCTCTGCGCGTGAACGCCGGCGGCGTGATGCCAGTGATTTTCGCCTCTTCGATTCTAAGTTTACCGCCCATGATCGGCTCAGGCCTGGGACTCAAAGAGAGCCGTTACTTCGGCGGGTTGCTGTCCGCACTGCAGTGGGGCGAGCCGATGTATACGCTGCTTTACGCAGTAGGAATCATTTTCTTCGCGTATTTCTACGTCTCCATCGTCTTCAATCCCAGTGAAGTGGCCGACAACATGCGCAAGTACGGCGGCTTCATCCCCGGCATCCGTCCGGGCAAGCGCACGGCCGATTTCATCAATGAAGTTCTCACTCGTATTACACTCGTGGGCGCTCTCTACCTGATTGTGATTTCGTTTATCCCGGAGTGGATGATTACGGGACTTCACCTGAATCACTTGCCATGGTGGCTGGGTGGCTCGCTCTTTGAGAGATTGCCCATCTGGGTGACGAACGGTCTGGGCGTCAATTTTTACTTTGGCGGAACTTCGCTGCTGATCGTGGTGGGCGTGGCCATGGATACAGTCACGCAGATTGAGGCGCAACTGATCATGCGCCACTACGATGGGTTCACACCGCGCAGCGGGCGCATTCGTGGCCGCCGTAACTGGTCGTGATCCGCCTTGTGCAAGAGATTGTGCAACAGACTCGTGTGGGTTTAGGCTGTGTGCGGCCAGTTGAGCTGTAGTCACAGTAGAGGTTGCTGCACCTCGGCTTTTCTGGGGCGTTTGGTCGAGGACATCGAGATCGGGAGGCTTGAGGCCAGCCGATGGGGCAGGAGACCTCGCGTGATGTGGGACCTGTGGTGCTGCTTGGGCCGCCGGGTGCCGGAAAAGGCACTCAGTCCAAACGCATCATGGAACGTTATTTTATTCCGCAGATCTCGACCGGAGACCTTCTGCGGTACAACGTAGCTCAAGGGACGGAACTCGGCAGGGCCGCCAAGTCAGCAATGGCTCGAGGCGAGCTGGTTTCCGACGACCTGGTCTGCGAAATGGTCCGGCAACGGCTTTGTGAGCCAGACTGCAGGCGCGGTTACGTTCTGGACGGATTTCCCCGGACTGCACCCCAGGCCGGGTGGCTCGATGCTTTGCTCGACGACAAGCTCTTTGACAACTCGCGTCCGACTCGCGCCTGGCCAATTGTGATCCGCCTGGACGTGGACTATAATCAGCTTTTGCTCCGGATCACTGGACGCCGTACCTGTCCCACCTGTGGGCGGATCTATAACGTCCACTTCCAGCCGCCCCGCTTCGATGAAGTTTGCGACTTCGACGGATCGAAGCTGGTGACCCGCAATGACGACCGATTGGAAGTCATTCAGCCGCGATTGGCGGCTTACCAGGAGCAGACTCGCCCCGTGGCTGACTATTACCAGCGCACAGGAAGGTTGATCTCGGTAAACGGTGATCTGCCGATGGACGACGTCACCGAGCAGATTTTCCGTATCCTCGAAGACCATCACGCTTAGGAATGGCGATTGTGTGCAAATCGGCGGCTGAGATCGGGAAGATGCGGGAAAGCGGCCGCATCGTACGCCAGGTTCTCGATCACGTGAGGGCGCTGGTGGCCCCGGGCGTCACGACCATGGATCTGGAGCGCGCCGCGGAACAGAAGATCAAGGATCTTGGCGCCAAGCCGGCATTCAAGGGATATTACGATTATCCCTGCGTCCTGTGTACCTCGGTGAATGAAGAGATCGTGCACGGTATCCCGTCGGAAAAGCGGACCGTGAAAGAAGGCGATATAGTCTCCATCGATTGCGGTGTGGTGCTTGACGGCTACTACGGGGATGCTGCGATTACGGTTCCGGTCGACGCAGTTAAGCCGGAATTGCGCAAGCTGTTGACGGTCACCGAAGAATCGCTTTATCGCGGCATCGAGCAGGTGCGCATCGGCAACTCGGTGGGCGACGTTGGAGCGGCGGTTCAGGAGCACGTTGAGGCTAACGGCTTCAGCGTGGTTCGAGAGTTTGTTGGCCACGGTATTGGCACGCGGTTGCACGAAGAGCCCCAGGTGCCAAACTTCGGAGCTCGCGGGCATGGCGCCAAGTTGCGAGAGGGCATGGTACTCGCCATCGAGCCCATGGTGAATTACGGCAAGCCGGAAACGCGAGTGCTCGGAGATAAGTGGACGGCAGTGACGGTTGACGGTAGTTTCAGTGCGCATTTTGAGCACTGCGTCGCGGTCACGAAAGACGGGCCGATGATTTTGACACAGTAACAAGGCAGTTCTCAGTTTTCGGTTCTCAGTTCTCAGTTGAGAACCGTGAGTTTTTAACTGAGAACTGGCAACTGAGAACTGATCTTAATGAGCAAAGAAGACGCGATTGAAGTTGAGGCGTCTTAGCGGGCGTGAGCGAGGCGGGAGCCCGCTGCCGAAATCCCGAGCGAAGCGAGGGATCTAGAGGTGAGTAACACCTAAGGAGTCGATGAGCAAAGAAGACGCGATTGAAGTGATGGCAGTTGTTCTGGAACCGCTGCCCAACGCCATGTTCCGGGTGGAGCTGGAGAACAAGCACAAGGTGCTGGCGCATGTGTCCGGCAAGATGCGCAAGAATTTCATCCGCATCCTGCCGGGCGACAAGGTCGCCGTGGAGCTTTCGCCCTACGATCTGAATCGCGGCAGGATTGTGTATCGCTACAAATAGGTTTTTGCTGAAGGCTGTAAAAACGACAGCGGACAGCTGAAGGCTGGTTTATGAAAGTACGAGCATCTGTAAAGAAAATTTGTGACAAGTGCAAGGTCATCCACCGCAAGGGTGTGGTGCGGGTGATTTGCGTTAATATGGCACGTATTGCAGGCGTCGATCTTCCGCGCCAGAAGCACATCAACATCGCGCTGACCTATATCTACGGCATTGGCCAACCACGCGCCGGCCGTATTCTCGACGAAGCCAAGGTCGAGCCCATGAAGAAGGTTCAGGACCTCAGCGAAGAGGAAGTCAATCGGATCCGCACGGTCATCGAGTCGGAGGGTCTGGTCGAGGGCGATCTGCGCAAGGAAGTTTCGATGAACATCAAGCGTCTCATCGAAATCGGTTCCTATCGCGGATTCCGCCATCGCCGCAATCTGCCGGTCCGGGGACAGCGCACACACACGAATGCTCGCACTCGTAAGGGTCCGCGCAAAGGAACGGTCGCACAGAAGAAGAAGGCGACGGCGAAAACGTAACGGCAGCTTCTGGCTTCTAGCTTCTAGCTAGAAGCTAAGAGCTAGGAGCTAAGCTATTTATGGCAAAACCAGCAGCAGCGGGCGGCACTGCCGCGCCGGAGAAAAAAGGCAAGAAGAAGACGTTCAAGAAGAAGGAGCGCAAGCACGTCCCGCATGGGCTGTGTTACGTGCAGGCGTCCTTCAACAACACGATCGTGACCATTTCCGACATGAACGGCAACGTTCTTTCGTGGAAGAGTTCGGGATCGCTCGGCTTCCGCGGATCGCGCAAAGGCACACCGTTCGCCGCGCAGCAGGCGGCATCGAATGCCGCCAACATGGCGCGCGATCACGGGGTCCGCAGTGTGGACGTGCGCGTCAGCGGTCCGGGTTCGGGCCGCGAGTCAGCCGTGCGAGCACTGGCCTCATCGGGGATCGAGGTACGGTCCATTCGCGACGTGACGCCAATCCCGCACAACGGATGCCGTCCGCCGAAGCGGAGACGCGTATAAGTTTCGTAGAGACGTTGCTTGCAACGTCTCCGCCGGCAGGGGCACATATGTTCGCTAGCGCCACGAGGTCCGCAGCCGGGCATTTCGTGGTAAGAGAGACGTAACAAGTTACGTCTCTACAACATGCATATCGTCCGGGACGAAGGGTGAAGCCAAACCTGTAAACCGGTCATCTAAAAGGAGAACAACTTGGCGCGCTATACCGATGCAGTTTGCCGTCTCTGCCGCCGCGAGGGAATGAAGCTGTTCCTCAAAGGCTCAAAATGTTTTACCGACAAGTGTCCCATCGAGAAGCGTAACTTCGCTCCCGGACAACATGGGAAAGACCGCAAGGCCAAAATCGTAGGCTACGGTCTGCAACTGCGTGAAAAGCAGAAAGCCAAGCGCATTTATTTCACGCAGGAAGGCCAGTTCCGCAACTACTTTGAGAAGGCTGCCCGCACCCGGGGTGTGACCGGCGAACTGCTCCTGCAACAGCTCGAACGTCGTCTGGACAATGTAGTCTACCGCCTGGGATTCGCTCAATCCCGGCGCCAGGCGCGCCAGTTGGTGCGTCACGGGCATGTTGCTGTAGACAATCGCAAGGTCAACATTCCTTCGTACGAAGTGAGCGCAGGCGAGGAAATTTCGATTCGCGAGAACAGCCGCAAGCTCTTGGTTCTGGAACTGGCAAAAGAATTTGCCAGTCACGGCACCATGCCCAACTGGCTGGAAGTCGATCGCGACAACTACAAGGCGCGCGTACTTAGTTTGCCCAAGCGCGAGGACATCCAGTTGCCAGTCAACGAGCAGTTGATTGTTGAGTTGTACAGTAAGTAAGTTGTCTGTAGAGACGTTGCTTGCAACGTCTCTGGTCCATACATTTCGAGCCAGATCAGCCTCTGCTGACAAAAATCCGCACCCTTCGCAAACAGCGCGAAGGATGGGGCACTACCTGAGTCCGGACCGATTCAGGGAGCCAGCACTGAGCCAAACGGCCGAAGGAGAAACAAATGCTTTGGAAAGGTTTTCAGAAACCGAAACGTCTCGCAGTTGACACCTCCACCCTCACCGACAAGTACGGCATCTTCTGGGCGCAGCCATTCGAACGCGGCTTCGGCACCACCATCGGCAACGCTTTGCGCCGCGTGCTGTTGAGCTCCATTGAAGGTGCGGCGGTGACCGCCGTCAAAATCGAAGGCGTCCTGCACGAATTTCAATCCATCCCCGGAGTGGTTGAAGACGCGACGGACGTCATCCTCAACCTGAAGCAGATTCCGTTCAAGTTGAGCGGCGATGCTCCGAAGGCGATCTACCTGCGCGCCGATCAGCCGGGCGTGGTTACCAGCGGAATGGTCGAAGCCGACGGGGATGTCGAAGTGCTCGACAAAGACGTCTACATTGCCACGGTCAGCGAAGGCGGCAAGCTCGACATGGAAATGCGCCTCAAGCGCGGTCGTGGTTACACCTCCGCCGACAAGAATTTCGACGAAGACCTGGGCATCGGATTTATTCCGATCGATTCCGTGCACTCGCCGGTGCGTAAATGCAACTACACCGTCGAAGCCGCGCGGCTTGGCCAGATCACCGACTACGATAAGCTCACCCTCGAAGTGTGGACCAACGGCTCCATCACGCCCGCCGATTCCATCGGCCTGGCTGCGAAGCTGCTCAAGGACCACATGAACATCTTTATCAACTTTGAGGAGGAAATCGAAACCGGTACGTCGTCATCCGACGATCGGAAGCCCGAGATTCACAACGAGAACTTGAACCGATCGGTGGAAGAGCTCGAGCTTTCTGTGCGCAGCTACAACTGCCTGAAGAACGCGAACATCCAGACCATTGGGGAACTCGTACAGAAGACCGAATCCGAAATGCTCAAGACCAAAAACTTCGGCCGCAAGTCACTGAACGAGATCAAGGAGATTCTTTCCTCGATGGGTCTAAGCTTGGGAATGAAGATCGACGAGCACGGCAACGCCGTGCCCGGCCCGACTTCGAATCAGGTTTTGCCGGCGTCGGCCTACGGTCCGGACGATCAGCTGTAGGAAAGTTTCAAGTTTCCGGTTTCTAGTTTCCAGTGTGCGACGGTGCTCCCGTCAGCAACTGGAACTGGAAACTAGAAACTAGACACAGGAAACTGAAGGGGTTGCTCCCATGCGTCACAAAGTAGCAGGATGGAAATTAGGACGGAACACCGCGCACCGGCGCTCTTTGCTGCGTAACCTGGTCACGTCGGTGATCGTCGAGGAACGCGTCGAAACGACGGTTCCCAAAGCGAAGGCCGCTCGCCCGCTGGTCGAGAAGATGATCACGCTCGGCAAGCGCGGGGATCTAGCGGCGCGCCGCCTGGCCGCGGCCTACCTCATGACTAACGCTGCCGTGGTCAAGCTGTTTGACACCATTGGTCCCCGCTTCGGGGACCGCAACGGCGGATATCTTCGCATCGTCCGCACCGGCTGGAACAAAGGGGACGGCGCCGATAAGGCCTTCATCGAACTGCTGGGCAGCGAGAAGGTTCTCGACGAAAAGCGCGAGAATCGCGCCGAAGCCCGCGCCAAGAAGGCCGCTGAGGCCAAGAAGGCCATGGAAGAGGCCGAGGCGCAGGCCGAGCACGACGGGGGTGTCGAGGCGGCCAAGGAAGAAGACAAGAAAGAGTAGTTTCACTCACGTTGTTCATAAAGACGCGGCTTAGGCTGCGTCTTTTCTTTTGCCCGTCACTTCAAAGTCTCGGCGCGCAGCAGTACATGTCCTCCCGCGACTGCCGCTGGTAATCTTGCCGTTTCTTGCCAGCCAGATAAACTTCTACACAGAATGGCTTCTACCCGGTCGCAGGTCGGCATCGCTGTGGGCGCCGGCGCGCTGCTGGTGCTGGGGTTTCTCGGCTACGTGTGGTGGCTGAGCAATCAGGGGCCGGTGCTTGCCCGCTCCGACGATCACGATCCGCTGACGGGTCTGCCGGTAAGTGTAAAATTCAATCCGTTGCGTGATCGATCAACAGAGAAAGCGGCGGGAAAATTTCTACGCGAAATTCGCGACGGCCGCTGCAACGATCTGCTCACGCAATGGGAGCACGACTATCGCAAGAAATATGCGCACTTCATCTGCGATTCCGAAGCCCAACATCCGCTGCTTTCCTGGGAGCTTGTCGACTGGGAGGATGCTCCTCCGCTCATCATCCTTCACTATCGCGGAAAGCGCCGCAACAGTACTGACCAGCCGGGAATCTATCAGGAGCTCTTTACCGTCACCGCCGAGAACAAAGGCGGCGAGTGGGTAGTTACCAAGTACGACGCGATGTACTGAAAGGCAGTTCTCAGCTCTCGGTTCTCAGTTCTCAGTTGTTAGCCTTCGCGCCGTGGTAAAACTGCTTCATGCCCGACCGCGCCTCGCAGAGGGAGTCGTCCGCCGCGCGCAACATCTACGCCTTCGGCATCACATCTTTTCTGAATGACACCGCTACCGAGATGGCGTACTGGGTACTGCCGGCATTTCTGGTGTCACTCGGCGCGGGGCCAGCGCAGTTGGGATTGATCGAAGGCCTTGCGGAAAGTGTCGCATCCTTCGCCAAGCTTTTCTCGGGATATCTCACCGATCGGCTTGATCGCCGCAAGCCGCTGGTCGTGGCGGGATACTTCGCGGCCAACGCGGTAAAGCCGCTCCTTGCAGTCGCCTCCGCCTGGTGGCATATCCTGCTGATTCGTTTTACTGACCGGCTGGCGAAGGGAGTACGCGGAGCACCCCGTGACGTGATGGTCGCGGAATCGGTGCCAAAGAACCGGCTGGGCTCAGCATACGGTCTGATCCAGTCAATGGATTCGGCGGGCGCCATCGCAGGACCGCTGGCCGCGCTCGTCCTGCTCGCACGGTATGGCATCCGCAGCGTTTTCTGGGCCGCCGCGATTCCGGGAGCGTTAAGTGTTTTGGTCGCACTATTCGGCATCCGCGAAGTCAAGCGTGGGAGGACGTCAGACGACGGCCGGCAGAAAGCTTCGCAAGAGAATGCTGACCTATCCCTGTTTTCGGGCGCCTCAAAGCTGCCCGGCTCTTTCTACTTCGTACTGTTCGCAGTTGGTTGAGCGACCGTGTTTCGCGCCGCTGGATAGCCGCCGTTGGCTATTTGATTTTTGCCGGAACGTACTTCGTTTTCGGGCGCGCGCCGTCGACACTGGCAATCTGGATCAGCATGGCTGTTTACGGTCTGTACAATTCCCTGACCCAGCCGGTGTTGAAAGCTTTGGTGGTTGAAGCGGCCGGTCAGGACGTGCGCGGCCGGGCGCTCGGCCTTTATTTTTTTGTAACCAGTGTTGCCACCTTAGCAGCGAGTCTGATTACTGGCGGACTGTGGAAGTATTACGGCGCGAGTGTCGCCTTCTACTTTTCGGCAGCACTGGCGGTTGTCTCTGCGGTGATGCTGCTGATCTAACCACGGACCGGGCTCTGCCCGGCGGACAGCCGAGGGCGGCTGTCCCCACATGACCACTGTGAATGCAGTTTGAACCGGACGACAAGCCGAATCTGCACCCCGAACTAAAACCATCTTACGCAGAAAAACAAAAGGATTTGCGCCCCCAGTCCCGCGCACGTGTCCAGGATGACATCTTGTACTCGGCCCGTGCGCGAAGGCAGAAAGCTCTGGTGCCACTCGTCGAGACTCGCTACGAGAGCCGTGCCAAGGATCGCAATGTTTGCCCAGCGAAAAGTCCATTTCGCGTCATTCACCACCGGCAGAGTGGCTCGCCAGGCGCGAAACAGCAGAATACTCAGAATCGCGTAACCGACGACGTGCCCGCCCTTGCGAATATAGAAATGCCAGTATTGAAAGCGGAGCCGGTCCATGGCGAAGAGGAAATGCAGCACAGGATACAAAATCCGGCTGGTATTGTGCGATGACAGCAGGGCGCTCGATTCAATGGCGATCACGATCAACCACAGGATCGCGGCAATCCAGGCCTTCAGCAGGTTGTGCCGGTCTGCGCTCAAATGCGTGAGTGCCGCCGGTGGGAGGCCGCAATCAGAGAGATACAGCTCGAAGCTCCAGCGCCTGAAGGCGCAACTGGGGAAAAATTACTGACGGCATGCCTGAAGGCATGCCCTGATACGAAGCGCGAGTGTTTCCATGCGCTCCGAACCGGTTGCTTCGCGCTTCGCACGTTACTCGATCGCATAGTTGGGAGCCTCGCGAGTGATCATGACGTCGTGCACGTGACTCTCGCGCAGGCCCGCTCCACTGATGCGCACGAAGCGTGTCTTCTGCAGCAGTTCGGAGATCGTGGCACAACCGCAGTAGCCCATGCCCGATTTCAATCCGCCGACCATCTGGTGGACGATCATGGCCACCGACCCGCGATAGGGCACGCGTCCCTCGATGCCTTCAGGGACCAGTTTGTTCAGGCGATTCGAATCGCCATCGGCCGCCGAAACCGCCGCCGATGACTCACCTTCCGTGCTCTGAAAATAGCGTTCGCTCGATCCCGCCGCCATGGCTCCAATCGAGCCCATCCCTCGATACGATTTGAACGAGCGGCCTTGATACAGAATCAACTCGCCCGGACTTTCGTCCGTACCCGCAAACAACGACCCGATCATCACCACGCTTGCTCCCGCCGCCAGCGCTTTGGTGATGTCGCCGGAATACTTAATCCCGCCGTCGGCGATGATGGGCACACCCGCGTCCTTCGTGGCGCGGTAGGCCTCCGCAATGGCAGTGATCTGCGGTACGCCCGCGCCCGTCACCACGCGCGTGGTACAAATGGAACCGGGCCCGATGCCTACCTTGATGCCGTCTGCTCCCGCGCGTGTGAGTTCGCACGCTCCGTCGAAAGTGGCCACGTTGCCTGCCAGCAAGTCCACTTCCGGCAGCTTCGATTTCACCAGCTTCACCGCTTCGAGCACCTTTGACGAGTGTCCGTGCGCGCTGTCGATGGCGATCACATCCACTTTCGCTTCTGCCAGTTCCTGCGCCCGCTCCAGAAAATCGCCGGTAGCGCCGATGGCCGCTCCCACGCGCAGGCGGCCATGAGAATCCTTGGCCGCATTGGGATACTTCAGTTTCTTCTGGATGTCCTTTACCGTGATCAGTCCCTTCAAGTTGTACTTGTCATCCACGACCAGGAGCTTTTCTACGCGGTGCTCGTGCAAAATCTTCTCCGCCGACCAGGCGGCCGTGCTGGGTGATGGGGACGCCGGAAATCTTGTACTTGCGCATGACCTCGAGCGCGTCGCTGACTTTGTCGGTGGGCGACATGGTTACTGGGTCGACGATCATGCCGCTTTCCGACCGCTTCACCTTATCCACTTCGTTGGCCTGCTGCTCGATGGTCAAGTTGCGATGAATGATCCCTAACCCGCCCTGCTGGGCCAGCGCAATCGCCATGTGCGACTCCGTGACGGTGTCCATGGCAGCGCTGACGATCGGGATATTTAAACTGATGTTCCGCGTGAGTTGCGTCTGGGTGCTGGCCTGCGCGGGAACGACATCGGAGCGGGCCGGCAGTAAGAGAACGTCATCGAAAGTGAGAGCTTCGGGAACGGGAAAATGAATCATAAGTTTCTCGGGAATTCTCCCAGCCGTAGAGGAACTTTCATTGTAGAGACGGCCGAGGGATTGAGGCAAATGGGGGACAGTCAACTCCGGGTGGCCCTTTTTTCGCGAGGGAACTCGCTACAGTGTAAGATGCGAGCTTTTTACTCAGAGAGCTTGCACCGGACTATATATGTGATAATGAATTGGGAATAGCAGGGACAAAACTGCAATGCCGCAGCAGGTTTCCAGGGTGTTCGCCCGTTTGTCTTTTACCGTCCAGCGGCGTATATTAGAAAACTGAGAACTGTTGTGTAGTACCAGCATTTGGCGAAGCACACCAGTGGGCGCAAGCCCACTTTTTAGTTTCGGCACAAAGGTGTGGAGGGTTCGCCTGTAACTTACTGGATTCATGGCGCTTGACGTTGATCGCGTGCGGGAAATCGCGGAGCGGGTAGCGGCCTCCAGCGGGTTCGAAGTAATTGAAGTCGAGTTTCGCGGCGGCGGGAAGGCCCGCCTGCTTCGGGTATTTCTCGACAAGCCGACGACTGCGGGAGCGGATCCGCTGGCGGGTGTGACGCACCAGGACTGTGCCAACTTCAGCCGCGAGTTTGGCACCATCCTTGATGTCGAGGACGCAGTGCCAGGTGGTACGTACACGCTGGAAGTGTCCTCGCCGGGACTGGATCGAAGCTTAACCCGGCCCAAGGATTTCGAGCGCTTCACGGGTAGCCGGATGAAGTTGAAGACCAGGCAGCCAGTGAACCACAATCAGTACTTTGAAGGGCGGCTCGAAAGTTTTCGCGACGGCCGGCTGGTGCTGGACCTTAGCGTTGCGAGCAAGAAATCGCGCAAGAAGATGGGCGCGGCCGCAGCCGGACAGCAGAAGATTGAAATTGATTTCGCCAACGTGGAAAAGGCGAATCTGGTACCCGAAATCTGAAAGGCGGATGTCGGACGTCAGCCCTCAGACCTTAGCAATTTCGAGTCTGATGTCTGAGGTCCGAAGTCCGAGGTCCGATTTTTTATGGCAAGTGAGCTCTACAACACCATCGACGCCCTCAGCCGGGAAAAAGGCATTGATCCGCAAATTGTGGTGAGCGCGGTGGAAGACGCCATCGTTATGGCCACCCGCAAGTACTACAAGTCGCAGGAAAATCTCCGCGCCAAGCTGGACAAGGAAACCGGCAAGATCAACGCGTTTGCGGTGAAGACTGTGGTGGAGACCCCGGAACAGGTGGAGGACCCCAACCTCCAGATCACGCTGGACGATGCGCGCAAAGTGGATCCCAGCCTGGAAGTCGGTGGCGAATTGCAGATCCCCAAAGTTACGGAAGGCATTCTGGGGCGCATCGCCGCGCAGCTGGCCAAGCAGGTAATTTTTCAAAAGGTCCGAGATGCCGAACGCGACACTGTCTACAACGAGTACATCGGCAGGGTGGGTGAAGTCGTCAACGCCACCGTGAAACGAGTCGAAGGCCCGGACGTGATCTTTGACATCGGCAAGGCGGAAGCCCGCATGCCGCGCAAGGAGCAGTCCCGGCTCGAGTCGTTCGCCATTGGCGAACGGGTGCGCGCTGTGATTGCGCGCGTCGAGCGCGCCTCGAAGGGCCCGGGTGTCGTCGTCTCTCGCGCCGCTCCAGACCTGGTCCAGCACTTGTTCCAGACCGAAGTCCCCGAGATTTACGACGGTACGGTGGTGATTCGCGCCATCGCGCGCGAAGCTGGTGAGCGCACAAAGATCGCGGTCATGTCCAAGGACAAAGACGTGGACGCCGTGGGCGCCTGTGTCGGCATGAAGGGAATGCGCGTGCAGTCGATCATCCGCGAGTTGCGCGGAGAGAAGATCGACATCATCGAATATCACGAAGACGCAGTCACCTTTGCCGAGAAGGCGTTGCAGCCCGCGAAGGTGAGCCGGGTCACGGTCGTCGATAGCGCGGACAAGCATCTCGAGGTCGTGGTCGACGACAGCCAACTGTCGCTCGCAATCGGCAAGAAAGGCCAGAACGTCCGGCTGGCGGCAAAGTTGCTCGGCTGGAAAATTGACATCAAGAGCGAGGAAGAGAAGCGCCAGGAAGTCGAACAGCAGATGTCGGCGCTGGTTACGCAGACCTCTACTCCTCTCGACAAAGTTCCAGGTTTGGGCGAGGGCCTGGTTGAAAAGCTCAATGCCGCGGGTGTCACCACCGTAGAAGCCCTTGCCGATATGACTCCGGAGCAACTGGAGGCTATCGAAGGCATTGGCCCGAAGACGGTGGAAAAAATCAGCCTCGCGGTGAATAATTATTTCGCCAGTTTCGAGACGGGCGAAGCGGTAGCTGTTGAAGGGGAAGTTCCCGCGGAAGGCCTGCCTGTAGAAGGACTGGCCGCAGAGGGTGAAGGCACCGCTCCGGAGGCTATCGCAGCAGAAGAGTCCGGCGAACCTGGCCAAGGCGAGGAGCCGATGGCTGAAGAGGCCGCGGCGGAAACCGCGCCGGCGTCCGCCGCGCCCGAATCGACAGAGTCAGAATCGACTGAAGCAAAGAATGAGCACGTGCCGGAAGCAGGCGCTGCTCCTGAAACCAAAGAATAGCCATGCGCGCAGAAACATCTTTAATTGCGCGCAAGGCAAACAAACGACCCCGTGAGGCTGCGATGAAGACTTAAGCACAACGCGGGGCGGAAGAAAGGCCGGATGAGCAAGGTTCGAATCAACGATCTAGCCAGAGAATTGGAAGTCAAAAGCAAAGCTATCCTCGACGTCCTACTAGCAGTCGGGGTGACTGAGAAGAAGACCCATTCCAGTTCTCTGGAAGAGAATGAAGCAGAGAGAGTGCGAGTCCACTTCCGCGCCAACGCCGAAGCGCAGGGGTCCACCTCGAAGTCCGCCCGCACCACGCGCGGCGAAGAAGAGATCAAGACCAAGATCGATCTGTCGAACATCTCCCGGCCGGGAGATGTGCTCAAAGCTATTACGCAGCAGAAGGGAGCAACGGCAACGCCGCCCGCGCGTCCCGCAGTGCCGCCGGTTGCGCCGCCAACCGCTGCATCGGTTCCCAAGCCCGTAGCGGTTCCGCCGACAGCCAAGCCGACGGCATCGCCCACGGTTGCCCAGCCCGCGGCATCGCCAGTTCAGCCGCCTGCAGCACCGCCACGGCCCATCGTGACCCCACCGGTGGAACGACCTGCGGCTTCGGCTCCGGTCGCGCCTTCGCCGGTCGTTGTGCATCCTGTAACAGAGCCGACGCAGCGTCCAGCCGCGCCTCCTGCAGCGGCAGCTTCTTCGACAGCGCCCTCGGTCTCTGCGTCCGCCGCGCCGCAAGCACCGGCTGCTACGCCGCGTCCGGCTGCTCCTTCCGCGCCTGTCGCGCTACAACCTCCCGCGCCGCGTATGATTGTGCCCCAGACGGGTCCCCGCCCCGTGTACAAAGCGCCGCCCAAGCCGGCTCCGCCTGTAGCGCAAGCTGGAGCTCCGGCCGCGGGCGCAATACGTCCCGCACCCGGACGGCCTGTCCCTGGACAGCCAATTTTCCAGCGTCCGCGTCCGCAAGTGCCCGGCGGCCCTGCGCGTCCGTTGCGCCCGGGTGAGCGGCGTCCTATGCATCCCACCCGCCAGTCGCCGGTGGGAGCTCGTCCTCTCGGAGTTGGCCCGGGGCTTCCACCTCCAGGTCCCGCTCGTCCTGGCAGCCGTCCTGGCGCTCCAGCTCGCAGGCCCGGCCAGCGCTACGTTCCTCGCGGCGTGAAGGAAGGCCCGATGAAGGGCTATACGCCGCCGCCGCGCATGGTGGTGTCGAATGAGCCGATGCCGATCACGCGCAACATCACCATCACCGAAGGCATCAGCGTCAAAGATCTGGCCGAGAAGCTCGACATTCGCGCCAAGGATTTGATCTCGCGCCTGTTGGGTCGCGGTGTGTTCGCCACCATCAACCAGACGCTCGACGCGGAACTGGCCAGCGAGATGGCGCGCTTCTTCGGTGCGGAAACCGATGTCATTACATTCGAAGAGCAGGCCGCCAAAGATATTGACGCAGCGGCTGCCGGGTCTCAGGATTCCGCTGTTGAGGTGACGCCACGGCCACCCGTGGTAACGATCATGGGCCACGTCGACCATGGCAAGACCACTCTACTCGACTCGATCCGCCTTACCAGCGTTGCCGAAGGTGAGGCCGGAGGTATCACACAGCACATCGGCGCCTATAAAGTGCGAATTACCGACAAAGAGTCGCCGGCTTTCGGACGCGAAATCGTTTTCCTCGATACTCCGGGTCACGAAGCCTTCACCCGTATGCGCGCTCGCGGTGCCAAAGCCACTGACATTGTCGTGCTGGTCGTCGCGGCCGACGACGGCGTCATGCCGCAGACGATCGAAGCCATTGACCACGCGCACGCGGCGGAAGTCCCCATCATCGTTGCGGTCAACAAGATTGATAAACCCGACGCCATGCCCGACCGCGTCAAGAAGCAATTGGCCGATCGGGGACTGATGCCGGAAGATTGGGGCGGCAAGACCGTCTTCGTCGACGTTTCCGCGAAAAAGAGAACCAACCTCAATTTGCTGATGGAAATGATCTGCCTGGTCGCTGACCTGGCAGAGCTGAAGGCCACTCCGGAACGCGCAGCCACCGGCGTAGTTCTCGAAGCCAAACTTGATCGCGGCCGTGGACCTGTGGCGACGGTACTGGTGCAGAATGGCACGTTGAACGCCAGCGACAATTTCGTGGTGGGAAACGTCTACGGCAAAGTACGCGCCATGTTCGATGATCGCGGTGTCGCGCTGGTTTCTGCTCCACCTTCAACGCCGGTCGAGATTCTCGGCATGGAAGGTCTGCCGCAGGCGGGCGATCAGTTCGTCGTGGTTGCGGATCGCGACAAAGCCCGCGGCATCTCCGAATACCGCGAGCAGAAGGCGCGCGAAGCCGCGCTGGCCAAGAGTTCCCGGGTCTCCCTTGAGGGACTGGCGGAGCAGATCAAGACTGCCGGCACCAAAGAACTGAATATCATCCTGAAGGGCGATGTGCAGGGCTCGGTCGAAGTCCTTAGCGACCTGCTTTCAAAGCTTTCCAACGAAAAGGTACGCCTCAAGTTGCTGCGCTCGGGAGTGGGAGCCATTACCGAAACCGATGTTCTGTTGGCATCGGCGTCCAACGCCATCATCATCGGCTTCAACGTTCGGCCGGAGCGCAAGGCTCAGGAACTGGCTGAGCAGGAAGAAGTCGATATCCGTCTGCACTCGATCATTTACGAGTTGCAGGACGAGATCAAGCGCGCCATGAGTGGCTTGCTCGAACCTACGATCAAGGAAACCTACCAGGGCCGCGCTGAAGTGCTTGAGGTCTTCCGCATCCCGAAGGTTGGGACCGTGGCTGGCTGCCGTGTGAGCGATGGTCTGCTGAAGCGCGATTCCGAAGTGCGCCTGCTGCGCGACAACGTGGCCGTGTTCAAGGGCAAGGTCGGATCGCTCCGCCGCTTTAAGGACGATGCCCGAGAGGTCACCAACGGCATGGAGTGCGGTATCTCGATTGCGAACTACGGCGACATTAAAGTAGGCGACGTGATCGAAGCGTTTGTCACCGAGCGGATTGCGGCGGAAGTAATCGCATAAACCAGATCTCAGTTCTCGGTTCCCAGTTCTCAGTTGTTGCAAAAAGTGGCGTTAACTGAGAACCGACAACTGGGAACTGAGAACTGATGCCCATCGCATTTCTCACCCTCGAACTCCATATCGAAGCGGCGCAGTCGCTCAAGGACAAACGGCGGGTCGTCCGCAGCCTCAAAGACCGTCTGCGCGCCAGTTTCAACGTTTCGGTCGCTGAACTCGATGCCAGCGGCCTTTGGAACCGCGCCACCATTGGTGTGGTAAGCATTTCCGGCTCGCGCGACTATCTGGACGGATTGATGAAAAACGTGGAACGACACGCCACGCGCATCGCGAACAACCACGGGGCTGATGTCGCGGATTCGTTTATCGAATACTTCTAGAAAATCCTCATGTGGGGACAGCCGCCCCTTCGGCAAGCTCAGGGCAGGCTCTCGCTGTCTCGCCGGGGCGGAGCCCGGCGTCGGTCCCCGAAACCAGGACCCGGGACAAAATCGAGTTGAGCCCTATCGCATTGTTACCTCTGTACTTAACCGCTAGCTGCAAAAGTGCGTAAGAATGTGCTTTGGGCCAAGACCTGTGGACAGTTTTCTGATATTCTCATGCGTTTTACCTTGAGGTGAAAGGTTGGAGAAGCGCGCACTAAAGTACCACCGAGGCCGGGTAGGCGAGGCCCTGCGCGAGGAGATCGAAACTCTCGTCGAAGGAGAGCTGGCCGATCCACGGATTGGACTGGTGAGTGTGACCAGCGTTCACATTGCCGATGATGGCCGCTCAGCCCAGGTCTGGGTGAATGTAGAAGGCGATGACGAGGAAGCCGACCGCAGCCTTGAGGGATTGGAAGCGGCCCGGGAATACATCAGGCATGAACTGGTGGAGCGTTTGCGTCTGAGGCGCGCACCAGAACTGTACTTCCGCTTGGACCGTGCCGAGCGCGAGCAGGCGCGTGTCGAGGAACTATTGGCGCGGGCGAAAAAGCGAACCAAACGGCGCACCGAGTCGAGTGGGAAGAAAAAGGCGTAGGCCATGCTGCAGGACGTTCTCCGCCAAATCGAACAGCGCGAACGGTTCGTCCTGACTTCGCACGCGCGCCCCGACGGCGATGCCATTGGGTCGGCGCTGGCCTGCTGCCAGGTTCTGCGCGTCATGGGCAAGCAAGCGGACGTCGTCCTGCACGATCCCGTTCCTCGTGTCTATCGTTCGCTTCCATTTGCCGATCAGGTGCTGCAGGCCGACGTCGTGAACGGCAATTACCAGGCGGCCATCATTCTGGAGTGCGACAGCATCCGTCGAACTCGGCTCCAAGGTCTGGAGGATCGTTTCCTCATCAGCATCGATCATCACCTGAGCGGTCGTCCGTTTGCCCACGTGAATTGGATTGATCCCCATGCGGCGGCCACTGCGGAAATGGTTTTTCGCCTGGCCCGCGAAGCTGGCGTCAAGTTCTCGCCCGAGATCGCCACGTGCCTCTACACCGCGCTCATGACTGACACTGGGTCCTTCATGTTCCAGAGTACCAATGAGAAGACATTCGCCCTGGCTCGAGAGTTGGTCCTCGCCGGGGCTGATCCCGCGCACTGCGCTCGAGGCATCTACTTCGCTCAACCGGTCGCCAAGCTACGTCTGCTCGGCGAAGCATTGCGCGACCTGCATCAGGAGGGGCACCTCGCCTGGGTGTCGATCACGCAGAAACAGATGGAGCGCTGTGCCGCAAAAGAAGAAGACTGCGAAGGCCTGGTGAACTACGTTCTCTCTATCGGCGATGTGGAAGTGGCCGCGTTCTTCCGCGAATTGCCCGACGGCCGTTACCGTGTCAGCCTGCGCAGCAAGGGCAAACTTGATGTTGCCCGCGTGGCCGAGAGTTTCGGCGGGGGTGGCCACGAATGCGCCAGCGGCTGTTCGGTCGAGGGCCCGTTGGGGGAGGCTGTCCGGCAGGTTCTTTCTCCGCTTCGCAGCGGACCTTCCGTACAATAAGCCTGCGTACAATAGGCCTCCGTACAATAAGGATGACGGATATTGTACTGGGCTCCGGCAGTCTCGGATATATCGCGTGCCTCCCTTCCAGATCGGATTCGTCGTGCTGGAAGGGGTTTGGACAATGATCAGCCTCAACGCGCTGGTTCGTCCGGGGAAGGTTGTGGATTGTCGAGCTGGGGTCGCAGCCTTGTACGACTGTGCTTTTCAATCAACCGTCAGGAATCCGCAATTCAGAAAGTCAGCAGATCTCTAACTTTCCCCAACCTCCGATGACGTCTCGCACCCGCACCGACGCTCTCTTGCTTGCCGGATTCTGCGCCTTCCTCTTCTTCTACGGGCTGGGACGCTTTGGGCTGATCGGAGCTGATGAGCCACGCTACGCGCAGGTAGCGCGCGAAATGCTCGAACGCCACGACTGGATCACCCCCATGCTCGGCGGACAGCCCTGGCTCGAAAAACCGCCTCTATACTACTGGCAAGCAATGCTCGCCTACTCATTGTTCGGCGTGAGCGACTGGGCCGCTCGAATTCCTTCCGCGCTCGACGCAACTTTCATGGTCGTTGTCATTTATTTTTTCCTCCGCCGCTTCCGCCGTGGAATTGAACTCGATGCTGCACTGATTACCGCCTCTTGCGCGGGTGTGATCGGCTACGCTCGCGCGGCTTCCATGGACATGGCGCTGGCCTCAGCGTTCACCATTGGGATGCTCGCATGGTGGGCCTGGCGGGAGACAGCGAAGCGAACTTATCTCGTGCTGTTCTACGCCTTTCTGGCTTTGGCCACGCTGGCGAAGGGTCCGGTCGCGCCACTTCTCGGTGCTGTGGTCATTTTGGCTTACGCCGCCATGGCTCGCGATCTGCGCTCAGCATTGAAAACGCTGTGGCTCTCTGGCATTCTCATCTTCTGCGTCATTGCTTTGCCCTGGTACGTCGCCGTACAGATGCGCAACCCACAGTTTTTTCGCGAGTTCATCCTGGAGCACAACCTGGCCCGCTTCTCCAGCAACCTCTATCACCACATCGAGCCCTTCTGGTACTACCTGCCTGTGGCGGCATTGGCGCTGGTTCCCTGGACGGTTTTCGTGGCCGTGGCCTTCGTCCAGTCGATCCGCACCTGGTGGGCCGAACGAAAATCAGTTGCTGTGGGTGAGGAGGATCTGGATTTCCACTTCAGCATCTTCGCCTGCTGCTGGCTGATCGCGCCTATACTCTTTTTCTCCCTCTCGCAGTCGAAGCTCCCGGGCTACATTCTCCCGGCGATTCCTGCAGGTGCGTTGCTATTGGGCGGTTACCTGCGCCAGCATATGGGCCATGTAGAGAGTAAACCAGTCGCGAAGTGGCTGGCTGTAACGCATGCTCTGGTGGCCGCGGTGTGGATCGTTCCAGCGCTCCTGATTGCCTATCTCACCACCCAGCACCGCCTGCCAGGAGGACAACCGATCCTTGTCGCTCTTGCTATTGCGTTTGTGCTCGCGGCCGCAATCGCGTTTACACTGGTCAGCCGCCTGGGCCTGCGGATGCTTCGTTTCGTCACCCTGATCCCGGTGGTGCTGTCAGTTGCGGCGGTGCTCAGGCTTGGCTCCTCCGCTCTCGACCAGACGCTCTCGGCCCGTCCTCTGGCCCTCGAGATCGCCAGCATGCAGACACATCCTCTTCCGCTCGCGGCCTACGGGGTTCCACGCGAAGTCGAGTATGGCTTAACTTTCTATCGTAACCATTTGACGAGACGGTACGAATGGGGAGGTGTACCCTCCGAAGAGCATCTACTGGTAGCTCCGGAGAATTCGCTAAGCGAAGTCTCGAAACAAGTTGCAGGCCGCCACGTGTCCTTCCTCGGCCATTATGCTCCCCAACACGTCGACTATTTCTGGGTATCGGCCGCTGGAGTGTCCTCAAAACACTAATGCCTCTAGACTCTTTCATTCTTCAGTGCGCAGCATGCTTTTTCTGAATCGGTAGGTACGTCTTTTTGGCACTTGGACGTTAACTTCTGAAAAGGCGACGGAAGACCGCGCATTGCCTGTTGCTGCACGGTGTTCGCCCGGTTTGCCTCCCGCCGACGAACAAACTAAACTCAAAATTTTGCAGTCGCGCACTATCTGCCGGCTGATCTTGCAGGAGCCCTTTGGAGATTCTCGACCTCAGGCATTTTTCTTCCGTCGACTTGCGCTCCCTCCTCGAAGACGAGGCGCATGTCTGGTCCCGCCTGCTGTCCTGGGACTATGGCAGTTCGGCGGAGATGATTCTCCGCTATGTAGACGCAAAAATCCTTCCCGGCTACGCCGCCATCGAGCGTGGACGCATCTTCGGCTACTCATTCTTTGTCTACGAAGGCAGCAAGGGAGTGATCGGCGATCTGTTTGTGGCTAACGGAAACCGATTGCCCAACGCGCACCAGGTGGAGTTGCAGCTACTGACCCACGTTATCGAGACCTTGCAGCAGTCCCCCGGAATCCATCGGGTTGAAGCACAGTTGCTGGCGCACGAGTCGGGTGCAGTGGCGCGTCCATTTCTTGAACAGGGATTCCAGCGTCATCCGCGGCTGTTCATGGTTCTCGCACTCGACCAGCCCGAACCTGAGAAGCCCGCAACCCATCCCGAAGTTGAAATCCGCCGCTGGGTCGAAGCTGACTACCAGCCTGCAGCGGCTGTGATTACCGCGGCGTATCGCGAACACGTTGATGCCCAGATCAACGACCAGTACCACACGCTCAGCGGATCATTGCGCTTTCTGAATAACATCGTCCGCTTCCCGGGGTGCGGGGTTTTCGACCCGGAATCATCCTTCGTCGCTCTCGACCGGAAGACCAAAAACGTGATCGGACTGATCCTCTGTTCGCGCGTCCGCAGCGACGTTGGCCACGTCACCCAGGTCTGCATATTGCCCGAATACCGGTCCCGTGGAATCGGAGAGTTGCTGCTGGCCACAACCGTTGGGAATCTGAGGAAACGAAGTTTTTCTCTTCTGTCACTCACGGTCACGGAAGCCAACGCCCGTGCCGTCACTCTTTACCGTCGCCTGGACTTTGAAACCAAGCGGGTCTTCGATGCCTTCGTATGGCACGGGTGATTAAACCGGAAGCCGGCTATCTTCTCAACAGCCACATTGCCCAGCCCGCCACGAACACTCCGCCCAAAAACATGGCGAAGCAATAGAGTCCATAGCGGACCATTTCCCGCGTGGTCTCGCGATGCGTAATGCCAAAGACGATGGAAGCAAATAAGGCAAAGACCACCGCCGCGCTGAAGTGATTGAGCTGAATAGTCATTGCTTCTTCCCGATGGCGATGTGGTACGCGTCCGCGACTGCGATAAAGTTCAGCAATCCCGCGACAATCATGAACTTGGTTCCGTAGTCCGCCGTTGCAAAGGCGATCGCCCCTTGGCCCCAGTCCAACGCCAGGGTTACGATATAAAGGCCGCCTGCTCCCAAATCTCCAACGAAACCGAGGATGTCCAGAATGTCACCGCCATTCGCCCGGTAGATGCGCCCTTGCATCATCAGTCCCAGCACGAACAACGTCACAATCGACACCAGCAGCAGCAGACCGCGAATCCACCGTTTTTGAATTATGTGCCCGGCCCCCGGAATCAGCCATCCCACGGCGGGCGCCAGCACCGCCATCATGTTAACCGGAGCTGCTTCCGCCACTTTCGCTTTTCCTGCAGTTGAGTTTGCCATTCAGATAGTCACGATCTCGCGTTGAATTTTTCCCGTCACTTCCGCCGACTTCGCGCGCACCAGCACGTTCACCTCGCTGCGCACCCCAAACTCCGGCAGGTAAATACCCGGCTCAATCGAGAAGCAGGAGTTGGGAAGAATCTGCCGCTCGTCATGGATCTCAAGATCGTCCATATTCGCCCCGTTGGCATGGACGTCCGTGCCAATCGAGTGTCCCGTGCGGTGGATGAAATAATCGCCGTACCCGGCCTTCTGGATGTGTCCGCGCGTCGCCCGATCCACTTCCCACCCGGCAATCCTCCGTCCGGAGTTGATCGCATCGGTCACCGCCTTTACTCCGGCATCGCGCGCGTCGCGTACGATTGCGAAAACCTCATGCATCTGCCCCGACGGAGGCGCGCCCACGAATCCCACCCACGTGATGTCGTAGTACACCGCACCTGGACTATTCTTCTTGCCCCACACATCCAGCAACACCAGGTCCCCCTCACGAATCGGTACGGGATGATCCGCCCGTGGCTCGTAGTGCGGGTTTCCGGCGTTGGCGTTGACCGCAACAATCGGCGGATCATCAGTCACAAGATTTTCGCGACGAAACGCTTCCACGAACCACTGCTGGATTTCATGTTCCTTGGCGCCGCCGTTCCGCACCCGGCGTCCGATTTCCTTAAAGGCCGAAGCGGTAATCGAGTCAATCGCATCCCGCGCGGCGAAGTGTGATCGAATCTGTTCTTCACTCCAGGTCGCTTCGAACAGCGCCACCAGGTCCGCGGAACTCACCACGTTCTTGCCTAAACCGCGCAGCAACTCGATCGTTCCACCATCCACAAGAGAAATAGTAAAAACAATATTGTTAGGCGAGTACTGCATGGCGATGTCGCGGTAAGAAGCCAGCACCGTCTTCAGGCTGTCGAACAGTTCCTGCCAGCCGGCATACTGCTGCTTGCGGCCGGGCAGAGTGTCGAGATGCCCAGCTTCAATCTTGTGCACCAGTTTCACCGGTTCGCCCTCCGCCGGGACAAGATAGAACCAGCGCCGCGTCACCATCATCCCCGTTGACAAACCAAGCACGCGGTAGGCAATAGGATCACGGTGATGATGGTCGTAAAAGAGCCAGGCGTCGATGTTGCGTTCCCGCAGCGCAGCTTGGATGGCGGAGAGATCCATGGGCAAACTTCTATTGTAAACAACAGGAAGGAGTTTCGGCGAATCGGAGCTAACGAACGATCCCCGGAGACGCAACCCTGTCCCGAGAGACCTAAGATGCTTCGGTACTTCCGGTGATGGCTGCGCGAAAATATCTGTCGTAAATCCAAAGGAGCACCGCTGTTGCTACACCCACGCCCGTCACAACCCACCAGATGCGCTCGGGTTGGCGCGCGACTTCGCCAAAACGGTGCATGAGCGTTCCGCCGAACCACCCGCCGATCAACGATCCAATCCCGATCGGCAAAAATGCGAAGCCCATATAAGTCCCCTGCTGGCCCGGAGGCGCCAGCCGCGAGATATATTCGTAGTACCGGGGCGATTGGATGATTTCGCCCAGCGCCAACACAAACAAGGAGAGCACCGCGCCCCACACCGTCGGTCGGAAGGCAAGGATCAGCCAGGAAGCGGATGTAATTACGGTGCCCAGAATTATGGCTTGAAACGCCGGAATCTTGCGAGTCAGGAAATTCACCGCGAGGGTGAGACAGATCACGGTCAGGCCATCGGTGATCAGAATAATTTCCACGTCGGCGCGGGGATTGATGTATCCGTGAATGTAGCCGGGGAGACTGATGTACTGCTGCCAGAACACGATCCAGTATCCGGTGAAGATCACGAGGAACCACATAAACCGGCTGATCCCGGCAAGCACGAGCGTCAGCAGCCCAACCCAAATCCACCAGGGTACGGTGAACGGATAGATCATCATGGCGACGCGTAGCAGCAAGGCAATCCCTAACACGGGCAATACGAGCCGGTAATTGCCGACCACCACACAGAAATTCCGCGCGACAGTTCCGATGGAAGGAGGAGGTGCGTCGCCAGCTTTGCGTGGTTCGCGGAAGAAGAACAAGACCACGAAAAACATTGCGAAGACGCTGAGCGCTGCTACCCGATAAACATTCTCCACACCGAGATGACGATGCGCCCACGACGCGCAATAGGGGCCCGCCGCTCCGCCGATATTCACCATCGTGTAGTAAATCGAATAACCGATGGAGCGCACATTTTCCTTGGAAGCGCGTGCAGTGGTGCCGACCACGCAAGGCTTGACCAGCGAGATGCCAAGCGCGGGAAGGACGAGAATGAAGCCGACGAACAGGTCAATCGGCACGGCGTTGCGCACGGGCGCCAGCCAGGGCGCTCCGATGGAGCCGATGAGGAAGTACGCGGCGGCCAGGATGAGGTACGCCATCGAGAGCGCGCGGCGGAAGCCTAGCCGGTCTGCAGCAGCCCCGCCGAAGATAGCGAGAAACCACACCATGCCGCCGAAGATGCCGGTCAGGGTTCCGGTCTGCTCGGTCGAAAAATTAAGTTTCTCTTGCAGGTACAGGGCAAGAGAAGCAAAAGCCCCGTAATAGGAAAGACGTTCGAAGATCTCGCTAATGTTCGCGACCCAGAATGGCCGCTCGAATCCGGTGCGGATTTCGGTCAACCGTTCGGAAAAGGACAAAGTGGCTCCCTGGTTGTCTATGTGGCGCGGGCACTCTTGCCCGCGTTCCGGCCAGATCTACATCTGCCCGCGTCTACATCCCGATGCGCTTCCTAACTTCCTCGGCCGACAGGCCTGTTACCCGAATCACTTTCCGGCGGCTCTTCAGGCCGGACGCAATGGTAACGGAAGAGCGCGGCACCTTCAAAAGATTTGCGAAGAATTCGATGCAGACGTCGTTGGCGCGTCCTTCGACGGGCGGCGCGGTCAGGGAGACTTTGAGCGCGTCGCCGAGTTCGCCGGCGATGGCGTTTTTCTTTGCGCGCGGATGGATCTTAACCGCAAAGCTAATTCCCGTGGGGGCGTTGTAGAAGGGAATCACTTAACCCCGCAGAGTTTCTCACACATGAGGTCTAACGAACGTCAGATGGGGCAAAGCGCAATGAGAATTAGTCCAGTAGCCGGAGAGCGGTATTTTCGCTGTGTTACTCTGTCTCCCCCTGTGGTTAAGCCTTGACTCTTTCCCCGAAAATCGCAGTCCCCACCCGCACACAAGTGGAGCCCTCTTCAATTGCCACCTCGAAATCGTGAGACATGCCCATCGAAAGTACATTCATGCTGACTGAAGGCAGCCGTCGCCTGGCAATGGCATCGCGGAGTCCTCTCAGTTTTTGAAAATAAGGGCGCGCGCCTTGAGGATCGTCCGTAAAAGGAGGCACAGTCATCAATCCTTGAAACAACAACGATCCAAGTCGCGGGGCAGCACGCAGTATCTCTTCAATCTCCGGCGAATCCAGCCCGAGGCCACTCTTGGCTGCCTCTCCACCCACATTAATCTCGATCAGCACCGCGAGCTTCTTCCCAAGGTTTTCCGCAGCCGCATTCAGCTTCTCCGCCAGCTTCAACGAGTCGATCGAGTCCACCACAGCAAACAATTCCGCCGCCCTGCTCGCTTTGTTGGTTTGCAGATGTCCGATCATGTGCCATTTCGTGTCCACCAGATCGGCAAGTGCAGCGGCCTTGCCAGCGAATTCCTGCACTCGGTTTTCCCCAAACACCCGCAGGCCCGCCTCATAAGCTGCACGAATTCGCGCAGGCTCGACCGTCTTAGTGACGGCCAACAGCGCGATTTCCTTGGGCACGCGTCCCGCCCGCCGCGCCGCACTCTCCGTCCGCTCGCGAACCATGGCAATATTTGTCGGGATCGACATAGAAAAAAATCAACCACGAGGACACGAAGTATCACGAAGGAACTTTATATTTACCGTTCACCTTCGTGAAACTTAGTGTCCTTCGTGGTTATAGATCTCTTTGGCGTGATCGCATAAGCGGTCATACCGTTACATCATCGCGGTCGGCGGCGCCGGCTCGTTTGGGTCGCCCGCGCTCGTCAGGGGCAGGCGAATCATCAACGCCGCCAACCCAATCATCACCACGAGACCCACCAGATACGAGGGTTCCTTGAAGAATTGCGGTCTCGCCCATGCCGGAGCGAACTGCAGCGCCGCCCAAATCAGCCCCAGGATAGCCTCGCCGGCGATCAGGCCAGAGGCGATGAGCACTCCGGCGTTGTCCACTCGCGCCATCTGAGCGGCGTTGAATCCGCGGCGCTTGGCTACCCGATCGCCAAGCGAACGGAAAACTCCTCCAAGAAAAATGGCGAAAGTAGTCTCAAACGGCAAATACATGCCTACCGCCACTAGCATGGGACTCTTCACCTGCATCATGATCAACGCGATCCCCATAAAGATTCCGACGACTACCAGGGGCCACGGCATGTTGCCGCCCACGATCCCCATCGCCAAGGTGGCCATCAATCCAGCTTGCGGCGCAGAGAGCTGACGGTCGCCGAATCCGACGCCACCGGCTTTGATGTTTGCTTCGTGCAGCAGCATGAGGGGCCAATACATCAGCAGGCTGGCGACTACCACGGCGATCAGTTCGGCCATCTGGATCCTGCGAGGCGTACCGCCCAGGATGTAGCCGACTTTGAAGTCCTGCAACAGTTCGCCTGCGACTGCCGATGAAACGCAGACCACAGCCGCAACGCCTAATACCGCCGCCACTCCCGCATTGCCGGAAACTCCCAACGCAACCATGAGAAGCGCGGCAATCAGCAGAGTCGAGAGCGTCAAGCCTGAAATCGGATTATTGGAAGAGCCAATGAATCCCACCAGGTTGCCAGAGACGGTGGCGAAGAAGAAGCCGACAACCAGCATGACGAGTGCGGCCAGAATCGCCGGCCAAACCAAACCGGAGATATGAACATAAAGAACGCACATGAAAACGAACATCAAGGCGATCAATCCGAAGACCGCCTTCGAACTCATATATTGCTCCGTGCGGGAAAGCTTCGCCCGCTGGTCGGCGGTCTGGCGCAGATCAGAGAATGCCTTGCCGAGGCCTGCCGTCAGGCTCTTGCGCATGTTAAATAGCGTATAAGCCGCGCCCACGAGCATTCCGCCAACGGCGATGGGACGGACAATGAACCTCCACACTCCTGCCGCGATGGCTGCCCAATTATCGGGGGTGTCAGCGGGAAGATATTGTTTGACCTGCGGCCCCAGAAAGAAGATGAGCACTGGCACCATGAGTCCCCACGCCACCACGCCACCCGCGAACTGAAGCGAGGCGAGCCGTAGCCCAATAATGTACCCCACACCAAGATATGCAGGACTCACACTGGGCGCCGCGAACATGCTGGTTCCTCCGGCGGGCAACACGGTGCTGCTTCCCGCCGTACCCAGACGGACCTGACTGTGGCCAAGCGTGCCTACCGTGGGGTGAAAATCCTGGTCAGCGGCAAACAGCCCAAAGCGGCCGAGAAGGTACACCACGCCGCCGACTCCGATATTCCAGAAAAGATATTTCGCTGCCTGGGCGCCACGCTGTCCAGCTTTGTGAATCTCTGCTGCCGCCACTGATTCGGGGAAGGGCAGCTCGGGATCTTCCACCATGACCCGCCGTACCAGAGAAATGAACAGCACTCCAAGAATGCTGCCTACCATGATCAATGCCGTCGATTTCCAGTAGGCATCCGCAGGCCGGAACGACGTCCAGGCCTTAGCTAGCAAGAACGCTGGAATCGTAAAGATCGCTCCCGCCGCTACCGACTCCCCGATTGATCCCGCGGTACGAGCGATGTTTTCCTCCAGCAGGGATCCTTTCCACGCCCTCAGTACCGCCATGGCAATCACGGCCGCCGGATAGGTCGCCGCAATGGTGATCCCCGCGCGCAGCCCCAGATAAGCGTTCGCCGCTCCTAGAACCACCGTCAGCACGAGCCCGAGCAACATTGCTCGCAGCGTGAATTCCTTCATCTGCATGCCTTCGGGCACGAAGGGAACATGTTTCTTCGGGCCAGTTCCTGGCTCGGGGCTACTCATAGGTGCAGTCCTCAAGGAAGTGGATTGGAAGCCGCTACTTTCTCTAAACTCATTCCAGACATCTACCTTATTTAAGACAATGGAACGGCGCACGTTAGCACGCGGCCAGCCTGCATTACAAGTGCGATGCCGATAAGTACGAGGCGGATAAGATCCTCAGCCCTACGCTGTGACATGCTCCGCACGCTCTCCGAGCGACGCCCCGACCCAGTTTCCCCGCACTCCGATTTTCAAATCGGGACTGCTGCCTGTTTGTTCCAGCAGTCCGCCTCCCAGAAATCAACACTCTGCTCCCCGGCTAGAGTAAAATACTCTTACGTGGTCGATCCGCCCTTCGTTGTTCGTTTATCCCAGAGGTGTAACGTGACAAACGACTCCCCCGATCTTGGCTTTTGGCAGCAATTCAAGGAATTTCACTGCAGTGATTGCGGCAGTAACGTCGGATTCCGCTCTCGCCGAAGGACTTTGACCGAGCGCTACCTTCTGCGCTTGCTCCTTTTACAACCGGTCCGCTGCGGCGAATGCTTCCGGCGCGATTACCGCCTGATCTTCACGCAAGTGAAAGATCGCCTATCGGAAGTCAGTGGCATGATTCCAGTCGCCAAGGTGCCCAGACCGGCGGCCCATAACCGTAACGTTGCCTAGGGGCAGGGAACGCCACTATACTGCATTTGTAGCTCAGTTCGAACGTGTGTGTGTTTTCGCCCGCACGGCAATCGAGCCCGTGCGGCGCAATGGAGGCCGTCTTCAGCAGTAGTGAGGACAGAACCCGGGCTGGCCAGGCCACGGTTCCAGAGGCAGGGGCCTCTATTGTTTTGCATAAACCCCGCGCCTGGGCTACCCAGGCTGCCGAGAGCCTCTTCGCTGTCTTGTTTCCTTCCGATTGCCGCATCTGCGGTGCGTCGCTTACCAATATTTCCCGTCTCCCGGTGTGCGTAGAATGTCTTGATGGCATCCGCCCTCTCAGCGGCAAGGTCTGCTCCGTTTGCGGTGAGCGGGTGTTCTCGCCCCACCTTTTTTACGACGTCGGTGGCGGCCTCCTTTGCCGGCTTTGCCACGCGGTCGCGCCGCCCTTCGAGAAAGCAGTCGCCTACGGTCGTTATGAGGAAGGCTTGCGGGATCTCATTCACCTCCTGAAGTATGGTGGAGTGCGCCCGGCCGCGAACGTTTTAGGACGCATGCTGGCCGACGCGATCGTCCTCCTCGATCCTGTTCTTGGGAAAGAGCCGATTGCGGTGATTCCGGTTCCCCTGCACGCGTCCAAGCGCCGCGAGCGCGGTTTCAATCAGGCAGAATTGATTGCCCGGTTTGCGCTGAAACTTAACCCGGCGGCAGGACGGCTACAACTCGCTGACCACGTTCTTGAGCGCCGGCGCGAGACCAAATCGCAGATCGGAATGACGCCGCACCAGCGCCGTGAAAACATGCGTGGAGCTTTCACCGTCACAGGTTCCCAGGCGATCGAGGGCTGTGAAGTCCTTCTCGTAGACGATGTTTACACTACCGGAGCGACTGTTTCCGAGTGCGCGCGGGTCTTGCTCCGCGCCGGAGCCAGCCGGGTGTGGGTTGCAACGGTAGCGCGTACGCCGAAAATGGCATCCAAATACAGTCAGACTGAGTCACCGACGGATCAGGAATCCTCTGACGCGGCAGAGGTACCTTCGGCGCGGGCAGGCTAGTTATTCCGCGACTCTTGGGGCTCTGGGAAGGCAGGACTGCGAAGGTAGGAAAACGAGGGGCGGAAAGTTAACAAGAGCATTTATGTCAGCGCGGATCGAACACGAAGCAGTACCCCCAGGCCGGCACGCCGCCGGCCTGCACTCGCCGGCGGCCATGCACCGTGACGGCAACGGTCACGCCCTGCACGCGCCTGTGCTGGTGCTGAACGCTTCTTACGAGCCCATCAACGTGTGCGCTGCGCGCCGGGCTCTCGTCCTGGTCCTCAAAGGTGTCGCCATGACGGAGGAAGAAAACGGGCACTTCCTCCACGCCGCGCGCTTCACCATGCGTGTGCCCTCGGTGATTCGTCTGCTTGAATACCGTCGCATCCCGCATCAGAGCCGTGCCCTGTCGCGCAAGAACATCCTGCTGCGCGACCGCAACAGTTGCCAGTACTGCGGCACCGTGATGTCTTCCAGTGAGCTGACGCTCGATCACGTCATCCCGCGTTCCCGCGGAGGCTCGTCCACCTGGGAAAATCTGGTGGCCTGCTGCCATCCCTGCAACCGCCGTAAGGGCAACCAGTTCGCCGCCGAAGCCGGCATGAAGCTGATGCGCGAGCCGCGCGCCTTCAACCTCCACACCAGTCGCCACATCATGCGCCTGATGGGCCGCTCCGACGATAAGTGGCGGAAGTATCTGTTCTACTGAGCTATCAGCTTTCAGCTCGACGCCTTGCGAGGTAAGCCTGGAATAACACCCGTGTTATCCTAAGAGCGGACCCCCTGCACCGGCCTGTCATCCCGAGCCCAAGCGAGGGATCCGGGTGTTGGCTGATAGCTGACAGCTCGCCCCACTTACTTCTGCGGCGGCGGATTCGGGTCCTTCTCTTCAGGCTTCTTCTGCTCCGGTTTTTTCTCGCCTTGCGGCAATTCTTTCCCTTCGTACAGAATCTTCACGTTCGAACCAAAGCGCTTGTAGTCCTCGTACTTCACGATCTCGCGGATATGGATGTCGCCGATCTTGAAGTGCAATTCATCATCCGCCCGGGTAAAAACCGGGAACCAGTATTGCCCGTCGATCTGCTGCCGCCAGGTCGTGAACTTGGGATACAGATGTTCGTCCTTGCCCTTCTTCTTGGAATCGGTAATGTCGGGAACACCCTTGCCATAGGTCTTGACGATCTGAAAATCGTGGTCGTCTACCCAGATGCGTCCCTGGAAGTAGCGCTTCTTGCCCACGATCTCCTTGGGCGCAATGTCAAACACGTAGCAGTGCAGTTCGTCTTCTTGCTGCTGGCCGACGTAGAGAATGTTGTACTCGGCAATCTCATCGGAAGTGAGCACAAACGGAAGCCGGTGCCGGATGTCTTCGAAATCGCCCTGGTCCATGGACAAGTTGCCTTGTTCCAGCGTGGACTGCGGCGCAAACACGACATTTTCAATGCGCCTGCCCTTGTCGTCGAAGAGCACATCATAGACTTCGTGATACTCGCCGGTCACGGTGTCACCGTCCACGGTCATGACTCTGACGTCTTGCCGGTAGGTGTACTGGTCGCGCGCCTGTTTGAATTCTTTTTCTTTCGCGGCAAAGTGCTGAATGATTTCCTCGGGCGTGGCGTTCTTAGGAGGAGTATTCTCTAGTGGACCCTCCTGGGCAACCGCAGGCAGGCCCACAAGCGCGCAAGCCACCAATGTGAGGCAAAAGAAAATTCTACAAAACAGCCGGTTCATAATTTTAGTGTATCGGAATACCACGAGGATGGTGTAGACACATCGCTCGCAACGCTATCTTGCATGCGCCCAAGGAATAGCCAGCGATGCCTCTACGAACCGGGCGTACCGCAGCAACCCTACCTCCGGCCCCTCTCCGCTCAGCGAGGTCGGAGAGTAGGATGCTGCAGTTCTGCCGCACATTTGGATGCCCAATCAGCACAGAGGTTGCCGTCGTTTTCCGGAAGAAAGTTTTCTCGGCAAACTCCGTTTCCCCGGAGAGTTTTGTGGATCTCACTTGGTCTGAATGTTCAAGTCCGCGATGGGGTTGCCTGCTGCGAGCTTAATCAACTGCGGTGCAAGTTTTGTAGCGGCCCGCGCGAAGCGAGGAGCGCAGCTAATAGCTAGAAGCTAGAAGCTTTCCCCTGCTACACTCATGCGTTTGCCGCGGAGGTCCCTCATGCACCGTTTCTTCGTAACTTTTCTTGCTCTCATCGCATTCACGTTCCCTGCTTTTGCTCAAGCCAAACATCCCTTCACTTTCGAAGACATGATGAAGCTCAAGCGCGTTGGTGAGCCGGAAGTCTCGCCTGACGGCAAGTGGGTGATCTTCAGCGTGGTGGATGTAGATCTGGAAGCGAACACAAAGACGCCGCACATCTGGATCGTGCCCTTCAGTGGAAGTCAAGAAAGCGGGAACCGGGAAAAAAGCGGGGTGCCCGATCCTTCCCCAGTTTTGGGAAGGGTGGGAAGCACGGAACGCGAAATCATTTCGGATCAGGACGCCGACCGTCCCCGCTGGGCGCCCGACGGCAAGCGGTTTGCGTTCCTCTCGACAAAGGGAGGCCGCTCGCAGGTTTGGATCGCGGAATTTGACGGCGTCATCGGCTCCGTAACCCGCAGATATCAACTCACCTACTTTCGGACTGAAGCCAGCGGTGAGCTCTGGTCTCCCGACGGCAAGAGTATTCTCTTCACCTCGGATGTGTATCCCGAGTGCGATGGACCGCCTTCCGAGGAAGCTGATTGCAATGCAAAAAAGCTTGACGAGGCTAACAAGTCGGAGGTAAAGGCGCAGCTCTTCACCCGCCTGCTCTATCGTCACTGGAACGCGTACAAGGAGGGGAAGCGCAGCCACATCTTCGTGGTCGATGTTGATGAAGGGACAATCGCCGGTCAACTGGGGGGTACAACCGGCGTGAGGATGTCGTCTGCCCGCGACCTCACGCCCGGCGACTATGACGCGCCCGTATTCTCGCTCGGCGGACAGGACAACTATGCCTTCTCGCCCGACGGGCAGGAGATTTGCTACACCTCGAATCACGACAAGAACGAGGCCGCTTCCACCAACAACGATCTCTGGATCGTCCCGGTCAACGTAGCGGCGGACGCCTCGTCCGCCCAGGTTTTGGCCCAGACTAAAAACATTACCGCCGACAATCCCGCCAGCGACTCGACGCCGCTGTATTCGCCTGATGGCAAGTACATCGCATACCGCGCCCAGCAGCGTCCGGGATACGAGAGCGACCGCTTCCGGTTGATGCTGTATGACCGTAAGACGGGGGAGAAAAAAGATGTAACGGAGGGTTTCGATCATTGGGTTGGATCGTTCGTCTGGGCTCCTGACTCGAAGACGATCTACTTCAGTGCGGAGCATATGCGCCACTCCCTGATCTATGGCGTGTCTTGGACCGAGAAGAGCCGAACGGAGTTTTTGAGACGTGCCCTCGTGGGAGGCTTTGATGATGACGTCGCAGTAAGTCCTGACGGGAAGAAATTGGTGTTCACTCGAATGTCAATTACTGCGCCGATTGAGATTTACGCGGCCGATGCCAGCGGAGAAGGCTGTCCCGCCAAGACAGGCGATGTGGATCGTGGAAAAGAAAATTGTTCGTTGAACAAGGATTGGGCGCTTACCCACATAAACGATCAGTTGCTATCGCAAATTAGCATGTCGAACGCCGAGTCATTCTTTTTCCCCGGCGCGCACGGCGATGATGTCGAGGGATCTCTCGTTAAACCACCGACCTTCGACGCCAGCAAGAAGTATCCCGTGAAGTTCCTCATCCACGGCGGGCCGCAGGGCGCCTGGGGAGACGACTGGAGCTATCGCTGGAATCCCGAACTGTTCGCCGCCAACGGATACGTGGTCATCATGATCAACTTCCACGGCTCGACCGGCTACGGACAGAAGTTCATCGACGCTATCAACGGCGACTGGGGCGGCGCTCCGTTTGAAGACCTGATGAAGGGCCTCGACTACGCGGAGGAGCATTACGGTTTCATTGACAAGACCCGGGAGTGCGCGCTGGGCGCCAGCTACGGCGGATACATGGCCAACTGGATCCTCGGACACACCGACCGTTTCAAGTGCATCGTCTCGCACGACGGCATGTTTAACACATTTTCGGCGTGGGGCACGACTGAAGAGCTCTGGTTCAACAACTGGGAATTCGAGGGCACGCCGTACACGAATCATGACGTCTACAACAAGTGGTCTCCGCGCAATTCGTCCAAAAATTTCAAGACGCCGACGCTGGTCATCCACGGCCAGCGCGACTATCGCCTCGACGTCAGCGAGGGCCTGCAGCTTTTCACCACGCTGCAAATGGAAGGCGTGCCATCAAAGATGCTGTATTTCCCCGACGAAGGCCATTGGGTCCTCAAGCCGCAAAACAGCCGCCTGTGGTACGAAACAGTAAACGCGTGGGTAGACCAATGGACAAAAAAGTGACCCGGCCTTCGGCACAACTCATGTAGGACAGCCGCCTCGGCTGTCCTGCCGAGCAAAGCTCGGCAAGCCTGTGTGGCGCGGACACTCTTGTCCGCGAACTGCCTGCGGCAAGATGCTTAGTAAGTCCAAGGTACAGGAACTCAAAATCCTCCGCTCATTGCTTCACATCGGAACTCCGCCCCCTGGAGCCGCACTTCCCCCGCCGACTCACGGAAGCGCCTGCAAAACGTATTGCAACGCAGCGGTCGTCCCTGCCGTTGCGGAAACGTCAACTTCCAGCGAACCAGTGAACGGACCCGTCGACGGAACGGTACTCACCAGTCCATTCGCGTCGGATGCGATGCTGCTCTGGATCGCGCTCAAGATTATCGGCATCGCGGGATTTGCCGTGTGGTTTTCCCTCGAGCCACCTGCGGGAGCATCTCCGACTGGACGAAGCACCATGGTTTGGAACGTGACGCTTGCGCCGAACACGGGAACTGGGAGCGAGGATGAATCGGTCACGCGCACGATCACAGGCTGGAACGCCGCGCCCAGCGTGATCACCTGGGCGGCTCCCGCGACCGTTTGCAGATTCTGCAGCGAAGGAGGCACCGGAGTTCCATAAAATGCCTGGCAAGGATTGTTTGCGGGAGCGACGCATGCGCTTACCTGAACCGACAATGTGAAATTCGTGAGAGCGAGCGTGACCGTGGCGTAACCGCTGCCGTTGGTAATTGAACTGGACGAACTAAGGTTGCCCAAACCCGCTACCGCGGTGAAATTTACCGTCACGCCAGTCTTCGGCACGCCATTGTTCATCACTCGTGCGCTGAGGGGAACAACAACCGTCGCCCTTGCGCGATCGAGAGATATGGCGTAGTGACACCGATGTCGGAAGCGGATTCCGTTCCCAGCAGCGTGGCCGACACCGATTTCGGCGGACTGTAAACCGCGGGCGCGAGCGCTGCCGTGATGGTTGCGACGCCCGTTGCGCCGGGCGTCACCCAGGTGGAAGCCGCACCGCCTTCGTCACTGGTGGTATTGCACGACGAGGTGCCTCCACAGGCAGAAAGCGTTGCGTTGTTGGTGGTGCTCCAGTTGACGGTTGCGCCGCTTACCGGAGTTATTCCGTCCGCTGCGACCACGCGCACCCGCACGGGGTTGGTGGCTTGCGTGCCTACTGGCGTCGAGGGATTCAATCCCGCGACCAGCACGAGGTTGTCGGTGGCGGCGGCGCCGTAGGTGAGTGCACCGGTCATAGTAGAGAAGGCGCCGCTCGCCGGATCGGTAATGGTTAGGCTCTGCGCACCGTCCGCGCGCGCCGGCAGCGCGAGAATCATCTGGCTGGCGCTCACCGTCAGCGGACTGACGCCGTTGCTTCCGACGGCCACGGTGAGGCCCCCCGCGAAGCCAGTTCCGCGCAGCGTGACGCCGCCGCCCTTCACACTGATTCGCGCCGGGGACACGGAATCGTCTCCGCGGAGATCCGCAATGCCGATCAGGAAGTTGGTCGAGCTTAAGATTTGCGCGTCCAGCCGCGTGAGACCAAAGCTGGCTGAGTTGAATGGCGAGGTCGTCAGCGCCGGTGGCGGCGTGCCCTGGGCATCGCCGAACGCCCACATTCCGATGACGGGCGCCGCTTTACTCTCGCTGGCAGTTCCGCTCGCGTCGAGCGCAATCACTGCAATCGAGAGCGTGCGATTGGTTTGGGCTGGCAGCGAGAAGTAGCCAACATCACCGTAACCATTCAGAGATCCGATCCAATCACCCCCAGCGGGAATGGGGGCGGGAGCGTTCCAGGTTTCTGACGCCGCCCACGGTGCGACCGGCTGTGTGCTACCGGACATGAGGATATCCTGCGGGACGTCAACGCCGGGGGCCACTGTGACCACAATCGGTGAAGGCACTCCAGAAAGAGCGACCTGGTAAGGCGCGTACGGCCCTACTCGCGTGGCCCACATCGGATCCAGACTTTCGACGCTCAACTGGTATTGCGCGCTGGCTGCCCCGCCCGGAAAGGGAAGTCCGGCGAGGTCGAAGAAGCCTTCCAGCGATGGATCGTTCGAACCGAACTGACTGAATGAGTTTCCCAGAGGATCGTTGAAGCCGGTGACTGGATTTCCTGCGTTTCCGGTGAAGAGAAATCCGGAGACCGAAGAAGCCGCGTACCGGCCCGAGGCCTGTCCAGTGATTGGATCAATCCAGCGTGCGACTACGTTTGCCCCCTGCATCGGTTGAGTCGGATTCCTCGAAGGGTCCGTAAACCATACCGAGCCGTGAATGCGCGCGGTCGTGGTGGAAAGGATTTGCTTGCCGGAATAGTTCGACTGATTCTGCGCCGTTACCGGATAGAGGCGGGAGACGGCAGCCACATCGTCTACGGCGAGCTGGTACGGGTTGGCATAGCAGCGGGTAATGGGGACACAATTCCCCGCGTCAAAGTAGTGCATGACCGGGAAGCCCGCGAAGTCGTCGGCCGTGGGGGACGGTGTGCCGGTGAAGACGTTCGTATTCAACTGCGACCAGTCGAGACCTAGCACGCCGCCCAGGACGCGCACCAGGCGGTATTCGACGTCGGTGAGTTGCGCCGTCTGCTGCACACACTGGCCGTTGATCACCACCAGAGCATGCTGAAAGCTGGCGAAGAGCCCGTAGCTGTCGGCGCCCCCAAATGCGGCGTTGAAAAAGCATTGACTGGAATTGCCGGCGCCGCTGCCCAGGAAGGCATCGGTGACAGCGCCATCATAGTCGTACACGATGCCGATGGGTGTAGTAAGGGCGCCGGACTGAATGTCGGCCGGAATCGTCAGGGTACCGTCGAGGTTGCGGGTGACATTGGAGCCGTTTACATCTTCAGCGAGGTGGCCTGCATCAGTCGCGCGGAGAGCGGCGGTGGAGACGGATGTCCATTGACTGAAGGCGCTGGCGACGAACGTATCCGCGGAAGACGCGGGCAGAATCGGGCTGAGATCGCCCTGATCGGTGTAGTACGTAAGTTGTCCCAGCGGCCAGACAACAGGCTTGCCAGTCGTCGATGGATCAAAGTAGCTGGTTCCCGCCACACGCTTGGGCCCGCCCGCGCGGGAAAGAAGAGAACACAAGAAAATTACCGCCGCTGCAAGGGCGATTCTCACGAAGAGAGGGCGCAGGGTGGGCGCCTGCGACGTTGTTGTCTTCACCGTCTGCACTTACTCCTCCTCGATGAGACGCCGCGCGGCGCGAACAAAATCGTGGAAACTGATTCGCGACTTGCCACCCAGCACAGGATCCGCCCCGAAGGCCGCCATGTGCTGTTCTGAGAGCGCAATCTGATTCAACGAATCGATGCTGAAGCGACCCAACGGACCGCCGACACAACTGGTAAGTCCTAGCTTGCTCGGTGGATACAGAAAAAGAACGACATGTTCTCCCACGCGATAGCGCTGGCCACCGCTCCACAAACCGATCCACTGAAAAATAGTCAGGTTCTGCCCAGGGGTGACGCCGCGAATGGCTCGGTCTACGTGAAAGCTGATGGAAACCGCTTCAACCTGGCTGCTGGATGAGGGCACACTCGCGATCGCGGTGACGCTGCCGGAAAAAATGGTTCCCGCCGCGCGGGTAATCTGCGGAAGTCCAATCCGGACGGGAGGAACAGGAAAGCGTCGAGGGGATATGCCCGCTGGACCGTGGCCTGGTCCTGGGAAGTATGGGGGAGGGAGGCGCGGCGACCAAAGCATCGGCGAATCGCCGGCACTGCGTTCGCCACGATCGGTCTGGGTAAGATCAGTCTGGGTAAGATCGGTCTGGCAGCGCATCGCAAGAGGCGCAACCAACACCAAGAACACAATTACGAGCAGACGACTGCCACTTCTCGCTTGCATGGTAAGGCACCTGGGAATGCACGTCCGCTCGGAGGAACTGGGAAACAACTGATACTAGCCGGTCTGAAATGTGGATGCAGTGACCGATGTCACACGTGGCCTGTGGATTACGAGAAACTTCGCGACGAGGGTGAAGCGTGCGTCAGAAATCGTGTGTTCTAACTACAGCGCGCGCCTGAGATGTTCTTCCGCCGAAAGATTCGCGCCCGCGAGCAGCAGCAGGCCGGTAAGGAAGGCCCAGAACATCAGGCTCACCGAAAGGGCGAACGGTCCGTAGACCTCCTGAAAGTTGAGCCAGGGAAGAGCGAGGATGTAGGCGTACTTCACGGCCTCAGACAGCAGACCCATGATGATGGCTGCCGGCAGGACTGCGCGCGCCGGAACTTTCCCGTTAGGCAGCAGCCAGTAGATGAGAAAAAAGATCGCGATGCTGGCGCCGATCGCGAAAACCTTCATTACCAGGAATCCAACCAGACGCACCAATCCCGTGGCGTGACCGTGCAGAAGAAATTCCATGAGCGCCACATTTTCCGCGGTCATGGCGATCGAGAGCAGTGTCAGCACGCCGCAAGCGAAAGCCAGACCAAGCGAGACCAGTTGGTTTCCCAGGTACGAGCGGTTGTTGGGAAAGCGCCAGATGCGATTCAGCGCGACTTCCAGAGGCAGAAATACGCCTGAGGAAGTAACCAGCAAAATAATGAGCGAGACAATCTGGACGCGGTGGCGGCTGTTGACCATCGCGTTCAAGTTTCGGATGACAAATTCCTGGCCGGCGGGAAGATAGTCACGCAGAAGTTCAACCACGACGTCGTACATTACGCGTGAGTGAAACATACGGCGGATGAGGGTCATCAGCAAGACCACAAAAGGGAAGAACGAAAGAATGGAGTTGGCGGCGACGGAGAAGGCGAACGTGTGCGCGTCGGTGCGCATCAGATATTTTGCCGTCGAGAGCACGAGTCCGGAGGAACGCTTGCGGGGACTGGGGGCCCTCGATACTGGCGGGACAGGCTTGGGAACGGTGGGAATGGGTGGCGTGGACACGGCGTTCAATTCATCCTAGCAGAGCCGTGCGTCAGGCTCGAAACTCCGGCTAAACCAAAGCGGATCAGGCGGTTACCGGACTTTGCCTTGATCGTCCTGGCCATTCCTTGATCGTCGTTAAACGATCGTCGTTAAACGATCGTCGTTAAAGCTACGAATATGACTAACGGTCACTATTTGGACAGCTTTCTAATTTTTCTTGCGAATCGATTCAATGCTGATATTATCTTGTGCTCATTACTGGACTGACCGTCTGGTGGTGAGTCTGTAAGGTAGGTTGACGTTCAGGTGAGCAGTCAAAACGCGCTGAGATTGTCGGGCTCCGGAAGTTCACACCGCGGTTTTACCAGCGGTGGAGAACTGCGGAGTCTTCTCTTTTTTAGGGCGTTTCTTCCGTTCGTCGTGACGCAACAGAGTTCATCCGGTTGAGAAGGGTTATGGATTTATCCAGCGCTCCACGGGGGAGGATGTGTTCGTGCATTTCTCCGCGATCCAAGAGAACGGGTACCGCACGCTCAACGAGGGCGAAACCGTGGAGTTTGATCTTCTCAAAGGCCCCAAGGGCTTTCAAGCTGGAAACGTTGTCCGCGCGTAGGCGGGGAACAGCCAGCTATCGAGAACCCTCCCGATTTCATCGGGAGGGTTTTTTGCTGGAGATTTTCTGGGTACCTGACGGGCTGAAGCCCCATAGGCCCTAACCTAAGCGCTTTGGGGCTTGAAGTGGCGTGCCAACTTCCCGGAAGCCGGTTTGTGGATAGCTTCCGCTCTGCCGACAATGCTCGGGACAAGTTATTGCGCTTGACCGAAGTATCGCTGCATTAAGTGATGTCCGACTTTGAGACCCAAGACCCTGCCCTGAATCACAGAGTGGTGATAATGGAATCCGGCATAAATCCTCGCGTTCTCAACTTCGTGCACCAGGTCGCTGGTGCTGGTGAAATTGTGCGTTGTGTTGGTGACCAAACTATCCACAGAAAATGCTAGGTTCGGAGTCCCGAAGTATCCCGCCAGAATCGTCGAGATCGCGCCGGTCACGCAGCCATGCGCGGCCGGATACTCTGGATGGCTGGGGGTAGTTCCCAGCGGCAGCCAACTCGGATCAGCCGTGAGAGCCGGGTTGGCTCCTCCCACTGGGATTGCAGTCACAGGCCGCCAGAAACTAAAGTTATACTTCGCGTTAAAGCATCCGATGCCCGCGTCGGCATATCCAGCCCACAGCATGGCCATGAGGCGTGCCGTGTCCGAAGTGCTCAGCCCTTTCTGGGTAGCTAAATTCTGGAAAGCACGTGCATACTGCTGCCCCGTGTGCTCCGTCCAGAAGAGACCGATCTCGGTTTGCTGTGGCGTTCGGACGGTACTGTTGCGAGCACCGAGAGTCATCACTTGGTTGTAGTCATCGATCCACTGTTGGCTGTCGAGTGCGTCCGGGCCCTCGTCAGGGAAGAACTGAGCTGCACCTGACATGGTGAAGGGCACCATTTGCCCGAGCCAAGGGGTCACGGGAGGTCCGTAAAGCGGTGGCGTCGGCAGCCAAAAACCTGGCCCTACGGGCGGGGTGTACAGCACATTGGCTAACAAGCCATCATGGGCCCGAGCTGTGATCAGTGCCTTTGCAGAAGCTTCCCCCACGGCGCGGCCTGCCGCAATATTGGCTGGAGTGTCGGAGATTGCCGCTAAGGAGGCAGCAAACTCTGTGTCCAACGTCGTTTGCTGGGAGAGGAAATAGCTCACCAGAATCCAATGGGCAGCTGCAACGGCCGCAGCGTCCTTGTTTGCACCGGCCGGCGGATTGGCGGTAAACAGGTAGGGTTGGAAGCGATGGTCAAAGGCATTTACCGCGTCGAAGACAGCTAAATGCACATAGGCAAACCAAACCCCCGACGCGGCGGGACCTTCCTTGGCATTGGCAATAATTGTTGTGGAGGCAATTGCGTTCCATTGCACGACCACGTTCTGTGCGCTTAGGGAAGCATGGAGTAGTGTGATCGCAAGCGAAAGGGTGAAACGAGCTATCTGTTTCTCAAAAGTGAACACGGCGCATTCCTCCTTGGCATGTCCGTCAGAATGCCCTCGGCGATGCGAGGGATCAAGCTGCAAAAGGCCGCACAGCTATAGTTGCGGCGTAATGCAGCCCGATTTGCGCTGTGGGCACCCTGGGGATTAGAATTCGGCACCACGTCAGCACCGTCAGTGACGGCGAGAAGGAGCGGTATATGAAGGATCCCTCGCCACTCTCATCCCCAGGGCTCTCCGACCAGCCCCCCGAAGCCCCCCTTGATTCGTGGAAGGAAATTGCCAGCTATGTGAAACGGGACGTCAGCACTGTTCAGCGCTGGGAAAAACGCGAGGGCATGCCGATTCATCGTCACGTCCACGACAAACGCGGCTCTGTCTATGCGTTCAGTTCGGAGCTCGATACGTGGTTGCAAAGCCGAAGACTGCGTTTGGAGGACGAAGAGAGAGAGAGTAAGGCGGAGACTCCGATGCATGCGGAAAGTGACCACGGACCAAGGGGGACTTCTTGGGCGCTTCGCTGGCTTGTTCTGGGCGGGGTGGCTGTACTCGCGCTGCTTCCTGTCACCTACGTCATGACCCGGACCCACGCAGCGGATAGGACCCGACCTAAAATCACGTCGCTGGCGGTGCTGCCTCTGAAAAACCTGTCGGGCGATCCGGCACAGGAGTACTTTGCCGACGGCATGACCGAGGCGGTTATCGGACGCCTATCCATGATCCGCGGCCTTCGCGTCATCTCCCGCACGTCGGTGATGCGTTTCAAAGACATACGCATGTCCGCGCCAGAGATCGCTAAAACGCTGCACGTCGATGCCATTGTGGAAGGCTCGGTAATACGGGAGGGCGGTCGGATTCGCGTCACCGCCCAATTGATTCGCGGCGCAACCGACGAGCACCTTTGGTCCGAGGCCTACGACCGCGAACCGCGTGACGCCCTCGCCCTGGAGAGCGAGGTGGCACAATCCATCGCTCGCAAGGTGGAAGTTACCGTCACGGGGGAGGAGCGCGCCAGGCTTGTCGCTGCGCGTCATGTCTCGCCCGAAGTTTATGAGAGCTATCTCAAGGGGCAGTTCGCCACAAGCAACAGCAGGACTGAGACCGAAAAGAGTATTACTTACTTTGAGGAGGCGATCAGGAAGGACCCGACGTTTGCACCAGCTTACGTCGGCCTGGCCGAAGCGTACGACCATCTCGGTACGGTTTTTGTCGGCGTTCCCCCGAGTGAAACGCGTCCAAAAGAGATCAGCGCGGCCCGGAAGGCGCTGGAGTTGGATCCGGAGCTTGCAGAAGCGCACGTCCTGCTGGCCGACATGCAACAGAAACAGTGGCATTGGACCGAAGCGGAGGCTGAATACAGGCGGGCCCTCGAGTTGAAACCGAACGACGCTGCTGCGCACCTCGGACTTGCGAACTGGCTGATGTGCCAGGGGCGTACGGAGGAGGCGCTAGCGTGGTCCCGACGTGCGCGTGAGCTTGACCCGCTTGGGGTTAGCGGCGTTAGCCTTGGCTGGATAATGTTTCACGCCCGCCACTACGAAGATGCCATTCGGGAACTGCGAAGCGTGCTGGCAGTGCATCCGGACAATGCAACGGCGCACTGGTTCCTGGGCTTCGTGCTGATCGACAACGGCCAGCCCGAGGAGGCAATTCCCGAGTTGGAGAAGACGGTTTCTCTTATGGACCGTAGCCCAGGCGCCATCGGTGTGCTGATCAGAGCGTATGCCCGCGCCGGGCGACGTACAGATGCACTTCGGCTCCTCGCAGAATTAAAAGAGCGTAAGCAGGCAAGCTACGTTCCTGCTGGCGCGGAGCAGTCAAACATTCTGCAATTCCTCAAGGTACATCCCTTCTTTGATCCCATACGCGACGACCCCCGTTTTGCGGACCTGGTCCGCCGTGTCGGCCTTGACTAGGGCTTGAAATGGCGTGCCAACTTCCCCAGAACGCCGTTTATGGACTGCTTCCGGATTGCCGACAGTCGAGAGAAGTGAAGGACGAGATTATCAGGACTAATCTCATCAGAACCACCGGAAGCACGTTGAATGAGTGGTTTGACCTGTTCGCGCCAGTCGAAACCCAAATCAGGAAGTCGGTCTAGGCCGTATTCAGTTATCAAGACCAGTGCTGCATTAAATGAAACGGCTCTGCGCGCCTGAAATCAACCCTGCGAAGGTAGGGAAGTCGGCTTTGCTCCGGTCAACTTCCGGTTTTGCCCGTCATCCGACCGCAATCGCCGATTTGACTCTGCCCCACCCGCAGTCGCATGGGAGCTATCGAGTTCTTTCTGTCTCGGCTGAGCCCCGGAGTCGATTCAGCAAGAAATGTCGAAGTGGGCGCCAGTTCCAGCAAAGTGAACACGGGCTGTCTCACAGCGGCAAGGTTCGCAATGTTATCTCGGCGACGCGTTGCAATTTATCGCGGCTTACGCCGCCCGCTGCCTGGACTGCCATTCCGTAGAGGATCGTCGCGACGTAGCGCGCAAGATCAGCAGGGTTCACATTGGCCGGGAGGTCACCTTCTGATTTCGCACGCTGGAAGCGCCGGCTTAGCGCAGCCTCACCGGCCGCGCGGCGCGCGGTCAGTTCCTGCCGGACAGAATCGGCCGCCCCGCCACTGGCAAGCGCACCTTGCACCATGAGGCATCCCCCGGGATTGCACGGCGCCGCGTTCAAGTCAGCGGCACCCCGCAGCAAGCGTTCAACGACGGCGCGCGCGGTCGACTCCTTCAACGCTTCCTGGGTGTAGGCCGCCGGTCCCTCCAAGTACCGATCAAGCGCCTTGCGGAACAGCGCCTCCTTGTCGCCAAAGGCGGCATAGAGGCTCGGACGGTTAGCGCCCACAGCTTTGGTCAGTTCCGACAGGGACGTGCCCTCATATCCTTTCCGCCAGAACACCTGCAGCGCACGATCCAAGGCTCGGTCGATATCGAAGGAGCGGGGGCGTCCCAACCCCCTTGAGGATTTGTTACGTTTCATACCTATTTATGATTCGCCTTTCATACTTATCGGTACAAATATTGTAACTATTCACTGGCTCGTGACATCTGTGCTACACGGTACACAAGTGTCCCACGAGAGGCAGGAAATCAACCAGGAGAAACCTCATGAGTAAGCTGGAAGGGAAAGTAGCAGTCATCACGGGAGGCAACAGCGGAATCGGTCTGGCTACGGCGCAGCGGTTCGTGGCGGAGGGCGCGTACGTCTTTATCACCGGCCGTCGTCAAAGCGAACTGGACGCAGCAGTGAAGCAGATTGGCAAGAGCGTTACCGCGGTGCAGGGCGATATATCAAACCTGGATGACCTCGACCGGCTGTTCGCAACCGTGCAGGCAGAGAAGGGGCATGTGGACGTACTGTTCGCCAACGCAGGGATAGGTGGGAGGAGTCCTTTGGGCTCAATCAGCGAGGAGCAGTTCGACAAAGTTTTCGATGTGAACGTCAAAGGAACCTTGTTTACCGTGCAAGAGGCGCTCCCGTTGATGCGGGCTGGCGGCTCCATCATACTCACGGGATCGACTACAGGTTCCATGGGAACGCCCGCCTTCAGCGTGTACAGCGCGACAAAGGCCGCTATCCGGAATTTTGCTCGAAGCTGGGCGCTGGACCTGAAGGGTACAGGCATCCGGGTCAATGTGCTCTCGCCGGGGGCTACAACGACGCCAGGTCTTCTCAATGGGCTGGCGAAGACGGGAATGCAAGAAGCTCTTCTTGCCGGTCTTGCCAGTCAGGCACCACTTGAACGTGTGGGCAACCCAGACGAAACGGCTGCCGTGGCCTTGTTCCTCGCTTCCGATGAGAGCAGCTTTATGACAGGAAGCGAAGTATTCGTCGATGGTGGTTTGGCGCAGGTGTGACTCAGTGTGTGAGGGGCTGCGCCATCGGGATCTCCTCTCGAGATAGCTAATGGTAAGTCGGCTTCTGGAAAGTTGGAAATTCCAGTCGGGACTCGCCGATTTCTGCCTTGTCGTAGCGCTGAAAAGCCTGCCCTGAGCGCAGACGAAGGGCGCTGCGCCACCCAAAAGCGGATTTCAACCCCTGAAGTCAATGCCCTGAGACGCGTCCAGAGTCTTGCCACGAGCTTTCGCGGGCAGGAGTCCCTTCGACGTCGCTCAGGGCAGGTCCGCGCGCCACACGTGCTTTCCCCAACCTGAAAAGCAGCGCTTATTTGATGCCGCTGCCTTTGGTTTGCGTCGCGATCGATGTGTGATCGCACGACCCGGTGTTGGTAGTGCTGGCGGTGCATCCGGGCTGCGGCGGATCATAGGTGTCCGAAGTGTATTGGTCGTCGCTGTAGACGATTGACGCCAGGCCTGTGACCGGACTGGCGGCGACGCCAAAATCATCGTACAGGTCTCTGTTGCCCGTGCACGTGACCCCACTCTCACAGACACCGCCGTAGTGCACGATGGGAGTGGCTTGGACTTGCGCAAAGGTGCTCGTCGAGTTTAGGGCCGAAAGATTCTGCGCCATGTAGGCGTACCAGCTCGCAGATGAGGGGTAACTGTCGGGCGGGTTTACTCCGTCGTAATACGACGTGCCGTAGTAGACGATGTCGATCTTTCCCGACGCCAGGGCTACGCTCCAGGGGAAGATCGCGGTCGCGGCTGCCCCCGTGTTCACCTGGTATGGTCCCGACCATGTCTGACCGTGATCGCGGGAGAAGCTGTAGTAGACGTTGTGATTGTCCGAGTAGACGGAATAGACGTTACCCGCCTTGTCGACGCTCACATTCGTGAATTGGTGGTTGTAGCTGGCGTTGACGTCCGGGTTAATGTAGACGGGATAGTCGGTGAAGGTGTTACCGCCGTCCGTGGAGACGCCCATCCAGACTACGTGCAGATTGCAGGTGGTGCAGGTGGTGGCCTCCTGCTGGTTCGCGACCGCAGCGAATGTCTGATAGATGTAATGGTTGGCCGGGTCGATGGCGAGATTGCCGATGGCGGCGTTGTAGGCGGCGAAGAACTGATGGCTGGTATCGTATACGTTGCCCACCTGGGTGAAGGTCGCGCCCGCGTCGTTGCTGCAATTCACTACCAGTTGCGTCCCCACAGCGGTGCGATAGGAGATGCAAACCTTGGAAGCGCCGTCCGCGGCAATCCATTCGCGGTCGTCCCCGGGAATAGTAGCGCTGGTCGGATTCAGCGTCCACGTGCCGCCCTGGTCCTGACTGGTGCTGACATCGACGTTGGCGAGGCTCAGACTGGCGACATAAACGTTGTAGAAGCCTTTGCTGTTAAGGGCAGTAGCTACGGCGAGATCGGTGTCGCCGCCCCCCGGCTCAAAGGTGTTGTCGGTTGCATGGGACACAGAGTTGGGAGAAGTGAGGTCGGTGTAGTTCAGGCCTCCATTGAGCGATCGCCAGGCTTCGGTGCCGGCCGTCAGGCCGTTCTCCGAGGAGGCGAAGAAATGTCCGGCGGGATCGGAGCGAATGGCAGGCTCGGCCGCATTGTTGTAGCAGAGGGAGGAAATGGGACACTGCGTCGTAGGGGTGGAGCTGAGTTCGAAGTTACGGAATTTTATGGTTTGAGCGGCACCCACGCCAAGCGAGAGCGCCAGCAGGCAGACTACGAATACAGTCTTGCGCATCATCGAAAGCTCCTCATGAAATGGATTGCTTGTGTCATTCGAGCGGCAGCAGGCTTCAACGCACGCACCTTCGGGGCCCTGAATCAAGAAAGGCGAGTGTCGATGGGGATCTGCAAACGTCGGCCAAGGCGCCCAGCGCAGGGGGGAATTTCCCTGCCGAAGCAGTTTCGCGATCTTGGCGGAGGGTTGGTTGCAGAGGAAGGAAACTGGGTTGCCGGAATTTCTTACAAGATAGTTCTGGGAAGGGCACGGCTTTCAGAGGCTGCGGAAAAAACTCCGATTTTGGGTGGCGCGGCGCCCTTCGGCTGCGCTCAGGGCAGGCTTTTCAGCGCTGCGACAAGGCCCTGTTTGATCAGGGCTTCAGCCCCTGCGGTATGCGATCCGGGTTCGTATCAGGGCATGGCTTCAGCCGTGCCGCTACCGGTCAATAAGAATGCGGGCTTTAGCCTCTGGGGGATCTTTCACTTTCCTCAGAAAACACTTATGAGACCAGTCCTAGTTCGGTTTTCGCAGCAAATAATTGTTGCGGGTAGGCGGATGGTCATGCTGCCAGTAGCGTACGAGTTCTAATCCGGCAGCTCGCGCCATGGCAATGAACTCCTCGGGTTCGGCGTAGAAAGAGACTTCGGTTCCGCTCCGTATGATGGGCGGCTTCCCAGTGAGTTGCCAGTAGGCCATTCTTCGCAGCATCCCCGAACCACGCTCTCAGGCCACGCTCGCGATAAAGGAAGGAAAGCATTTCTCTCCGGCTGCTGACCTGCGGGGTCGGATCTTGCGTTTCGACAAAGGGAATCTCGCCCAAGAAAATGCGGGCACCCGGTTTGGCAATTCGGTGGATCTCACGCAGGCTCGCGGGAATCTTTCGCCGGGGCACCACGAGCAACACGTTGTTGCAAACGACAACCGAGGCACTTTCGTCCTCGAGAGGGAGATGGTCGGTGAGTCCCTGTTTGACGTTAAGCCCAGCCCGGCGGAGCACGGTAACTTCCTCTTCGGTGGCGAGGAGCCCAATAGCGGTCCGGGTATCTGCCCGTTCCGCCATTCGCAGCAATGTGCCGTCGCCGCAGCCGATGTCTACGAGATCATCTCCAGAGTGAAGGTCAACCGCTTCGACGATGCGTTCGTGAATCAGCTTTGTGATTTGCTGCAGGTGCCTGCCCCGCAGGGCCAAGTCATGCGGATCTCTGGCATGCTTCGCCGTTTCGCGGCAGTATTCTACGTAGTCGTCTGAGCGAGTGATCATCGGATGTCCATGCGCAACTCGTGTGTCCTAAATGACCTTCTCACTCTATCGTACTTCCAACGACACCAGGTCGCCATCGGACAAGCCGCCGGGCTTGTAATTCGCCCTAACGGCGCGGTCTCTCCACTCACAGGAGAAATCGTCGGCGCCGATCAGCAGTAGTGATTTGTAGTCGGGCGCGCGCAGCTTGAGCGCGACTCCTCCTGAGGTCACGGTCAGAATCGCCATCGGAGGTTTAGAACAATCGACGGCGACCAGGTGGCCTTTGAAAAACTTGGTCGTGCGGGCGTCCGCTGGCGTGCCGGTTTGTGCAGTCTGCGTGGCGGCGGCGCGCTGGGCTGCGTCCTGTTCGAGCACGTCAAACGGTGATTTTTGGGGTGCGAGCTTAGACACGCTGCCGACCGGGACACCATACTTGCGCTCAGTTGCGCTTTGCGCCAGCTTGTCGCGCGCCAGAGCTGCGATCTGCGGATTGCTGCTGGTTTTCAGGCGATCGAGAAGAGCATTGGCGGCTTCCCACTTCTTGCCTGTGACGTAGATCAGCGCCAGGTGATAAACATAGCGCTCGTCGCGCGGGCTCAACTGCATGGCGGCGCGCTCGGCCTGCATGGCAGCCACCGGGCCTCCACCTTCATTGCGGGCGAGGGCCAGCATGTCGTAGGCTTCCGCGGACTCGGGGTACCACTCGAGCACGACACGCAGATCCTGCATCATGTTCGCCAGGCCTTGAATGTCGGTGTGCTTGGCCTGCGCCACGCGGAGCTTAAGGACGGAGAGGTAATAGCGGATCCACATGTCGCCCTGCTTGAGCACGGCGGCGTCGCCTAGTTCGATAACAGCTTCGTCGAATTCGCTGCGCTGGATGTGTTCCCATGCCAGCATGCGGTGCGCGAGTTCGTTTCCGTTGGCAAGGGTTGGGCTCTTGTCGTCGTCGGTCGCGGTTTTAGCGGGCGCAGGAGCGGGAGTGGCAGGTGTTGCGATTAGCGCTTGCAATGCTCTCAGGCCGGCTTCCCGGCGCTCAGGGATGCGAACCTGGATTCCCGCGTACAGGGCCCGAGCGTCAGCTTCCGGAAAAGGCTTTGAGTTGATCGCACTATCGTCAGGGCCGACGGGAACCGGGAAGTGATAAACCTGCGCGGGGTTCGTGGAGAAGTCCGGATCCGGATTCTTCTGCCGGGCGGCGTCGAGCGCGGTGGAGAGGGCGATCTGGGAGTGAAGGTAATCTTTCACCGCCTGCTCGAGCTGCTGCTGCGACACGCCGTAGGCTTTCTGAATGGCTTCTTCGACGGGAACTTTCTGGTTCAGCACCAGGTCGAAATAGGCGCCCGTCTCCGGCAGTTTCTTCTGATGGAGCAGGTAGTGCATCACCATCCACGACTCGGCGTAGAAGAGCGTGCGGTGCGTGCCTTCGTTGTAGGTTGAGGTGTCGTGCTTCATGGTGAACAGGTCGGGGATGGAGAGCCAGACTTGCGCGCCAAGCAATTCAGTCAGCGACTTTTGGGGATGGGTATCGAGCTGGTTCTGCAGTAGATCCTTGGCGACCGAGGCGTGCAGTTCGGGATCGCCGCCGATTTCGACCTGCTTGTTGTCAACACGGATGGAGCTGAAGTACTCGACAAGACCTTCATCGAACCAGCCTTGGGCAGGCGGATAGTTGTAGTTGAGAAGCATGTGAGCGAAGTCGTGGGCGACGGCGCGCCATGGTTCCTCTTCGAACAAATTGAGGACGATGAAGTTCTGGTCTTCTCCCGGAAGGAAGAAGCCGGGGACGTCGATGGGTTGCCCTTGTCGCAGAGGCGCGATCTGAAAGTAGGATTTGTCATTCTTGAAGGCAAGGATGGTCAGTGGAAGCGGCTGGTTGAGCCGGTCTTTCGTGAGGAGGCTGGCAAACACAGCGCGCATTTGCTCGAAGCGGAGGGCGACTTCGCGCCCTTTCTTGTCGCCCGCATCGGTGATGACTGTGAAGTGGGCCGAGTGGATTTCGAGCCACGGAGACTGCTCGGCCGCAGGCGCGGATGTGCATAGAAGAATGCCCAGGAGCATCGCGGGAAGGAATGAAGTCGGGATGGGACGAGTGTGGGCCATGCTCGTGCCGGGGAAACGAAACTACTGAAAATGCTAACACGAGGGTCGGTGGAGGCGCGCGCGCAGCCGCTCGGGGCAGGAAGCTGTATCAGGCCTGGAAATAGGTCCCGTTATTGAGGAGAGTTTCCACTGCTTCGACAACGCAGAAGACGTTGCTTTTTGCGCACACCCCGCGTATCCCGACTTTTCGAGCTTCGTCGGCAAGTTGGGGCGACATGTGCATCGACACCATCAGGATGGGTACCCGTGGTGAACGCTGCGTGATTGACTTCGCGGCATCCAAGCCGTTCATTTCCGGCATCTGGAAGTCGAGAACGATCACATCCGGTTCTTCCTGCTTGGCTTTCTCCACTGCTTCCCGGCCGTCAGAAGCCTCTCCGCAAACGGTCCAGTGTGGGTGCCGTTCCAACAGGTGCCGCAGGCCTCGGCGCATAGCTTGGCTGTCGTCTACTACCAAAATGCGAGTGGGCGAGATATCGGTCAATATTTCTGACGCAGCCATACTTCATGGTAAGGGTTTGCAAACAAACGACGAATACACCGAAGAGCGTAGAATCGTCAGAAATCAAGCGTATTTTAGCGATCGACCCAAGGCTTTTCTCACTATTTAAAGGGCAATGCTCTAAAGGGCAACGCTAGAACGCGCCCTGCGTTCGGTCCAGCCCGAAGGCCTCGATGGCTGCAACCAAGTCGGTAGTGAGGCGATCTTTCCCGATGCAGCCGTCGGCGCCTGCTGCCCGCGCACTCGGCAGCGTATAAGCGGCATCGTTGAGACTGACGATCAGGATTTTCACCTCCGGCAGCTCTTGCCGGATCATGCGGGCGGCTTCCAATCCGTTCTTGCCTGGCATGCTGATATCGAGAAGAACCACGTCCGGCCGAAGGTGAATCGCCTTCTGAACCGCATCAGCGCCATCGGCGGACTCCCCACAGACCTCCCATGCCGGACGGGACCTCAAGATCACGATCATGCTCTTTCGAATCATCTCGCTGTCATCTGCAATCAGGATTCGCAGTGCGTGGCGGGTCTGGCCGGGAATCGCGTCAACTTCTCGAATGAGACTACTCACCTATGTCCGGGATGGAACGCTGGCACTCACCGTTGTGCCTCTTTCGCTGGACGACAGATGGAGCGTGCCTCCCAATTGGCGCATGCGTTCGTTCATTCCGCGCAATCCAACTCCCAATGCCCGCGTCCAGTCCTGGCCGGCTTCGTTCAAAATTCCTGCCGGTACACCTTTTCCTTCGTCGGCAACTTCCAGGGTAGCTATTCCATCTTTTGATAGAAGCCGTACGGATGCGGTCTGGCTTCCAGAGTGTCGATGCACATTCGTCAGACTCTCCTGAAGCACGCGGAACATGGCGAGTTCCACTTCGCGCGGAAGGCGGCCAAACTCAGGATCAGCCTCAAACGTAGCCTTGATCCCGCTGCGTGACGAAAATCCATCCAAAAACCACGGTATCGCCGCTGTCAAGCCAGTCTCCTCTAGCATGGGAGGATATAAAAGATGGGATAGGGTCCTGACCTCTTTTATGGAATCCTGTGCCAGGCTAACGCACTGCCGGAGTTCCTCAGCGGTATCCCCTTCCACGCGCCCTGATGCCAATAAATCCAGCTTCATCTTCAGCACTGCAAGGTACTGACCTAGACTGTCGTGAAGGTCTCTGCCAATACGTCTGCGCTCTTCATCCTGACTGCGGAGCAAGTGAATCGATAGGTCTCGTAGCGATCTTTCTGAATCGTGCAATCGCTCTTCCACTTCCTTTCTCTCAACCACCTCTTTTTGCAATGCTTGCTCGGTCTTCATTCTTTCCGTGAAATCCCGGGTGACTTTTGCGAAGCCGAGCAGCTTGCCACTCTCGTCCCGTACCGCCGTGATGATCACATTCGCCCAAAATCTGGACCCATCGTTGCGGATGCGCCAGCCTTCGTCTTCGAATCGCCCGTCCCTTGCCGCCACCGTCAATTCCCATTGTGGCTTGCCGCTTCGCAAGTCTTCTTCCGGATAAAAACAAGAAAAATGCTTGCCAAGGATCTCGGCGGCTCGGTACCCCTTTAGGCGTTCGGCTCCTCTGTTCCAACTGCTCACGTTGCCCTGAGGGTCTAACATGAAGATCGCATAATCCTGGACGGCTTCCACCAGCAACCGGAATCGCACCTCGCTTTCCCGCAACTCCAATTCTTTTTCGAGCGCGTGAGCCCTTTGCTGCAGGTGAGCGATGCTGCGAAGCCGCTCTTCTTCGCTGCTCAGACCCAGATAGCTCTCACTCGGGACAACGCCCGAGTGTTCGCCGCACATCTTCAAGAATGGTTCGATATGTCTTTCGTTATTGAACCCCGTGATCGGATACGCACAGAGCAGAGAGAAGGAGTGTTCTTCAGCTAAGTCATTCCAGAGTTGCTCCACCCGAATCGCCTCTTGTGGCTTTCCCTCCGCCCACAACAGGGCGACAAGTTCTCCGAATACAGCGATGCGGGAGTCTTTGAGACTGGTAGCATTTCGGACGCCCGTCAGAGCACCGCCAATCAGGTCGACGAATCGTGCCTCGTCGACCGAACCGTTCACCATGAACCTGGGGAGGATCTCGCCGGCATCCAGGAGGACATAGCGTCCTTGCCGGATGGCCTTCGCTGTGTCCAACCCTTGAGCGGATAGCCGTTTGGCAAGACCTTCATGGTGCGCCTTGGTGGCCACGACCACCGCGGCATCCCCCATTGCAATAGCACCGCCAATAAATCGGCTCAACACCTCGACCAGGAAACCGTCGTCTGTATACAACTGAACCACATGACCGCCCCGATCATGGCTGCGGGCGTGCGCCAAGGAAGGGATCAAGTGAAAACTGGGCTCGGGACGAGCAGCACTCATTTAGTTTGTCTCCGTTTCATACGCAATCTGCGACGTCCGCATTGTGCCAAGGATGGAGTGCGTACCGACAATCGGAATCGTCCTAAAGCATCGCGTCGGACGGAATCCCAGACCATACAGGAAAATCTGTATCTCAGAAGATCTGCATCCTACCTAATCTGGGGATATGGCCGTTCTGAAACTGGATCACTAGGCCCTGGGTAAGTCTAATGGAGTTTAGCACAACCGTTAAATTCCGGGCTCTTCTTGAAAAGTTCGGGACGCCAGTGACGAAGTAGTCCGGGACGTCAATGGGCTGGCCTTGGCCCGGATGCGCGACTGGTAGTGGGGCTTGTCATTTTTGAAGGCAAGGATGGTCAGGGGCAGCAGCTGGTTAATCCTGTCTTTCGTGAGGAGGCTGGCAAAGACGGCGCGCATCTGCTCAAATTGATCCCGATAATTGCCTGATACTGCCACCCCCTCAGAGAAGCGAAGGCCAGCAGTGATTTTCTTGCGAACGAGTGACGGTCCCTCGGTCCAGTGCGACCTTCGGCGGACCTGCGTCCATGCGATGGTTTATACCGTGATCCAACGCGTGGCGTTTCTTCTGATTATTTTGCTCGCGGCTGCTTGTATCTCCGCAGAGCAAGCTTCCGGTCAGGGGCTGCAACCTGACAACGGCCAGCGTAGTGTTCGCGGGATCGTGGTCAATTCTGCTACCCACGAGCCAATCGGTCGAGCTCTCGTCTATTCCTCCGACAATCGCTTTGCGATGCTGACCGATAGCGAGGGGCATTTTGAGTTCACGCTGCCCAAGGTCGACAGTCAGAGCGAAAACAGTTTCGCCGTTGACGGACAACCTCAGCGAGTATGGTCCTCAGGAAACGCTGGCGGTATCCCCGCGCTGATGGCTCGGAAGCCTGGGTTTCTGGACGATCCGAGCCAGGGGGGACAGGTCGAGACATCTCCAGGCAGCGAGCGCACGATCTCATTGATGCCCGAGGCATTGATCAAGGGGCGAGTCATCCTTTCCGCGACCGATGCGGCCATTGGCGTTAACGTGCAAATCTTCTCAAGGCAGGTGCAGGACGGCATCCCTCGCTGGATCCCGGGGATCTCAGTACCGGCGAACTCGAACGGGGAGTTCCGCTTCGCCGAACTTCTGCCCGGCTCTTACAAATTGGTGACGCACGAGTTGATGGACAATGATCCGACGGCTACGGTTCCTGGCGGTCAACTGTATGGATTTCCACCGGTCTATTACCCAAGCGCAACCGATTTTGCAGCCGCCAGCACCATTCAGCTCTCGGCCGGGCAGACGTTCCATGCGGATATTTCACTAGTCCGCCAGCCCTATTATCCGGTAAGAATTCCGCTCGCGAATGGAGACGCAAACACCGGGTTGAACATTACTGTATCGCCACAAGGACACCATGGCCCCGGCTACTCGCTCGGCTACAACGCAGAGAAGCAGAGGATCGAAGGATTGCTGCCCAATGGAAATTATCTGGTCGAGGCGGCTATGTTTGGCCCGATCTTGGCGACCGGGGCGGTGAACATCGCGGTCGCTGGGGCTCCCTTCGAAGGGCCGGGCATGACGCTTACTGGCAACAGTTCGATCAGTCTGCATGTTAAGGAGGAATTTACGTCAACGGATCGGACCGTCTCAAGTTCGTGGAGCAACGGAAAGCGTACTTTTTCCTTGCACGGACCAAGAGCTTACCTACAAGTCAGCGTTCAGTCTGAGGACGACTTCGAGGCGCAGAGAGGCGGGTCGCTTCGCCAGCCTACGGGACCGAACGATGATTCGTTAGTTATTGAAAATCCGCCGCCCGGGCGCTATTGGTTGCGACTGAGTTCGTCTCGTGGCTACGTGGCGGCGGCGACTATGGGCGGAGTTGATTTGCTGCATGAGCCGTTAGTCATCGCGGCGGGATCGAATACGCCGATCGAAATCACCATGCGTGACGATAATGCGGAAATCGATGGAACGGTTGCGGGGATCACGGCTGGGGCAATGACAACCTCGACGCCTGGCTGGGTGTATTGCGTTCCTTTACCGGATAGTTCAGGACAATTTCAGCTTCTGTCCGTATCTCCCGAGGGAAAGTTCAATTCGCCGATGATGGAGCCCGGAACTTATCGTGTAATGGCGTTAAAGAATCAGCAACCAAATCTTCCCTATCGCGACGCTAAAGCAATGCGGGCGTACGAAACAAAGGGGCAGGTTGTGCATCTGTCCGCCGGACAGAAGGCGACTGTACAGTTGCAGATCATTCCCGGCAGCGAGTAAGCGCAGTGTATGAACGTAGACCAGCGATGACGCCTTATCCAATTTCGGTCCGCTCCTTCTGGTTGATGATGGCTCTATGTCTGTTCGGCGCCCGAGCATTGGCCGTGCCGCAGATTGCAAGTCCCCAGGCAACAATTCCTGGCGGCGGATACCGAATCGCTGGAACTGTAGTGAGCAAAGCCGATGCACATCCTCTGGGCCGCGCACGAATCTTGGTGAGGGACGCTCTGGATCAGCGGAAGTTTCAGTCCATGGTAACTTCCGACGACGGCAAGTTCGAGTTCAGCGAGCTACCGGCAGGAAAGTATTCGCTGGAAGGGGCAAAGCGCGGATTCATTTCGGCCGGATATGACCAGCATGACCAGTTTTCCACCGCGATTGTGACCGGCGCCGGTCTCGACACCGAAACCCTCATGTTGCGGCTTGCGCCTGATGCCGTGATCACGGGCAAAATCCTGGACGAAGTTGGGGAACCCGTTCGTCATGCGATGGTGACGTTATATTACGTCAATCACAGCGGAGGGTTGGACCAGATTCAACAGGCTCTCAACGCCCAGACGGACGACCAGGGGATGTACGAGATGACGCCGCTCATCCCAGGCACTTACTTCTTGTCGGCGAGTGCGGCGCCGTGGTACGCCGTTCATCCCAACTCGGAAGGGGCTAATTCCAGGCCGGAGGGCCAGGCCGCGACCACAGCGGCGATTGATCGATCTCTTGATGTGGCCTATCCGGCGACTTACTACCCGGATGTGCTCGAGGCGGAAAGCGCAACGCCGATTCCCGTCCGAGGTGGTGACCGCGTGCAGGTGGATATTCACATGAATCCAGTGCCAGCCCTTCGCCTGCTTTTTCATATACCGGGCGACGGCAAGAACGGCTTCGCCTATCCGCACCTGCAGCAGCCTGCCTTTGACAGCTCTGCGTCGATCCAAATCGGCGGTGGGCGCATGGTGTCGCCAGGGTTCCTGGAAATTACGGGCGTTCCTGCGGGCCGCTACAACGTTCGCATCGACGGTGGAGGGTCAAGTCTTCAAATGAATGGGGTAGATCTCAGTAAAGATGGAGAGGAGATCGACACATCCAGCGGTGAAGCCCTGAGTAACGTCAAAGTGTCGGTACAGGCGCCCGGGGAGCCTAGGCTACCATCGCGACTTATGGTTGGGCTGCGCTCGGGACATCGAGTCATCGCAGTTTGGCGGCCGATCGATCCCAAAGGGGAAGTGGAACTCGATCAGATCGCTCCCGGCCGGTACGAAGTACTGGTGGCAGGGGGTACGAAGCCTTACTCCATCGCGCATATTGCATCGGAAGGTGGCGAAGTCTCCGGTCACACGCTGACTGTGGCGGCGGGTTCTTCACCTTCGTTGTCGCTAACCCTGGTGGGCGGCAGCGTGGAGGTACAAGGAACAGCGAAGCGGGCAGGGAAGGCTTTTGCGGGAGCCATGGTGGTTCTCGTACCGAAAGATCCAGAGATCAACCACGATCTTTTCCGACGAGACCAAAGCGATCTGGACGGGACTTTTAGTTTGCATGGTGTGATTCCGGGCTCCTACTCCCTCAATCCAAGTAAATGCGGACCTACAACGACATGCTAGTGTGGCGCGGGCACTCCTGCCCGCGAAATGCCGACAGCATTTGAGAAACCGAGTTCTACCACAGTTTCGGTCCTTGGCCTTCGCTGCTGTCGAGCTCTGAGCTGGGTTGAATGTACCTCCGTGGCTAGAGTTCGCGGGCACTCCTGCCCGCGCCACACCATTCGGTCAGCGCACTTTAAAAAATGATTTGACTTCTAAATGGTTGGCGGCGTCTAGTCGCCGCCGGCGTGGTTCTGCGTGGGGACCAATACGAGGCGCGGACGTTGGGGAGCAGGTTGAGCCTGCGACGTCTGGCCAAAAGCCTGCAGAATTCCGATGACGGCCGCATAAGCGGCACCGACGCCGAGGCCCACGGACGTAATCACGGTAACGCAGAGAACGAGAAGCATGAAGAGCGAATTCACGGTCAACCACCCTTAAGTAAGTGCAGGATCAGATGCCACGGCCATTGCTTCCGAACAATTCTGGTGCCTTGTCGACGTTACGAAGGGGCAATTTCCCGCGAATAAATGGCCATTACGAAGATTTCTGTCCGCGGGGCGCGGCAGCACAATCTAAAAAATATTGACGTCGAGATTCCGCGCAACACCCTGACCGTGGTGACCGGGCTGAGCGGGTCGGGGAAGTCGTCCCTGGCGTTTGACACGATTTACGCCGAGGGTCAGCGACGCTACGTGGAGACTCTTTCGGCCTACGCGCGGCAGTTTTTGGATCAGATGGAACGTCCGGATGTTGATGCAATCGATGGACTTAGCCCGTCCATCTCGATTGAGCAGAAGACCACCAGCCGCAGTCCGCGTTCGACCGTCGGGACCATTACCGAAATCTACGATTATCTTCGCCTGCTGTTCGCCTCCATCGGGGTTCCACACTGCCCCAAGTGCGGCCGGGCCATCAGCCGACAGTCGGCGGACCAGATCGTGCAGCGGGTCATGGCCCTGACTCCGGAAGACCGCGTGATGGTCATGGCGCCTATTGTCCGCGGGCGCAAGGGCGAGTTCAAGAAAGAGATGGAGACGCTCCTGGAACACGGCTACACCCGCGCACGCGTCGATGGCGAGTTGGTGAATCTGGAGGACGACCTTCAGCTCGACAAGCGGAAGAACCATACCATCGAAGTCGTGATCGATCGTCTGCTGGTGAAACCGGGGATTGAGCACCGGCTGGAAATGTCGGTTGGCCTGGCGATGAAGCTGGCGGGCGGGCTGGTGCAGGTGGCGGTGGTCGGCGGAGAAGAGCAGCTTTATTCGGAGAAGCTGGCGTGTCCAGATTGTGGGATTAACGTGCCGCAACTGGAGCCCCGATCGTTTTCGTTTAACAGCATGTATGGCGCGTGCCCGGAGTGCCACGGCCTGGGCAGCAAGTACGATTTCGATCCGGCGAAGGTGATCAACGACTGGTCGAAGCCGCTGCTTGAGGGAGGGCTTGGTCCGGGGTCGGCATCGCAGAATCTGCTTCACATGTTACGGATCACGGCGGCGGCCTACGGAATCGATCTCAGCACGCCATTTGAGAAATTTCCCGAGAAGATTCAGGATCTGCTGTTGAATGGAGAAGCTGGGCGTGGCGGGAAGACCGGGTTCCACGGAATCTTCGGGTACCTGAAGCAGAATCTGGAAGAGTCGACGTCGGAAGGCTATCGCGACTGGCTGATGGACCACATGTCGGCGACGGTCTGTCCGGCGTGCCAGGGAAAACGGCTGCGGCCGGAGAGCCTTGCGGTCCGGGTAAACGGTATGTCGATTGCCGACTTTACGGCCTTGCCAGTGGAACAAGCGCTCGCAGTCGCGCAAGGCATCACACTGGCCGGACGCGAGGCCTCAATCGCCGGGCGTGTCATGCATGAAGTCGTGGAGCGGTTGCAGTTTCTCAACGCAGTGGGGCTGGGATACATCTCGCTGGATCGCTCGGCGGCGACGCTTTCAGGAGGCGAGGGGCAGCGGATTCGCCTGGCTACCCAAATTGGATCGAAACTGCGCGGCGTGCTTTACGTGCTGGATGAGCCTTCGATCGGCCTGCATCATCGCGACAATGGACGGTTGTTGACAGCGCTCGAGAACTTGCGCGACCTCGGAAACACGGTGCTGGTGGTTGAGCACGATGAGGAAACCATCAGACGCGCGGACTATGTGATCGATCTGGGTCCCGGCGCGGGGCGTCACGGCGGAAGTTTGGTGGCGCACGGAACTCCCGCGGAGATTATGCGCGAGCCGAACTCGTTGACCGGGGCTTACATCTCGGGCCGGGTGCAGATCGCAATGCGGGCCGAGCGGCGGCAGACAAATGGAGCCGGCCTGACAATTCTCGGGGCGAAGGAAAACAATCTCAAGAATCTGGACGTGACTTTTCCCCTCGGCGTGATGACCGTGGTGACCGGCGTTTCCGGGTCAGGGAAGTCGACGCTGGTGAATGACATTTTGTATCGCGCGCTGGCGCGGCAGCTTTATCGCTCGCGGGAAAAAGCTGGGGAGCACAAGGCCATTTCGGGCGCCGAGAATATCGACAAGGTCATTCGTATCGACCAGTCGCCGATCGGGCGCACTCCGCGGTCGAATCCGGCAACCTATACCGGCGTGTTCACCCAGATCCGCGACTTTTACGCCATGCTGCCGGAGTCGCGCGAACGCGGGTACAAGCCGGGGCGGTTTTCGTTCAATGTGCCCGGCGGACGCTGCGAGGCCTGCCAGGGCGAGGGCCAGCGGCGCATCGAGATGAATTTTCTGCCCGACGTCTACGTGTTGTGCGAGGTGTGCGGCGGCCGGCGCTACAACCGCGAGACGCTGGCGGTGAAGTACAACGGAAATTCCATTGCCGATCTGCTGGAGATGCCGGTTTCCGATGCATTGCCGATTCTGGAGAACATTCCGCAGGTAAGGCAAAAGCTGCAGACGCTAGTGGACGTTGGCCTCGGCTACATTCACCTGGGGCAGTCGGCGGTGACGTTATCGGGTGGCGAAGCCCAGCGCATCAAGCTGGCGCGCGAGTTGAGCAAGCGACAAACAGGCAAGACTCTGTACCTGCTCGATGAGCCGACCACTGGGCTGCACTTTGATGACGTGAAAAAGCTGCTCGACGTGCTCCACCGTTTGACCGATCTGGGTAACTCCATCATCATCATCGAACACAATCTGGATGTGATCCGCAACGCAGATTGGGTAATCGATCTCGGCCCCGAGGGCGGCGAAGAGGGCGGACGCATTGTGGCGCAGGGCACGCCGGAAACCGTGGCGCGGGTGAAGAAGTCGTATACCGGTCAGGCGCTGACAGGATATTTCTCTGGGAACGGGAAGCGGAGCGCTTAGGCTGGCCCTCACAATTGGGGGTGTGAAAGGGCACGGCTTCCAGCCGTGCCGCTATGGGCCAACAAGAATGCGGGCTTTAGCCCCTGAGGGATGACCGGTACTCTAAGAGTGACAAACTAATGCTGTGATCCACTGAGAGGAAACATTTTTGTCATCGCCCGACAATCCGGAGTTTGAGCCGCCGCTGAACAGCGAGTCGCAGGCGCCGGTCCCGCTTGTTGTTGACCCATTTCCGCCACTTGAGTCTCCGCCGATATCGCCTGCACCGAAATCAGGAGAGAACCCTGTGTGGAGTGGGTGGGACGTTTTGCAGATCGCTGGCTTGGCCCTGGGCAGCGTCTTCGTGCTGCAGGCGATCATTCTCTTTGCGGCGAAGCGGTTTGTTTATCCGACCGCGACCTTGCGGGACCTCACGCAAAAGGCTGTGCTCGCGATTCTGGCCCAGCTTCTGGCCTATGTTGTCGTCGCCATCTTTATGGTGACCTTGGTCGAAGGGAAATACCACGTCCGATTCTGGCAGGCAATTCGATGGAACTGGCCGGGGAACGCAATGGTGAAGCTGTTGGGGCTCGGGGTGCTCACGGTTGCGCTGGATTTTCTGGGTCGTTTTTTACCCATGCCGAAGAACACACCATTCGAACAGTTTTTCGCCCGCCCGCTGGACGCGTATATGATCTCAGTTTTCGCCATCACGCTGGGTCCATTGATGGAAGAACTTTTCTTTCGGGGATTTCTCTACCCGATCATCGCACGGAGGCTGGGTGTGATTTGGGGAGTGGTTCTAACGGCGCTGCCCTTTGGCCTGATTCACTCCGTCCAGTATGGAAATGCGTGGTCGGCCGTGCTGGTAGTGTGTTTGGTAGGCGTGGTCTTAACGACGGTGCGAGCGGTGACGAAGTCGGTGGCCGCGAGCTTTCTGGTACACGTGGGCTACAACGGAACATTGATGTTTCTAGCCGCGCTTGCAACGGACGGCTTCCGGCACATGGACAAGGCGGGGGTATTTGTCTTTTGAATGTGTGGCGCGGGCACTCCTGCCCGCGAAATGCCGATGGCATATGAGAAGCCAGATTCCACAACCGTTTCAATCCTTGGGCCCTTTACTCCTGGCAAGTTCTAAACTCGGTTTGCAGTTTTGCTAGTGGCTAGCTTTCGCGGGCAAGAGTGCCCGCGCCACATTCAACCCACAGCCATTGATAGTCTTCTGGCGTTTCTACTAAGCCTTTTCTCACTGGATTTTGCCGAATGTATTCGATTGTCTCTTGCAGGCTTTCGTCTCCTCTAAGGACATGATCGAAAGATTCATCTTGCCACACTGCTCCGGCCTCACCAGTAAGTTTGTTGATGCTGCGCGCCGAGCATCCCTTAATCGCTCTCAAGATTTCCGGGAGTGCGAAGGTCCAGCCTGGATTATTCACCAAGTCTCTAGCCAAAAAAGAAAGGATGCTCTAAAAGGAATGATGAACACTGGGTTTCGGCACCCAGCATTCCCTTTCGGAGC
>WNFI01384683.1_pt1 | contig 61895 bp, 47 predicted proteins | sample 5400471 | NCBI WGS metagenome assembly WNFI01 (sample SAMN13153348, study PRJNA577476) | soil metagenome | isolation source: 100 cm saprolite on Douglas fir-dominated hillslope | place: USA:California | collected 2013-09-17 | reverse complement strand
TTGGCCGCGGTCAAATATATCCCCTGCACCTGCGTCAACTAAAATCAGCTGCGAACCAGTGTTAATCAGAAATGCGTTAAGTCCTATTTTGTAAGGTCCGGATTCGTCATTAGCTTTAAGTGCCGAATCTACCTCCCCAGATTTGGCGTCGACAAATAATTGCGCAACCGGTCCTTCAGTTACGCCGTCAGACAAGGCTGTTACCTGAAAGTCGCCGACTTTAATGCGGTAATAGCCCGGAGCTTGAGCAAGATGAGTGTTAGGATGAGTTTGCAGGTGCTTAACCTGGGATGACGCGATGATAGGGCTCAACATTACCACCATAAAGAGTATGCGTAGAGTTTGGATGCTATTATTCATTTTTTTTTATTTGCTTGTTTAGTTTGCTTAATAAGTTTTTCGAGGCTTTAAAAGGCTGCTGCAATTCGTTAATAATGAACTGCAACAGCCCTGTCACCTCTGAATTAATCCGTTAACCTCAATTATTTTGGAAGTGGTATCGTTCCGAATTCATTTCCAAACATTGGATTGCCGCTAACTGATGATTCTTTGGTCGCTTCATCCTGGATAATATCCCAATGTTCAGCCAAAATTCCATCTTCAAACCGTATAATGTCTACCACTATCCAGTTTGGACCAGGAAGACCAACAAATCTTCCATGGCACATTACATAATCGCCATCCGCCATTATCATGTTTTGTTCATACCTCACAGTTTCAAAAGACTTTACCAAATTACGCAATCCGTCTCGGCCAGGCGGGATGTGAGCGCTATGCTGAATGTAGTTAGGTGACCAATATTTATCAAATGCGGAAAAATCGCGTTGATTAAATACTTTATCAAATGCCTCTCGGGCAATAGCTATGTTTTTTTCTTCAGTTGTTGGTTTCATTTTTTTAAGATTTAAATTGCAATAAAACTTTGCCCCCATTTATGGTATGTTGTAGTGCCTCTTTTATTCTTTCAGGAGGATATATTTCTGCAATGGGAACGTTTATTTTTCCTTGTTCCAACAGCTTCAACGATTGGAGCTTTGCCTCTTTTAACTTAGGGAGGTAGGTTGGTAAATACATAAAGAACCCGTGAATTGTTATACTTTTGAAAATAAGATCAAGTTGGCTTACAATAATGGGTTCGCCGCTCATGATGGCATAAGAAACGAGATGGCTTTCATTACCAAGAATTTGGGCAATGGAACCTGCTGCCTTACCGCCAACAGCATCAAGCCCTAACTTTATTTCTACATTATTGGTAAGTTTTTTCGCTTCACTAACAACATTTTCATCATCAATTAAAACAACATCTGCACCTGCTTTCAGCGCTATATCTATAGCCTCTTTTCTTCTGACTAATCCTAGCGTTTTTATACCTTTTGATTTTGCCACCGCGATGATAGTATTGCTTACAGAAGCATTTGCTGCGTTGAATACTATCCAATCACCAGCATTTAACGAAACGAATTCTTCTAGCAACAACACCGCCGTCGGTGGGTTTATGGAAAACATTGCCGCTTGCTGTAAATCTACGTCTGCTGGCAGTATAATCAGATCTGCAGCTTTGGCTACAACCTTTTCACTCCAAGCAAATGTGCCGAACGGAATAGTCACTATATCGCCTGGTTTAACAGTTGAAACAGAACTACCAATCGAAGCCACTCTGCCTACACCTTCACCCCCTATTACGGAAGGCAATTCAGGGTGTATGGGGTAAGTACCATTCGCCAATAATAAATCACTCGGATTCACAGGGCTATACAGAACCTCAATAATGACTTCATCATTTTTAATTGCTCCGATATCATTAATTTCTACAACGTCGATGTACTCAACTGGACTACCGTACGCCTTTAACTGAATTGCTTTCATTTAATTATTTTTTTAAGAAATTTATATTACATTTGTACTTGCATATTGCAACAACAAATGTACAAAGTAATTGCAATATGCAATAACTATTTTTATTTTTTTTATGAAGACAATAAACAGAAGGTCGGAATGCCCCATAAGTTATACCATGGATATATTTGGTGACAAATGGACTATGTTGATTATCAGAGATTTACTTTTTTATGGTAAAGATTCCTTTAGTGAATTCTTATGTTCGGATGAAAAGATTGCTACAAACATTTTAACCGATAGGCTCAACGTGTTGCTTCAAGAAGGGTTCGTTACAAAGCATACTGCACCAACAAATAAATCCAAATTTTTATATCGCCCTACCGAAAAAGCGATTGAAATGATTCCGATACTCAGTGAGATAACGCTTTGGGCAGAAAAATATAATCCTGGCGACGCTGCAATGGCCATAGCAGAGCCGTTAAAAAAGAACAGGGCTAAGGCGTTGCGTGACCTTAGGAAAAAAGTGGAAGAGAGGTTCAAGGCTGAATAAATATGACAATCGCGCCTTTTACTATGTAAGTCCGGTGGTTACAGACAAAATCTGGCTGCACGATCAATTGTTTCTTTCTGATCTTTTTTACCTTAAGCAATGAAATATAGTAATTCAATGGAACATATACTTGATAACCCAGCCTACAACGCCTTAGTATCTGGCAATAAAGACCTGTCGAACGGAAATGAAGCCATAAAATATTTTTCAAAGGATGTCGCGCCATTTGTTGGATTAAAAAATGCGACCAAGGAAAATTTTGAATATCTGTTTGAACTCATCCCTTTCGACGGCTTTTTTGCATTTATAACGCCCGTAGAAACCGCTATTCAAAGTCCATGGAAGAAGATAAACCAGATGCAGGTCTTACAGATGATATATGATAAGCCGATGGCAGCTCCAGCAGATGATTCAGAGATAGTGCGATTAACCAAAGAACATGTGCCCGAAATGCTTACCCTTACGAAACTGACTAATCCGGGTCCCTTTGCCGTCGATACGATCTACTTCGGGAACTATTTCGGCATTTTTAAAGATGGCAAGCTGGCAGCAATGGCGGGGCACCGCCTACATGCGTACAATTATGTAGAAATCAGCGCCGTGTGTACCCATCCTGAACATATTGGGAATGGCTATGCAAGGAAGTTGATGAATTTCCAGATCAGGAAAATTCAATCAAATTCGGAAACGCCCTTCCTTCATGTGAAAGCTGAAAATGAGCGAGCTATCAATGTGTATAGAGATCTGGGCTTTGATACCAGAAAAGAAATATTTATATACACGTTTCAGAAACAGTAACCTATTTAATAGAGTGCTCATAAAAAAACCTACAAGGTTTTGAAGCCTTGTAGGTTTTTCTCCGTATCGGAACGATTTGATTATTCCAGTTTAACCAGTTTCAGAGTACGTCTTCCATGTGATTTATCCATGAGACTAATAAAGTACATCCCTTGCGCGTAGTTACTGGTATTGAGGTCTACTTTATTTTCACCTATTGTACTCCTTCCTTCCTTGAGTGATATTACCCTGCCAACAGCATCAGTGATTTCAACAAAGTATTGGTCTTCCATCGTGGCTGTAAACAGCAGGTATGAAGTACCCATTGAAGGATTGGGATATACCTGAATGGCATTGCCATCAATGCCGGGCTCAACAATGCTGCCTGCGTGACTTAAAATACTAGCTGCATGGCCTGAAACAGTAACTGCTAAACTCCTGATGGCAGAAACGCCACAGGCATCGCTTGCTTTGACAGTTACACTACCGGAAGTAACTCCCCAGGTCACTCGAATGGAATCCGTTCCCTGGCCGGAATTGATGACTGCACCGGTCGGGACTGTCCATGTATAAGTAAGGCCTGCTTTTCCGATGACAGCATAGATCAGGCCTGCCTGGTTCGAAGTTACAGTTTTGGGACCGGAGATAGTAGAGGGTGTATCAGGTTTGCCGTTCACTATAATGTTTTGGCCATTATCAGCGCTGGTAACTACCGGATAGCTGCCTATAATACGTACGCGGTAACCAGTGCCGTTTGTCTGCGAGCCGGGCATAGTGGCATTGATAGTTACAAGTTGAGCATTACCGATAGGATGTATGCTGTCTTTACCAATATTTACAGGGCTGGAGAAGCTGCCGGTGGCTGCGCTCAACTGTGCTGTAAACACATTACCAGCCTTATATGCCCCATATGCTTTTGCAGTTATGACAAAGCTGCTTCCCGGGCAGGGCGAAAGAGAGGAGACTTTAACGCTGTCTATTCGTAAGGGATACACGTTCACATTCTTTCTGCTGGTATCTGCTCTGCATCCATATTGGTCAGTCTGGATCAGCTTGATAGTTTGAGGCTGACCAGGGGTATTCCATAAGAGATTAGCTGTATTGGCTGTCTGGGTAATTGTAGCAGCCGGCGCTATCCATGTCCAGGTACTACCGGTAATAGCAGGTACACTATACGGATAGGTAAGTGAGGCATTTACATTGCTGTCTCCGGTAATGGTCGGAGTGGCTGGCCGCACATGAATCGTAAGGGAATCATTGCCGGTAACCCCGGTTACAACAGGGTTGGTGCTCGATACCCTTACCCTGTATTTATTTCCGCCAGGTAAATTGTCTGGCAGCGGACAGAGAATAATAGTATTGCCTGTGCCCGTATAACTTCCTATTACTCTGGGGGCGGCAAAACTACCATTGGCATCACTTAGCTCCGCCCTGAAAATATTTCCCGCATTGTAAGTGCCGTCGGCCTGGTAAGATACGCTAAGGGTATCTTTATTACAAGGGGCTTTATTGGAAACACTGTTAACAATAATAGCAGGAGCTGCGATAGTGGAGGAAACAGTAAAACTGAATTCATTGTCCAGACTCCAGCCTCCGTTGATGTTTTTTGAACGTATGAATAAGTTATGGCTTCCATGACTTAACCCTGCGATATTAATCGGTAGTTTGAAATTTGGCAGGTTGGTCACGGCATCAATCGCTACCGGTATACCCTTGCCAAACCCGGGATCTTTATCAATATAATATTCTACCTGTTTCAGGTTAGGAATAGGGCCGGGACCCGTGGAATCGGCCGGATAAGGCTTTGCAAAAAGCCATTTATTATCCAGGCTCCAACCTCCATTGGCATTCTGGGCACGGATACCCAACAGATGTACTCCATTGGAAAGGCTGTTAGGATTGATATTTATCCCAATATTAGATAGACTGGTACCGGGTGTAAAGCTGATGGCAGTGGCTTTGCCATAGCCGGGATCTTTATCAATATAATATTCCACCAGTTTCAGGTTAGGAACAGGACTCGTGGAATCGGCCGGGTAAGGCTTTGCAAAAAGCCATTTATTATCCAGGCTCCAGCCTCCATTGGTATTCTGGGCACGGATGCCGAATATATGCACCCCGCTGGTAAGGCTTGCAGGATTGATATTTATCCCAATATTAGATAGACTGGTACCAGGAGTAAAGCTGATGGCAGTGGCTTTGCCATAACCGGGATCTTTATCAATGTAATATTCCACCTGCTTCAGGTTAGGAACAGGGCTCGTGGAATCGGCCGGATAAGGCTTTGCAAAAAGCCATTTATTATCCAGGCTCCAGCCTCCATTAGCATCCCGGGCTCTGATACCGAGTATATGTACCCCGCTGGTAAGGCTTGCAGGATTGATATTTAAAGCAATATTTGTAAGGCTGGTACCGGGAGTAAAGCTGATGGCTGTGGCTTTGCCATAACCGGGATCAATATCAATATAATACTCCACCCGGCTCAGGTTGGGCTGGGCACTAAGGCACCATGCCCAAAATAAACCTGCCAAACACCCCGCCCAGCGTTTTATAAGCTGTATCATAAAATTTGTTTTATGGTAAATGGAGGGCGTTAATTATTGCTGCGGACGCTAAAGGTAATGGTATATGGATTGGTGCTGGTAATACTGGAAGGCGCCGTTAAAAGATAAAAAGATGGAACGGGAGGTATGCCACTTAGTTTATAAGGATTAACCCCTCCAAAGATGCCACAGTCCGTGCCGCCGAATCCTCCATGAATTGCCGGGCTCCCGGCTTTAAGTACCCAACGTCCGTCATTGCTGTAAGTAGTTTGAGTGGAATAGCCTACAAAAACGTTGTTTTGCATGGCTGCTGTAGTTATATTCTGATCGCTATTGCCAGTCGGAACAGGGTAGGCATCGCTGGTACCTATGCAATTCTGAAACACGCAATTAAGCTCGTTTAAATGATAATATAAAAATATATTGTTCTTTAATAAAAAAGTACCATTAAAAAAATCAGCCCCACTATTGAATATGTCGTTATTAAATTGCCCGTTAAGCCCGCTTGCTGCCCCTGAGCCCATGCTAAAAGAATTTAGATAACAATTGTTCACGCTAAGATTAGAAACTATGCCACCGCCCCAATAATAACCCAGACTTGCCAGGTTACATTCTCTTATTTGCCAGTTGTTACACAACTTGTCATTGAAATAAATACTTCCATTGCAACGGCTGATGGTTATATTGCTTACAGGGTTTTGATAATAGGCAAGAATACTTATACCATCCAAACCTAAGAATACGCTATTAGAGGCTGTTGAATCAAGATAGACCTGTATGGTCTGGCTGCCGGTAATATTTTGAAGATTAGCATTTTTGCCGGTGCCGGCGACAAAATAACCATAACCGATCAAAACGAGCTTCTTCTTAAAAGTTGCACTCCAGCTTCCCGGAAATACTAAAATAGTGTCCCCCACTGCTGCGGAATCATTTGCAGCTTGCAGGTTTGCATAATCCGTTCCCGGCACGGGCGTTCCAAAATATCCGACCCTGTGGATCTTTGCATAGCTATTAATGGATAATAATAAAAAGATTGCAAACACCGTAAGAAGTATTAACTGTTTCATAAAATGTTTTTTAATATAGAATTAAAAAATACCGAAATAGCTACTTTACAGACTATGCTGAGAAGTGGAGGAGAGGAGTGCACAAAAAAAATGGATTCTTTAAGAGGGAGGTATTAGCGAAAGGGTTCAACAATTGGGTGCGTTGAGAGAAGAGTTGAAAGGATTTACTCTAAGTTAAAAAAAATATTTTGAACCGAATATTAATTATTTTGAGCTATGCGGCTAACCTGGGTCTGGGCAAAGCTGCTGCTATTGTGCTTATTCTCCGTACTTTGCCGGGTTCATAAGAAGACCGAGCGATTTAAAACCGGCCCAGTTAAGAGGATGCATATATTCTTTGTTTCCAATTAACCCGAGTTGTGCCTGACGGAGTGCGGCTGGAATTGTTTGTCCTTCACACAAACCAGTATAAAACTGATCCATCAGTTGCATGGTTGCCTCATCCGGTACTTGCCAAAGAGAGGATATCACTGATTTTGCACCTGCGACTATAAAAGCATTTGACATGCTAAAGCCAGCGTCCAGTGCAACATTACCCAGCCCTGTCTGGCAGGCGCTAAGAACGACCATTCCATTGCGGAATCCCCGGTCAAGCTGGTATATTTGGGAGGCTTTAACCAGCGTATCGTATAATACGAAAAATGATTCATCGGGTTTTTCCATATTGATCCAGGCGTGAGAGGCCATGTGCAAAATCCTGCAATGAAAGCCTTGCTCGTATAGTTTCTTATAATTTACCTCGCTGTTCAGGAAATAAGGGGTATTCAATAAAGCCGCAATAGTTGCTAATTCCTCTTTTACTCCGTCCAGGTTATTTAAAGGAAGCCCGGTTTTTTTTCTCTGCTCCGTGAAATCCGTGAGGCCCATTATTAAGGGAGGGCGCCAGCCATTCCGGCCGGTTCCTGCCGTGGCATCCCTATCATGAATATAAAATGCGGTGAGGGAGGATAAATAGCTTATTTCATATTTTTCTATCAGGTATTCATTCGAAGGAGTCAGGAGTGCGCAAAAAGGCAGGTAATCCAGTTCATGATCTGTTAGGAGAATAATTTTTTTTGTATCCAACAGGTCTAATTCTTCCCGGAATTTAGCTGGAAAGAGTTCTATGTAAAGATCAGCCATTATGCTGTTAAAAAATTGCGTATCGGGCGGTTTCAACGTAATCCCTTCTCCATCCGTCTGCAGGTAACTTTTTAATAACCGGCTCGTTTTTTCCCAATCGATTATGGAAAAATGAAGGCCCCCGGTGGTTGTTTGTAACCATGCTAACATGCCGAGAGGAGTCAATAAATAACTGATGAGCTGTGCACCTGTTGATGCCGGTATACGGGCCAACTGTTCTGCGTGAATGGGTTCTACGGCATTGACAGACCCCCTGAAGTCAGTAAGCAGGGGGAAGATTGCCTGTTTGGGAAGCCTGGAATGAGAGACGGACCGACCCATCCAATTGATCATGGACCGGTTTCTTATTTGTTCTGCCAGCTCGTACGCTTTTACCATCTCCTCCGGTTGTTGGAGTACGCAAAAGCTAATATAGTCTCTGCCGATCATCTGGAAAAACCCGGAGAAATTATAATTGGCCAGATGGCCAAAAGCACCGCCGCCACTAGTGAGGCTAAAGGAAATATATTCGAATTGCCTGAAAACCGATTCATATAATGAGACCACCGGGTAAGTACGAAGGAGGTCTTTTATATTTTGAGTCTGGACCTCATACTTGTTCCATATATAGCTGAAATACGGCTCCTGCTGTCGTGGATGGCTCAGTTCCATCATAAATTCAATCAGATCGATAACGGCAAGTTCTTCTAATATCAGCCAGTAGGCTCCTTTATCATCTTTGTTTTTTTCATAAGCAGCTAGTCTTTTTTTAGTAAGACCTTTGCGGAGCGTAGTATAGTTGGCTGCCACGCTCAACTCCCACGCGGCGGACAGCATATGATCTGAGAATGCCATTTTCGCCGCCTCTTCCTTATCTTCCAGGCCCATTTGGTGAAGTAAACCGACGGCATCGGCCCGGATCAGCTTTTTTGTCTGTTTCAGTTTTGCTTTTACGGTGTTCTGAGCAACAGGGTCCCGGTTGAGTGCAGCGATATATTGTTCGCGGGCAATTACGTTGAACTTTTCATCCGTAACGTTTAAACTGATCTCATTGCCACGGACCGTCAGATCCATTAGTTGTTCAAGAAGTATCCTGATATTCCTGGCAATATTTTCAATACCTTCTTCCTCTTTAAAATGATATGCAAAAATTAAAGCGATGCGGTAGCACAGATAAGCATCGGAAAGGCCTCCGTGGTTTTTATATTTAAGTCCCAATACATTCAGTTTCCGGGCGAGATTCAATAAAGAGCTCTTTATTTCCGGATCATTATGCGATCTCAACATACCCAGGCAATCCATCATGCTCATGTTGCTATCCAGTACAAAGACTTCACCCTTGTCGGAAACAGGACATACCTGTATTTCGTCTTCCAGCGGGATCAGCAATATAAAATGCCGTGTGGCTTTAAATGCTTCTATTATTTCATCGAGTGTTTGCATGACAACTAGTGCGATAAGTGCAGGGTGATGCCCGGTTTGTCTTTGTTTTCCGGGTAAATGGCTTCATAGTGATAACTATTTTTTAAATCTTCATTATCCCACATTTCATTAAAAGCCGTGTGATAGTTAAAATAAAAGGTAAGCCCGGGGCCGTTATGTTTCAGAAGTTTGGCAACAACCATTTCATCCGGATGCTTATATCTTTTGCCATTCGAGGAGATCAGTATTTCTTTGCAATCGATCTTCTCCATGATACGGTCCTGGTTACTTTTTTTACTGCCATGATGAGCCAGTTTCCAGGCATCCACTTTCAAGCGTTCTTCGCCGGAGGCCTCCAGCATCGGATCAATGGCGGCTAACAATATATCCGAGGGGGCGTCTGCAGCGAACAGGCAATTTTTCCCTTCATAGGTAGCGATGAAAGCGATACTGCTGCAATTGGCTGTACTGGTATCTGCATCAGGCTCTGCGTCTTGCAGCTCTTTTAGGTGATCTCCTAATGTATCTGCGTAGCGATGATCCTCCTCCCATTTCTTATTTACGTCTTTGCCTTCCAATTCCTCATCCCAGACCGGGATAAGTGCCGTCAGGCCGGCAATATCCGGGGAGAGTAAGGTGATCTTCATACCTCCCGGCAGCGTTACCTCCGGTAGGTTCGTATAATCATGTATACAGATGGCTTTCCCGCCAAAAAGTGCATTATGTGCAAGTCCTTTAGCGACGATCAGGTTTGTCAGGTATTCCCCTTGCAGAGAGCCCAGGGTATCATCACCCACCGCTTCTGCAGCTTCGGTAAGCTGGTCACGTCCATTGAACCACACTTCTTTAATGCTAAGAGGCAGGGAGGATTGATTTAACAATTTCACGGTCCCATCGATATGATCTATATCGATATGGGTTACAACCAACAATTCTAATTCCCGTATGTCCGGGACTACCTCCTGTAATGCTGCCCATAACTCGTCAAATATATAAAAGGGCCCCCCATCGATCAATATATAATACGGGTGTTGCCGGGTGCCATATTCTATCAGGATGGAATCACCGAAGGCGGCGGGCAGTAAGTGAATAGTATACATAGATCAGGTTTTAAGCTTCCAGTCAGCATCCCCGTAGGCCACCAGGGAAAGACCGGCAAAGATGCCCTGAGATAGCAGACCGCGTCGCAGTTTGAGCATGACCTGTCCCAACAGCATATCCTGCTCCTGCTGTTTCAGATATTCCACCAGCTTCACGACAATGGGGCCGGCGCGGCGACCATTGATCCTGGTAAAATTGGAGAGGACGATGGCGGCGCCTTCCTGGATCAATTTGCTGCTGATATCAAATCCCTGGTTATTCAGGTCATTCGTCTCGCAACCGATCACGATCATAAGCGGTGACCGTTTTTCCGGAACAGGCTTTATCATGCTTGTATCAAAATAATTCTGCAATAAAAATTGGTGATCTCCGATCTCAACCTGGTCTTCGTTCACGTCCATTCTCTTTTCAACATGCACGATCAATATCATGCTGTCAGGATTTTGTTCCTGTGTTAACTTTTTCCAGTTATCCCAATCGCATGATTCGACTGCTTTCACGGAATATTTGGTGATCGCGTCGCTGACCTGTTTCCGGGTGGTAGCGACAGCCGCATCCACTTTGTTACTGGAAGCGTACAGGGTATAATTTAATATCTCCAGGGTCCTCCGATCGTTGGTAGGTTGTGCCTTGATCAGGTAATCACCCGGTTCAGCGTCATCCCGCTCCATGGCGGAACGTTCGATGACCTGGCTAAATCCCCAAAAGCCAAAGGGGCATACATGCGGGGCAGGGGAAATTGTTTTATCATAGCAATTTTTGCAGGCACCCTGCTCCAGCGCTTCTTTTGATCCCGGGCATAAGGTAGCGTCCGGGGCCGGGGGAGCCAATTGATAAACGAAATCAAGAGGTACAAAACCAGGTCGGTTGGTGACGATCTGTAAGGGGCCTTCAAGCACATGTTTATTGAGGTGCTGGACAAATAATTTATTTCCTTTTATGGCCAGTTTTCTAAGGAGAGCTACATTGTTGATGTGAAAAAGATCTTCCGGGTGTTTGTCGATATCCATTACGGCTTTTTGAATGATCTCTTTGATCTCGTTCATGAGTTCAGCAAGGGCAGGAGAAAAAAACATAGGCAGGGTTTTGCCACCCCTCATACCACTCAACGATGCGCCGCCCTGCCGTTCTTTATAGGTATAAGAGGCATCATAGTGGGTTCCTTCAGAAAGATTACTGAAATCCGACCGGGTGCAATAGACAAGCTTTGTGCTGAGGCCATCATGCGCTGCATCCTGGTCGGCTAACCTTATCCTTATTTGCAGCTTGATCTTCTGCAGTAGTTTATTGTTATTGTGGCGCACGGCTTCAATCTCTCCCGTAAAATAATCCTGTGAGCCCGTCTTACAGGTAAAAACGGCAATCGTGGAATTTCCAAGGCGGGGTAATGTAATAGTTGATCTTTGTTCATCTGCTCCGTCCAGAGGTCTGAATAAAATATCGATCAATTCTTCCTTTACGGTTTGATCTTTAAAGATTTCGCCGGTATCCAACGGAGCCGGATCATGAGACCATCCCGCTTCGTCAAGGCCGATGCGGGTTTCCAATAAATAATCCTTTTCGGGTAAAAGATGATTCTCCACTGTGGATCGGTCAGTTGCGGTAAGGATCTTTACTTGCAGAAAGCGGGGGGCATCAGGTATCGGAGTTGTTGGTTCGACCGCAGTTGGAGCAGCTGTTGCGCCCCCGACATATTCCGGCTCAGGAAAAAAATAATCAGGCAGTGTTATTTTCCCAAAACCAGGACCTCCTTTTATTTCGAATCCGCGGTCTGCGGAGGAACCTGATTTTTCAGGTTGTTCCACATGCAGGTGAAAAGTGCCGGTGCTGTATCGATCATACAGCACTTTAGTAAGTTCTGCGATACCCAGGGCTGTGTCAGATTCATGATCATACCTGAAATAGGGAACTTTCTCAACAAGGTAGTTGGCAAGCTGTATAGGAGTATAGACCTGCTTAGGGATGATGCGACTGTTAATAGTAAACAGGGCCCCGGGTCGTTGAAAGCCCTTGTCCAACCCGATAATGATCCCTTTAATAATATTAGAAAGCTTTGTTTCGACTTCGACCTTTGGGTCATAAAAAAAAAGGCCTTCTGCACTTTGAGGTTTGACGGCCTGCAGAATATTGTTGTCATGTGAAAGCTCAATGATCAGGTTCTCGAACCAAAACGGAAGGTCTGTTTCGGGCGAGACAACAAGAAGACCGCTGGGTTCAACTTTTGTTAGGATATAGCCGATAGCCTTTATAAAATCCGGATCCTTACGCTTATCGCTCTCATTTCCCAGTATAATAACAATGTCTGCTTTCCAGTTGTTATACGTCAGATGGTTTACGGCATTGCCAATTCCCTTGGTAAAAAGAAGAATATTAACCCGGCTGGCTTTTTGATCCAGGACCTTTATTTCGGTGAACAGAGAGCTCCAGTATCCCAGATGCAAGGTCAAGGCAAGTGCAGCATCTTCCTGCATAATACCGACTTGCAATGGCCAGCGCCAGGCGGTAGCGGCTGTGCTCTTGTAATGGCTGTAGATAATTGCCATAGTTAAGGTTTACTAAACCCCGACAAGATAGTATTTATTTTTTTATTAATATAATGCCTCAAAGGGAATTGAACTCTGGGCAATTCCGGTTTTTTAGTCTACATTGTGAATGGAAACCTTATTTTAACATAAATATTTTTTATTTTAATGCATTGCTGATCTTGTTAAAATATGATGCTGAAAGGCCCGTTACAAAATGAAAAGCTGTTGTTACAGCAGATCGCAGAAAGCAATCAACGGTCTTTCGCCCTTTTGTTTGATCACTACCGTCCTCCTATCTATACCACGGCGCTCAGGATGACGGGTAGCGCCTGGGCCGCGGAAGAGATCGTACAGGATACTTTCTTAAAAGTCTGGCTCCACCGGCAAAGCCTCCCTGGCATAGAAAATTTTACGGGCTGGCTATATACCATCGCAGAAAACCTGACTTATAATGTCTTCAGACGCCGGCAACGCGAAAGGCGACATTCCCTGCAGCTTACGCAACAAGACTTCCCCCTGTTTCAGAACAATACAGACCAGGCAGTGCAGGAAAAAGAATACCAGTCACTTTTACATACCGCCATCCGGCGGCTGCCCAATAAACAGCAACAAACCTATTTGCTGATCAAGCAGGAAGGTATGAAAAGGGAAGACGCCGCCTGTACCCTGCAGGTTTCTCCCGAGACCGTAAAATGGAATCTTGAGCAAGCCATGAGGAGTATCAGGGCTTTCTGCATGGCGCACCTGGACAACTTACCTTCTATTGTTATCCTATTGTCTTTTTTTTCCGGAAATCGCTGACGGATACCCCCCCAACTGCCTTTCTGCGTTGTCATTATACGTAGCATTCGCTATTCACCTTTTTTATGACTATCAGCAGACTGGAATACTTATACGAACGCTGTATCAATAATATAGCCACCGTGGAAGAAAGGGCGGAGTTCGCCTCTCTTTTACAGGAGCCCGGAAATGAATCCGCCGTCCGGCAATTGCTGCACAGGGCTTACCGGGAACCTAAAGATACCTTGGACCTGCCAAAAGATACGGTAGCCTCCATATTGCAGGCGATCCTGCAGGCGGATGATACTGGTGGAAAAAAGACACCTGTCCGTAGCACGTCTCCGTCCCTGCGACGTACTACCTGGTGGGCCGCTGCAGCGGTGCTTATAGGGGTGCTTACCGGAACGTACTTCCTGGCCGATCATCACCCCAAACAACAACCAGCTCTTTCAACGGCGGCCACCTCAGCACAGAGCAGGGTACTGCCCGGGGGGAATAAGGCAGTACTGACCCTGTCGAACGGGTCCAACATCATTTTGGACAGCGCTGCCAACGGTCGCCTTGCCCAACAGGGCAACGCAGCTATCGTAAAACTCGCCAATGGCCAACTGGCCTATACGGTCTCCGGGACAGCCGGTGGTCAGGTACTCTATAATACCATGAGTACACCCCGCGGCGGTCAATACTGTTTGACCTTACCGGATGGTACACGGGTATGGCTGAATGCAGCCTCCTCTATAAAATACCCGACAGCTTTCGTCGGTAAAGAACGTCGCGTGGAAATTACCGGGGAAGCCTATTTTGAAGTAGCTAAAAACACCGGCATGCCTTTTAAATTGACCATGAATGGCGTCGAAATAGAAGTGTTGGGTACGCATTTTAATGTCATGGCCTACGCAGAAGAGCATATGGTACAAACCACTTTATTGGAAGGCTCGGTGAAAATAAAAAAAGATGGCAGCGAAAATTTGCTGCTGCCGGGCGAACAGGGCTCTGTTATAAACGATAAAGAGCAGCAGGCCTCCTTCCGGAAGAGCAGGCTGGAAGACATCGATATAGAAGAAGCTGTGGCCTGGAAAAATGGCATGTTCCAGTTCAATGAGGCAAGTATCGAAACCATTATGAAACAGGTAGCCCGCTGGTATGATGTCGATATCGTTTATAAAGGAACCTTCCCCTATGTATTCGTAGCTACGATATCGAGAAATGAAGAACTATCCAAACTACTGATGTTACTGGAACTAACGAATAAAGTCCGTTTTAAAGTGGAGGACAGGAAGATCATCGTCATGCCCCGGTAATCAATGGACTTAACTAATTGACCCAAATAAAAGCCGCTCCGGGTAGTGACCGGAACGGCAGACAGTTCGGGTCAATCCAAATATAGTCGTGGAAGACTGCTTTGTTAACCCAAAACTTCTCAAAAGTATGCAATTTCAAGCTCTTTGCAAGCCGGGCTCTGTAATGCCGTTAAGGCAATATGGCCGGTTATTCACCAAAACTATGTTAGTCATGAAGCTAACAGCTATTATTTTACTGGCAGGTTTCCTGCATGCCACCGCCGGCGTGTATTCACAGACGGTCACGCTCACCGTAAAAAATGTCCCCCTAACGAAGATCTTCAGGGAGATACAGCGACAGACAGGCTATCGGTTCATTTATGAAAAGACGGACCTGCAAATGATCAAAACCGTAAGCCTGCAGGTAAGATCAGCCAGCATTGAGGACGTGCTGAACAACTGCATGGCCGGTAAGCCTTTAACCTACACCATTGTTTCCACCACCATCGTCGTAACAAAAAAAGAAGAAACGAAACCTCTGGTCCCGGCGGCGGCGGCGCCTCCCCCCATACAGATTTCAGGTACCGTGAAAGGCCCGGATGGGATACCGCTGGAAGGTGTTTCCATCCGGATCAAAGGGACGAATAAGGGAATCCAGACCAATACCCTCGGCGAATTCACCCTGTTATCCCCCGATAGAAATGCCGTACTCGTGATATCCTTCATAGGGTATGAGACCAGGGAAGTATCCGTCAACAACAATGCTATGATAAATGTGGCATTACAACTGGCCGTCAACAGCATGCCGGATGCAGTGGTCACTACAGCGCTCGGCATCCGGAGAAGCCGCAATTCCCTGCCTTATGCAGCCCAGCAGGTGAAGGGAGATGAGATCAGCAAGACCAGGAACACCAATTTCATCAACGGCCTGTCAGGTAAAGTGGCAGGCTTGCAAATATCCCAGAACAACTCCCTCGGTGGTTCGACCAACGTCATACTCCGTGGATTCAAGTCCATCACGCAAAATAACCAGGCGCTGTTCGTAGTGGATGGTATGCCCTTTGACAATGCCAACAGCAATACGGAAGACCAGCAGAATGCCAACGGGGGATATGACTACGGCAACGCTGCGACAGATATCAATCCCGATGACATAGAATCCATCACGGTGCTGAAAGGCGCGGCGGCATCGGCATTATACGGATCGCGCGCCAGCAATGGAGTGATCCTCATTACGACCAAAACCGGCGGCCGGGGCGTCCGGATCACCGCCAACTCCGGAATCACCGTAGGATCCGTCGACAAGAGCACCTGGCCCAAATACCAGCACGAATACGGGGCAAACTACGGATCGGTGAATGCCTACGGGTCCCCGGACGGCAATTTTCTGTATGGACCGGTATTCGGAGGCACCACCCCTTCCCTGGTGGTTCCCACTACGGAAGACGCCTCGTATGGCGCCGCTTTCGATCCCAACCTGCTGGTCTACCAATGGGACGCTTTTTATAAAGGCTCCCCCACCTATGGCAAAGCGACTCCCTGGGTGGCCGCAAAGAATGGTTCCATCACTTTCTTCGAACATCCCGTTAACTATAATACAGGTGTTTACATAGACGGTGGGGGAGATCGCGGTACTTTTAAGCTGGGCTACACCCGAACGGATGACAAAGGTATCCTGCCCAATAGCAGCATTTCCAAAGACCTGTTGAATTTCGGCAGCACCTATAAGATCACAGACCGGCTCACCGCCGGCGGCTCCGTCAACTACACCAATATCAACGGAAAAGGCAGGTTCGGCACCGGCTACACTACCAACAACGTAGTCTATGCCTTCAGGGACTGGTGGCAAACAAATGTAGACTTCAAATCCCTGAAAAATGCCTATTTCACAACAGGGAAAAATATTTCATGGAACATGAGAAACCCTTTCCAGTATGACAATGGCGGTGATGCGCCTGCCTACACCAACAATCCCTATTTCGCCCGGTATCAGAATTATGAAACAGATAACAGGGAACGCACTTTTGGCAACGCTTACCTTAATTACAAGGCGACAGACTACCTGAATGTACTGGGCCGCGTCTCCCTGGATACCTACAACCAGGTGCAGGAAGAACGGTTTGCGACCGGCAGCAAGGAAATACCTTCTTACACGGTGTCCAACAGTTCGTTCCGGGAAGTCAATTATGATGTGCTTATAAATTTTGGGAAAGACCTTTCCCCCGATCTCAACCTCAAGGCCCTGGCCGGCGCCAATCTCCGGAATACCAACACGGCTTCCCTCCGCGCCACCACCAATGGAGGCCTCGTAGTACCGGATTTCTACGCTTTATCCAATTCAATCAACTCTATCAATGCGCCTATTCAGAAAGAGATGAAGATACAGGTAGGCGGTGTTTTTGCAGGAGCTACCCTGTCTTATAAAAATATGCTTACCCTCGATGTGACAGGAAGAAGGGACAAATCCTCTACGCTGCCGGCTAACAACAATGCCTATTTCTATCCATCCGTCTCCGGCAGTTTTGCCTTTTCAAAGATGTTGCCGGAAGCAAGATGGCTGTCTTATGGCAAACTGAGGGCCAACTATGCCGAAGTAGGCAATAGCGCCCCGGGATTAAGCATTTCAGACGTATACAATACTGGCACCCCCTTTGGAACGGCCAGCTTGTTCTCCCTGCCGGTCACTAAGAATAATGCCGGGCTCAGGCCCGAACGGACCAAGAGCTATGAAACAGGGCTTGAAATGAGCTTCCTGAAGAACCGCGTCGGATTCGATCTCACCTACTATGACTCAAAAACAGAAAACCAGATCACCCAAGTGGTTGTCTCCCTGGCCACCGGCTATAATGCACGATGGGTCAATTTCGGGGCCATCAGCAATAAGGGAATCGAATTGTCCTTATTTGGAACGCCTGTCCAAACCGATCATTTCTCCTGGACGATCAATATCAACTGGAGCAGGAACAGGAACACCGTCTTATCGCTCAATGAGGGCACTTCCAATATCACTCTCCGATCTTATTATGTTGGTTCGCTGAATGCACAGGTGGGCAAGCCGTACGGGGTCATCGAAGGGACGGATTTTGTTTATACCGATGGACAAAGAACACTCGACAATACAGGGCATTACCTGGTGAATAGCAATTCCAGTAACCCTATCGGGAATACCACGCCAAAATGGACGGGCGGCATCAACAACGCCATTAAATTCCATTCTTTCTCCCTGAGTTTCCTGGTGGATATCCGCAAAGGCGGGGATGTCTTCTCCTATGATATGTACGCAGGGCTCGCCGACGGCCTATATCCTGAAACGGCAGGACTGAACGATCTTGGCTCTCCTTCCAGGAATTCACTGGCGAATAAAGGCGGAGTTGTTTTACCGGGTGTCACGGCGGATGGCAAACGCAATACTATCCGGGCAGACAACAGCCAGTCCTGGGGTTTATACGGCGGTTTCTTCTCCGCTGCAAAAGGCTATGTCTATGATGCCGGGTATATAAAATTGAGAGAGGCGGCCTTGACGTATTCCTTACCCCTCAAACTGGTATCAAAAATTCACCCGGTGCAGGCAATCGATGTATCCCTGACAGGCAGGAATCTCTGGATCATCCATAAAAACCTTCCCTATTCTGATCCCGAAGAAAGCCTTAGTTCCGGTAATACCCCCGGCTACCAGGCGGGCGCCATCCCTACTACCCGTTACATCGGTTTTAATCTAAAACTCAGGTTCTAAATTATTTCAACATGAAAAAGATCACGCTGCTATTTATATGTTTTCTATGCGTTTTGACCGCATGCAAAAAGAATATTGCCTCGCTGAATGTCGATACCAAATCACCGGTGAACGTCCCATCTTATACCTTGTTCAGCTATGCCCAAAAAAATCTCACCGACCTGGTGACTACCCCGGATCAATTGATCAACGTTTTCCGCTTGCTGACACAGCAATGGACGGAAACGACTTATACGATGGAAAGCAATTACCAGTTAGATGCCAGTAATATACCGCAGACATGGTGGGGGGTGCTTTACCGCGACGTGCTGAACAACCTGGAGCAGGCTAAAAAACTGATCCCTGCTGCCATGGCCGCTCCCGCCGTGGAAAGGAATCAATTGGCGATCACCGATATCATGGAAGTATACGCTTATTCCATATTAGTGAACACCTATGGGAACATTCCTTATAAACAAGCTTTAAACCCTACCCTATATCCCACACCCGAATATGAGGATGCAAAATATATATATTACGACCTGCTGACAAGACTGGACACCAGCATAGCCGCCCTGGATCCCGCATCCGGCAGCTTTGGGACGGCAGACCTTATCCTCCAGGGAGATGCCGGCAGATGGAAATTATTTGCTAATTCCCTGAAACTCAGAATGGCCATGCTGATAGCGGACATCGACCCCGCTACCGCCAAAACAAAAGTCGAGCAGGCCGTGAGCGCAGGGGTCCTGCAATCCAACCAGGATAATATTTCCTTCCAATATCTTTCCGCCCCTCCCAACACCAATCCCTTATGGAATTATTTTGTACAGACCGGCAGGATAGATATTGTAGTTGCCAGCACGCTCGCCGACAGCATGAACAAATTAAATGACCCCAGGATACCTTTTTATTTCACTACGGATGCCAGCGGCGTGAATTACAGCGGAGCTATCCCTGGCAAGAATAATACCTTCGCCAATTTCTCCAAACCCTCCGCAGGAATGACGATGCCCGGATACCCCTCCTTGTATATCGATGACGCGGAAACGGAGTTTTTGCTGGCAGAAGCCGTTGCCAGGGGCATGAATGTCGGCGGATCCGTAGAAAGCCATTACAACTCAGCTATCAAAGCATCCGTCCTATATTGGGGAGGCAGTTTACAGCAAGCCCTGGATTATCTCGCCAATCCTAAGGTGGCCTATGCGACGGCAGCAGGCAGTTCTTTTAAAGAAAAGATAGCTCTGCAGAAATGGATCGCGCTGTACAACAGAGGATTCGAAGCCTGGACGGAAATGCGGCGATTTAACTATCCCACGCCCATACCCCCGGTCAGCGCCATTTCGGGTTTCCCGGTCCGCTTCCGATATCCTTCCGGCGAACCCACTACTAACGGAGGAAATTATACCAAGGCGTCGGCTGCCATCGGCGGAGACCTCATGACCACCAAATTATTCTGGATGCCATGATTTTTCTCAGACGACAGGCCGGCGCCGCCGGCCTGTCGTCTAATTTTAATATTATAAATATGACCAAACGTTACTCCCTTCCTCTGTATTTCTTTCTCCTGGTATTCCTGCCTGCCAACAGGCTCTTTGCCCAGTCCCCTGCGACCACTATCCCTATCGGCATTACGGATAGCCTCTATTCCGCTGTTTTAAAAGAAGGTCGCACCCTTAAGGTCTATCTTCCGCATTCTTATACCGATTCCAATGCGCGGTCAGGACGCTACCCGGTGATCTACCTGTTGGATGCAGCGGCAAATTTCAAACCCCTGGCCGGCATGATGGAGTTTTTAAGCGCCGGCATAGACGACGGCAGCCTGGAGATCCCGGAAATGATCATCGTAGCCATCGACAATACCGATCGAACCCGCGACCTGACGCCTACCCATACCCTGCGGATGCCTGGCAGTGATAAGGAGGAGAGCTACCTGCAGAGCAGCGGCGGAGGTGACCACTTTATCCGCTTCCTGGAAAAAGAGCTGATACCGCATATAGATACCAACTATCGAACGGCAAATTACCGGATATTGATCGGTCATTCTTTCGGTGGGCTGACGGCCATCAATATCTTTTTGCACCACACCGCTCTGTTCAATGCCTATATAGCCATTGATCCAAGCCTGTGGTGGGATCAGCAATACCTATTACGGCGGGGGATAGCGGCATTGGCAACGCGGAAATTCAATGGCACGGAGCTTTACCTGGCTGGCGCGCATACACCTGCTTACGGCGCCGACAGCCTGACCATGAATATACACCATGGATCCATCCGGCAATTTGCCCGTGCATTGAATAAATACAGGAACAACGGCCTCCATGCGAAATGGCAGGATTTCCCCGGCGAGGAACACAGCTCCGTGCCCATGCTGGCGGAATATTATGGGCTGAAATTTCTTTTTGATGGCTACCTCCTCACCTTCAGCAAGGTCTATAATGATCCCGCTGCTATTATCCCGCATTATGACAGTCTTTCGACAAAATTCGGCGTGCGTTTCAGGCCCCCCGAGAGCGCTCTCAACGGCATAGCATCCTATGCGCTTGCCGGGCACGAGACGGATAAAGCCATCCGGATCTTCGGCGCCAACCTGGAATACTATCCCGATAGCTATGCGGCTAACCTGGGTCTGGGTGATGCGCTCCTGCAAAAGGGGGATAAACAAAAAGCCCGGGCCTCCTATGAAAAAGCCCTCCGTTTGCATGACGATGCTGCTCTTCGGGCAAAGCTGCTCAAATAGGTGGTTATATCTTTTGACCTAAGCCAGAAAATTCCTATCTTTATTACCTAAGAAGCCCCCAGCTTTCCTATAGAAATCCCAATCGCTTACTGTAAAGTTGATATCCTCTTTCCAGTCCTGCCAATATTCTTCGTTAATCGCAGACCTGTTTCTTTTTGTTGATAAACCTTTCTGTTTATGAAGAAAATTTTAGCCTTATGCATCGTATCAACCTGTATGATCGTAGTCTTCCTCTTCACAGGATGTCAAAAAGATGCCAAGGACCCGCTTGATAAGGACGAATTGGTTCCTTGCCAGGTACAAAAAATAGTTATTCCGGGTAGCTTGCTGGTTGCTTCGAACAGGATTCAACAGAGACCGTATATAGCCCAAAATATTCCGTACAAAGTCCAGCATCTTTCGGGTGGAATAGCTCCGGGAGCCTCCGACACCTTGATTTTCACTTACAATAAATCGGGCAATCCTGTCAGTGGCATTCATCAAATGAACATAGGTGAGAACCTGTTATTCAGATATGATAAATGGAACCGTTTAACTGAGTATATAAATATATATCCGGATGAATTGGGGGACTACTGGCATAAATACACCTACGACAATAAAAAAAGCGACCAGATTATCGCCGATACTGCCTTCAGGGATTTCGTTAGCTCTAACGGGAAGCTGATCAATTATAACGATATAGATCTGACTACTTTTAAATACGATTCAAAGGGCAGGATAAGCCAGAGTACCGAATATGTCCTGGGGGATACCATCGTAAGGCTGTACAATTACAATGCTCAGGGTAATCTGCAGAACCCCGGTTCTGTTTATGATAATAAGCTGAATATACACCTCACCAATAAGATATGGATGTTCATTGACCGGGATTACAGTATAAACAACCCGGTTGACAATGGAAACTATACCTATAATAGCATGGGTCTTCCGATAACGATAAACACTAATTCGCAGTCTGTTGTGGCTGGATTTCAATTTATCGTCATCGGTTATCCCTTTGGCATATCCAAGGACATTATCTATTATTCCTGTCCATAAGTTATCGCAGAGCCTGACCGTCTACAGGGCCAGCTCTATTTTGGGCGGTAATAATTTATAAACTACCGGTGTAACTATCCGGGATAATATAGTTGAACTTATTAAGCCCCCTATAAGTACAAGCGCCAGGGGAGAGATGAGTGGATTGGAATTTAAAGCAATAGGCAGCAACCCGCAAATGGCCGTGATCGATGTCAGGATTACCGGAAGAAACCTGATCTCACCAGCTTTTTCGATGGCTTCGATCAGAGGCATTCCCTGCTGACGGAGCTGGTTTGTAAAATCTACGAGAAGAATTGAATTTTTTACCTCGATCCCTGCAAGACCGATAAAGCCGATGATAGTAATATAAGACATCGGATAGCCGGTAAGGAATAAGATGAGCGCCCCCCCGACTACTCCCAGTGGGATGACCGATAATACGATCAGCAAGCCTTTGAACGTTTTAAATTGCAGGATAAGGACCACTACGAACAGGAACAGGGTTGCGATGACGACCGTCATAAATCCCCCCGCGAACGTATCGTCCTCACTTTCCGCCTCCCCTGCCAGTTTATAATAATACCCGGCAGGCATTTGGATGCGATTGAGCTCCGGAACCAATTGCCTGAGCACATCGTTGGCCAGAATACCTGCACCAGTAGCCGCAGTGACTTTTGCAAAGCGATTCTTGGAAAAGCGGTTAATGGCCGACGGTGAATTTTCAAAAGCCAATTGCGCTACCTCGTTGAGGGGGACCGGTGTGCCGGAAGCGCTATTGATAAACAGATTCTGAAAGACCTTCATCGTAGCGAATTTGTCCTTGGGCGCCCCCACTACAATATTATAGTCGTCGCTGTTCTCATCGGTAAAAGATCCCAGGGTCAGGCCGGCAATCGCCAGTCGCACCGTACGGTCGATATCCAGGGTCAGTATGCCCAGGGTCCTTGCCTTTTCCCTGTTGATCTTCACTCTCAGATCGGTTTTATTGGAAGCCTGGTCATTGTTCACGTTTACGACCCCCTTGCTTTGAAGCAGCAATTGTTCCACCTGAGAAGTCAGTTTTCTCAGCGAATCCATATTATCCCCGAATACCCGGACGGATATGGGCGCTTCCATTGGCGGCCCTTGTACGAAATCATTTACTTCAATTTTGGCCCAGGGGAAATTGCGGAACTGTTTCCGGACGCCTTCAATGATCCTGCCTTTTTCAAACGCTTTCGTATCATCATTTAGCAGGACAAAAAGCTGGGCGAAATCCGCTTTCTCCTGTTGCTGCGGCACATTATAATATATCCTCGGATTTCCCTTCCCCACATTGCTGGTGATATATTTTACGTACGGTTGATGAACCAGGCTGTCTTCGACCATCCGGGTTATCCTGTCCGTCTCATACAGGTTGCTTTGAAGGGAAGGCTTGATATCGACAAGGAACATTGGTTTCTCCGAGTCGGGGAATAGCTTAAACCCGACCTTGCTAAAAAGAGGAATGGAACTTATAAAGAGCAGGAATGCGATCAATAAAGTCAATTTCGGCCACCTAAGGGCCCTGTCCAGGAGGGGGGCGTAAGTAGTATGGATAACCCTTTTCAATGCCCGCATAAAAATATTACCCTTCGAATTATGTTCCGTTTTTAAAAACCTGCTGGCTAAAAAAGGCACAATGGTGAGTGATACAAATAAAGAAGCGATGACAGACGTAATAATGGCCAGGGGTAATCCCCTGGTAAACTCACCGGGACCGCCGGGTAAAAAAACGAGCGGAAGAAAGGCGATGATCAGGGTGGCGGTACAACCCAGCACCGCCAGCCCGATCTGTTGGGTGGCCAGCACGGCTGTTTCTTTTTTGCTATGCCCTTCCCGGAGCCAGCGCTCGATATTCTCCACTACGACGATGCTGTCATCAACCAGTAGGCTCAGGGCGACGATCAGCCCCACAATGCTCATCTGGTTGAGGGAGATATTAAAAAAGTTGAGCCCCACGAGACCTAAAGCCAGGGAGAGAGGGATGGCAACCATAACGATCAGGGATGGTCCGAAACCAAGCGGCAGCAGGGTGATCAGGACCAATACGATCGCAATGAGAAAGTCCTTACCCAGGTCGTTCAGCCGTCTCGCCACATTATCCGCCTGGTCGAAGACCCGGATCAGCTTGATATTGGCCGGCAACTTAGTTTCGAATCCGGCGATAGCAGGCAGGAATTTCTGCTGCGTTTCGGCTATGTTCGTACCAGCTTTCAACGTCGCGCATACCAGCACACACCGGTGGCCGTTGACCCTGGTAATATGCTTTTCTTCTTCATAATTGAAACGCACGTCCGCCAGGTCTTTCAGCAAAACGATCTTACCATTGGCATTATAGACCACCGTGCCTGCGATATCTTCCACATTTGCATATTTTCCGCTTGTCTTAACATCGAAAGATCTGGTATTGATATTGATGCTTCCGCCGGGTATATTGACCGCTTCCCCCTGGATAGTGCCGACCACTGTATTCAACGGGATCTTTAACCGGGCCAGTTTATCCAGTTGCAGATCGATCCGGACGATCTGTTCGGGGAATCCGGAATATTCCACATTTTTAAGGGCGGGGACCTTTTCCAGCGTTTTTTTTAACTGATCTGCCTGGTTCCTTAACGTCTTATAAGATGCGTTTTCGGATGCCAGCGCGATTTGCAGGATATTGACTTCGCCAGGGTCCATTTTATTTATTTCCAGCTTGTATATATCAGCGGGCAATTCACTGCGAAGGCCGTTTATTTCCCGTACAACGTCCTGGTATTTTATCTCCCAGTTGGTGCTGTATTTAAAATCGATTCTAGTGACGGATTGACCATCCTGTACGGTAGAAACCAGCTTATCCACATCATCCAGGTCATATAGTTTCTTTTCTATGGGTTTTACGACCAATTCCTCCATGTCTTTGGAATTGGTTCCCGGATACACCGCAGTGATAAGGAATGAAGGCGGATGCATCTCGGCGTCCTCAGACCGCGGCATGGTTAACATGGTAACTACGCCGATAACCGCAGTCATGACGGCCACCACCAAAGTAAACTGATAATTTCGTACCGTATAAGAAGTGATTTTCATTCGTTATTTTTTTGGGGGCTATTTTGCGATGGCTATTTTCGATTTTTCATTAAGGAAGGCATTATTGGATACCACTACCTGTTCCCCTGTACGGAGACCGGACCCGATAACGACATTTTTTTCATTGAATGATTTAATAATCACCTCCACCTTCTTCAATGAACCATCCGGCCCGGGGGTATAAACGAAAGCCTTATTGCCATTGATCTGTATCAGGGCTTCATAGGGAATGGTATTTTCGTTTATCGCCTTTTCCGGAACAAGCACCGCCTTCCCGAACATGCCGGCAGCCGGGGTTTTCCTTTCGAAATTTATTTGAATATCTACCTGGAAGGACCCGCTGGCCTGATCTGCAGCCCGGGATTTCCGATATACCACCCCCGTAAAGGTTTTACCGGCAAAGGCGTCCAGCCTGATAGCGGCTTTTTGCCCCAGGTGAATGGACGACCAATCTCCGTCCGTGACCCCTACCCTTAAGACCCAATCCTTGCTTGCTCCGGTCTCACCGATCATCAATACCGGTGCGCCGGGTGCTATCACTTCTCCTTCATTGGCTATTTTACCGGTAACGAACCCACTGGACTCCGCTTTGATAAAGGCGTATTGATGATTGAAGGCAACGGCGTCCATTGTCTGTCGGGCGATATCCAGCGCTGTTTTTGTGTTTTGCAGTTGCTCTAACGTAGCGACACTGTCTGTATACAAATTGCTTGTACGTGAATAGTCCCTCTGCGCCTTATCGAGGGAAAGGTGGGCCTGGTCGAGTTGAGCATTGATCTCGGTAAACTTAAGCGAGGCTAACAATTCCCCTTTTGTGACAAGCTGTCCTTCTTCCACGAAGATCCGGTCAATCACACCCCCTATTTTGAAGGAAAGCCTGGCTTCATTCTCCGTAGTGATCAATCCTGTCGCCAAGATCGAATCTGAAACGGGTTCTGTGTTAACCGAAACCACTTTAACGGGGATCAGGTTCATTTCTTCATGGGTATTTACAGCTTCCTGGTCATTCTCTTTTTCATTATTATGGGCGCAGGAAACGATCAATACCGGGAACAAAAAGGAGATAATTATTCTTTTCATCTTATTTAATTTTAGAAACAGCGGTTTGCCTTTCGTATTCAGCCATTTGAAGCAATACGTTGTATCGGTTAATATTCAGTTGTAATGCTGCCTCGGTCAACTGGTTCCTTGCGTCTATGAATTCTATGAGCGAGTTGGATCCTTCCTTATATCCTTTATCGATAAGATTGAAATAGGCCTTTGCTGAAAGCAATTGTTTTTCCGTTGCTTTACAGGCGGCCCATGCCGATGCCACATTATTTTGCGCGGCCGCAGCAAATAGCTGCAATTGGCTTGTCAGCAGATCCTTTTGAAGATGCAGTGATACCAGATCAAGCTGCGCCTGCCTGATATTATTGCGGTTCCTCTCTCCGTTAAAGATGGGCATATCCAGTTGTGCCCCGAAAAAGTAATACCGGCTGCCTGAATTGAATTTAAAATCAGATGCCTGGGACCCAAGGTCCAGATACGTGCTAAGCTTAGGTATATAATAGATTTTTTTCAACTTAAGCCTGTCATTATATAATTCGATCCCTGTGCCGATCCTCTTCAGCTCGCTTCTTTCCTGTATATCCGGCATGCCGGCCAGCCTGTCTGTTAATGAATCGGACATCGGAGGTTCTTCGAAAATTACCGAATCCGCAAGTGGTCTGTTAGTCAGAAAGTTCAAATAGTTCCTGGCGTTCAGCCTCCCGTTGTCCGATTCAATTATCTTAGCGGCAATATTTTGCCGTTCGCTTTCTACCCTTAGCACATTCGCCGGCAGGCCCTTCCCATTCTTCAATAAGGATTGAGTTACCTTCAAATTCAGATTGACCAGTATTAAGGCGTCGCTATAGATGCTAACCCGCTCCATTGCGGTGCAGTAATTAAAATAAGCCTGTTTGATATCCCTGATCAGTTCCTGGCGGTATATATCCACTTCATACTCTTTCATCACCACTTCATGCCGGCTGATCTCCCTGTTATAATAGATATCCCTATTCAACAAAGGGTAGGAGATATGAAAACGGGAATCATAAAAATTATTCGGCAGCAGCTGGGCGTCCACGTTGCTTACCGGGGGAAATTTCTGCGTGGAAGTAAGCTGGTTGAGGGTGGAATAAACAGAGTTTAAGAGGTCTCCGGCGGGAAAAGTGATGATTCTACCCCCTACCGCAGATAAATAGTCCGTGATAAAAGTAACAGAAGGAAGAAAATAGCTTTTGGCATTTTTGAGGGATAGCAGGCTTTGTTCGAGGGAAATGCTCTTATCCTTCAACACCAGGTTATTATTCAGCCCTACGCTGATGTACGCCGATAAATGATCCTGAGCAAAAACAGGAACGGCAAGTATCCAAATAAATACAAATAATAGGTTATTTTTCATGCGGTTACTTTCATTTTTTTAGCGGTTTTGTGTTGATTTTATAGATTCTCGCTTCATAAGGTTGCAGCAATAGCAACGAATTGTTATTTGCCGGGGAATGGTAATTTGATAAAATTAACGTTTCCGATTTTCCTGTTTGGTAGGAGGCCGTTTTGCCGGTCATGTTCAGGATAATGAGCCATTGTTCTTTTCCCATTGTCCGTGTAAATGCATAAATGCAAGAATCCCCGGGAGCAATATCTTCAAATGATCCATATATAAGAGAAGGATTGCTTTTTCTCATTGATATTAATTTCTTATAATAATGCAGTATGGATTCCGGTTCTGATAGCGCAATGGTTGCATTGATATCCACATAATTGGGGTTTACTTTCAGCCAGGGATGTGTGGCAGTCGTAAAACCTGCATTTTTTGATGGTTCCCACTGCATGGGTGTGCGGGCATTATCGCGCGTTGTATGCTTTACAATCTCAAAAGCGGCAGAATCGGTAAGCCCCTGGTTCCTGGTTAAGGCAGCAAACTGTGTATGTGCATTTACGTCCTTTATTTCAGAGATATCTGCAAAAGGACAATTAGTCATTCCCAGTTCTTCACCCTGAAAAATGAAGGGCGTTCCGCGATAGGTCAGGAGCAGGGTAGCCAGCATCTTTGCCGATGCAGCCCGGTATTGCTTATCATCACCCATCCGTGATAACGCTCTTGGAAAGTCGTGTGTGGATAGTATAATAGTATTCCAGCTCCCTTGGGATTGAAGGGAAGCATTCCTCCCATCCAAAATTGCCTTTAGCACTATGATTTTGTTGGAATCAGGCAACTGCATGGCATCAAAAAAATGGATTGTTGACAACTCTTTTCTTGCGGGCGCAACATATTCCCATGCGCTGTCTTTATCGGTATAAACTTCCCCAACTGTATATGCATTGTATTTACTTAGAACTTGCTGGTTGATTTCCTGTAAGTATTCGTGTAGGTGCGGGCCGTTGTTGATTACCCCGTTCAAAGCCGCAAGGAATCCTTTCGAAAAATCCAGGGGAGGGAATGCTTTATCTTTTGATATAAGGCTGATGGCATCGAAACGGAAACCGTCCACTCCCTTATCTAGCCAAAAACGGATTATTTTATATAGCTCCTGTCTTACCGTTGGGTTGTCCCAATTGAGATCCGGTTGTTTCACCGCGAAAGAATGCAGGTAATATTCCTTTGTCGATTCATTCCATTCCCAGGCACTGCCGCCAAATATACTGGGCCAGTTATTGGGAACACTATCCTTTTTACCTGGCTTCCATATATAATAATCATGAAAAGTATTGTTCCTTGATGTTTTAGCTTCCTTAAACCACACATGCTCATCCGAAGTATGGTTCAATACCAGGTCAAGGATCAGCCGCATCTTTTTCTTCTTCAGGGCGGCCAACATTATTTCCAAATCTTCCATTGTTCCGTAAACAGGATTGATTCCGTAATAATCAGAAACATCATACCCGTTATCATATCCGGGGCTTTTAAAAAAAGGATTGATCCAGATCGTTTCAATACCCAGTTGCTGTAAGTAATCCAGTTTCTGTGTGATGCCTTTTAGGTCGCCAATTCCGTCGCCATTAATATCTTTAAAACTTTGAGGATATACCTGGTAAACAACTGTTTCTTTCCACCATGCTTTTTCCTGTGCAAAAGACTTAACGCAAAAAGTGCCGATCATCGTGATCAAAAAGAATGTTTTCATTGTTGTCTACTATTTAGGAAATTATCTATTGGAATTAGTCCCAATTCTTCCATAAGGTGGACCGGGAGTTTCGGCTGGGCCTTTGGCCATTAATACACCCCTATTTCTTCGGCTTCACTGACCAGGGGTAATTCTTCAAAGCGGTCCTTAGCTTGTGCCTGGAAGTCCCGGAATGCTGGTAGGCTGTTGAAAGTTTTGTGCGCTGCTTCTGTCTCGTAAAATACGATATGCACGAAGCTTACTCCGTCGGCCAGCTTGTAGACTGTATACCGGATTCCCTCGGGTTGCATCTCATGGAGCTGCCGGAATACGGCTTTGATGAATTGCTCGTTTTCTTTGACCCGGTCGGCTTTCAGCTTATACCGGACAACGACTTTTTTGGTATTCATTTTTGGCGATTTAGTATTATCTTTGTACTGCTTTCAAAAAGCAACTGGTTGCGAATGTATGCAATACTTGCAAAAAACAACCAGTTGCAAATAAAAATATTTTTGCACATGGAAAATTCCAGGTCACGTTGCCCTATAAATCTTACGGTGGAAGTAATTGGCGATAAGTGGAGTCTGATCATCATCCGGGGCATCATGTTCGATGGCAAACGTCATTTCAGGGAATTATTGAACTCCGAGGAGAAAATCGCCTCCAATATCCTGACAGACCGCCTCAACATGCTGGAGCGGGAAGGGATCATCACGAAAAGGGCGGACCCGGATCACAAACAAAAGTATATCTACAGTCTGACTGCTGCAGGTATCGATCTGTTGCCCCTTATGGTTGAGATCGGCGCATGGAGTTTAAAACACAGAGATGTCGACCCGGCGAAGGGTGAGCACGCAGCAATGCTGGTGAAAGGCGGAAAGGAGCTCCAAAAGGAGATTCGGAAAAATTTAGTGAAGGAGCATCTGAGAAATTAATCCCATAATTCCCCCCACCGTTAAAACACCCATTTACTTTAGCTAATGGCATAGGTGTTTTAACGGTATTTTTAATCGTTTGATCATTCTGCCCTGATATTCCTATAAATTCGAATTGGCTTTGTCATCGACCCTACCGGACAAGTCACCCCCCTGTCACTTCACCATCAAAATAAACTCTATGCGATTTAAATCCAAAACCGTAAACAATTACTGTATCTATGCAGTCAGCGGCACCAATACCGTTTCCTTTGGAATTGACTACGAAAAGGCAGATACCAAAGGCCTTTTAGGGTTTTCGGTCAAACGGACTTATCCTGACGGGCAAGAACATTATATGCCAGGATTTAAAGTTTTTGAAGCCAATAAAGGAAAAGTAATTCCGCCTGCCTTCGTAAGCACTGAAACCGATCCCGTACAAAGCTTTGTCTGGGATGATTTTACGTTAAAGCCCGAAACGGAATATACCTATACTTTCATCCCGGTGAAAGGGACTCCGGAAAAACTTCTTCAACAAAGTCCGATCCGGATTAAAATAAAGACGGAGCCCACCTTCAGTAACCAGGAACATGATATTTTCTTTAATCGCGGTGTGGCCAGCAGCCAGGCCTATGCCCGGGAATTCGGTAACATTTCCCCTGATCTGCTGGTGGGAAAAAAACAGCAGGATGCCTTTAAATGGCTGACAAGAGACCTGGAGACAGCCCTTATCACATTCATCAGGCAGGCAAAAAAGGGAGAGACGCTCCTGGGCTGCTTTTATGAATTCAACTATGCGGGCGTACTCGATGAATTCAAAAAAGCCATCGATAATGGCGTGAAGGTCACCCTGATCATCGATGCAAAGAATAATGAGCATCCCGTAAAAGATAAAAAAACCGGGAAATCCCATATGGCTGAGAGTTCACCGAGGGTGCAAACGCTGGCTGCCCTGAAGCTGGCTAAAATCCCAAAAGCCAATTACATCTTGCGCGAAGCCAACAAGAACCTGATCCAGCATAATAAGTTCATCGTTTATCTGAAGGGAGCTAAAAAAATACCGACGGCAGTCTGGACCGGCTCTACCAATGTCACGGAAAGCGGCATCTTCGGACAAACGAATGTCGGGCACTGGGTTCGCAATCCTGCGTTGGCCGTGCAATACAAGGCCTATTGGGATCTGTTGAGCAAGGATCCGGGCGCTAAGGACAATGATACCCCGGCTGACAGAAAGAAAGGCAACAAAGATTACATCAGCCAGCTCATGAAAATACAAAAAGACGTGGCCGGGACGATACCCGCAGGAGTCACTCCCATATTCAGTCCCCGGGATAGCCTGGCCATGCTCACCAAATATTTTAGCCTGATCGATACGGCAAAGAATGTATCCAATATCACCCTTGCCTTTGGAATAACAGCGGAGTTGAAGGATCTGCTACTGAAGCATTCAGGCAACAGCCCCACGACTTTTATGATGCTGGAAAAGCCCGATGCGGCTAATAGCAGAAGTAAAGCGGCCTTTGTCCCGCTCACCGTCAAAAACAACGTGTACCAGGCTTTCGGCTCCTTTCTCAGGGATCCCTTGTACAATTGGGTAAAGGAAAGCAATACCAAGATCATGCAGATCACCGGGTTCGTTAACTACATCCATTCCAAGTTCCTGATCCAGGATCCCCTGGGTCCCGATCCGGTGGTAGTGACCGGCTCCGCCAATTTCAGTCCCCCTTCCACGATAGGCAATGATGAAAATATGATCATCATCCGCGGAGATATCCGCGCGGCAGATATTTATTTCACGGAATTCAACCGGATCTTCAACCATTATTACTTTAGATCCGTCGTGACGGAATTACGGAATAAAAAGATCAAAGACAGCGCGAAATCCTATTTCCTGGATGATACCGACAGTTGGATGACAGCTTATAAACCGGGAAGCCTTCGAAACAAAAGGGTTCGGATGTATACAACCATGGCAAAAGCAGTCCTTCTTCCGTAAAAATTAACGCCTGCATGCATAAAAATATATTGTCTTTCTGGCAGCACCTGGAGAACCTTACCGCGGGTCATCCCGACAAGCTTAGCCCCCGTGTTTGCCTGCTATTGCAGGACACTTTTGAAAGATGGAATAGTAAGCCCCGTTGGCCGGCCTTCGACAGGATGGGACATCTGGCGGACCATGTTCCAGACCCTATCCGATTGAAGTCGCTTTCTGTCGCAGAGCGAAAAGGGTTGGCTATAAAAAAAATGTTTGAGATACTCTGTGATCCTGATGAACGTGAAAGGGCGGGAACGATGACGATCAACCCGATCGAGCTTATTGTCGGCACCCTTCCTCCCTATTCAGTCGGACAAGGGAAGGAGCTGATGCGTTATCTTAGCCCGGAAGAGAGCCTGTTCTGGGAGCTTAGATATTATAATGAATGGAGCCCGTTTGGCCATATCGTACCCGACTATGAAAAGCTTCTCCGCGAGGGCATTATGGGTATGATCCGGACATGCCATGACAGCCAGGGCGTATTGTCGGAAAAATCCGGCAAGAAATATAAATTTTATCAATCGGTGATCGACGCTTTGTCCGGAGTGTTGTATTTTATCAATGCCTATGCAGATATGGCTGCCGGTATGGCCATCACGTATCATCCGGATGATGACCGGTATAGAAATCTACAGGCTATTTCCGCCCGCCTCAGGAAATGCCCTGCCCAGCCCGCCGAGACATTCATGGATGCGCTGCAATCCATTTATATCATGCATTGCGCCCTTCATTTCACCGGGGAGATCGTTCCGCTTGGAAGACTCGACCAACTGCTCTATCCTTATTATCAGAGCGATCTTTCCAAAGGGATCATTACTGCGGGACAGGCACAGGAAGCCCTTGACTGTTTCTGGATCAAACTGGATGAGAAAGTGATCCTGAACAGGCGTTTTGTCGAGGACCGGTTCTCTTCGTCAGATGGGGCCTTGCTGGGCGCGGGCGGTCCGAGCAATTTCGACCAGGGCGCCCTTATCAACCAATGGATGCAACAGATAACGATCGGAGGTATTAAAGCCAATAATAGCGAGCAAGCCGAGGAAGCCACCAATGAACTGACCTATATGTGCCTGGAATCAGCCAGGCGTCTGCCGTTGAACAGTCCAACCCTCGATCTGCGGGTGCATGCGGGCACGGACGAAAAGCTATTGGAGGCTGCCGCCAGGACAATCCTGAGCGGCGGAGCCCATCCTATCCTGATGAATGACGATAAGATCATTCCAGCCTTGCTTAACAAGACCGGGGGAACCGTAGAGTTAAGGAGCGCCCGTAACTACGCCTGTGACGGTTGCTATGAGACGCTTTTTGCCGGAGAGACGGAATTTAGCTTTGGCTTTGTAGGTGCGCTCGACGTCCTCGAAAAGGCGCTGAATAGCGGGGCGGGTTTTGCCGCTTCGGGCTCAACCTATCTCAGGGGCTCCAAAGGCAGCTATCGCACTCCCCCTGCCGCTGCCGTCATCCATTTTGAGGAATTTTGGAGTATTTTAAATAGGCATATTCTTCTGGGTTGTCATAAATTCCTGCATGGCATTCTGACCGCCTATGGAAGTAAAGAAGAGGTTTCCCCTTCCCCTCTTTTATCCGCGCTTATTCATGGTTGTATGGAAAAAGGAAGGGACCTGGCCGGAGGGGGGGCAAGGTATCATTTATTCTCGCCCCTGATGACAGGCATCAGCACAGCCGCCGATTCGCTCTACGTGATTAAAAAGCTGGTTTTTACCGATCACTTATTTACGTTACCGGAACTGGTCGCCTGCCTTCGCTCGAATTGGGGTAGAACTTCGGAAATTATAGGGTTGAAGCTCAGCGATGCCCGGATAAGAGAGATCAGGGCTTTTTGTATGGCCCAGCCCAAATTCGGACAAGGGGTGCAAGCGGTGGATGAACTTGCCTGGCAATTAATCGGTGATTTCTATAACGTCTTGCAGGAGGCCAGGAAAGACCCTGTGCATAAAGCCGATTGGGAAAGGCTGGTCACTGCCTATTCGGAGCAGGAAGCTCCTTTTGAGATCTTACTGGCCCCCGGGGTGGGGACTTTTGAGCAGTTTAATTTTTCGGGCGCTTTTGCAGGGGCTACGGCCGACGGCCGTTATGCTTCCGACCCTATCAGCTCTGATCTGTCCCCGGCTCCGCTGCATTCCGACGAGCCCCCCGTATCGGCCGCCGTCATTCAATTCATGGATGGACTCAGCAGCTATATGGCCAATTCCGTGGAGTTGCTTTCCGATGGCGGACCTCCCGACTTTAATATACGGGAAGACTTTAGTGAAAAGGATCTCACGGAGATATTAAAGCGATTCGCAAAGGGACATGGCGGCAATATGCTCACCGTGACCGTTGCCAACCCGGACACGTTCCGGGAGGCTCAGCAAAACCCTGAGAGCAACAATCTCGTCCGGGTGAGGATGGGTGGATGGACGGAATTTTTTATTTCCCTCTTCCCGCCACTGCAGGAGCAACACAAACGGAGACCTCTATTTTCTTAAGCCTATATTATGAATAGCACTAACTTGTCACCCGGGCCATTGCCCTTTTTTTCGGTCCCTTTTCAGAACGGGATTGCCGATCCGCGTTACCCGCTTCTAACCCCGGAGGGATTGAATGAGAGCGATTATCAACTCTACAAGGGCCTGGTCGATAAGCAGGGTTATCTGGCCCTCCTGCAGGCGGATGTGCTGACTGATAATGCGGAAGAGCTAAAAGCCCTTCTCCGTGTCCTTTCGGAATTCGCCTATGAGAGCATGGAAAAAAAACCATCGACGGCTCACCTCCTGCCCTTAGAATATAACAAGGTACCCGGGTCCTACCGGGTGACGGTGACCATTGGCTTTGGCGCTACTCTTTTTACGGACAAATCGGGGTATGACCGCTATGGCCTGGGCTTTCGCAGCCCCAAGTACCTGAAAATAATGCCGTCTTTTCCGGGCGATGATTTCAAGCCGCTGGATGCTGTCCATGATATCATTATCCTCGTGTCCAGCGATCATCCTTATGTGAATGTCGCCATCACCAGATATTTTGCGGAATATGTCAATAAAGCCTGGCGCAAGGCTACCGGCGTCACCGCTCCCAGGAATGCGTTCCAGGTCGCAGACATACAGCAGGGATTTGGCAGACCGGACCAGCGGGAGTTTCTGCGGTTCAATGACGGCATTGACAACCTCAGGGCTGGCATCGACCTGGAAAAGCTGGTGTTTGTGGACGATCAATGCGGCGAGCCTGATTGGTGTTTTGGCGGGTCTTACCTGGTATATCGTAAGATCAGAGAGATGATGCCGGTATGGGAAGCTTTTGCCCGGAAAGACCAGGAGCAGTTCATTGGCCGGGAAAAGGATACCGGTAAGCCCTTGTCCCGCCAGGCTACCGGCGCCGGCCAGTTGACGCCTGTCTATCCCGATCCCAAAGATCCGAAGGACGGGCCTTTGAACGCACATATCCGCAAAGTACAGCCGAGACGCCCGACCCCGGATATGTTCGGCCTCAACGACTTGGAAAGACGTTTCCTCAGGAGACCTTATCCTTTCTTTGACGGGGTGGATGAGAAGGGCAATGCTGTCAACGGACTTCATTTCGTGGCTTTCATGAAAAGCATTCAGCAGCAATTTGAACATGTGACCAATATGTGGCAGATGAACCCCGGCTTCCCGGTCGAAGGGACAGGCATAGACGCCCTGTATGCCAAAGGAGTTCTGAAAACCATTACCGGGGGATATTATTTCTGCCCCCCGGCCCCTGCTGATAAGGATGATTTTATAGGATCCGGTTTGTTTAAGCCGGCGCCCAGGCCTGACTATAAAGTTCCCCGGTATATCTATGGATATGGCATCAGCTTTGTTGATATTGACGAAACGGTGTTTAATACATTCGCCCAGGTGAAGGTGATGAAAGATGGACAGGTGGTCAGGACCCTCGACAACCAGCAGTTCAACGGGGACCGATTACAGGCTGGTGAATCCTATGATTTCGGGGCTTTCAGAGATGCGAATTTCTTTCTTGAGACCTCGAAGCCGATCCTTCCTATCATTAACCGGATAAAAAAAATCCTGCAGATCATCACTACCAACTCGGAAGGGAGCAGGATCGTTTTTTTAACAGCAAGAAGTGATTTCGATGACAAACAGGCATTCCTGGATACCTTCCGGAAATATGGAATCGACATCGATTCAGATCGCATGTACGTTGAAAGGTCGGGAAATATAGCAACCGGAACTGTAGCGGAGAAAAAGAAACAGGTGGTGCTTGGTTACCTGGCAACGGGACTGTACCGAAGGGTAAGACTGATAGACGACGATAAGGAAAATCTCAGGCAATTTCTGAGCCTAAAAAATGAGCTGCCGGCCGACCTGCTGGATCTTGTCAGACAGAAGCATAACCTGGATTCATCCGTATACCCGGTAGAGTTTTTTGCCTATTTAGTGGACAAAGAGGGTGAAATGAGGATTGTGCCGGTCCAATAAACCACCTTTACAAATCAACCAGGGAGCTCAGGGGATGCCGCAGGTTTTTGTATTGGACCATGTCTACTTTTATTTTGCCCAGGATGATGGGGCTTTCGACACGTAATGCGATGTGATTGGGATCGTCGCTGATCCAGATGGTCATCTTTTCGCTGCCTGTGAACATATTGCCTTTTACGACCATGGACCTGAACTTGATAGCCCGGAATCTGGCATATTTAGTCCGGATGGTCTCTTTTCCCAGGTAGCTGATATACAGGTGGTGGACCTGCCGGTCCAGGAACATATCGTAAGGTATCCTGTCGCCTGGCTTTAGATGACTGAAATCGAGGTTCCGCGTATAAGACATGGAGCTCATGACATCCTGTACACAGTCCGGCACCTTGTACACGCCCCCCGGTGTTACGGCAGTATTCGCGCTCTTTACGAAAGTCACATTTTCATAGGTCTTATAGCCGCCCTCGCTTACATTCCGGATGAATTTGTATGGCTGAAGGGTGGCGGTATCTATATAGGATTCATACCGGTCCCTGACTTTATAGATGTTGTCATAAAAGCTATAGGTCTTTCCCTCCGCTACTACGTGATAAGTGTTTTTTCCGTTGAATGGCTCCAGGGTATAGGAAAAGACGGCTTCTCCTACCCCCAGGTAGGCGCCTGCCACGGTATAGTACACTTTATAGGTCAGGGCTTCTCCAGGCTGGAAGGCGGTATTGCTTACCCCGCAAAGATCATTACCGGCCTTTAAGGGAAGGGATAAGCCTGCCAGCGCCAGGATAAAAAACGTGATAGCCAATCTCATCTGTATCCGGTTTAAGGTGCAAAATAGTGATAATTTACTATCTCTCCACCCGTACCGTCACCACTTCCAATGGCGCCACTTCGATCTCCCCATTCACAGCCTCCAGCGCGCTTTCCCCGGTGTTGCTGTAATAGGTAGCTTTCACAGGCGATGACCAATGTAAGCCGGTCTTCTCCGGTTTATCCGAAGGATTGAACAGCGTGACGATCCACGCTCTGCCGTCTTCGCTGGGCTTTAATACCAAGGCGACGATATTTTTAGCGCTCAGCTGCAGTTTTGGAACTGAGAGGTCCTTACCGGTACTTTTCGTTACGATCAGCGGTTGTGATAAGCCTGTCGCAAATTTCGTGGCTTCCACCGGTTCAAAGGCATTATGGGGCCTTAAAGCATAACGAAGGGTAATGATGCCATCCTGGTAAGCCCGGTAATTGGTTTCCCAGTGATTATTCAAAGCCCACGAGTATAGCTTTTGGGTAGGTTCGATCTTTTTCCGCCAGACGGCCGGATTGGTTTGCCCGCCCAGCAAAATGGCGGTAATCCCGCCTACCTCTACCAGCGGAGCGTCGAGCGTAGCCCAGGTGATCCCAAAATCCTTATTGCTGACATCGGCCCATTCTCCTACCTCCAGCCAGTTTTTACAGGATCCGGGGATCTGGTCTGTCTCCGGCCGCATAATGGCCATAGGAATATTCAATTTCACCTCGCCCCCGGCAACATGAAAGGGGAACCCAAAATTGACGCTCTCCTTACCTTCTGTATTGGCCCAGGGATAATCACCGGGATTAGGATCTAATTCCGCCGGCTTCTTATCCAGGATATTCGTCATTTCCGCATAATCAAAACCATTGACAAGCCGGATCTCCCGCGTCAGGGTATTACAGCCCGGCACATCGGATGATTCTATCTGCAGGGTAGACAGGACAGGCCCTTTTTCTTTTACCGATATTTTCACGGGCCCGTTGCGTTTCAGGTTGGCCAGGTTATTCCCCTGCAGGAACAGGTAGTCATTCAGGTAATTACCTGTGGCGGAGTCTGCAAAATTATTGTCGATGGTATGATTCCGGACGCTTTTTAAAGCCCCCGTCGCTTCATCGATGCTTATGCTGAGTATCCCGTTGTCCAGTGAATTTCCGGAACCGTGTACTTCCTTGCCGGTGATAACAGGCTTGCCTGTCGAAATAATGAATCGCTTTGCCGCAAAAGGAGGAATGTCTTTTGCGACGAATGCCAGCTCACCGGTAGAGAGACGTTGTGAAGGAATGAGGACGCCCTGCGCATCTTTCATCAGGTCACCGTTGGCGGATTGTTTTTGAGGCACCAGCACCAGATCGCTTCTTTGCCAGGAATTGGTATTGAATACATCGATGGCATTGGAAGCAGTTTCCTGCCGGCCCCCGTTCACAGCATCGCTCACGGCGCCGTCTAAAAGCGCCACCGACAAGTTAGCGGCAGTATCGGCATAAGACTTTTTGATCTGCCATTGTTCCATGGTTTTCTGGCTTAAGGGCCTCGTAACGCTTACATCGGCGCCCCAGGTATGCTCGGAATATAAGAGGACACGCTGCCAGGCCCTTTTGAATTCACCGGCAGGATATTCTCCGGGATTGACAAGGGACCACATCGTTTCCGCCTGGGTCAGGCGCGAGGAACTTGCCCGGTTCTCCGCTGTTTCAAAAGCAGAGGAGCCAGCCCCGTCTTCCCAGTAACCGGTCCAATCCCCTTTTACCAGAGGCAACTGATCCCCGAACTTCTTTTCAAAGGCGCTGAAAGCGGTATGGGTTGACGAAATAATAAATTTTGGCCAGCTATATTTAGTATTAAAATCCTTTACGAAATCACTGATCTCCGGGTCAGGGACTGCATTGTCACCATGACCGCTCCACCGGATATAAGAAATATCATAAGGATAGTTAATGTCTTTCAGTTTATTATAGTAAGAAGAAACGAACTCAGCGCTAAGGTGGGGGAGGCCATGCGATAGCGCATAACCCTTGTAAGGGATCCAGACCAATACTTTCTCTTTACCGGAAGGAGACACCCAGTAAAAAGGCTTGTCTTCCCATTTTTCGAGTATATCGCCGATCCGGTCGAAATAATTCGGGGCTACCGAAAAATATTTGATGCCCGCCTGGGCCATGGCCGTCACAGTTCCCCAGGTGTAGCCGGGAACATCGCTGATCATAGCGGCATCTACGGTGGTGTTGGTTTTTTTTGCCAGTTCGGTCGAATAGTTGAAAAGCTGTAATAATTCCTCCGGTCTGCAAAGGCCGGTCAGCGTATTGACATACATGCCATTCAACGCCACTCCTCCATCCGCTACCGCTGTATAAAAATCCTTTTTTTGCTGATCGTTCATTCGTTGCAGGTAGAGATTGGCAGCATACGTCCCTTCCAGGTTCCACACGAACCGGGCGCCTGCAGGGTAGTCCTTTGTTTTCCGGGCATACTCGATGCCGGTCACCAGGTTATTGATCTGTTTTTTTTCAACGTTGGTTTGGATTTCCGTATAACCGAGATCATTGTGAGAATGGGGGAGAATATAGATCGTCATCTTTTTAACGGGCTGAATGATCACCGTCTTGCTGTCCGTCACTTTCCGGTTCCGGACGATCGTCACTTCTACCGATGAATCCTTGCTGACTTCCGGCACCCATATTTCTACGAGCTGATTCCCGGCGGCTACACCGATTTTTTGCGGCGCAACTCCTTTTATATTCACCGTTATGCCCGTCGAGTCTCCTGTATTAACGAGTGATAATTCCTGCGATTGATAAGAGCGCTTATCATGAGTGCTGATAAACGGAAGACTTTTGATATTCATAATGCTGATAGTGGAACGAACCTGCCGGAGAAGAGAAGTTCCGGAATTTTGAGCTTTTATATTTCCGGGCGCACCGCCTAGTAACCATCCGATAAAGATCAGGCAAGCCGGGATGTTCTTTGCGAAATAGGTAGACTTGATTTTGCCGATGTATGTACACATGTTTGAACATTTTAAAATCAACGAAAAAATTTTAACAGCGCCTTGCCTGTCTGAAAACTATCCTTTTTTAATGTTAATGGAATAAGTGAACTTATCCGAGCGATAATATCCGATATTATATTCCACTGGCCGGTCACCGATATCATAAACGAACCTTTCCCTGAATAGGACAGGCGCCCCCGGATCTACTTTTAATTTTTTGGCAAGAGCGCCCGCCAGCTTAGCGCTGATATTTTCTGCGGACCGGTTCACGACAACGCCGTATCTTTCTTCCAGCATGCTGTATAAAGGCTTATTAAACTCATCCTTCTCAGTGACCCCTATTCTCGGATGAAAATAGCTTTCAAAATATACGATCGGTTCCCCGGATGCCTCGCCTTTCAATTTGGACAGCTTTAAGATCTTTTTGTCGCTCTTGATATTGAAAAAGGTCCTGATCGTTTCATTCGCCACTATCCATTCTACCTTCAAAGACAAATTGGAAACGACAATTCCCTTCTCCTGCATCTCCTGGGTAAAACTATACCAATGGTCCAGGCCTGTGAACAACCCTTTTTTTTCGGCAACCTTGGTCCCGACTCCTTTTTTGCGAACGATCAACCCTTCATTCTCCAGCTTATTGGTGGCTTGCCGGATGGTATTCCGGGAGATCCCCAGCCGGTTAGCGATCTCTACCTCTTTGGGCAAAAAAGCGCCATTCGCGAATTTTTCCGAACTGATTAATTTTCGAAAATATTCTTCTACCTGAACATGCAGCGGAATTTTACTTTTATGATCGATCACAGGTTGACCCATTAGCATGTTCAAACATACTAAATGATAATTAAATACTAAAATTTTCTTTGGATTTGTTTGGTACACAGGTCGTTAGACCGACATTTGAGTTTGATCGCTTCCATCTTTTAAATAAAAAGGTGTTTTCACTGTTGCAGTTAGGAATAATTATTTATAAATTTTCAAAAATGATAAATATATGCCTACGGGAATAGATGATATTATCGCTAAAGCAAACAGCTATCTCGATCAGGTAAAAACAAAAGCCTACTGTCATTTTCTTATGTCTGAAAATGCCGGCAGGAAAAATGTGATACTGGGGATATTCGTAACCTTATTTTCTTCGGTGGTGGGAACAGCTATTTTTACGGCGATTTCAAAAGGTAGTACCGTGTTTTGGATACAGGTCACTACCGGGTTTATGTCAATTGCAGCAGCTGTCCTGGCTGCCTTCCAGACTTTTTTTCATTTCAACGAGATCTCCCAAAAACATAAAATTGCTGCCACGGATTATGACAAGGTTCTCCATATGCTGGATATCTTTTTGCTTTCGTTTTTACCCGCAAGCGATCAAAGAGATAAGGCTTTGGCGGAGCTTAAATCGATTGTCGAAGAACTTCAAAAGGTAGAGGAATCTTCACCGTCCGTTCCGGATTCCGTATATAATAGAGTCATGAGGAAAAAGATGAGTAGTACTGGTAGAAATAAATAGATGTCAATGGCGTCGAGTATCGTGTTGCCGTTATTATGCATTCGGAAGTAAATGGGGGCCTGAAGATAATAAGCTCGATCAATACTTCGACTTTGAGCCGGGTAACGGGATCCATGATATCCATATGAACCAGGGCGATAAGGTAATGACCGAGTATAACGGCATATACCAGGACGGAGCCTTATTTATATTTTACCCTGATGAACCAAGATGGGTGGCAATGTTCCTTCGTTTCCAGTCACAGTCGATCAACACTGATGATAATGGTGATGCTCAATAAGGGATAGGGCAGATGGCTTGTACATTCACCTTGAGCTGCGTCAGTCTCATATTGGTAAAATAGGTAGCGATGGCCACGTCGGCAGCATCTTTGCCGTAAGCGACCACGATCCTGTTCCCCCTGGGTTGGGTCTGCGTTGCGTCGAAAGTGAACCAACGCCCGCCTACATAGGCCTGGAACCAGGCGTGCAGATCCATCGGATCCAGGTCATAGAGATATCCGACCACCATCCTTGCCGGAATGTCCAGACTGCGGCACAAGGCAATGCCTGCGTGAGCATAATCACGGCAGACTCCTTTTCCGGAAGCAATGACATCTTTGGCCGATGTGGAACTGTCCGTCGTGCCATAGGCATATTCAAAATGATCATGGATCCATTGCCGGATCATTTCCACCTGTGTATAACCGGGCGCTGCGTTTTTAACGATCTCCCAGGCTTTATATCCCAGCTGATCCGATTCGCAGTACCGGCTCGGCAGCAGGAACTGTAATACATTATCGGGGAGCTCTTCCATGGGAGTGAAGCCTGCTGACGGGTCCACGGCTATTTCATCCGCGCAACTCGCTACGATCCTGCTTTCCAGCCAGAAAGGACCTGCGGGAAGAACGGTCCGCAGGCAGAGGTTGCCATACACATCCACGTATTCTTTTCGCGGGCAGGGCGCCGCCATTTGCAGCTCGATCCCTTCAATGACCTGTCCGTCCCCGCTCTTCGGATGAAGCATCAGGATACAGGGGATGGAATAGTCGGAATCGGTCTCCAGGAGAAGGGTAGCAGCCAGGCGCATAATGGAAAATTGATAAAGTGGCGGGTAATCGGTTCCCTATTATTTTCCCGGGCCGGGGTACCAGTTACGCAGCCTCACCTCGATGTTCTTGTCACCCGCCTCCACCTTGCTTTTAAAGGCATTCACGTCGCTCAGGCCACCCTTGCCGCGATAGTGATAGGGATATACGATCTTCGGTTTGAAGGCCAGCACGGCATCCGCCGCTTCGTTGACATCCATGGTATAGGGCAGATTCATACAGACAAAGGCGATATCGATGTTTTTAAGCGCCCGCATTTCCGGGATACCCTGGGTATCGCCCGAAAGATAGATCTTCTTCCCCCCGATAGTGAGTATATAGCCATTACCTCTGCCCTTTGTATGCATCGCAGTGGGGCTTTCCGGGAGATTGTACATGGGAATAGCGGCAATGGATATACCCGAGAAGGGTTTTTCGTCGCCATTATTAAGTATTACGACCTTCATCTTTATCGAGTCGGGCATTTTGTCTGCCACGGCTTTCGGTACGACCAGCACCGTATTGCCCCCTTTCACTGCTGCAATTGTTGCCGGGTCGAAATGGTCGCCATGAATATCGGTGATCAGGATAAGATCGGGGGAAGGCAATCCCGCATAGTTGGCCGTTCCCCCGCTGGGGTCGGCGTAAATGGTCAGCCCCTTCATGGACAATACCAGGCTGGCATGTACGATGGGCTGAATAGTCAGGGCGCCTTTAGTGGTCGATATAATGTCCGGAGCGATGCGCTGGGCTTTACCGGCAAATAATAGGAAAGAAAAGAAGAAAGAGACAAGGCTGAATTTCATAAAAAAGAGTTGTGAAAGCTAAAATTAGGCAAAAACATCCGCCTGCATCGGCTACGGAGCTAATTATTCACAAATTCAAATAAAATCGGGACATTTACACCGATGAATAAGACCGTCGATATTAAGAAAATCGAAAGAATATCCAAAGCCCTGGGCGATCCTTACCGTATCAAAATGGTAGAAGCGATCAAAAAGGAAAAAGACTGGATGCAATGCACGCTCATTGTAGAGATGTTCAATCTGGCTCAATCCACTGTCTCCCACCACCTGAAGCAACTGGTAGACGCCGATCTGCTGATTTCTGACAAGGAAGGGCGCAATACGAAATATAAGATCAATGAAGAAGGCTTCAGCGAATACATCAAATTTTTAAACCGCTTCGGGGGATAAAAAAAATAAATCAACTAATCGAAATATTTGATTTTGTCAATAAGACTCGTACCTTCGTGCGTGATTTCAATTAAACAAAAAAATGAAAAAGTTAGAAAACAAAGTAGCCGTAGTGACCGGCGGTAACAGTGGCATCGGTTTGGCAACAGCAAAACTGTTCGCTGCGCAGGGAGCTAAAGTAGCCATAACAGGACGCAACCAGTCCACGGTGGACAACGCCGCTGCTGAGATAGGTAAAGGCGCATTGGGCCTGGTCAGCGATGTGTCGGATATAAAGAACATCGAAAAGCTTTATGAAAAAGTAAGCAAGACCTTTGGTAAGATCGACATTTTAGTGGTCAATGCCGGCGTCTTCATAGCCGCCCCCCTGACTGAGTATACAGAAGCCATGTTCGACCAGACCAGCGATATCAACTTTAAAGGAGCTTTCTTTAGCGTTCAAAGAGCGTTGCCTTATTTAAATGATGGCGCTTCCATCATCCTGACTTCTTCCACTGTCAGTGACAAAGGAATGGCTACCGCGTCGGCTTATGCAGCTACCAAAGCGGCCGTCCGATCCCTGGCGAGAGGGTTCTCTTCAGAATTGCTGGACAGGCAGATCCGGGTCAATGTACTGGCTCCAGGCCCGATCGATACCCCGATATTCGGAAGAAATGGGTCCACCCAGGAGCAGATCGATGGGACGAAAGATTACCTGTCGAAATTAACACCCATTAAGCGCCTGGGCACCTCCGAAGAAATGGCCGAAGGCTTCCTCTACCTGGCATCCGACGATTCGAAATACATGGTAGGAGGGGAGTTGCTGCTGGATGGTGGAATGCGAACCCTTTAAACGCAGAGTGCCCTTAAAACAGAAAACAATAATAATTATGAAGGAACAAATTATCAGGCAGGTCATCAATGCCTGGGCTTCACAAAATAAGGCAGTCACGGCTTTGGTTAATAAATATGACGATGCCGTTTATTTAAAAGAAGTAGCTCCGGGGCGCAACAGGGCAATCTATATATTCGGCCATCTCATCGCGGCAAGTGACAATCTCCTGCCTTTATTCGGACTCGGCGACAAGCTGTTTCCCCAACTGGCAGACTTATTTTCGGCCAATCCCGACAGGACATTCGCGGATATTCCTTCCATTGCGGAATTACGGCAAGCCTGGGAAACCGTGAATAGCACCCTGACGGAACATTTTAATACTATGCAGCCACCCGATTGGCTGTCAAGGCACACTAAAGTTTCAGAAGAAGATTTCGCCATCGATCCGCTGCGCAATAAATTAAATGTATTGATCGGCCGGACCGTTCACGAAGGCTATCACCTGGGGCAATTGAATTTTTTAACGGTATAAGATCCGCCGGCCGGAAAAATATCCCTTTTCGGCCGGTATTTTTTTCGCCTGGTTATTCTTCGGATTTTAATTTCAAATTTTCCGGAATACGTAAAAGCTTTCTCTCCTGCCCATAAGCAGCTTTTGAAAACGGACCTAATAAGGTATCTGCAGAGAGCTGCAGGATCCAGTAATTATCCTCTCCGGAAGCTATCTTTTTGTAATAAGGATCATAATGGATTAAACTATCCGCAATCGCCCATTCGATATCCTTATCTTTTGCCGTATTGTTTTCAGAAGCCTGCCGATGCATAAAAAGCTGATAGTTTATACTGTCGGTTTCAATAAAGCCTTTCATAAACCGGCCGTCTTCCGTATTGACGACAGATGGGTTCCGTAAATAATCCGCGTACGCCAAAAACCTGAAATACAGGTAAAACCCTAAATGATTTTTAAGATACCTGTCGGAAGGCTTCTGTCGCACAAGAATGAAGCTGTCGCTACTTGCATAATCGGTGACATCGGCATAAATAATGTTTTTACCCAGCGCATTTTGAGGATCGATAAATCGTTTATCCAATCCCTTACTCCGGTAAATATAATGGCTCGCCAGTTGCTTATCTTCCTTTTTGATCGATTGACAGGCCGGCAGCGCCGCCAAAACGATGAATATTCTACTGAGCGTCTTTCTCATACTTACTTCTTTACAAAAATAGCTTTCGGCAGCATGGCATGAACGCCTACATTGCCATCGACCAGCTGTGTGATATCTACATCCACAGCTACACTGCAGAGCATATAGGCATCTGCCTGCGACATCTTTTTTTCATCCATCAGGTAACTGATCATTTCGCGTACTGCGATATGGGTAGCGGCATTAAGATCCCTGTCGCAACCCATGGTGATGATATGAGTGGGGGTTTCTGCCCTTGGCCAGTGTAAGGCTTTCCCCTTATGAACGATGAATTGAAGGTTGCCGATCAACGAGGTCTCGATAGCCGTGATATCCACCTCCCCATTGCCCTGGGCGGCATGACCATCTCCGATTTCAAACAGGGCGCCTTTCACATGCACCGGGATAAAAAGGGTAGAACCTGCAACCAGTTCCTTGTTGTCCAGGTTGCCGGCATTGATCCATGGCGGAGCGCTGTTCCAACGGCCCACTTCCTTGGGCGGAGCCACTCCTGCGCTGCCAAAAAAGGGATGCAGGGGGATGTCGATCCCATCGGCAAAGTGGCCGATCATTTTTTCCCGGTCAAGAGGGACGATCCGAATCTTCCGGTCAAAGATCTCATCGGACAGGAATCCGTTTTGACCAATGGCATTGTATCCATAAGGGATAGCCAGCTCGATGGATTGAAAACGCACTTCCAGCACGTCGCCGGGTTCCGCTCCTTCGATATAGATGGGCCCGGTAAGCACATGCCCGCCCGGCCCACGGTCCTTGACCGCCTGTACGTCACGCAGTTCCTTTTCCACCTGGTCCGGGGGAACTCCCGCCGCCTCCAGCCGCTCGGGATTAGAAGTCAGCACCGTGCGTACTTTTACATAATCTCCGGATTGAATGCGAAGGGCAGGCGGCATCTCCGACCAGTAATGACCCCAGGCCACCGTAGCAGGGGTAGGGTTCAGTACATGGGGGTTGCTGGCAGATCCCTTATTCTGTGCTGTTGAAAAGAGCGATAACGTACAAAACAGAAAAAGGGCGAATAGTCTCAACGGAGCGGCAGATAGCATGGTTTTAGATTTTCTGTAACGAATATAAGGCTTTCCGGAAGCTGGCAAGGGCGACTGCCCCGATTCCCTTACTAAAAATAAAAAAAGCCCCCCCGGATTTCCGGGGAGGCTATGCTTTCTACTACTGTACTTATTATAATTCTGTTATAACCGTGTTCTCGGTAACAGTGCTGGTCACTGCAAACTGACGGCTGATTTCGCTATTTCCGTTCCGGATGACAAAAGTAGGATGCATGTCTGCGCCTTCCTTCTGCAAAGAAACAGACTTGGCAAAATGTACATCGCTGAATTGTTTGCGGTAGACTACATCGCCGGCATCATTCTTAACGATAAGCCAGAATTTTTCGGCCGTTGGATTTTCGAATGCGATCCGGAATACGACGTAGTCGTTATTGGTTCCGATAAATGAAACGGATACCTGTTCGTCGGTCAGGTTGATTTTTTTATTGTTACCGCCATTGGCCAGGCTGGTCAGAGGATTGCTAACAAAGATCACAACAGCCACTACTGCTACAGAGAGGGCTTTTACTACACGGGTACTTAATGATTTAGTGTTCATATATTTTCTGTTTTATCTTTTACGAATGTTTGATTAAATCGTTATGCAAATATAAAACAGGTATCCTTGCCGCACCAGTCACATTTAGTGGGTTTTTATTATGCCAAAAGAGGGGATGGGCGAATAAAACCCTCTGTGGTAGCGGGCTTTAACATTTTTTTCGCATGATGACTAACCCTTTTTCGAAGGAGTAAAACCTACTAAAATAGTCGGTAATTCCGATGAAATCTACAATTGTTTATAGGATTTGTCTATTGCCGGACTTTATTCCCGCTCAGATTTTTGACTTACTGCAGCCCTTTACATACAGGCAGGTATGATATAAACTTTTGAAATCAGTGAACCCGGTATAACGAATCCTGTTGATAAAAAGGGTAGGAGTACAGTTGACTCCGCTTTTGACCCCATTCTCCAGGTCATTGCTGATCTTCCGGATGACTTTGTAATCACCCCGGTCCTGCTCGAATTCCCTGATGTTTAATTTGATCTCTTCCGCAAACCAGCTGTAAGAAGAATGTGTAAGGAATTTCTGATTTTCTAAAATGAGATTATGCATTGCCCAGAATTTACCCTGTCTGCCTGCGGCTTCCGCAGCCACTGCCGCTTCAATGGCATGGGAGTATACACGGGGAAAAGGGAAATGCCGGAAGATGAAGCGCATGCCTGATCCTAATACATCCTGGATGGCCCTGATGACGGGATACACATTGGCACAATACTCGCATTGAAAATCTCCATATTCCACCAGCTCTATGGGGGCGTTGATATTTCCGGAATAGTTGTCATGGTTACTGTCGAATAGAGGTATCAGCATAGCTGGAATATTAAATAGCAAATTTCCCTAACGGCATCGCTTTAAAGAATGGCGTTTTTAGGGATTTTATTGTACTTATCATATAATGCATTTCAGCGAGGATATATTCATGACTTTATCGTTATCGGAAATAGTATATGGTGGATACAGGAGAATTGCTTTATCCAAAAAAGTCCCTGAATTGATCTTTCCTGTATCTTTCCGGTTCAACCCCGTTGCAACATGAAAGAGTATTTTCAACTGCAAAAGAACGGTACCACCCTTCAGACGGAAATAATTGCAGGATTGTCCAGTTTCCTGGCAACGGCTTACATTATCGTGGTCAACCCGGCCATCTTAAGCCAGACCGGAATGTCTTTTCCGGCGGTATCGACCGCCACTATCCTGGTTTGCTTTTTCAGCAGTGTGATGATGGGGATCTATGCCCGCAACCCCATCTTAGTGGCCCCGGGCATGGGCATGAATGCCTTTTTCACCTTTTCCGTGGTGCTGGGATTGAAAGTTCCCTGGCAGCAGGCCCTGGGCGCCGTATTCTGGTCCGGCATTATTTTTCTGATACTTTCGGTATTCAATATCCGCACCTATATTATCCGCGCCATACCCCGCCCTTTGCGGTATGCGATCGCCGCAGGCATCGGCTTGTTTATCACCCTCATTGGCCTGGTAAATGCCCGGTTTATCGTCTACAACCCGGCCACCCTTGTCGGCATAGGCCCCCTCAATGCCTCCGTGCTTACGTTTATCGCCGGACTGCTGCTGATGGCGGTACTGGTAGCCCGGAAAGTGAAAGGGGCCATACTCATCGGCATCGCTTTTACCACCGTCGTCGCTTATCCCCTGGGGCGCTGGTGGGGGATGGATACGGGCGGCGCCGGTCCATTGGTTAGCTGGAAAGGGGCCGTGGCCGCTCCGGATTTTAGCCTGCTGTTTCAGCTGGATTGGCTACATGCTCTCAAATGGTCTATGGTGCCTGTTATTTTTGCGTTCGTATTTACCGATCTGTTCGATAGTCTCTCCACCTTTGTGGGATTAGCGGAAGCCGCCAACCTGCTGGATGAGAACGGCGAGCCACGGCAGGTGCGGCGTTCTTTGCTGACAGATGCCGTCTCCACCACATTGGCCGGGTTACTGGGTTCGAGCCCCGGAACGGCTTATATAGAATCGGCGGTAGGTATTGAAGCAGGCGGGCGCACCGGTCTGACGGCCGTAGTAGGAGGCCTCTTGTTTTTGCCTTTTCTCTTTTTAGCGCCGCTGCTATCGGTCGTACCCGCCATCGCTACGGCGCCGGCGCTGGTATTGGTCGGCGTATTTATGGTGCGACCGGTCATCAAAATCAACTGGCAGCAGTTGGATGAGGCCATCCCTGCTTTTCTGGCCATGGTGCTGATCCCTTTCACCTATTCCATCACACAGGGCATTATCTGGGGGTTCTTAAGCTGGACGATCCTGAAAATAGTGTCAGGGAAAAAAGCGGAACTAAGCCCGGCCTTATTGGTGATCAATTTATTTGCTATTCTTGCATTAGTACTGAAATAAAATATTATGTATAAAGCGGCCTTCTCCTTTGTTTTTACCATTATCTTAAACGTTCAATTGTCACATGGGCAGGCTCCGTCGTCCGGGCAAGCATCGGCCTCATCTCCGGAGTACCCTGTCACCGCCATCCTGGGCGCCTTCCCTCCTGAAATGAATATCCTGCAGGAACAGATACAACAGAAAAAAGATACCGTGATACAACAGGTACGGTTCAGCTGTGGCCTGCTGAACGGCAGAAGGGTAGTGCTGGCGCAAACGGGCATGGGCAAAGTCAACGCGGCTATGACAACTACGCTGATGCTGGAACATTTTCATCCGCATGAATTATTGTTCACCGGTATTGCCGGTGGCGTCGATCCCGATCTGTCCCCGGGCGACCTGGTAATAGGCACTGCGGTTACTTATCATGATTACGGGACCCTGACCCCCGACAGCCTACAACTTCGCCCGACGCACAATCCATTCACCCTGCAGTTGAACCCGCTATTTTTTCCCTGTGATTCCGGGTTGGTGCAGACCGCCCGGAGCGTGGGCAAACAGGTCTCGTTTTTTAAAATAAATGACCATAACGGAGCCCGCCTGCCGGCCGTTGTGGCAGGTGTTATCGTGACAGGGGACGCATTCGTCGCTTCCTCGCCCGCTACCCAAAAGTTTCACCGGCAATTGGGAGCGGAAGCCACCGAAATGGAAGGCGCTGCCGTAGGCCAGGTTTGCTGGCAGCAAAAGGTCCCCTTTTTAGTTATCCGCAGCCTGAGCGATAATGCCAGCAGTAATGCAGCGGCAGAGGTAAAGGCTTTTTACCAGGTGGCCGCGAATAATTCCGCCATCCTGGTCATGGCGTTGGTGGCAGCATTGCATCGTGCCGGGTAGGGGCAAATAATTACCACTTAATGGTATTGCCAAACTGTTGACAGGGCTATAATTTTACAGTCATAGCCGTTGCTACCTATTACTACCTATTAAAAGGGTCTAACCAGTCACCAATTTTTAAACATTTCCCATGACAAAGAAGATCACCGACTACAGCATCGAAATACATGCTTCCGTCGACAGTGGTACGATTGCACAAATTCTTTTTGAGAACAATAACGAATTTGTCGGAAGGATCGATTTTTACAGGAATATTGCTCCGCCCACTTCTTATCTATGGCATCCTACGAGCACTACCGACGAAAGCCAGATCTATCTGGTATTGGCCATGCCGGCGGACCTGTTCCCTGTTATTACAGAATTGATCAGAACAGAAAAGCCCTGGAGCATCGAACTATGGCCTTCCGGTCCTCTTTTCGGCGCTTCCACGGATGGATATGGAGGCATGTTGAATACCGGAAAGGATCAGCTTATCGGCGAAGAAGAAGTAGAGGCACACAAATTATTACGGGCCATAAGATCCTAGTGGCAGGCACCTCCTTTTCCCATACTGCAACAGGAACTGGCAATCGACCCCTCGAGGTACTGATCATGCAGGCGGGGCCAGTTCCGCAGGTCCTGATCGGGGCCATTTTCATTGCGGCCCAGAGGTGTCAGGTCAAGGAGCATATTGGCGCCCACCAGTTCTTCACCACCTCGCCCGTAAACTGAATAGGTATGAAAAATGCTGCCGTCCTCATCCCTGAAAAATGCGCTCATACCTGGCAATTCCTCGCTGTCTATCTTTTGCAAGGCAAAATTATACCAGGCTTCCCCCTTCGATAGCTCCTCCCTGGTGAACGACACATGAAAGTCATAATTAAAATCCCTCCCGAAAGACGACACCCAGTTAAATCCCCAGCCCATACGTTTTTTAAAGGCGGCAATTTTTCGGAAAGGCGCCCGGGATACGGCTGCATAACTTACATCGTGATGTTCCAGGTGTATCAGCGCCCCCCCAATATGGTCGGCCGCCAATGAACAGCCCGGACAGCCTTCCTCCCAGGTAGGACCGAACATAAAATGATTGATTATCAATTGGCTGCGACTTCCAAAAAGATCCGCCAGCGTTACTTCTCCTTCAGGACTGTCGAAAATATACTCCTTGGTAACCCTTACCCGGGGCAATTCCCGCCGCTCTGCGAGTAATTGGTCGCGAAGCCGCATAAGCTCATTCTCTTTGTCCAACAGTTTTTTGCGTGCCGTAAGCCAGCTTTCCGGGCTGACATTCCGGCTTTTCATGATTTTTTCCATAATAAATGAGGTTTGGTCTTTCATAATAGACGATCTCATCAGACCAATCCGGACAAAATTTTCATTTATTTTGTAAATAATAATCTGAAGGCTTCCTTATCTTTACCTGTCACACCGCTAAGCCTTCTCCTTCCGATCGTTCATCTATCATATATAATACTTAATTAACTGCTTGCTTGTCCGTGCCGATAGAACCATTACATAATGAGAAAGAACTGCTTTCTAAAATAGCAGAAGCCGATGAAAAAGCTTTTGAGGCTATAGTGGACCACTATTGGAATAAGATATATTCCATAGCCATGATCTTCACCAAATCTCCGGAACTCGCAAAAGATATCGTTCAGGATGTATTTATGAAAACCTGGTCGAAGCGTGAATGCCTTCCTGCAATCGAAAAATTTGATTCCTGGCTTTTTATTGTGGCCAGGAACGAAATATTCAACTCCATGCGTAAAAAGGGACCTGTATTCCCTGCGGGCCTGTATAGGGTCGAACGGGAAGCGGAAAATGGCTCCTCTCCCGAAGAAGCTCTCGATCTCAAGCAATTGCAGGAATTAATTAAAAAGGGGGCCGAATTGTTACCGCCTCAGCAAAAGCTGATCTTTACCATGAGCCGTGAGCAGGGGATCCCTCATGAGCAGATCTGTAAAGAGCTGAACCTGGCCAGATCGACTGTAAAAAATTCATTGGTCAAGGCCCTTAATTTCCTCAGAAACTACGTGCAACTTCATGCAAATGTGTGCATTGGGGCCATAATGCTGCTGCTCCATCTTATAATCACAAAAAAAAGTTAAAGTAAGGTAGTACGCTTAAAGCATTCAGGTGTCTTTATGCTGTCTACCTTCCAATACCTACGTAATTCATCACGGCAATTCCCTATAGTATGGATAAAGAGTTATTTAAAGATTTATTGGATAAATATGTAATGGAGATCATTACGGCCGAAGAGACCCGCCAGTTATTTCAGTTGCTGCAACTGGAAGATTATCAGCTGGAAATGAAGAAATTCATCGATGGTTATTTTGAAGATGCCGATTATCAGGAGCTGGAAAACCCCCAGCTGCGGGATGCTGTACAGGCCAGGTTACAGGAAGTCATCCGGCAACCGAAGGATGTGGATCGTGTAATTCAGTTGCCTGGGAAAATAAGCCCTGTTATCCCGTTTTACAGGAAATGGAGAATGGCAGGAGTCGCCGCTGTACTGGTAGTGCTCCTGGGTGGGGTGTATCTGTTTATAATGGTAAAGGCTAAAAATAGCCCTGCTCCGATGGCCGGTATTGAGCAGCGCTTTAAAAATGATATAGCTCCTGGCGGGAATAAGGCTGTTCTCACCTTGGCCAATGGAAGGAAAGTCGTTCTGGATAGCGTGGCGAATGGAGTCCTGGCCGGACAAGGCCCTGTAAAGGTATTAAAATTAGATAGCGGCAAATTAGCCTACAATGTATTACATGAAAAACCAACGGCAATAATGTACAATACTTTAACAACACCACCCGGAGGTCAATACCAACTGATCTTATCGGATGGCAGTAAAGTATGGCTGGATGCGGCTTCCTCCATCACCTATCCCACCTATTTCATGGGTGATGAGCGGAAAGTGGCCATCACCGGTCAGGCCTATTTCGAAGTGGCCAGAAATGAAAAACTGCCTTTTATTGTACAAAAGGGGGAGATGCAGGTGAAGGTACTGGGCACTCATTTTAATGTAAATGCGTATGAGGATGAAACCAGCATAAGAACCACCCTGCTGGAGGGGGCCGTAGAGGTAATAAAGGGGCCTGCCACCACTATGCTCGGTCCGGGGCAGCAGGCTCAGTTAACCAAAGACGGGGAAATAAGCCTGATCAACAATGCGGATGTGGACGCTGCAATAGCATGGAAAACGGGGGTGTTCCAATATAAAGCCACGGATATAGAGACTGTGATGCGACAAGTGGCCCGGTGGTACAATGTAGATGTACAATATGAGGGTGGCAAAGTGAAACAGACCTTTTATGGAATCATCCCCCGGACAGTAAGTGCGGCCAATGTATTCAGGATTTTAGAGGAGACCGGGGGCGTGCATTTTAGGATCGATGGAAAAAAGGTGGTAGTGATGCCATAATGATAGTTAGCGAGTTTACTGGTTGGCCTGAAGAAAAAACCGGAAGTGCTACTAACACTCCCGGCGAATGGTTGGGCTAACCCTATAAATACAATCTGCAGGACTGCTTTATTCATTTAACCCAAACAAGCCAAAGTTATGGATTTAAAGGCTCTTTTTTTGTCCCGGGGTAAACATCCGGGGCAATTAACCAAAACGCTGTTGATTATGAAATTCACAGCCATCTTATTATTTGCTGTTGCCATGCAGGTAAGCGCCAGGACCTATTCCCAACGTATTTCCCTGAAAGTAAAGGATGTCGCGCTTGAAAAAGTGTTTGCCGAGATCGGCCGGCAAAGCGGGTATAATTTTGTATATACCGACCAGGTATTGCAAAGTTCCACTAGACTGACCCTGGAAATAAACAATGCCAGCCTGGAAGAAGCCCTGGCCCTTTGTTTAAAAGGTCATCCCCTTACTTACAGTATTGTTGACAAAATAGTGGTTATCAAACCGATGCCGGCCACTGCATCGCCATCCGCAGATCTAACCCAGCCTCCTCCACCCCCGCCGGGGAATGTGAAGGGGAAAGTGGTGAATGCAAAAGGCGAGCCTGTGGCGGGAGCTACAGTGACCGTAAAAGGAAGTAAGACAGGAGTTGCTACGGACGAGAACGGTGAATTCGTATTGAAGGGGATTAAGGAAAACGCAACTCTTATAATCACCAGTGTCGGATTTGAAACCCAGGAAATCAAGACAGAAGGCCGTACGGAATTTGCAATAACCATGGTCTCAGAAGCGCAATCCCTTGAAGGAATGGTAGTGGTGGGCTATGGTGCGAAGAAAAGGCAAAATCTCGCCGGCGCCGTTTCCACGGTCTCCGCTGAGGTATTTCAGTCCCGGCCAATTACCAGTACCCTGGCCGCCTTGCAGGGGGAAATCCCCGGAGTGACCATACAGCGATCATCGGGACAGCCCGGAGTAGAAGGGTATAGTCTGAACGTAAGGGGCGCTTCAACGACGAACGGGGGTAACTCCGCCCAGTTAAATACACTTCAGCAACTAAATATCGGAGGCGCTTCATTAGCAGACGGAGGCAACTCACCGCTCGTATTGATCGATGGAGTCGCGGGCAACCTTGATCTGCTAAATCCGGATGATATAGAATCTATCTCTGTTTTAAAAGATGCTGCCGCTTCCATTTATGGCGCCCGTGCCGCCGGAGGCGTTATGCTGGTCACCACCAAAAAAGGAAAGAAAGGAACGCCGGCAATTACTTATAACGGCAATGCCGCCGTCTCCAAAATGTCGGGCATGATGAAAAGTCCTGACACTTATCAATTTGCCCTGATGGAAAATGAAGCCAATATTCATAATGGCGCCGCTCCTATGTATACACCCGCGTTGCTTGATAAAATCAGGAACAATGATCCGAATCCAATTCCTCATCCCCTGTATGGTGGATGGATGCTGTTCTTTACCAATACCAATTGGATAGATGAAGTGCTGCAAAACGGGTTCCAGCAGAAGCATAACCTGAACATTTCGGGGGGCGGAAATAATTCAACTTATTATTTGTCGGGAGGCTATAGTAAGCAGAACGGTGTTATAAGATATGCGTCGAACGGTAATGAACGTTATAACTTACGATTGAATTATGATTATGATTTTTCAAAACGGATAAGACTGGAAACAAAAATTTCCCTGGAAGATCAGCAACGAACCGATGTCGGGGGAATAGGCTCCTCCGGGATCATCACAGAAGCAATTTTTGGAATGCCTAACCACCCTGTATATACTCAAGGCGGGAAAAATTTTTTTGCACAAGGTGGATGGGGCAATGCTGTAGCGCAGGCTAAAGAAGGGGCTAAGGCAACTTTTAACACCCGCAATATCAACACGAATTTTAAACTGATCGCCGATGTGGTGAGAGGGCTTAAATTGAACCTTCAAGCCGGCATTAACCAGTCATCCCAGGACAATACGGATATTGCCAAAGCCGTACCACTGTATAAATGGGATAATAGCAGCATTCAATATTACACCATTGCAAACCCCGACCAGGCTAGTTTAACAAAGACCAGTTATAATGGGATATACCGGAATTTTACCGGGTATTTAGAATACGGTAAAAAATTCAACCGCCATGATATTAACATTATGGGAGGCGCTTCTTATGAATACAATGGGTATGACTTGTTCAATACCAGCAGGGATCATTTTGCTACTGATGGGGTATGGTCAATAAACCTGGGAGGAACACAGAATATGTCCAGTTTTGAAAAAGCCGAACACTGGGCTATCGGCTCTGCGTTTTCAAGACTAAGCTATATCTATAACGATAAATATATACTGGAGGCAAACTTCCGGTACGATGGCAGTTCCCGGTTCCAATCCGGCACCAGGTGGGGATTTTTTCCCGGTGTTTCTGTTGCATGGAGATTGTCACAGGAAAATCTTATTAGGAACCTTGGATTATTCAATGATCTGAAGATCAGAGCTTCTTACGGTCAAACGGGTAACCAGGAAGGGATTGGCCTGTACGACTATTTACAACTGATCAATATCGGCAGCAGACCTTTTTATCCTTTTGGAGCAGGTTCCCAGACACAATCTGCGTCCCTGGCAGGAATGGTATCTGCTGACAGGACCTGGGAAACACTGATCAATAAGAACATCGGCGTTGATGCAGCCCTGTTTTCCAATAAGCTCAATTTCTCATTCGACTATTTTATTAAGAGGAACAAGAACATGTTGATCCCTGTGACCTATCCAAGCGTGCTGGGTGCTATACCACCCTATTCCAATTCAGGAGAACTAAAGACCTGGGGATTTGAGACTGCTGTCGGCTGGAATGACAAGATCGGGAATGTTAAGTATTCAGTGAAGCTGATCCTGAGCGATGCGCAGAACAAGGTAACGCATTATGGCGGGGCAGATACCTATATCCTGGGTTTAAACAGTTTGAAATCATGGCCTTACCCTTCTCCCCGGGAAGGGGATCCGCTGGATAGCTATTATGGTTATGTGTTTGACGGAGTCATAAGAACTCAAAGGGAACTGGATGACTATAAGAAACTGGGCGGAGTACCTTCTGACATTCGTATCGGGGATGCAAGGTTTAAAGATCTGAATGGCGATGGAAAGATCAGTTTGTATGGTGATAAACCGGGTGAAAAGGGGGATGTTATGAACCTTGGTTCGCTTACTCCCCGGTATAATTTCGGAATTAATATAAATGTGGGGTACAAGAATTTTGATCTCGGCATTTTTGCTCAGGGAGTGGCTAAGAGAACAATTTTCAGGGAAGGGGATTATGCCATGCCATGGAGCGCCTGGTGGAGACAGCCACCGGTATTTTATTTTGGCCAGACATGGAATCAAGACCGTCCGAATGCGCCATTACCTGAGCTCAGCTTCGGCAGTATCAACAATTGGAATTATCAGCCCTCGACTTTACAAAAAATTAACGCTGCTTATATAAGGCTTAAAAATTTGCAGGTTGGTTACACGCTGCCGGTAAGCCTGATGAAAAAGCTAACTATTTCCAGGGCTAGAATTTATGTAAGCGGCCAGGATATATGGGAATTACATAGCGTCAAAGGCGGCTGGGACCCTGAAGCTTCATTATCAGGATTTAATTATCCTTTCCAAAGATTCTACTCTGCCGGCATTGATATCACTTTTTAATACTCTATACTCATGATACGCCTACTCAATAAATACAAATACTTTTTTTTAATCCTGGTAATGACGGGGTGTAAAAAAACACTCAACCTGACACCGCAAGACCAGATCTCCGATGCATCTTTCTGGAAGACAGCGGGACATTTTCAATTGGCCGCCAACGATTTTTATTATGGACTTCAGGAAGTGCCCCAGTATATCGATATAAACTCCGATATCGCGTTCGGAGCTGGTGCCAATGCAGTGAGCAACGGGTCTTATCTGCCTTCGGCCAGTTCGACAGTCTGGGATAACTCTTACACACAAATAAGAGCTATCAATTATTTGCTTTTCAAGGCGCCCGGGTCGAATCTGGGTACAGCTATTGATCGATGGGTGGGAGAAGCCCTGTTTTTCAGGGCCTACTATTATTGGAAACTCATGAAATCATTCGGGGGCGTTCCTAAAATTGACAAAGTATTGGATGTCACATCTAAGGAGCTATATACTCCAAGATCTTCACAGGCGGATATGATCGATTTCATATTGTCGGACCTGGATAGCGCCGTAAACAAATTACCCAAACAAAGCGGGTTAACATCTGATGAGATAGGAAGGGTCACACAGGGAGCTGCGCTTGCTTTGAGGGCCAGGGCTGCTCTTTATGAAGGTACCTGGGAAAAATATCATGGAGGTGGGAATGGATCCAAATATATTGATATAGCTATTGCCGCCGCTGAACAATTGGTAGCTTCCAATGAATACGCTTTATATACTGACCAGGGAGCCAACAGTTACAAATATCTTTTTATCCTGCAGGGTGATGACAGCAAAGAGGTCATTCTTGCCAGGCGATACTATGCAAACCGGATCGTGCATAACTGGACCCGGGAACTGTGGTTCAATTATATGGTGCCGACAAAAAACATGGCTGATATGTACCTGGCCAATGATGGTCTTCCTATCACACAATCATCGCAATTTCAGGGGTATAATACATTGACCAGTGAATTTCAAAATCGGGATCCGAGGATGTCCATGACATTCATTGTTCCGGGAAGCACTATATTTTTTGAAGGAGGTTTATGGCAGCCTACTTTTCCGGGATTCAGCGGATCGAACGCCACCCATACAGGGTATATGATCCGGAAATTTTTGGACGAGACGCTTGATGCGACTCAATTCAAGGGAGCGTACGATTTTAAAGAGTTCAGGTATGCGGAAACATTGCTGATCCTTGCGGAAGCGCTCTATGAAAAGAACGGTTCCATCAGCGATCAGGACCTGAGCCGTACGATCAATGTTGTGCGCAGCAGGGTGAATATGCCTCCGCTCACCAATGCATTTGTCCAGGCGAATGGTTTGGATATGCTGACGGAGATCCGCCGGGAAAGGACAGTGGAATTATCTTTTGAAGGATACAGAAGGGATGATCTGAGAAGATGGAAGACCGCTGAAGCCGTTATGCCCCAGGCCATCAGGGGCGTCAGGTTCGTAGGCACGGAATACCAGCAAAAATACCCCAACCTTGTCATAGGAACGGATATACAAGTTGACAATAACGGATTTATTGTGGCAGAGCCGGCCGCTTCCAGGCAATTTCTTCCGAAGCATTATCTGGATCCCTTGCCCTTACAGCAAATTCAATTGTCGAAAGGGACTCTGACGCAAAATACGGGGTGGTAGATTCAGGCAGGAATTAATAACTTTTAAAAGATCTATGTACATGATAAGAATAGGAGTGATATTTAGCCTGTTAATACTTTTTCAGATGCCGGCTTTCGCACAGGCAAGGCCCGGGGAGATAGATTCCTCGCTGCTGCCGGCCCAGTATGCCCATTATCTGCCGGAATACGCATTGGATGCACCGGTCGACAAGCGGGCATGGCTGGATCAAAAGAGCGGGCTGCATGTCTCGTTTGTATCGACGGACAGGGCCTGGTTCAGAACGGAGGCGCCGGAGCAACAGGAAAATCTTTTGTGGGAAGCATCGGGCTGGCGGGGAGAAAGGCTGAATGCCCAGATCCTTGTCTGGTCCCCGGACACCCTGGAACAGGTCCGGGTCAGCCTGACTAACCTGGTCAATGCAAAAGGCCAGTCGTTAAGCAGTAAGCATATTACCCTGAACCTGGTCCGCTATGTGCTTTCCAATTATCCTTATGGGGCAAAGGATGCGGTGTGCGGGAACACACCTTACAGGAACGGATACCTGATGCCGGACCGGTTCGAGCCATTCGAGCGTTTTGAGCTCCCGGGGAAGACCGTAAGGCCGGTGTGGTTGTCTATCGACCTGCCGGCGGGCGCCGAACCCGGTCTCTATACCGGTACTGTCGTTGTGAGTACGACCCGGTCCAGTGCGAAGCTGCAGGTAAAGATACAGGTACAGAACCCCTTGCTTCCTCCGCCCCACGACTGGAAATACCGGCTGGACCTCTGGCAGAATCCATGGGTGATCGCCTGGCGCAACCATGTGCAGCCCTGGTCTGAAGAACATAAGGTTTTGTTGAAGAAACATCTGCAGTTGTATGCCGATGCGGGCGGCAAATATATTACCACTTATGGGGTACACTCACCCTGGGCCGATAATTCTTATATGATAGAAGGGGGGATGATCGAATGGGTAAAAAAGAAGAATGGGGGATGGAAATTCGATTATACTATTTTCGATACCTATGTGGAATTGGCTATGGGAGTGGGCATCGATAAGGCCATTACGCTCTATTCTCCTGTTCCCTGGGGGGACCGGTTCCGCTATATGGATGAATCCAGCGGTAATTATATCTATGAGACCTGGGCGCCCGGTTCGGAGACCTATAGTGAGCATTGGAATGTTTTTCTAACGGATCTGAGAGCGCATTTGCAAAAGAAGGGATGGTTCGAAAAGACCTATATCGGGATCAACGAGAGTGAAATGAGCCAGACGCTTGCCGCTATCAAGGTGGTCAAACAGCATTCGAAAGACTGGAAGATAACCTATGCAGGCAACTGGCATAAAGAGCTGGATGGTCTGTTGGATGATTATTGTTTCCTGTATGGCAACGAACCCAGGCCGGAGGAATTGATAGCACGTGCCGCCAGGGGCGCTACTTCCACTTTTTATGTTTGCTGCAATCCGGCAAAGCCGAACAATTTTGTTTTCTCCCCTCCAGTGGAAGGCAGATGGATCAGTTGGTACTCGGCTGCTTGCGGATATAATGGATTCCTGCGCTGGGCCTATGAAGCATGGCCGGAAGACCCGGTAAGGGATGCCCGTTTCGGGAGCTGGCCTGCCGGAGACTGTTACCTGGTGTACCCGGGAGCCAATAGCTGTATCCGCTATGAAAAGTTGCGGGAGGGGATAGTGGATTATGAGAAGATCAGGATACTAAAGGGGTTGGTGGCCGGATCGGGGGATAAGGG
>WNFI01240362.1_pt1 | contig 62184 bp, 72 predicted proteins | sample 5400471 | NCBI WGS metagenome assembly WNFI01 (sample SAMN13153348, study PRJNA577476) | soil metagenome | isolation source: 100 cm saprolite on Douglas fir-dominated hillslope | place: USA:California | collected 2013-09-17 | reverse complement strand
CCCCATCCAGATTGCAGCCGGCAAGGGCGCATTCATCGACATGAAGAACATCGTCGGCACCTGCAGCGGCTCGATCTGTTTAACCAGTACCCCAGCGCAACTTGGGGTGACCGGCATCTTCATGGGGCCCAAAGGCGATCACCTCGGCACGAGCTGGAGCGCGATCACCACCTCCGGCCCGAGCCTGAGCGCCCAGACCGTAAAGCTCCTGACCTGCGCGCCAAGCTGCTGAGCCGCGGCGCGCGGTTAGAATGTCTCCTTTGAAGGGACATTCTTTTCATGCGCTTCAACGGCTCGGCTTCGTACGTCTCGACTGAAGACCTGACCCTCGCGGTCAACGCTGCGATCACGCTGCAGCGGCCGCTTCTCGTCAAGGGCGAGCCCGGCACCGGCAAGACGATGCTCGCGCTTGAAGTCGCGCGCGCGCTCGGCATGCCGATTCTCGAGTGGCACATCAAGTCCACCACCAAGGCGCAGCAGGGGCTGTATGAATACGACGCGGTCAGCCGGCTGCGCGACTCTCAGCTCGGCGACCCGCGGGTGCACGACATCCACAATTACATCGTCAAAGGGATGTTGTGGCAGGCGTTCACCGCCGACCAGCCCGTGGTGCTGCTGATCGACGAAATCGACAAGGCCGACATCGAGTTCCCCAACGACCTGCTGCGCGAGCTCGACCGCATGGAGTTCTACGTCTACGAGACGCGCGAGCTGGTGAAGTCGAAGCACCGGCCGGTGGTGTTCATCACCTCGAACAACGAGAAGGAGCTGCCCGACGCCTTCCTGCGCCGCTGCTTCTTCCACTACATCCGCTTCCCGGACAAGGAGACGATGGAAAAGATCGTCGCCGTCCACTACCCCGCGCTGAAGAAGTCGCTGCTACGCGAAGCGATGGAGGCTTTTTTCGAAGTGCGCGAGGTGCCCGGGCTGAAGAAGAAGCCATCCACCTCCGAGCTGCTCGACTGGCTGAAGCTGCTGCTCGCCGAGGACATCCCGCCCGATGCCCTCAGGTCGAAGGACCGCAAGACCATCATCCCGCCGCTGCACGGGGCGCTCCTGAAGAACGAGCAGGACGTTCATCTCTTCGAGCGGCTCGTGTTCATGACGAGAGCCAAAGGCGGTTAGGGGCGAACCGCGGGCGTCTCGAGCTTCATTCCGCGCGCCCGCCACATCAGGTAGAGCTCCAGGTCGACGAATTCGGGCGAGCCGAACTCGGGCACTTCGGCGCGCATGCCGATCAGGCAATTGCGCAGGCGCCGCTGCAGCGAGCCGAGCCCCTGCCATTCGAGGCGATAGATCGGGTATCCGGTGGGATGAGCCTGCGGGATGACGCTGCCGGCGAGATGCTTGCCGGCATTGTCGTCGTGGCATTGCCTGCAGGCGAGGTTTATCTGTCCCTGGCGGCGGTTGAAGGTATCCCGCCCCGCCTCGATGAACGGCTTGGTCTTGTCATCTCCCAGGATCGCGATCGGCATGCCGCGCGATTGCTGCCCGACATACGCCGTCAAAGACAATAGCTCCTTGGATTCAAACCTTAGAATCGAGGCTTGCTGCCGTTCGACGCGGCACTTATTGATGCGCTGCTCGAGGTTTATCGGGCGCTTTTCCTTCGAATCAAAAGCAGGGTAGCGCGCCGCCACGCCTTTCATGCTCGCGCTTGCGTCGCCGTGGCAATCGCTGCACGCCTTCCCGGCGGCGCCCTCCTTCTTCTTCCACAGCGCTTCGCCGTCCAGAACCCAGAGCATGCCGGGGTTGGCGCTGTCGTCGTCCTGGATGGCGCGCGTCTCGCGGCTCATGAACTCGTAGCCCGAGCGGCGCTCTGCCTTTTGGTTTTCAGAAAATACTTTTGTCCCTGTAAACAGCAAGAACAGGGCAAAAAAAGCCGTCAGCCTCAAACGACGGTGATCTTGGACGATTCGGTCACCGAAAAGCCGTTGTCGCCGCTCCAGCGGAATTCGAGCGTGCCGCTCTCCGTCGCCACGGTCGAGAAGCTGATGAAGGGGTTCGCCGCGATCGCCGGGAACAGCTCCGCGCGGAAAATCTCCTCGCCGTTGTAGCTGCATACGAAGAGAGTAACGATGTTGCGCGGAATGAGAGCGCCGTTCTCGGTGTGGCGGAAACCGGTCTCCATGCTGTGCGAGGCGAGCGTCCTGATCTCGATGATCTCGCCGCGCTTCGCGCTCGAGGGCAGCCTGATGACGGCGCGAGCCATCTAGATAAGCCCGTCTTCCAGGCAGGCCGACAGGGTGACAACAACGTTGACCCGGTCGGACCAGAACGAGCCGTCGCTCATCTGGGCGATCGCGATCACGCTTCCGGTGTCGGCGATGCGCGCGCGCGTGGCGATCTGGGCGCGGCCGGAGCGCGGCCCGAGGTGCGCCGCGATCACGTTCGGCTGCGGATTTTTCTCGGTGAAGACGTAAATCGCCCTGACGTGATCGGCGGGAGTCATCGGGCTTTCGACCGCCACCGCCACGGGCACGGTGTTCCCGTTGTCGACCAGCGGCGGCAGGTCGAGCTTCACCCGTCCGGTTCGCAGCGGCGCGCCACCGGTGACCTTGCGAATCGCTTCCTGCAGGGCCGCCCTGCGCAACCCCTCGATGTTGGGGGGAAGCTGAGCGCCGGCGGTGGGGGCCGCGGCCGTCCCCACTACGCCGCAGGCGAGGACCAGGAACTCGCGTCGCGTCTGCCTCATCTTCAATTCCTCAGGCTCACCAGATAGGCAACGATATCTTCGATTTGTTCCGCGGTGAGCAGCGGCTTTCCCCGGAACGCGGGCGCCACGCGCGTCACCCCTTCAGTGCGGAAATACGCGGGCATGATGGTGTCCGGATTGACCCTGCTCGGGTCCACGAGGCGCTCGCGGATCTGGCCCTCGGAAAGGCGCGCGGCGCTGCGCAGGTCGGGCGCGATGTCGCCCTGGAAGCGCTCCTCGGGGAACGGCCCGCTGTGGCACAGCAGGCAAAGGCCGACCTGCCGGCTGGCGACGATCGCCCGGCCCCGCGCCGGATCGCCCCTGGCGCCGGTCAGCGAGGCCGGTATTCCATCATCCCCAAGAGCTTTTCCGATTACGAGAAATGGAAGTATGAAAAACAAAAACCTCACACCATTTCAATTCCATGGTTCTTCAACGGTACCGAGCGGAAACGCTTGCCCGTGGCGCGGTAGAGCGCATTCAGCACGGCCGGCGCCGCGACGCAGATGGTCGGCTCGCCGACGCCGCCCCACACCGTGCCGCCGGTCGGCATGAGAATCGCCTCCACCTTCGGCATCTGCGCGATGCGCATCGAGTTGTACTCGTGGAAGTTGGTCTGCTCGATGCGGCCGTCCTTCACCGTGCACTCCTGCATGAAGAGCGCCGACAGGCCGTAGACGAACGAGCCGGCCACCTGGCGCTCGATCTGCGCCGGGTTGACCGCGTAGCCGGGGTCGGTCGCGGCGACGATGCGGTGGACCTTGACCTTGGTGCCGTCCTGCCCTTTACCCTGTACCGAGATCTCGCAGGCCGCCGCAACGAAGCTGTCGAACGCCTTCATCTGCGCCAGGCCGCGATAGACGCCGCGCGGCGCGGGCTTCGACCAGCCGATCTTCGCCGCCACCGCGTTCAGCACGCCGAGGGCGCGCGGGCTGTTCCCCAGCAGCTTGCGGCGGAACTCGAGCGCGTCCTGGCCGCCGGCTTCCGCCAGCTCGTCCATGAAGCACTCCATGAACACCGCGTTCTGGTTGATGTTCACGCCGCGCCAGAAGCCCGGCGGCACGTGCGGGTTGCGCATCGCGTGGTCGATCAGCAGGTTCGGCACCGTGTAGGTGAACGAATGCTCGCCCGACTCGAATACGCCCTGGAACGTGAGCGGGTCGCGCCCCTTCTGCGCCGCCACGACCTCCGGGCGGACCGCGGCGAGGATCGACTGGCCCGACAACCGCATATGCAGCGCGGTCAGGTTGCCGCTTGCGTCCAGGCCGCCCGTGAGCTTGCACTGCATGACCGGGTGATAGCGGCCGTGCGCCATGTCCTCCTCGCGCGACCAGATCATCTTCACCGGCGTGCCGGGCATCTGCTTGGCGATGAGAACGGCCTGCGTGACGTAGTCGTTGGGATACGAGCCGCGCCGGCCGAACCCGCCGCCGAGCATGACGTTGTGGACGTCGATCTTGTCGGCCGGCAGGCCGGAGGCCGCCTGGACGGCCGCGAACGCGCCTTCGCCGTTCTGCGTCGGACCCCACATCTCGCAACGCTCCGGCGTGTACCGCACCGTGGCGTTCATCGGCTCCATCGGAGCGTGGTTCTGGTACGGATAGGCGTAAACCGCCTCGATCTTCTTCGCCGCGCCGGCGAGCCCGCCCTTGACGTCGCCGTTCTGGTTGCCGACGAACGCCTGGTCGGCGTCGAGCCCCGCCTTGAGCATCTCGGCGATCGTGGCGCTCGAGACCTTGGCGTTCTCGCCCTCGTCCCAGACGATCGGCAGCGCATCGAGCGCGGTCTTCGCCTGCCACCAGGTGTCGGCAACCACCGCCACCGCGCTGTCGCCGACCTGCACGACCTTCTTCACGCCCTTCATGCCCTCGATCTTGGCGGCATCGAAGCTCTTCACCTTGCCGCCGAACACCGGGCAATCCTTGATCGCCGCGTTCAGCATCCCGGGCAGCTTGATGTCCGAGCCGTACGTCATCTTGCCGTTCACCTTGGTCGCGGTGTCGAGCCGCTTCAGCGGCTTGCCGGCGATCTTCCAGGTCTTCGGATCCTTCAGCGGCACGTCCTTCGGCTGCTCGAGCCGCGCGGCAGCTTCGGCGACCTTGCCGTAGGTCGTGGACCGCTTGGAGGGCGCGTGCGTAATCATGCTGTTCGACGCCGTGCACTCGGAGGCGGGCACGCCCCACTGGTTGGCGGCCGCCTGCACCAGCATCATGCGTGCTGCAGCGCCGCCCTTGCGCACGTACTCGTGCGACTGGCGGATGCCGCGGCTGCCGCCGGTGGAGAAATCGCCCCACACGCGTTTGCGCGCGACGCTTTCGCCCGGCGTCGGATACTCGATGACCACCTTCTTCCAATCGGCCTCGAGCTCTTCGGCGACCAGCTGGGCAAGGCCGGTAATCGTGCCCTGGCCCATTTCGGCACGCACGACGCGGATGACGGTGGTGTTGTCCGGCCGGATCGCGACCCAGACGGTGACTTCAGGCGAGCCGTCGGCCGCGCGCACCACGGCGGGACCGAACGGAGGAAGGCGCAGGCCGAGCGCGAGACCGCCGCCGACAGCGGCGGAACCGATGATGAAAGAGCGGCGGCTGATTTTCGGATTGAATGTCATGGTCGCCTCCTCAGGCCTTGGCCGCCGCCATGTGGATCGCTTCGCGCACCTGCTGGAAGGTGCCGCAGCGGCAGATGTTGGTGATCGCGGCGTCGATGTCCGCGTCGGTGGGCTTCGGCTTCTCCTTGAGGAGCGCCGCGACCGCCATGATCATGCCCGACTGGCAATAGCCGCACTGCGGCACGTCGTGGGCGATCCAGGCCTGCTGCACCTTATGCAGCGTTTTGCCTTGAGCGAGGCCTTCGATCGTGGTGATCTTCTTGCCCTCGACCGCGGAGACCGGCATCACGCAGGATCGCACCGCGGTGCCGTCGATGTGCACCGTGCAGGCGCCGCACTGGGCGACGCCGCAGCCATACTTGGTTCCGGTGAGGCCGACCTGCTCGCGCAGCACCCAAAGCAGCGGCGTGCTGGGATCGACGTCGACCTGGGTAGATTTGCCATTGACGGTAAAGCGTGCCATCGCGTGCCTCCTCTAGGCGTAGATCTGCGCCCGGATTGTATTCTTCGTATGGTTCAATAAGTCAATATGCTGCAGTGCAAGCAATCATGTTTCGCGAACCACCCGGTTCGCCAAGACGCCGATCGCGTCGTTTACGACTTCTACCAGGTCGCCCGGTTGCAGCGCCGGCACCGTGGGGCCGTCGCAGCCGAACCAGATGACATCGCCGGGATGAAGCGTGAGATAGCGCGACATCCGGGAGATGTAGTGGGCAACGCTGAAAATCATTCCGCTGGTGTTGTAGCTCGAAACAGTGCGGCCGTTGAGGCGCACTTCGATCGTTTGCGCCATGGGATCGATCCCCGTGACCATGCAGGGCCCCATCGGCTTGAAGGTGTCGGAATTTTTTGCACGCCACAGTGTGCGGTCGCTGCGTTGCCAAGTGCGCTCGCTCACGTCGTTGCCCAGCGTGTAGCCTGCAACGCAAGCGAGCGCTTTATTTTCAGAAATATTCTTTGTTTTCTTGCCGATGAGCGCCACGAGCTCGCCCTCGAAGTGGACGGGTCCCTTCGAGTCCTTCGGGATGACGATATCCTCGCCGCTGCCGATCAAGGCGTTGGGCGAGCGGTAGCCGATGTCGGCCTGCTCCGGAACTTTATAGCCCACGCCGTGCGCCTTGTTCGCCCATTCGATATGGGCGCGGTAGTTGAGCCCGGCAGCATAGAAGTTGCGAACCGAATCCAGCAGCTTCCGGTCGACCGCGATGCTGCCCCGCTTCATTCGGCCTTGACGCCCGAGGTCTTGATCACCTGCGCCCAGCGCTCGTGGTCCTTCCTCAGGAACGCGGCGAACTCGCCCGGGCTGTCGGCGATGGTGATGGCGCCGAGCTGTTTCATGCGCGCTTGCGTTTCGGGCTTCGCCAGCGACTTGCGCATTTCTGCGCTGACGCGGTTGACGATCGCCGCCGGCGTTCCCGCCGGAGCGAGCACCCCGACCCAGGGCGCGGTCGCTTCGAAGCCGCGCAGGCCCATCGCATCCATGGTCGGCACGCCGGGGAAGTCCGGGTGCGGCTGCGCCGTGCCCACGGCAAGGACCTTGAGGCGGTTCTGCGCCACCTGGTCCGCGATACCGACGATCGGATAAAACATGAAAGTCACGCGCCCGGCCATTACCTCGGCGAGCGCCGGGCCGTTGCCCTTGAACGGCACGTTGATCATCTTCGTGCCGGTGAAGGTCTCCAGCATCGCGCCGGCGAGGTGCGTCGAGCCCGCGTGGCCTGAGGTGCCGTAGCTCAGCTCGCCGGGCTTCGCCTTGGCGCGAGCGATCAGCTCCTGCATGGTGCCGAGCTTCGTCTCGGGGCTGGTCACCACCACCATGGGCAGCACCGCGGCGTTGCTCACTGGCGCGAAGTCCTTGAACGGGTCGTACTTGATCTTGCTCTCGAGCAGGATCGCGTTCACCAGCAGCGACAGCGACGAGAACAGCAGCGTGTAGCCGTCGGGCGCCGAGCGCGCCACGAATTCGGTGGCGATGATGGCGTTCGCGCCGGGCCGGTTCTCCACGACGAAGCCCTGCCCCATGGCGACGCTCAGGTCCTGCGCCACGATGCGCGCGATGACGTCGGTCGGGCCGCCGGCGCCGAAGCCGACTACGAATTTCACGGGCTTGGCCGGGTAGTCCTGCGCGTGAATCGCCGTTGCAGCAAAGATTCCCGTCAGAAAAGCAAAGAGTTTCTTCATTGGAACCTCGTAGCCATGACCTGGCAGCGTTTGATGAGCCGGTGCTCGTCGGGGCCGTAGTCGGCCACCGCGTTGTGGATGGTGCCGAAGTTCTCCCACATCAGCACGTCGCCTTCGGTCCACTGGAAGCTGTAGCGGTACTCAGGTTTGAGCTGGTGCGCGAACAGGAATTCGAGCGTCTCGTCGCTCTCTTTCTGCGGCAGCTCGTTGATGCGCATCGAGTAGCCGGGATTGGCGTACAGCACGTTGCGTCCGGTGATCGGATGGGTGAGGAAGATCGGGTGCGAGACCGGCGGCTTCGCCTTGCGCTGCGCCTCGGTGAGCGGCGGACGCTTGCTGCCCTTCTCGCGGAGCATCTTGTCCCAGAACTTGTTGAAGTCGTGCAAAACGGTTTTTCCAGCCAAACCACTCTTCAGTCCTTCCGGAAGACCGTCATACGCCGCCTGCATGTTGCAGAACTCGGTGTTGCCAAGCGCCTTGCCGTTGCGCCGCGGGATCTTCACCGCGTAGAGGACGTTGGCAAAGGCGATGGTCTCGCTATAGGACATGTCCGTGTGCCAGTCCTGCCCGGCGTCGGCTAGCCCGATCGGCTTGCCGTTCTCCACGATGTTGGAGAGGATCATCACTTCCGGGACGCCGGGCTCCTGGTAGGCGCCCGAGGCGACATTGATTTCCAGCTCGCCGAAGCGCGCGGCGAAATCCCTCAGCTGCCGCCCGGCCAGGGCCTGCCGCGGAAAACGAAGGACGCCATGCTTTCCTAGGGCCTCGATCAGCGATTGGAGATCCTTTTCCGGAAAACTCGACGCGAGGTCTAGGCCGTCGACCGTCGCGCCCAGGATTCCCTTGCCAGGAACGATTTTCATGTCACTTGATGTAGTCAGGCAGCGAAATGCCTGCGGCCAGCCTCTGCAACCGTTCATTCTCGGATTGCGCAAGGCGCTGCGCGACCGCCAGCACCTCCGCGGCTCTCTGGAACGGAATGAAACAGACGCCGACCTCGTCTGCGATCACAAGATCCCCGGGACTCACCCCCACTCCGGCAATCGAGACTGGCTTGTTCACCGCGACAGTCTCGATGCGCCATTTGCCGGTCATCGGGCTGACGCTCGACGACCAGACGGGGTAGCCGATGTCGCGGGAATGGTCGATATCGCGCACCGCGCCGTCGACGATCGCGCCCGCCTCGCCCTGGCGCTTGCCGATCGAAGCGGAGACGCCGCCCATGCTGGACACGCCGGCGACGCCCTGGACGACGAGCACATCGCCCGGCTCGGCGAGGTTGTGCGCCTCGATGTCGGCCAGGCCTGATCTTTTTGTCAAAACAACCTCGGGTACAGGCTTGCCGACCCTTCGATTCAAAACCGTGATTGCCTGGGCGACGATGCGCGCCCGCGGATCGGTCGGCCTCAGCGTCGAGCCCGGAACGGCGCCTGCGATGCCGAGCTGATCCATGGCGTCGGAGACCGTGCCGGTCAGATCGCCGAGCGCGCGAAACCCATCCAGGATTTCCTTCGGCAGCCGCGGCAGTTCCAGCATGCCGACCGCTTCCGGCTTGAGCTTCCCGAGCAGGCTTTTCGCCATAAAATGAATTAGATCATGAGCGCGTTCAATCCCGCACCGTCGAAACCGAAGCTTGCGCTGCCGCGCGGCGCCTGCGATACGCATTTTCACGTCGTCGGCCCCCGCGGCCGCTTTCCCCTTGCGGCGCAGCGCAGCTATACCCCGGAAGGCGACGCGCCCAAGGACAAGCTGTTCGGCCTGCACGCCCATCTCGGCGTCGAACGGGGCGTGGTCGTGCAGTCGGCGGTGCACGGCTTCGACAACGCCGCGGCAGCCGATCTCATCGCCGCGAGGCCCGGCTCGTACCGGGGCGTCGCGCTGGTGCCGATCGATGTTGCAGACACCGAATTGAAAAAACTGGCGGCACAGGGCTTCCTCGGCGCGCGCTTCCATTTCATGAAGCACCTCAGCTCCGGGGTTTCGGTTGAAGATGTCATTTCTTTCGGAACACGGCTGGCGAAGCTGGAATGGCATTTGCAGCTCCATCTCGACGCCACCCTGATCGAGCAGATGGCGCCGACGCTCAAGCGCGCGCCGGTGCCGCTGGTGATCGACCACATGGCGCGCATCGATGCATCGAAGGGTCTTCAGGATCCCGCCTTCCTCAATCTGTTGAACCTGCTGCAGGATCAGAATATCTGGGTAAAGGTGAGCGGGTCGGAACGCGCCTCGCGCCGGTCTTCGCCGTGGAAGGATGCGGTTCCCTTTGCGCGCAAGCTGGTGGCCGAGTTCGGCGAGCGCACGCTCTGGGGCACCGACTGGCCGCATCCGAACCTGAAGGAAGTGCCCGACGACGGGGTGCTCGTCGACCTCATCGCCGAAATCGCTCCGGCGGCAGGCGCAAGGCGGGCGCTGCTGGTCGATAACCCGCAACGTTTCTACAAATTTGACCGAGAATGAATTTCTCTTGAAAAAACGGCTCGAGGACAAAGTCGCAATCGTCAGCGGCGCGGGCTCCGTGGGCCCGGGCTGGGGCAACGGCCGCGCTACCGCGGTGCGCTTCGCCGAGGAAGGCGCCAAAGTCTTTGCGGTGGACCACGACGGCAAGAGCCTCGCCGAGACCCTGTCGCTGATCTCGAAGGCGGGCGGCACCGCGGAGCCGCACCTTTGCGACGTGACCGACGGCAAGGCGGTGGCGGGAATGGTCGAAGCCTGCCTGCACGCCTTTCAAAGGATCGACGTTCTCGTCAACAACGTCGGCGGCTCGGCGAGCGGCGGGCCGGCGGAGATGAGCGAGGAAGTGTGGGATGCGCAGATCGACTTCAACCTGAAGAGCGTGTTCCTCGCCTGCAAGCACGTGCTGCCCGTCATGGAGCGGCAAGGCGGCGGCGCGATCGTCAACATCGCCTCGACTTCGGGCATCCGCTGGACCGGATCGGCGCAGGCGGCCTACGCGGCCGCGAAAGCCGGCGTCATCCAGCTCACGCGGGTCGTTGCCGCGCAATACGCGCCCAAGGGGATCCGCGTCAACTGCGTGGTCCCGGGACAGCTGCACACGCCGATGGTGGAAGCGCGGCTCGCCGCGCAACGCGCCGGCGGCGACGTGCAGGCGCTCCTGAAATCGCGCCTGGCGCGGATCCCGCTCGGCTTCGCCGGCGACGGCCGCGACACGGCGAACGCGGTGCTCTTTCTCGCGTCCGAGGAGGCGCGCTTCATCACCGGCGCGGAGATCGTGGTCGATGGCGGCATGACGGTGCGCTGTGACTGAGGAGGAGCGATGAAGAGAACTATTTTTTGCCTGCTCTTTTTCTTTGTTGCTGGAGCGTTCGGACAGCAATACCCCTCGAAGCCGGTGCGCATGATCATCGGCTTCCCGCCGGGCGGACCATCGGACATCTTCGGGCGCGCCTTCGCGCAGGCCATGTCGGCGAACCTCGGCCAGCCGGTGATCGTCGAGAACAAGGCCGGCGTCGGCGGCGTCCTCGGCATGGACTCGGTCGCCAAGGCCGCGCCGGACGGCTACACGCTCGGCTTGAACAATCAAGGCGCCGTGGCCATGGCGCCCTACGCGATGAACAAGATGCCGTTCAATCCGAACAAGGACCTCGCGCTCGTGACCACCGTGGTCAAGGTGCCGGAGGTCCTGGTGGTGCATCCGTCGCTCTCGGTTTCCACCTTCGCCGAGCTTCTCGCGGCCGCGCGCAAGAACCCCGGCAGGATCAACTACGGCTCCGCCGGCGCCGGCGGCATCACGCATCTCGCAGGCGAGCTGCTGAAAGCCGAAGCGCGCATCGACATCGTGCACGTCCCCTACAAGGGCGCTGCGCCGGCGGTGAGCGACCTCCTCGGCGGGCAGGTGCAGATGGGCATCTTCGACGTGCCGATCGTGCTGCCGCACGTCAGGTCCGGCAAACTGAAAGCGCTCGCTGTAACCACCGCCAAGCGCGTGCCGACCCTGCCCGGCGTGCCGACGGCGGCGGAGGTCGGCTATCCGAAGGTCAACTCGGACAACTGGTACGGACTGGTCGCGCCGACGGGGACGCCGGCGGACGTGATCAAGCGCATCCACGGCGCCGCGGACGCGGCGCTTCGCTCTGCCTCGCTCGGGGAGCAGTTCGCCAAGGTCGGCGGCATCCCCTTCCCCTCGACGCCGGAGCAGTACGGCGCCTTCCTGGCCGAGGAGCAGGCGAAGTGGAGCAAGATCATCAGCGTCATCGGCTTCAAGGAGCAGGACTAGCGGAGACTTGCTCGCTACTAACGCCGATGCTGATTGATTTCTTCCTCAAGCTCAAGAGCCACAAGCTGCCGGTCTCCATCAAGGAGTACCTGACGCTGCTCGAGGCGATGGACAAGAAAGTCATCGGCCAGTCGATCGACGAGTTCTACTACCTGTCGCGCGCCGCACTGGTGAAAAACGAGGCGAACTACGACAAGTTCGACCGTGCCTTCGCCGAGTTCTGGCAGGGCGTGGAGACGATTCCCGGAATCGAGACGCAGATTCCGCTCGAGTGGCTGCTGAAGCAGGTCGAGCTCAACCTGACCGAGGAGGAGAAGCAGCAGATCGCCGCGCTCGGCGGCTGGGAAAAGCTGATGGAGACGCTCAAGCAGCGGCTCGAGGAGCAGAAAGGCCGCCACCAGGGCGGCAGCAAATGGATCGGCACCGGCGGCACCTCGCCGTTCGGCGCCTACGGCTACAACCCGGAAGGCATCCGCATCGGCCAGGATCGCTCGCGCAACCGCAGCGCGGTAAAGGTTTGGGACCAGCGCGAATACCGCAACCTTGATGATTCAGTCGAATTGGGAACGAGAAACATCAAGGTCGCGCTACGCAGGCTTCGCAAATTCGCCCGGGAAGGAGTCCCCGAGGAATTCGATCTTGAAAATACGATCAATTCGACTGCAAGAAAAGCGTATCTCGACATCCACATGCGCCCTGAGCGGCGCAACGCCATCAAGGTTCTGATGCTCATGGACATCGGCGGCACCATGGACGACCACATCAAGCTCGCCGAGGAGCTGTTCTCGGCGGCGAAAACCGAGTTCAAGCATCTCGAGTTCTACTACTTCCACAACTGCCTGTACGACTTCGTGTGGAAGGACAACCGCCGCCGCCACGCCGAACGCACCCGCACCTGGGAGCTGCTGCACAAGTACGGCCACGACTACAAGGTGATCTTCGTCGGCGACGCCACCATGAGCCCCTACGAGATCCTGCAGCCGGGCGGCTCGATCGAGTACGTCAACGAGGAGCCCGGCGCCGCCTGGATCAAGCGCGTCACCGACGTCTACTCGAAATGCGTCTGGCTCAACCCCGAGCCCGAGGAGATCTGGAGCTACCGCCAGTCGATCGCGATCATCAAGGAGCTGATGAACGGCAAGATGTATCCGACCACGCTCGAAGGACTCGAGCGGGCGATGAAGGTGCTGGCGAAGTAGAAGCCTACTGCCCGACGCCGAGCCGGCCTCCCTTGCCCAGGCCGCCCTTCACTTCCTGGGCCTTGTAGTTCTTCACCGACTTGACCATCTGGTTGTAGGCGTCGGCGAAGGAGCTCGCGATCACCTTGGCTTCCGGCGTGTTGGTGTAGCCGTTGAGCGCGGCGCCGCCGCCGCTGCCGCCCCTCGAGCCCGACAGGGCGCCCAGCGCGTTGAAGTCGACCTTGGACGCGTTGCCCTCGGTCGCCGCGAGCTGCACCGTCGAGCGGTTGTCGATCAGCGTGAGCATGGTCGACGCTTCCTTCGTCTTCAGGTTGCCGGCGACGGAGCCGGCCGCCTGGCCGAGCGAGCCGAGCTTGTTGGTGAAGCCGGAGAGCGCGCTACCGATGCCGCTGGTGTCCCGCGCGCTGAAGCTGATCGTCGGGTTCATCGTGTAGTCCGCCGACACCATCTGGCCGCGGCCGAAGTTGCTGCCCTGGCGCGTCTCGCCCGAGCGGTCGAGGTTGCGCTCCTGCATCGCGTTGTTCATGGCGGCGCCGCGCTCGACCACGACGAAGCAGTTGGACTGCTGGATCAGCATGCGCAGCAGCGGCACCAGCGACTGGACCTTGTACTGGCTGACCATCGTGTGGTACCAGGCCGCGTTGCGGTCCTCGGTCACGGCGAGCGTGCCGAGCGACTCGGAGCATTTCTCGAGATCGCCGCCCGCCATCTGGCTCTGAGCCCAGCACGCACCGGTTCCGAAGGCGAGCGACACGGCTACGCTGCTCAATACCGCGCGATTCTTCATGGCGACGGCCTCCCTTATCCCTTATGTACCTACTATAGGCCCCCCCTGCCGCCTTAGAAAGGGGCTGAAGTAGAATCCCAGAGGGGGAGATTCGGACCGGCATGGCCACTCCAGTAAAGCGCAAGCTCGCCGCGATCCTGGCGGCCGACGCCGTCGGTTACAGCCGGCTGATGGCCGCCGACGAAGAGAAGACGATGAGAGTGCTGTCGGCGCACCGCGCGGTGATCGACGGCATCATCGAGTTCCACGAAGGGCGGATCGTCGGCACGGCGGGCGACAGCGTGCTGGCCGAATTCGGCAGCCCGGTCGAGGCGGTGCGCTGCGCCGTGGAAGTCCAGGACGCACTCAAGACGCGCAACGACAGCCTCCCGGAAATCGAACGCATGCTGTTCCGGATCGGCGTCAATCTCGGCGACGTGATCGCGAAGGACGATGATCTGCTCGGCGACGGCGTCAACATCGCGGCGCGCCTCGAGGGCATCGCCGAGCCCGGCGGCATCTGCGTGTCCTCGAGCGTCTACGACCAGATCGCAGGCAAGCTCGACCTGGGTTTCGTGGACATCGGCACGCAATCGCTCAAGAACATCCAGCGGCCGATCCAGGTCTACCGCATCGAACGCCAAGGGCGGCGTGTGGCCGTCCCGGTTGCCGCGCCCGCGCCGCGGCAGACCCGCGGCGCATGGCTCGCGGGCGCGCTGGCATTCGCCGTCATCGCAGGCGGACTGGCCTGGTACCTCGACCTCATTCCCGGTGTGCCGTCCCCGGAGCGTGCTAGGGCCGAGGCCGAGCTCGCCCGCAAGCGCGTCGAGGCGGAGGATGCGAAGCGCCGGGCGGAAATCGAAGCGACGCGAGCCAGGGAGGAACAGCGCGCCGCCAAGAGCCGTGCCCTGATGGAAGCGGATCTCGCCCGGGCCCGCGCCGAGACCGAGACGGCGCGCCAGAAGACGCGGGAATTGGTGGCGGCAGAAGAGGCAAGACGCGCCGCCGAACCCTCCAGGCCGAGGCCGCCCAGGACTACGGAGCCCGCGCCGAAAATTGCATCATCGGCGGTCGTAGCCGCGCCCGCCCGCGTGGCGGCGCCGGCGTCATCCGCCGCCATCCCGCAGCGATACGACGGCCAGTGGGCAGCGGAAATCTCCTGCCGCGCCTTCTCCGGACGGCCTGCTTTCACCTCCAGCGTTCAATTCCCGGTGGCCGACAATATGTTCGACGTGCAGTATGGCCAGCGCGGCCAGGCGGGATCGTTCCGCATATCCGGCACCGCGCAGCCCGATGGCAGGCTGCAGCTACGGGGCGACGGACTGGTTGCCGCCAGCGGCAAGCGCAAAGCCCCTCAGCCGTACAAGGCGACCTTCAATGGAAAATTTGACGCCGGGCAGTTTGCCGGCAGCGGTCATCTGGGCGCGCAGGAGTGCGCCCTGACGATATCGCGGGCGCCTTGAAATGAAACGGGTCCTGGTAGTGCAGTATTCGCAAACCGGGCAGCTCGCTCGCATCGCGAAGCGGCTGCTGTCGCCGTTAGCGGAGGCGAGCGACGTGCAGCTCGCCGAGGAAGTGCTGCGGCCGCGCCGGCCGTATCCCTTCCCCTGGTCCTTGTGGCGTTTTTTCGATGTGATGCCGGAGTCGGTGCTGCTCGACCCGCCGGCGCTCGAGCCGCTGTCGGTACGCCCCGATGAGCAGTTCGACCTGGTCGTGCTCGCCTATCAGGTGTGGTTTCTTGCGCCCTCGGGACCGATCACCGCGTTCCTGAAGAGCGCTGCCGGCAGGCAATTGTTGCGCGGGCGGCCGGTCGTGACGCTGATCGGATGCCGCAACATGTGGCTGACCGCGCAGGAGTCCGTCAAGCGCCTGATCGACGAGGCCGGCGGCCGGCTGCGCGACAACGTCGTCTTCAGCGATCCAGGCAGCCCGCTCGCGACGCTGATCACCACCCCGCGCTGGCTGCTGACCGGCCGCCGCGACCGGTTCCTGGGGCTGCCGGCGGCAGGCGTGGCGGAGGCGGACATCGCCGGTGCCGATCGCTTCGGCCAGGCGCTGCTGAGCGCGCTGCGCGCCGACCGCGAGCACGGCGCGGCGCCGATGCTCGCCGGGCTGGGCGCCGCGCGCGTCGACGCGCGGCTGATCTTCAGCGAGCGCGCCGGCAGCAGGGCCTTTGCGCTGTGGTCACGGTTGATCCGGCTGGGCGGATCGCCGGGGTCTGTGACGCGCCTGCCCCTGCTCGTGCTGTTCTGCGTCTATCTGGTCGCGATGATTCTCACGATCGTGCCAGCCAGCCTGCTCGCGCAGCGGTTGCTGCGTCCGCTGCTCGCGCGACGCCTGGAATCCCGCAGAGCCTATTTCGAGCTGCCCTCAGGGCGATAGCCGAGTGGCGAGGCGCAAAAGCAGCGGCGCTGCACGCATCAACGGCCAAGCCGCCTACATCACGCGCACCTTTGCCTGCCTGCCGAATGCCCCGGTCGAGAACGACGCGATGGAGGCCGTGCTGGGCCAGATCGGCCCGCGTCCCTCGCGCGCGCGGCGCGTCGTGCTGCGCAACAACGGCATCCGGCGACGTCACTACGTTCTCGACCCCGCCACCGGCGAACCGACCCACAGCAACGCCAGCCTGACCGCCGCTGCGATCAAGGGATTGGCGGGCCGCGGTTTCGCGCTCGAAGACATCGCCTGCCTCGCCTGCGGCACCTCGAACCCCGACCAGCTGATGCCGAACCACGCGGTGATGGTCCACGGCGAGCTCGGCACGCCGGTATGCGAGGTCGTGGCGACCGCCGGGGTTTGCCTATCGGGCGCCACGGCGCTCAAGTACGGCTGGATGGCGGTCAAGTCCGGCGATGCGCGCAACGCGGTCGTGACCGGGTCGGAGGTCGCGTCACTCGGCCTGCGCGCGGCGAACTACGACACCGGGCAGGCGGAGACGGCTGCAGCGCTCGACGAGCATCCCGAGCTCGCCTTCGACAAGGATTTCCTGCGCTGGATGCTCTCGGACGGCGCCGGCGCATGCCTGATCGAGCCCGCGCCGCGGAGCGGGCTCAATCTGCGCATCGAATGGATCGACCTTTTTTCCTACGCGCACGAGTTGCCGGCCTGCATGTACGTAGGGGCCGAGAAGCAGGCCGACGGCAGCCTGCGCGGCTGGATGCGCTACTCGGCGCGCGAGCGCGAGGCCGCCTCCGTGTTCGCCCTCAAGCAGGACGTCAGGCTCCTCAACGAAGCGGTGGTGGAGTACACGCTGGTAAAGCCGCTGCAGCGCGTGCTCGCGCAGCGCAAGCTGTCGCCACGCGACGTGGACTGGTTCCTGCCGCACATGTCGTCGGAGTATTTCCGCCCGCGCGTGGTCGAAGGGCTGACGCGCGCCGGCCTGCCGATCCCGCAGGAGCGCTGGTTCACCAACCTTGCTTCGACCGGCAATACGGGCTCGGCGGCCGTATACATCATGCTCGATGAGCTCGTGCGCAGCGGCAAGGTAAAGGATGGGCAGAGCCTCCTGTGCTTCGTGCCCGAGAGCGGCCGCTTCTCGAGCGGCTTCATCTACCTGAAGGCGGCCGCGCATGCGTGAGCGCGACGTGCCGCAGGAAGGCAACGCCACGCTGGCCGGGAACCGCAAGGCGGTGTATGCCGTGGCCGAAGACGGCAGGTTGCGGATCGTCGCCTCGCGCGGCTGGGAAGCCGAGGAGATCGTCACGCGCCAGGCGGTCGAGGATCTCGAGCGGCGTGCGCAGGCGGCGCGCGCCCGGGTACTGGCAGGGCAGGCCTCGCCGCTCGAATACCATATGTATAAGGCGCGCATGGACCTGCCGCTGCTCTCGCAGACCACCGGCCTGTGGCGCTGGCGCGTGCGGCGCCACTTCCGGCCGAGCGTCTTCGCCCGCCTGCCGCTGTCCCTGAAGCGGCGCTATTCCGAGGCGCTCGGCGTGCCGCTCGAAAAGCTCGACAAGGTGGAATAGCGGTGCCGCGGCCCTTCGTGCACGCGCACGCCTCCCATTGCGAGTCGGGCGTAATGGCCGCGCTCGTGCGCCACCAGGGGCTGCCGATGTCGGAAGCGATGGCTTTCGGCCTCGCTGCGGCGATCTCCTTCGCCTACCTGCCGTTCATCCGCGTCAACGGGCTGCCGCTCATCGCCTACCGCATGCCGCCGCGGGCCATCATCAAGGGCCTGCACCGCGGACTGGAGCTGGGCATGCGCTTCGAGAAGTTCCGCTCCCCCGAGCGCGGCATGGCGCGGCTCGACGCCCTGCTCGATGCGGGCGAGCTGGTGGGGCTGCAGACCTCGGTGTTCTGGCTGCCGTATTTCCCGCCCGACCTGCGCTTTCATTTCAACGCCCACAACCTGCTGGTCTACGGCCGCGAGGGCGACGAGTACCTGGTGAGCGACCCGGTGGCGGAGATTCCGGTGCGCTGCCCTCGCAAGGACCTCGAAAAAGCGCGCTTCGCCAAGGGGCTGCTCGCGCCCAAAGGCCTGCTCTACTACGCGACCCGGACGCCGCAGACCCCTGACTGGGCGCGCCTCGGCAAGCGCGCCATCGCCCGCGCCGCGCGCGTGATGCTCCACACGCCGCTGCCGCTCATCGGCGTGCGCGGCATCGAGCTGCTCGCGCGCCGCGTCGAGCGGCTGCCGCTCGCCGACGGCGGCGAGTCGGCGCGCCTCTATGTCGGCAATATCGTGCGCATGCAGGAAGAGATCGGCACCGGCGGCGGCGGTTTCCGTTTCCTCTACGCCTCGTTTCTGCAGGAGCTCGCCGCCGCGACCGGCTACGGCGCGCTCGACCGGCTGGCTTCCCGCCTGGTCGAGATCGGCGATCGCTGGCGCGAGTTCGCGCTCGCCGCGGCGCGCATGATCCGCGGCCGCGACCCGCTCGCGCCGCCGGCGCTCGCGGCCCGGCTGCGCGCGCTGGCCGCCGAGGAGAGACAGTTCTTCCGCGACCTGGACGCGGCGCAGCGCGCCTGGGCATGCTGAGCGTCGAAGGGCTGTCGTTCGGCTACCCCGGGGCGAGCGAGCGGGTGCTGGACGATGTCACGCTCGCCGTTCCGGACGGCGGCATCTTCGGCTTGCTCGGGCCCAACGGCGCGGGCAAGACCACCCTGATCTCGATCCTGTCGGGCCAGCGTCGCGCGGCGACGGGACGCATCAGCGTCGGCAGCGAAACCCTGGAGAACCTGCGCCAGCGCCGGCCGCATTGCCTCGGCCTGGTGCCGCAGGAGCTCGCGTTCTACCCGATGCTCACCGCGCTGGAGAACCTGCGCTTCTTCGGCGGTGTGCAGGGCTTGGGCGCGGCGCCTTTGAAGCAGCGTGTCGACGCCGTGGCGGCGTTTGCGCGCCTCGACGGCGTCCTCGGACGGCGTGCCGGCGAGCTTTCCGGCGGACTCAAGCGCCGCCTGAATCTCGCCATCGGCCTGCTCACCGAGCCGGATATCCTGCTCCTGGACGAGCCCACCGTGGGGGTCGATCCGCAGTCGCGCGCCTTCCTGCTCGAATCGATCCGTGCCATGGGCGGCCCGGGGCGGCACATCGTGTACACCAGCCACTACATGGAGGAAGTGCAGGCGATCTGCGATCACGTGGCGATCATCGACGCCGGCCGCGTGCTCGTATCGGGAGCGCTCGCCGACGTGCTGCGGGAGGGCGCAGGAGCCCGCTCGCTGGAGGAAGTCTTCATGCGGCTCACCAGCCACTCGCTGCGCGACTGATGCGCCGCCTGCGTGCCCTGTGGATCAAGGAGTGGCTGGCGCTGTCGCGCGACGTGCACGGCCTCGCGGTTCTGTTCCTCATGCCGGCGGTGTTCATCGTCGTGATGTCGCTCGCCCTGAGCGACGTTTTCAAGGGCGACGCCGGCCGGGGCGTCGACTTCGCGGTGATCAGCGCGCAGGGCGCAAAGGCCGCCGAGCGGATCGCGCGGGACATCGCGGGCGACGGCTGGCGCCCAATACCCCCGCCCGCCGACGAAGCGGCTGCGCGCGACGCCGTGCGCCGCGGCAGCCCGCGGCTCGTGCTGCTCGCGCCGTCCGGATTCGGCGATGCCCCCGGGCCGCCTCCCGGCCAGGCCGGCGCCGCGCAGCTCAGGCTGCTCGCCGACCCTGCGCTGCCCCCGGTGCAGCTGGTCGCATTTCAGCTGCGCGTGCTCGGGGTCGCGCTCGGCGCGAAAGCCGCGGCGATGGCGCAGATGTTCAGCGTCGAGGTGGTCGGCAATCCGCGCGGCGGGCGGCCGTCGTCGGTGCAGCAGAACGTTCCGGCATGGCTCATCTTCGGCATGTTCTTTGTGGTGATGCCGATCTCCGCGCTCTTCATCGTCGAGCGGCGCGACGGCACGCTCGCGCGCCTCGTCAGCCAGCGGGTGCCGTTCTCGATGCTGCTGCTGGGCAAGGTCGGCCCCTTCTTCCTCATCAACCTCGCCCAGGCCGCGCTGATGCTGCTCGCCGGGCGCAGCCTCGTGCCGTGGCTGGGCGGCGAAACATTGGCGTTGCCGCCCCGCTGGGACCTGCTCGTCCTGGTAAGCGCGAGCACCAGCCTGGCGGCAATCGGCTGGGGCCTGCTGGTGGCGGTCGGCGCGCACACCCTCGAGCAGGCGACGGTGATCGGCGGCGTGGGCAATATCCTCGCCGCGGCGCTCGGCGGCATCATGGTGCCGCGCTTCGTGATGCCCGAAGCGATGCAGCGCGTGACGGAGCTCTCGCCGATGGCCTGGGCACTCGACGGTTTCCATGCCGTCATCCTGCGCCAGGGCGGCGCCGCGGATATCGCCGCGCCCTGCGGCAAGCTGCTTGCGCTCGCTGCGGCGCTGCTGGCTGCCGCGCTCTGGCTGCATCACCGGCGCCGGGCCTGAGCGATGGCGCCGCGCGACGCGCTGATTGCCGAGCTGGCGGCGTTGATTCTCGACGCGACCGAGAAAACCCTCGACGGCCCTGCGCTCGCGGCGGACGAGCCGATCTTCGGCAGCGGCTCGCGGCTTGCGCTCGACTCGCTGGACGCGCTCCAGGTGTCCATGGCGCTGCAGAAGCGCTACGGTGTGCGGTTGACCGACAGCAAAAAGCCCCGACGCATCCTCGCCTGCGTTGGCAGCCTCGCCGACTACCTGCTGCAGAAGCGCGCGTGATGCGGATTTTCGTGCGCGCGGCCGCGGCGGCGAGCGCGCTCGCGCCGGACCTGGATTCAGCCCTCGACCGCTTGTCGGGCGAACCGGTGGCGCCGGCGCGCACCCTCGAAGCAGGCGGCGCCTGGCCCTATTTCTCGATCGCCGTCTCTCACCGCGACTGGATGACGCGCGCCGAGCAGGTCGCGCGGCCGGTGGCGGAACGCCTGCGGCGCGAAGCCGGGCTCGGCGCCGAGGAGTGGCGGCGCCTGCCCTGCATCGTCGGCTCGTCCTCGCATTTCATCGGCGCCTGCGAAAACGAGCCCCGCCCCTCGCTCCAGCCGCCGCTCGAATTCGCGCGCGCGCTCGCGCGCTGGTTCGGAGTACGCGGCCTGGCGATGGCGGTCAGCAGCGCCTGCACCTCGGGGCTCACCGCGCTGCAGGTGGCGCTCGACCTGATCGCTGCAGGCGTCTTTCGCCACGCGCTGGTGCTCGGCGTCGAGCTCGCCAACCGGCTCACCGTTGCCGGCTTCGCCGGCCTGCAGCTGCTTTCTGCGCGTGCCGCGCGCCCCTGCGACCTCAGCCGCGACGGCATGGTGCTGGGCGAGGCGCTCGGCGCGGTGCTGCTCTCTGCGGCAGGCCCGTGGCGCATCGCCTCCTTTGCCTCGGGCGTGGACTCTTCCAGCCTCACCGGTCCGGCGCCCGACGGCGAAGTGATTGCGCAGACGATGCGCGCCGCGCTGTCGAAAGCGCAATGGAACGCGGCCGCTATCGACCTGCTCAAGCTGCAAGCGGCCGGCAGCCCGCTCGCCGACCTTGCGGAAGCCCGCGCCGTGCGCGCGGTATTCGCCGCGCCGCCGCGCACGCTGTCGCTGAAAGGCGCGATCGGCCACACGCTGGGCGCGAGCGGACCGGCGGAGCTTGCGCTGCTGCTGGGCTCGCTCGGCCGCGGCCGGGTGCCGGCAACCTGGGGATTCGCCACGCCCGATGCCGAGCTGGGGTTGACGCCCTCGGGCGGCGACGCCGGGGCGGTCCGCCGCGTGCTCTTCAACCTCTCCGGATTCGGCGGCAACGTGACCAGCATGGCGCTGGAGCGGGCGGGCTGAGGATGCAGCTGCGCGCGCCGACGGTGCTGCGCATCGCTCCGGGGGAGCTGCGCGCCCGCGCGCACGCGCGTTTCGGCGGCGAGCTGCGGCAGGCCGGCAGCTTCGCGCAGCTCTGCATGCTCGGCGCGCAAGCCTGTCTCGATGCGGCGGGTGGCAAGAGGCCGCTCGGCGTGCTCTGGACCTCGGCGCGCGGCGCCGCGCTCGCCACGCGCGCCGCCCTCGAGGATGGGCTGCAACCGGGCGCGCCGGCGATGCCGTTCACCTTCGTCGCGACCCAGCCGCACCTGGCAGCTGCGCTCCTGGCGCAACGCTCACACGCGATCGCGCGCAGCGCCTTTCTCTATCTCGCCGCGGGCGACTGGCCCTGGCTCGCGCGCCTGGCGCAGGCCTGGCTGGCGGAATGCGGGCAGGTGCTCGTCGGCCGGGTCGAGGAATCGGACGCCGCAGGCAGCGCGCACCAGAGCGATTGGTGCCTGTTCACCAACGAACCCGCCAGTCCGCCCGACGCGCCGCCCGGCGACTCGGAGTTTCTTGATGCGCTCGGGTTGGCCGTGCGCGCGCTGCCGAGGTAACCGCTACTTCTTGGAGGCGCCCTTCTTCAGCGTCACCACCGTGCCGCGCAGCGCGACGCCCGAGAGGAACGTGCCGGCGCCGCACAGGTATTCGGTGCTGCTCTCGACGTTCTCGTTCTTGTACACGCTCTTGATGTTGATCACCGCGTCGCCGCCCTCCCGCTTCGCGCGCTCCTGCAGGGAAATCGCGGCGCTCACGAAGGCGATCTCGCAGGCATCCTGATCCGACTTGTTGGCGGCGTTGGTCTTCTTGTTCGAAGTCCACTCGCCGATCTTTTTCTCCACGGGCGGCGTGGCCTGCTTGCCGAAATAGAGCTTGATGGCGGGGTCGAGCTTGTCTTTCGTCATCTGGCCCTTTTCCATTGCGGACTTCACCGGAAACATCAGCCGATCGTCGCGCGCGATGGCGACCGACATGCTGCTCAACGCAACGATTGCAATACCTGCCTTGATAATCGATTTCATTCTTATCGCTCCTCTCCTTGGTTTTGGTAAAGGCTCCAGGCCTTGGCGCGGATCGCGTCAACCGTGTGCTGCAGCGCCTGATCGAGCCGCCGATCTTCCTCCAGGAATTCGAATTGCGCCGAGACTTTTTCCACGAATTCGCGCGCACCTGGCACGAAGCGGGCGGCCTCGAGCTCGCCCTGGCGCCGGCGCAGCATGACCGCCTGCTGCGTCGCGAGCACCATCGCGGCGGCCACCTGCTCGGTCAGCTCGAGCACGCGAGCGACTCTACCTCATGAAGCGCCTTCGCGCCACGCCGCGGCCGCCGCGTACCCGGCATCGAGCCGGGGCGTATAAAAACGCCAGACGCCCCCGGTAAACGCCGCTTCGCCGGGCGCCGCGGCGATGCGGTTGTCGTCGGAAAACAGGATCCGGTTGAACGGCAGCGCCAGGCCCACGCCGAGGGCCTTGGCCATTGCTTCCTTCAAGGTCCAAACGCGGTAGAAACCCTGCCAGCGCGCCGGCTCCTCCAGGGTCTCGAGGCGCGAGCGCTCGGACGGGTGCAGCACGAAGGCGGCGAGCCGGTCCCACTCGCGGCGGGCGCGGACCCGCTCGACGTCGACGCCCACCAAGCCGGCGGCTGCGATGGCGCACAGCACCCGCTCGCCGGAATGGCTCAGGCTTGCCGCCACGCGAGCCCCGGTCCCTTCAAGCGCGAGGAATGGACGCCGGTCGACGAGCTCCACCCGATAGCGCGCGACGTCGCCGAGCACGCTTCTTGCCGCGAAATGCAGAAGCCATCGCCCGGCGGCGAATTGCGCCCGCCGCCAGGCGCTTGCCATCGTTTTCAGTGCGGCTTTTTCACCCTCGCTCAGCCAATCCAGGTCTTGCTTCTCATGCAGCAGCATCTCCGGGACGGCCATCGCAAAAACCTGCGGCGCGGGGTCGCCGTGCGGCGCGACCTGGAGCTGGACGGCATCGAATTGCGGTGCAGTCGCCATCACACGACGGCCATGCAAGCCCGATCCGAAAACGTTTGTGAATCCACCTTTTGCGCGCCCAAATTTGATACGATTCGCAGCATAAAGCTCCGCGGAGTGGGACCGTGGAATTTTTTGTGGTGCAGAACCCGCTCAAGGGGAGGAGGTTCGTTGCAGGTTCGTCTTCCAATCTCGCGTTGGTCGGCGTGGCCGCCAGGCGAGGCCGGCGCGCGTGAGCAGTCCGCGCTGCCGCAAGTCAGATTCATCGATCCGATGCTGCGCCGGCGGCTCGGGCCGCTCGCAAAGATCCTGCTGCACGTCGCGCATGAATGCGCCGCCGATCGCCCGAGCGTGCGGCTGGTGCTCGCCTCGCAGCACGGCGAGCTTTCCTACACCGTGGCGGCGCTGCGCTCGCTCGCCGCGGGCGAACCGGTGTCGCCGACGCTGTTCAGCCTCTCGGTCCACAACTCCCCTGCCGGAATCTTTTCCATCCTGCGGCGCGACCGCGCGCCGTCGACCGCGATCGCGGCCGGCGAGGAAACGCTCGGCCACGCGCTTCTCGAGGCGCATTGCCAGCTCGACGACGGCGAGGAGCCGGTGCTGATGGTTTACGGCGACGCCATGCTGCCCGAGGAATACCGCAGCTTCGCCGAGCGCCCCGAGCCAGGCCGCGCGATCGCCGTGCTGCTCGCGCGCGACGCCGCGCGCACCACGACACTGGAGGCGAGCGCGGCGAGCGGCGCCGCATCGTCGCCCGAGCCGCAGGCCGACGCGTTCTTCAGGCACCTGGCCGACGCCAGGCCCGGCGGCTGGACCGGCGCACGGCGCAGCTGGACATGGCACTGAATCTCCTGTCGCGGCAAACGACCGCCGAACTTCCGGCGATGGCGAACTATTACTGGCGCATGGTGGTGACGAGCAGCTGCTTTGTTGCCTTCGCCGCGTGCGGCCTGCTCTTTTCCGTGCTGCTGTTCCCGGTCCTGTGCCTGGTTTCCGCCGAGAGCCGCCGCGTGCCGGTCAGATGGTTGATCCACAAATTCTTCTCGCTGATCCTGGCGGTGCTCAGGTCCACCGGCTGCATGCGCCTGGAGATCGTCGGCGTCGAGCGGCTGCGAAATGCCGGGGCCGTGCTGGTGCTCGCCAATCACCCGACCTACATCGACGTGGTGGTGCTGCTCTCGCTGCTTCCCACGGCGAACTGCGTGGTGAAGAGCGACCATTGGGACAACCCGGTGTTCGGCGGCATCCTGCGGATGGCGGGCTGGATCCGCGGCTCGCGGGCGGATCAGCTGGCCCTGGACTGCTCCCAGGCGCTCGACGCCGGCGAGCCGCTCATCATTTTCCCGGAAGGCACGCGCAGCGATCCCGGCGCGCCGGTGAAATTCCTGCGCGGCGCCGCGTACATCGCCGTAAAGAGCGGCAAGCCCATCGTTCCCGTGCTGCTGCAATGCGATCCTCCGACGCTCAACAAGAGCTCGCGCTGGTACCAGGTCCCGCCGCGGCCGTTCCACTACCGGGTGGCGGTGCGTAACACGTTGCGTGCCGACACGCTGACCGATACGCGCCAGGCGTCGCCGGTCACCGCCGCGCGCCGCCTGACCAGCGCCCTCGAGGGCTATTTCAGCGACCAGCTGAGCGTTCCATGAGCGATCTGAAGCTGGAGATCAAGCGGCTCATCATCGAGGTCCTGGCGCTCGAGGACATCACGCCCGAGGACATCGTCGATGACGCGCCGCTGTTCGGCGAGGGGCTGGGGCTGGACTCGATCGACGCGCTCGAGCTCGGCATCGCGCTGCGCAAGCGCTACCAGCTCAAGCTCGAGGCCAACGACGCCGGCATGAAGGAGTACTTTCGCTCGGTCAGCAGCCTCTGCCTCCTGGTGGAGCGCCAGCGCGGAGCGGCGTGAGCGAGTGATTCGCGGAGCGGCAGCCGTCAGCCACCTGCTGTTCGCGCTCTATCCGATCCTGATCCTCGCAGGGCTGCAGTTCTTCGATGCGCGCACCGTGGCGGCGCTGGTGCTGGTGGCGCTGGTGCTGCGGTACCGGCGCAATGCGACGCGCCTGGCGTTGCAGCTTTCGTCCGTGCAGTGGATCGCGCTCGGCCTGCCCCCGCTGCTGGGACTCGCCGTGATCGTCACCAACAGCGAAGTGCTGCTGCTGCTCTACCCTGCTTCGATCAGCGCCAGCATGCTGATCCTTTTCGGCAGCACCCTGCTGCGTCCGCCGACGATGGTCGAGAGGTTCGCGCGGCTGCGCAAGCCCGAGCTGTCGCCTGCCGGCGTGCGCTACACGCGCCGCGTCACCGAGGCCTGGTGCCTGTTCTTCGTCTTCAACTGCGCGCTTGCGGCCTATACGGCGCTGTTCGCCTCGCGTGAAGTCTGGGCGCTGTATAACGGCTTCATCGTCTACATCCTGATGGGAACCCTGTTCGTCGGCGAGCGCGCGGTGCGGCGACGCATGATATCCGCGGCATAGAGGCGGCCATGTCCGCGGCGTTCCTTCCCCTGTCCAGGCTGCTGGCGACGGGCCGCCCCGAGCGCAGCGTCGTCTGCGCGGACGGCGAGCGCGACCTTGCGTGGCGCGACTTCGCGTGCCGCGCGGGAGCCATCGCTCGCGCGCTGTCGCGGCGCGATGAGCAGCGCTGGCTGATTCACTGCGAGCAGCCGTTCAACTTCGCCGCCGCGCTGCTCGCCGTGCTGCACTCGGGAAAGCGCGCGGTGGTGGCGCCCGGCTTTCAGCCCGGCGTGGTCGAGCAGCTGCGCTCCGCGTTCGACGCGGTCATCGGAGAGAATCCAGCGTCCGGAGTAAATCCTGCCGCTCTCGTGCCTGCCGCGTTCGATTTCGCGCCAATTGGGCCCCGCGGCGCGCGCATCGATCTGTTCACCTCGGGCTCGAGCGGCGAGCCCAAACGCATCGAGAAATCGCTGGCGCAGCTCGAGGCCGAAGTGGCGGCGCTCGAATCCTGCTGGGGCCGCGCCATCGGGCGTGCGACGATGGTGGCGACGGTGCCGCATCACCACATCTACGGCATGCTGTTTCGCCTCGCCTGGCCGCTCGCCGCGGGGCGGCCCTTCGATGCCGCGCTGTGCGCCGACCCGGCGCTGCTGCTCGAGCGGCTGGCGCGCGCCGGCGAGGCGGCCTTGGTCTCGAGCCCGGCGCACCTCGCGCGGCTGCCCGAGCTGATCGCGCTCGAATCGCTGCGGCCGGCGACCCGCGCGATCTTCTCGTCGGGCGGACCGCTGCCGCTCGCGGCCGCGCTCGAATTCGCGCGCCGCTTCGGCGCGCCGCCGATCGAGGTATACGGCAGCACCGAGACCGGCGGCATCGGCTGGCGCGCGCAGAGCGCGGGCGAAGACGGCGCCTCCTGGACGCCGTTTCCGGGCATGGCCGTGGCCATCGACGCCGCGGGCGCCCTGAAGCTGCGCTCGCCGTACCTGCCGGACGACGCTTGGCTCACCATGAGCGATGCCGCCGCGCTGCTGCCCGATGGGCGCTTCCTTCTCAAGGGGCGGCTCGACCGGGTGGCGAAGATAGAGGGCAAGCGCGTGTCGCTGCCCGAGCTCGAGCAGGGCCTGCGCCGGCATCCATGGGTGCTCGACGCGGCGGTGGTGGCGCTGCCCGGCCGCAGGGAAAAGCTCGGCGCGATCGTGGTGCTGCGCGAGCCCGCTCGCCTGCGCGAGCAGGGCCGCCACCGGCTGATCGCCGCGTTGCGCGAGTACCTTCTCGCGCGTTTCGATCGCGTCATCGTTCCCAGGCACTGGAGATTTCCGGAGCGGCTGCCCGCCGACGAAAGAGGCAAGCTGAGCGCGAAAGCGCTGTCGGCATTGTTTCTCGAGAGAAGCAGAAGCGATGACGCGCCTGCTGCCTGAGATTCTCGAGGAGCGCGCCGCTCGCGGCGGCTTCGAGCTCGACCTGCATGTGCCGCCCGGCCTCGATTACTTCGCAGGCCACTTCCCCGGCATGCCGATCCTGCCCGGCGTGGTGCAGATCGACTGGGCGATCCGGCTCGGCCGCGCCCGGCTGCCGCTGCGCGGCGGTTTCGTCGCCGCCGAGCAGCTGAAGTTCCTGTCCATCATCCGGCCGGACGCGCGGCTGACGCTTTTTCTTGGAATCGATGCCGGGGGCGAAAGGCTGAGCTTCAGTTACGCCACAAAGGAAAAAAAATACTCGTCCGGCACGCTGGTCTTCGGCCGCCCATGAGCGCCTCTGCGTTCCGCCCCTGCTGCGTGATTCCGATCTACGATCACGGCGCCACGATCCGCGCCCTGGTCGCCGCGCTCGCCGCGCACCGGCTGCCGATCTACATCGTCGACGACGGCAGCGGCGCGGCGACCCAGGCGGAGCTGGTGCGCGTGCGCGACGAGTTTCCGCTGGTGCGCCTGTCGCGGCTGCCGCGAAACTGCGGCAAGGGCGCCGCGGTGGTGCACGCCATGCGCCAGGCCCGCGCCGACGGCATGACGCATGCGCTGCAGATCGACGCCGACGGCCAGCACGATGCGCGCGACGTGCCGCGCTTCATCGAGCGCGCCGCGGCGCGGCCTGATGCGCTGATCTGCGGGCAGGCGCGCTTCGACCGCTCGATCCCGAAAGTCCGCTTCTACGGCCGCTACCTCACGCATTTCTGGGTCTGGGTCGAGACGCTGTCCTTCGCCATCAAGGATTCGATGTGCGGATTCCGCGTCTATCCGCTCGCCGCCGCCGGCAAGCTGATCGACCAGGTCGCCCTGCCGCGGCGCATGGATTTCGATACCGCGGTGCTCGTGCGCCTCGTCTGGCGCGGCGTTGCCGTCGAGAGCATCCCGACGCGGGTCGTCTACCCTCCGGGCGGGATATCGCACTTCCGCATGCTGCGCGACAACCTGAGCCTCACGCTCATGCACGCGCTGCTCGTGTGCGGCATGCTCGCGCGCCTTCCGCTGCTCCTGGGGCGCAAGCTCGGCCGGCCGCGGCCATGAGCCATTGGTCGCGTCTCCACGAGCGCGGCAGCCCGCTCGGGATCCGGATCGTCGCGGCCTGCTATCGGCTGATCGGCGAGCGGGCGGCGCGGCTGCTGCTCTACCCCGTGGTCGGCTATTTCCTGATCACCGGGCGCGGCGCGCGGCGTGCCTCCCGGGAGTATTTCGCGCGCCTGCAGCGCTTCGCCGGGGAAAACGCCGGCACGCCGCCGCCGGGCTGGGCGACGAGCTTTCGCCACATGATGGCCTTCGCGGAGTCCGCTTTGCACAAGCTCGCCGCGTGGACCGGCCGCGGCAAGGCGCTGAACGTGGCATTCCCCGACCGGCCGCGCTTCGATGCCCTGATCGCGAGCGGCAAAGGCGCGTTGCTGGTCGGCGCGCACCTCGGCAATCTCGAGATGGCGCGCGCCATTGCCGCGGAGTGGCGGCTGGCGACGGTCAACGCGATCGTCTACACCGAGCACGCGCCGGCGTTCCGGCATGCGCTCGAGGCGAGCGGCGCGGAATTCGCTGCCAATCTGATTCACGTCACCCAGATCGGCCCGGATACCATACTGCTGCTGAAAGACAAGATCGATCGCGGCGAGCTGCTGGTCCTTGTCGGCGACCGCACGCCGCCGGCGGACAGCGCCCGCGTCTGCAGCGTCGATTTCCTCGGCGCCCCGGCCGCTTTCGCACAAGGCCCCTATGTGCTCGCCTCGCTCCTCGAATGCCCGGTCTACCTCCTCTTCTGCCTGAAGGAAGGCGACGGCTACCGCATCTACCTCGAGCCTTTCGCCGAGCGCATCGTGCTGCCGCGCCAGGAGCGCGAGGCGGCGCTGCGCGGCTACGCGCAGCGCTATGCGCGCCGCCTCGAAGAGCTGTGCCTGCGCTCGCCTTACCAGTGGTTTAATTTCTACAATTACTGGCAACAGCCATGAAATCGTTCACCGCCGAGTTGCTTTTCGTTTTGTTTTTGTTTTGCAATATCAATACAAAAGCGAACGCGGACGCCATGGCCGACATCCGTGCGCGGCTGGAAGCGCACGACCTCATCCACGCCGATTTCGTCCAGACGAGGACGATGGCGGATCTGCAGCGCCCCCTGGTGTCGCGCGGCCGGGTCGTGGTATGGGGGCCGGGCGGCGTCATCTGGCAGGTCGAGCAGCCCTTCCGCGCCACCTACGTGCTGCGTAACGAGAGCACCATCGAGATCGACGCCGAGGGCGCGCGCACCGTGCGCAGCGCGCGCGACGACCGCGGCGCCGCGCGCATCGGGCGGGTGCTGCGCGCGGTGCTCAAGGGCGACGCCAAGGCGCTCGAGGAATGGTTCGCGGCCGAACCGCGCGTTTCGGGCGAGCGCTGGAGCCTGGCGCTGTCGCCGCGCCAGGGCCCGATGGCGTTCTTCGTGAAATCGGTGCAGCTCTCGGGCGGCGAGTTCGTCGACAGCGTGCGCATCGTGGAAGAAAGCGGCGACGCGACGCAGATGCAGTTCCGCAATCAGCGGCTGCCGCCGACCGAGCGCAGCGCGGCGGCCGAACGCGCCGTGGCGGCGATGCACGATGCGGCGGAGAATCGCGCGGTCTTCCTGGTCGGTCACCGCGATGCGGCCACGGCCAAAGAGGCGGCGCGCCGCTTTGCCGTCGAACTCGAAGCGAGCCGCGCCTTCGCGCGGGTCCAGCTCGAAGTTCCGGCGGCGGATCCGCGCCCGCTGCTGCGGGCCAACCTGGACTATCGCTTCGGGCTGCTCGCCGAGGCCGACCGGCTCGCCCTCAGGGAAGGAAAATTCGATGCCGGCCAGTGGCTAGAGCGGCGGCTCAACGAGCCCCTGCGCTTCGGCGCCGCCGGCAGCCTGGCCGCAGACCCATTCGGGTTTTTCGACCGCTACGTCGCCGGCCTGCCTTACCGCACGGTGCGCCTCGAGCTGGCGGACCGGCTGCTGGTGGCGCGCGCCGCGCCGCCGGACAGCGACGGCCTCTATGTGCTGATCAGCGCGGAGCTCCCCGGCTCGGCTTACGACGACCGTGTGCAGGCGCCGGTGACCGCCGCGGTCAGGCAGGCGGAAGGCAAGCTGCGCGGCCTCGCCGCCGATGTCCGGGTGCTGCGCACCGGCACGGTGTTCTTCGCCGCCGACGCGCGCAGCGCGGCGCAGCGCGAAGTGGATCTGATCGGCATCGGCTCGCTAACGGGGATCGTGCTGCTGCTGCTCGCGGTGTTCCGCTCGCTGCGGCCGCTGCTGCTCGGGCTGCTCACCGTATGCATCGGCCTCGCGGCGGCGGTCTCAGCCACCATCCTGACGCACGGCGAGCTGCACCTGCTCACCCTCGTCTTCGGCGCCAGCCTGATCGGCGAGGCGATCGACTACTCGATCCAGTATTTCGGCGCGTATGCCGGCAGCGGCCCGGGCTGGGACGCGCAGCGCGGCATGCTCATGGTGCGCCCGGGACTGACGCTCGCGCTTCTCACCAGCCTGCTGGGCTACGGCGCCCTGCTGCTGCTGCCTTTTCCCGCGGTCAAGCAGATCGCGCTGTTTGCGCTGGTCGGGCTCGCCGCCGCTTTTCTGTCGGTCGTCTTGCTGCTGCCGCAGCTGCTGCGCAAGCCGTTCCACAGGGATATCTCGGGGATCACGGCGCCGGCCGCCCGTTTCATCGAAGCCTGGCGCGCGCGCGTCGGCCGGCCGGCCGGCGCGGCGCTCGCGCTCCTCCTCGCGCTCGCCTGTGTGCCGGGGTGGCTGCTCCTTCAAAGCGACGACGACGTGCGCTCGCTGTCGAACCGCTCGCCCTCGCTGCTGCAGCAGGAGGCGAGCATCCGCCGCCTGACCGGATTCGAGATCGGCAGCCAGTTCTTCCTCGTCGAGGGCGACTCGGCCGAAAGCGTCCTGCAGCGCGAGGAGCTGCTTGCGGCGCGGCTGCAGGAGCTTGCTGCAAAAGGCGTGCTCGGCCACTACCAGGCAATTTCCTCGTTTGTTCCGTCGGCACAGCGGCAGCGCGAGAATCGCGGCCTGCTGCGCCAGGCGGTGCTGGCCGACCACGCACGCCTGGAGCGCACCTTCGACCGGGTCGGCCTGCGCAAAGGCATCGCCGCGGAGCTGGCGCGCGCCTACAGGGAATCCGAGGGCCGGCTGCTCGCGCCCGAAGCCTGGCTCGCCTCCCCGGCGGCGGCGCCTTTCCGGCACCTGTGGCTCGGCGGCACGCAGGCCGGCTACGCAAGCGTGGTCGTGCCATTCGGCGCCCGCAACCTGCAGGATCTCGAGGCGGCGGCGCGCAAGCTGGAAGGCGTCACATTTCTCGACAAGGCAGCGAGCGTCTCGCGCCTGTTTCGCGACTACCGCAAGAGCTTCAGCTACGGCCTCGGAGCGGCCATCCTGGTGGTGCTCGGCGTCCTCGCCGGGCGCTACGGCTGGCGCGGCGGCGCCGCGGTGCTGCTGCCGACTTTGCTCGGCATGGCGGCCGCGCTCGGCCTGTCGGGCTACGCCGGCGTGCCGATCACCCTCTTCTGCGTCATGGCGCTGATGCTCGTGCTCGGCGTCGGCGTGAACTACTCCATCTTCCTGGTCGAGGGCCGCGGCCGCGAGGGCAGCGCATTCGTCGCGGTGCTGCTGTCGGCCGCGACCACCGTGCTTTCCTTCGGCCTGCTGGCGTTCAGCGGCACGCCGGCGCTCGCCCAGTTCGGCAAGACACTGGTGATCGGCATCGGTGTCGCGGTCCTGCTCGCGCCGCTCGCGCTGACTCTGGCCCCGGAGCGTCCCGCCGGGAGGTAGCATGCGCGCCATGCCCGGAACGCGCTGCTTCATTGCCGCGGTCGGCGTCGCCAACGCGCTCGGCGAAGGCCGCGACGCCGTGCGCCGAGGCCTGCTCGCCGGCGATACCTCCGGGATGGTGCTCGAGGAAGGCTGGGTGCCGGGCGGCCCGGTGCGCGTGGGGCGCGTGGCGGCCGAGCTGCCGCCGCTGCCGCCGGGCAACGAGCTGTTCGAGTGCCGCAACAATCGCCTCCTGCTGCTGGCGCTCGAGCAGATCCGTGCCGCGGTGTCGGGCGCGCTGGATCGCGTCGGTCCGCAGCGCCTGGGCATCGTGCTCGGCACCAGCACTTCGGGAATCCACGAAGGCGAGGCCGCGATCGCCGCCCTGGTGCGCGATGGCGCCATGCCGCCGCGCTTTCACTACGGGCAGCAGGAGATCGGCGCCGCGGCGCCGTTCCTGGCGCGCCACCTGCGCGTCACCGGCCCCGCCTATACCGTGTCGACCGCCTGCACCTCGAGCGCGAAAGCGATCGCCTCGGCCGTCAAGCTGCTGCGCGCCGGCCTGTGCGACGCGGTCATCGCGGGCGGTGTCGATACCCTTTGCAAGCTGACGATCAACGGCTTCACTGCGCTCGAGTCGACGAGCAGCGAGCTTAGCAATCCCCTGAGCCGCAACCGGCGCGGCATCAATCTCGGCGAGGGGGCGGCGCTGATGCTGATCAGCCGCGAGCCGGGCGCGGTCGAGCTGCTCGGCTGCGGCGAATCCAGCGATGCGCATCACATCTCCGCCCCCGATCCCACCGGCCGCGGCGCCGAGAGCGCGATGCGCGCCGCGCTCGCCCAGGCGAGGCTCGGGCCGCAGGACGTGGACTATCTGAATCTGCACGCCACCGCGACGCCCAAGAACGACGAGATGGAGGCGCGCGCCGTCAGCCGCGTGTTTCCGGAAGGCGTTCCCTGCAGCGGCACTAAGCCGCTTACCGGCCACACCCTCGGCGCCGCCGGCGCGACCGAGGCGGCGTTCTGCTGGCTCGCCCTGCAGGGCGACGGCCGGCTGCCGCCGCACGTCTGGGACGGCGAAGCCGACCCGGCGCTGCCGCAGCTGCTGCAGACCAGGGCCGGCGACCGCTTCGCGCGCAGCGCGCGGCGGGTGTGCATGAGCAATTCCTTCGCTTTCGGCGGCAGCAACGCCTGCCTGGTGCTGGGGGACGCGCGCTGATGGATACTTTCGCGCCGATCGAAGAACTGCTGCCGCAGCGCGATCCGATGCTGCTCCTCGATGCCGTCGTTTCAGGAGATGAGAGCTCGATCGTCGCCGAGGTCACGGTTCCCGAGACCGCGTGGTACCTGGACGAGCACGGCGGCATGCCGGCGTGGATCGGGATCGAGCTCATGGCGCAGGCGATCGCCGCCCATGCCGGGATGCTGGGCGCATCGGGCGGCAAGCCGCCAAAGCGTGGTGTGCTTCTCGGCACGCGCGCTTTCCATGCCCGCGTGTCGAGCCTGCGGCAGGGTACCCTGCTGCATATCGCCGCTCGCATCGCGGATATCGATGAGAGCGGCTTCGGCACATTCGATTGCTCGATCAGGAACAGCCGCTCCGAAGAGCTGGCAACTGCAACCCTGAAGGTGTTCGTGCCCGAGGACTTCGAGGCCTTCATCAGGCAGGGGGAGACATGAGACGCGTGCTCGTCACCGGGTCGAGCCGCGGCATAGGCCGTGCCATCGCGCGGCGCCTTGCGCGCAGCGGCTTCGCGGTCACCGTCCACTGCCGCGCCAGCCGGGCCGAAGCCGACGCGCTCGCCGGCGAGATCGCGGGCACCGTGCTGCAGTTCGACGTCACCGACCGCGCTGCCTGCCGCGCCGCCCTGGAGAAGGACGTCGCCGCCAACGGCCCCTACTATGGAATCGTCAGCAACGCCGGCATCACGCGCGACAACACCTTCGCCGCGCTTTCGGAAGCCGACTGGGACCAGGTGCTGGACACCAGCCTCAACGGCTTCTACAACGTGGTGCATCCGCTGCTGATGCCGATGGTGCGCGCTCGCCAGGGCGGGCGCATCGTCACCATCGCGTCGGTGTCGGGCATCATCGGCAACCGCGGGCAAGTCAACTACAGCGCCGCCAAGGCGGGCCTCATCGGCGCCACCAAGGCGCTGGCGGTCGAGCTCGCCAGCCGCGCGATCACGGTGAATTGCGTCGCGCCCGGCCTGATCGAGACCGACATGACCGAAGGAATGGCCCTCGAGCAGGCCCTCAAGATGGTCCCCATGAGCCGGGCCGGCAAGCCCGAGGAGGTCGCGGCGGCGGTGGATTTCCTGATGTCCGACGACGCCAGCTACATCACGCGCCAGGTGATCAGCGTGAACGGCGGTCTCGCCTGAGGCATTGAACAAGGGTCGCTTTTTGGGCAACAATTCGCTCTTCAAGCGGGCACTCGACCGCCAACCGGGAGGACTGCCGCAATGAGGATCGCTCTAAGCCTGCCATTTGTTCTCGCTGCCCTGCTCGTCGCGCCGAGCGCGCAGGCGGCCCGTACCGCGCCGCTTCAGAACTACGAGGACGTCCTGGTGGCGACCCCGGACGGAAAGCCCACTACCGTCGAGCACGTGAGGAAGTCGATCCTCGCCGGTGCCTCCAGGACCCGCTGGGCTGCATCCGCCAAGTCCGAGGACGCGAACACAGTCAGGCTGACCTACAGCAGGGGCAACCACACCGCCGTGGTGGACGTGCACTATTCGGCGAAGAGCTACTCCATCCGCTACGCCGACAGCACTAACCTGAACTATGCCGAGGAAGGCGGCAAGCAGCTCATCCATCCGGTCTACAAGAAGCAGGTCAATTCCCTGAGGCTGGCCATCGACGTCGCGCTGCGCAGCAACTGATCAACTGCCGGTCTCGTTGGCGGCGCGAATTTTCGCCCACAACGGGTCGTGGAGCTCGAGCAGGCGAAGCGCCGGGCGGTCGCCTTTCGAGGCGGCGAGCCGCAGCGCCAATAGCGGCGCGAGCTGCTTCGTGAGACGGGCTACGACAAAGAGATTCAATCCGGCCAGGACTGCGGGAATGAGCGCCTGCCTGAAGCTCAGCCAGGGCGCGAGCACCAGGGCGGTAAGGCCCAGTGCGGCGAGCACCGAGGAGGCCTCGCGCGCCGCGGCCGGGTAGCTGAAGTAGAAGCGGTAGCGGCCCACGAATCCTGCCTCCTCCTCGCTGAAGCGGTACGGCGCCTCTCCCGCCCGGATCGGATCGCGCCCAACGGCGGACATGCGCCGCAGCAGCCAGAGCTCGAAGGCAATGAAGGAGGCGATGTAGGCCCAGGACGCGGTCGCCGGATATAGCACTGCGAGGCCCGCCAGGAACAGGACCGCGGCCGCTCCGTATTTGCCCATCAGCCGCCGCGCTCCAGCTCGGCCTGCCTCTCGAGCCATTCGCTTTCCAGCTGTTCGAGCTCCTTGCCCACGTAAGCCTGGTCGAGCAGCAGCTCTTTCAGGGTTTCCTTTTGATCCTCGCCATAAACGCCTTCGCTGGAAAGGCGCGATTCGATCTCCAGCTTCCTCGCATTGAGACGGCTCATCTGCTCCTCGAGCCGCTTGATCCTGGACTCGATGGGTTTCCGGTTCGGCGGTTTCGAAGCGATGGTCTTTTTCTGCGGAGCCTTTCTCTCTTCCATCTTCTCCTGGGGATTGAATTTATTTTTCAACAACCAGTCCCTGTACTCGTCCAGGTCGCCGTCGAAGGGCTTGAGCCTGCCCTCGGCGACGATCATGAACTGGTCGGTGGTGGCGCGCAGCAGGATGAGCGCCAGCGCGAGCCGCGCCTTCTCGCCGCCGGAGAAGTGCTCGATCGAGCCGGTCGCCATGTCGCCGGGAAAATTGAAGCCGCCGAGATAGTCCCGAAGGTCTTGCTCTCGGGCTTTTTCGGAAAAGTTTTTAAAATGCCATAAAGGCGATTGATCGTCGCGCAGCATCTCGATCTGGTGCTGTGCGAAATAGCCGATTTCCAGGCCTTTGTTCACCACAACGGAGCCTGCCAGCGGAGGGAGGGCACCGGCGATCGTCTTGATGAAAGTGGATTTACCGGCGCCGTTCACGCCCAGCAGCCCGATGCGCTGGTCCGATTGCAGGGAGAAGGTGATTTCCTCCAGCACGACTTTCGTATCGACCGTGCCCTCCCCTGCGTATCCGGCTTTGACATCTTCAAAAACCAAAAGGGGATTCGGGGCGCGCGCCGGCTCGCGGAACTCGAAGGAGAACGGCGCCGAGACGTGCAGCGGCGCCAGGTCCTCCATTTTCTCCAGCATCTTCATGCGGCTCTGCGCCTGGCGCGCCTTGGTGGCCTTGGCCTTGAAGCGGTCGATGAAGGATTGCAAGTGGGCCCGCTCGCGCGCCTGCTTCTCGTACTGGCCCGCCGCCAGCACCAGGGCCTGCGCGCGCTGGCGCTCGAAGCTCGAATAGTTTCCCGAGTAGCGCCTGAGCTTGCGCTGGTCGATGTGCGCGATCGCGGTCACCACGCCGTCGAGGAAGTCGCGGTCGTGCGACACCACGATCAGGGTCCCGGGGTAGCGCTTGAGCCATTCCTCCAGCCAGAGGATGGCGTCGAGGTCGAGATGGTTGGTCGGCTCGTCGAGCAGCAGCAGCTCCGACGGGCACATCAGCGCCTGCGCCAGGTTGAGCCGCATGCGCCAGCCGCCGGAGAAGGTCGCAACCGACTCGTCCAGGTTTTCCTTTGAAAAACCCAGGCCCAGCAACAGCTGCTCGGCGCGGGAGCGCACGGTGTAGACGTCTGCATCGGCGAGCCGGGCGTGCAGCTCGCCGATGAGGTTGCCGTCGTTGGCCCTCTCCGCAAGAAGCAACCTTTGCTCAAGATTGCGAAGAGCGGTATCGCCGTCGATGGCGTACTCCACCGCCGGCCGCTCGAGCGCCGGCGTCTCCTGCGCCACGTGAGCGATGCGCCAATGGCCCGGAAACTCGACGTCGCCCTTGTCGGCATGCAATTCGCCGCGCAGCAGCGCGAACAGGCTCGACTTGCCCGAGCCGTTGGCGCCGATCAGGCCGACGCGCTCGCCCGGATTGAGGGAAGCGTCGGCGCCTTCGAGCAGGACCTTCGCCCCGCGCCGCAGGCCGACCTGGGAAAAGCGGATCATCGCAGCCTCTGCCTGGCAGGAACGCGACGAAGGCGCTACGCGGCGTCGCGCTCGGCGCGGCGGCGCTCGTGCTCCCTGAGGTGGCGCTTGCGAAGCCGGATGGACTTCGGGGTGATCTCGACCAGCTCGTCATCGCCGATGAACTCGACCGCGTATTCGAGCGTCAGGGCGATCGGCGGCGTGAGGTCGATCGCCTCGTCCTTGCCCGAGGCGCGGATGTTGGTGAGTTGCTTGGTCTTGATCGGGTTCACCACCAGATCGTTATCGCGGGTGTGAATGCCGATGATCATTCCCTCGTACACCGGGTCGCCCGGGCTCACGAACATGCGGCCGCGCTCCTGCAGCTTCCACAGCGCATAGGCCACCGCGACGCCGTCGTCCTGCGACACGAGCACGCCATTACGCCGTTCGGTGATGTCGCCCTTGAGCGGCGCGTATTCGTCGAACACGTGGCTCATGATGCCGGTGCCGCGAGTGAGCGTCATGAACTCGCCCTGGAAGCCGATCAGGCCGCGCGCCGGGATCCGGTAGTCGAGGCGCACGCGCCCCTTACCGTCAGGCTGCATATCCAGCAAGTCTCCCCGCCGCCGTCCCAGCTCCTCCATCACGCCGCCCTGGTTCTGCTCTTCGACGTCCACCGAGAGAACTTCGAAAGGTTCGCATTTTTCGTTATTTATTTCTTTGACGACCACCCTGGGACGCGAGACAGCCAGCTCGTAGCCCTCGCGGCGCATGTTCTCGAGCAGGATGGTGAGATGCAATTCACCCCTGCCGTGCACGATGAAGGTGTCGGTGTCGGCCGGATACTCGACCCGCATCGCGACGTTGCTCTTGGTCTCGCGTTCCAGGCGCTCGCGGATCTGGCGGCTGGTGACGTACTTGCCTTCCTTGCCGGCGAGCGGCGAGGCGTTGACCAAGAAGTTCATCGTCAGCGTCGGCTCGTCTACCTTGAGCAGCGGCAGCGGGTCCGGATGCTCCAGGTCGCAGAGCGTGGCGCCGATGCCGACCTCGTCGATGCCGTTGATCAGCACGATGTCGCCCGCCTCGGCCTCCTCGACCGGTTTTCTCTCCAGGCCTTCGAACATCAGCACTTGATTGATTTTTGCCTTTAGGGGGGAAGAGTCGCCATGCAAGAGCAAAACCTCCTGCGCGGGACGGACGCGCCCTCGCCGGATGCGGCCGATGCCGATCTTGCCGACGTAGCTCGAGTAGTCGAGCGAGCAGATCTGCAGCTGCAGCGGCTCGTCCGGATTCTCGTCCCTCACCGGAACGTGGTTGAGGATGGCCTCGAACAGCGGGCTCAGGTCTTTCGATTCCTCGTCCAGATTGTTCTTCGCATAGCCGAACAGGGCCGAGGCATAGATCACCGGAAAGTCGAGCTGCTCCTCGGTGGCGCCGAGCTTGTCGAACAGGTCGAAGGTGTGGTTCACCACCCATTCGGGCCGGGCGCCGGGGCGGTCGATCTTGTTCACCACCACGATCGGCTTCAGGCCGAGCGCGAGCGCCTTGCGCGTGACGAAGCGCGTCTGCGGCATCGGCCCTTCTACCGCGTCGACCAGCAGCAGCACGCCGTCCACCATCGACAGCACGCGCTCGACCTCGCCGCCGAAATCGGCGTGGCCGGGCGTGTCGACGATGTTTATGTGCGTGCCGTGGTAGCGCACCGCGCAGTTCTTGGCGAGGATGGTGATGCCGCGCTCGCGCTCCAGGTCGTTGGAGTCCATCACCCGCTCCTGGATATGCTCGTGGGCGGCGAACGTGCCCGACTGCTGCAGCAGCTTGTCGACCAGCGTGGTCTTGCCGTGGTCTACGTGGGCGATGATGGCGATGTTGCGAATGGCGCGCGGCATGAAAATGCTTCGAAAACAAAGAGGTCGCGCATTGTACGCGACTCTTGTGCACTGCGGTTGATATCTGCGCGATGATATCGATGCCCACTGACCGAGCAGCAAGGAATGCAGTGTCGAAACTCCGCGTCCAAAGCTTCGCGATCTCCATCGACGGCTACGGTGCCGGGCCGAACCAGGATCTGCAGAATCCGCTCGGCGTCAGGGGCCCCGAGTTGGTGGATTGGTTGTTCCACACGCGCCTATGGCGGAAGATGCACGGCCATGACGATGGAGAGACGGGAATCGACAACGGCATTGCCGAGCAGGGCTTTGCCGGAATCGGCGCCTGGATTCTCGGGCGCAACATGTTCGGTCCGGTCCGAGGCGCGTGGCCGGACGACAGCTGGAAGGGCTGGTGGGGCGACGAGCCGCCGTATCACACGCCCGTCTTCGTGCTGACGCATCACCCGCGGGCGCCGCTGAAGATGGCGGGAGGTACGGAGTTTCGCTTTGTCAGCGAAGGCATTCACGCCGCTTTGGAGCAGGCGAGCGCTGCAGCGGGCGGCCGCGACGTCCGCCTCGGTGGCGGCGTATCCACGATTCGGCAGTACCTGCGAGCCGCCCTGATTGACGAGCTACATCTCGCCATCCGACCTGTCTTGCTCGGTTCCGGGGAGCATCTCTTGAACGACGTCGATATGCGTGCCTTGGGCTATGAATGCGCGAAGTACGTCGCGGGAGAACGTGCGACCCACGTCTTTCTGCGCAAGCGCGCGTGACCCGTCCGGCTCTGAAGAGTCCGCCAGCCGCCGAGCAAGTACAATGAGACCTACTCCTTAGGAAATCCATGACGCACAAAGTCTTCCATTCCGCCATGCTGGCCCGCGGGCAACCCGAGCCGGCGAACCTGGCCGTCGCTGATTTCGCCACAAAGGAGCTCGCGCTGGAGGCCGCCTTTGCGCTGATCGAGCAGAAGCAGATCGCGTGGCGGATCGAGGGGCCGGACGGATTCAAGCTGGGACGGCGCGACCTGGATGTCCTCTACAACGACAAGACCGGGATCTGGCCGAGCCGGTAGAGACGACGGGTCAGGCTTTGGCCTGTCGCGAGTTGAGTAAACTAGCCGTTCAATTCGAGGAGCCTGAAAGTCATGATCGATCTCTACGCGGCAGGAACTTCCAACGGCATGCGCGCCCGCATCGCGCTCGAGGAATGCGGCCTCGCCTACAAGCTGCATCCGGTCGCGCTCGACAAGGGCGAGCAAAAGACGCCGCAGTTCCTGGCCATGAACCCGATGGGCCAGATCCCGGTGCTGGTGGACAACGAAGGGCCGGGCGGCAAGCCGGTGACGCTGTCGCAGTCGACCGCGATCCTGATGTACGTCGCGGAGAAGTCCGGCAAGTACCTGCCGCGCGACCCGGCGGCGCGGCCGGCGATGCTGCAGGCGCTGATGAGCGCCTCGACCGACGTCACCCCGACCTTCGGCACGATATTCGGCATCGTCCGCGGCAAGGACCCGCACGGCCCGACCGCGGAGATGTTCAAGGACCGGCTCAAGGGGATGTTCAAGGTATGGGATGGCTTCCTCGGCAAGCGCAAGTACGCCGCCGGCGACGAGGTCACGATTGCCGACTTCTCGCTCTATGCCGGCTACGTGCGCGCGAAAAACGCGCTCCCGGATACCTGCGGCGAGATGCCCAACCTGGAGCGCTGGGCGAAGGAGATCGGCGCGCGCCCGGGCGTGCAGCGCGCGCTCAAGTTCTAGTGGCCGACGCCGGGCCGAGCTCCGATGCCGCGGAGCGGCGCTACCCGGTGGAATTCACCGCCCGCGCCGGCGAGTACTTCCGGATCTGGATCGTCAACCTCGCGCTCACGGTCGTCACCCTGGGCATCTACTCGGCCTGGGCCAAGGTCCGCAAGCGCCGTTACTTCTACAGCCATGCCCGCATCGATGGCGAAGGCTTCGAGTACCGCGCCAATCCGATCGCAATCCTCAAGGGCCGGCTGATCGCCGTCGCGCTGTTCGCGGTGTTCTACGCGGTCGGCCAGTTCGCGCCGCTCTACCAATTGCTCCTCTGGATCCCGCTTGCGGTGTTCGCACCCTGGCTGGTGGTGCGCTCGCTGGCGTTCAACGCCTACAACAGCGCTTACCGCAATATCCGGTTGAGCTTTCACGGCACGTACAAAGCCTGCCTGAAGCTCGTCATCGGCTACGGGCTGCTGACGCTCGTGACCCTGTTTCTCGCTTTCCCGTTCCTCAGGCGCCGCATGATCCAGTTCGTCGCGGAAAACCATGCTTACGGCAGGACGCGTTTCGAGCTCACCGACGGCTTCAGAAAGCCGTTCATCAACGCCTATTTCGCTGCCTGGGGCTTTAGCCTGCTGGGCATCCTCGGCATCGGCATCGTGGTGTTTGGCGTTGCCTTCCTGGGCGCCTCCGGTGGAGATGCCAAGAGTACGGCGCCGCTTTTCGGCGTCCTCGCCGTCTTTCTCATCTACGGCATGATGTTCGTTCTCTTCGCCTACATCCGCGCCCGCACCACCAACGCGGTGTTCAACAATCTTCGCGTCGGGCCGCTGCGCTTCGAATGCGTGTTGCGCGCGCGTAGCCTGATCTGGATCTATGTCAGCAACATCGCCGCGATCCTCCTTTCGGCCGGCCTCGCCACGCCGTGGGCCGTGGTGCGCACGATGCGCTATCGCGCCTCCAAGATGACCGCGATCGCCGCCGGTCCACTCGACAGCTACGTGCAGGCCGAGGCGCAGCAGGTCAGTGTCACCGGGGAGGAAGTCGGCGAGATGTTCGATATCGATATCGCGCTGTAATGGTGGAGTTCGACGCCGTCTACTACGACGGTAAGACCTCCGCGCGCAAGACGGTGCGGGTGCGCGGGTTGAGCCACAGCCTCCACATCGCGGGGCCCGAGGTGAATCAGGTCGTGGCCCTGGCGGACGTCGCGGTCGACGCGCCGCTTCCGGGCGCCCCCCGCGAGCTGCGCCTGCCGGATGGCGCGCAGCTTCGGACCGAGGATCACGCCGCCGTCGAAGCGCTATTTCCGGGCGCCCATAAGCTCGAAGGCTGGGTTCACGGCCTCGAGCGCCGCCGGCGTTACGCTCTCGGCGCGGTTGTCGTGATCGCGCTGTTCTCGTGGTGGGTGATCGTCGACGGCGTGCCGCTGGCGGCACAAATCGCCGCCGGCTTCGTGCCGCCGGGCCTCGAAGCGCAGCTCGGCGAGCAGACGCTGGCGGGCATCGACAAGTCCATCTGCGAAGCGAGCAGGCTGGCTGCCGCCCGCCAGCAGGCGCTGCGCGAGCGCTTCGCCTTGCTGACCGCCGGCCTCGAAGACGGCTATGCCTACCGGCTCGAGCTGCGCAGCTGCCGCCACGGCCTGCGCCTCGGCCTGCAGGCGGCCGGGGTCGCGGCGCTGAGCGCGGCGGTGCTCGGCGACGCGGTGTCCATCAGCAGCCTCGCCCTCACCCTGCCGACCGCGCTGCTGCAAAGCGGCTACTCGCGCGATTTCGAGACCGAGGCCGACGACTACGCGTTCCAGCGCCTGCGGCAGATCAGCATGTCGCCGAGGGCCTTCGCGGAAATCATGGAGCTGCTCGAAAAGGCGCATAGGACGAGGGGCGGCGCCTCGATGGACTACCTCTCCACCCACCCGGCGACCGCCAAGCGCATCCAGCGCGCCCTGGATGCCGCCGGTCCCTGACTTGCAATTCCGCGATGCGACCCCAACTTGCCGGAAACGACTCCCTCCAGGAGAACAAAGTCATGAAGAAACTCTTCTCGGTAGCGACCCTCTTCGCTGTAACCCTTGTCCTGAGCGGCTGCGGCTACAACACGCTGCAGCAGGCGGATGAGCAGATCAAGGCGAGCTGGTCCGAGGTGCTGAACCAGTATCAGCGCCGCGCCGACCTGGTGCCGAACCTGGTCAACACGGTGAAGGGCTTCGCCGCGCAGGAGCAGAAGGTGCTGATCGACGTCACCAATGCGCGCGCCAAGGTGGGCTCGATCCAGGCCACGCCGGAACTCGTCAACGATCCCGCGGCGTTCCAGAAATTCACCGCCGCGCAAGGCGAGCTCACCAGCGCGCTGTCGCGGCTGCTGGTGGTCGCCGAGGCCTACCCGCAGCTCAAATCCGACGCCAACTTCCGCGACCTGCAGGCGCAGCTCGAGGGGACCGAGAACCGCATCGCCGTGGCGCGCCAGCGCTATATCAAGGCGGTGCAGGACTACAACGTCACGGTGCGCTCGTTCCCGAGCAACCTCACCGCGATGCTGTTCGGCTTCAAGGAGAAGCCGCAGTTCGCCGTCGAGAACGAGAAGTCGATTTCGCAGCCTCCGAAAGTTGACTTCTCTACCAAGTAAGCTCTTTTTGATCGGGGTCGCGGCGGCGGCGATCGCCGTTCCCCCGCTCAAGTCGCGCGTTACGGATTTAACCAATACTTTAAATCCGAATCAACGCGCCGCCCTCGAGCAAACCCTGGCCGAGTTCGAAGCGCGCAAGGGCAGCCAGATCGCGGTGCTGCTCGTGCCCACCACGCAGCCGGAGACGGTGGAGCAGTACGCGGTTCGCGTCGAGGAAACCTGGAAGCTCGGGCGCAAAGGCATCGACGACGGCGTGCTGCTCGTCGTGGCGAAGGACGATCGCAGGCTGCGCATCGAGGTGGGCTACGGGCTGGAGGGCGTCCTGCCCGACGCCGCCGCCAAGCGCATCATCGAGGAAGACATCACGCCGCGCTTCAAGCAGGGCGACTTCTACGGCGGTATCCGCGCCGGCGTCGATCGCATCATGCGCACCATCGAGGGCGAGCCTCTGCCCCCTCCGCGCGCGGCCCAAGGCGCGCGCCACGGCGGCGCCGACGTCGCGCAATGGCTCTTTCCGCTGTTTGCCTTCTTCGTGATCGGCGGCGCAATCCTGAAATCGGTATTCGGCCGCTTCGTCGGCGGCGGCGTCGTGGGCGGCGCGCTGGGCCTCGCGATCTGGGTCCTGTTCGGGTCCCTTGCCGCGGCGCTCGCCGTCGGACTGATCGCTTTCCTGTTCAGCCTGTTCAGCGGCACGCTCTCCAGGGGAGGCGGACTCGGCGGCGGCTGGGGCTCCGGCGGCGGCAGCTGGTCCTCGGGCGACGGCGGCGGCTTCAGCGGCGGCGGCGGCAGCTCGGGCGGCGGCGGCGCGAGCGGGAGCTGGTGATGGATCTTCTTCGGTTTCTGCGGCACATCTCCGTCCCCGGCTGGGTGGCGCGACGCGGTTTTACAAGAGCAGTGCTTTCAAGCATCGAGAAGGCGATCCGCGCCTCGGAGCAGAAGCACGACGGCGAGCTGAGATTCGTGGTCGAAGGCCCCTTGCCGTTGCACGCGCTGCTCGGCAATGAAAAACCCAGGGCGCGGGCGGAGGAATTGTTCTCCCGGCTGCGCGTCTGGGACACCGCGCACAACAGCGGCGTGCTGATTTACGTGCAGCTCGTCGATCGCAGGATCGAGATCGTCGCCGACCGCGGCATCGGCGCGCGAGTCGAGCAGGCGGAGTGGAACGCGATCTGCCGCACGATGGAGAAATCCTTCCGCGAAAGGAAATTCGCCGAAGGCGCCCTGGAAGCCATGGAGCGCGTCACCCGGCTGCTCGCAAGGCACTTTCCGCCCAGGGGAAGCAATCCCAACGAGCTGCCGGACAAGCCCGTAGTTCTTTAGCGCCTCGAGGAGAGCCCGGATGCGTTATGAGCTCTATTACTGGCCGGGCATCCAGGGGCGCGGCGAATTCGTCCGCCTCGCGCTCGAGGATGCCGGCGCGGTTTACACCGACGTCGCGCGCTTGCCTGGAGGAACGCGGAAAATGATCCGCTTGTTTGAAGACCGTCCCCGGCGCCACCAGCCCTTTGCGCCTCCTTTCCTGAGAGCCGGCCGGCTGCTGATCGCGCAGACCGCGAGCATCCTGTTCTATCTCGGGCCGCGCCTCGGCCTCGCGCCGAAAGATGAAGCCGCGCGGCTGTGGTTGCATCAGCTGCAGCTCACCATCGCCGACTGGCTGGTCGAAGTGCACGACACGCATCACCCGATCGGCCCCGGTCTCTACTACGAGGATCAAAGACCGGAGTCGAGAAGACGCGCCAAGGACTTCAAGAAGGAACGATTGCCGAAATTCCTGAATTATTTTGAAGAGGTCTTGCGAGAGGAAGCAGCAGCCAAGAGGACGAACTATGTCCATCTCTCGCTCTTTCAGATGATTGAAGGGCTGCGCTATGCATTCCCGGGCACCATGAAAAAGCTGGAAGGGAAGTACCGATACCTGGTGGAGAACCGCGACCGCGTCGCGGCGCGCCCGCGCCTCGCGGCCTACCTGGCTTCCGAAAGGCGAATCGCCTTCAACCGGCAAGGCATCTTCAGGCACTATCCCGAGCTGGACCAAAGGAAACGAGAACGGACATGAATCTGAATCTTGGGCTGGTCGCACACCTGGGGATCGAGTTCGTCGAAACCGGCCCCGATCGGGTGGTGGCGGAGCTGGAGATCCACGAGAAGGTCTGCACGCTCGGCGGCGCGATCCACGGCGGCACCTTGATGGCGCTCGCCGACACCGCGGGAGCCGTCGGTACTCTGTCTTTCCTGGAAAAAAATCCTTCTGCAGGAAAAGGAACCGCCACGCTCGAATCCAAGACCAACTTCTTCGCCGCGGCGCGCTCCGGCAAGGTGCGCGCCGAGGCGACGCCGCTCCACAAGGGCAAGCGCACCCACGTCTGGCAGACGCGCGTCACGGACGAGGCCGGCAAGCTGCTCTCCCTCACCATTCAGACGCAGATGATCCTTTGAAGCAGGGCGCCGGCGTCCTCGCCGCCGTGGTCTCGAGCGCGCTCGGCGGCACCGCGGGCGCGATCACGCGTTACGTCATCGGCGCCACCGAGCCGGTGACGCTCGCCGCGTTCCGCTTCGGCATCGCCTTCGTCTTGATTTTCCCGATGGCAGTTTTTTTAAGGAAATCTTTTCCAAAAGGCAGAGACTGGCTCCCGGTAGCGGTGCTCGGCATCCTGTTCTTCGCGGTGTTTTTCTTCGTCTACAACATCGCGATGAGCATGACGACCGCCGCGCGCGGCTCGCTCGCGCTGTCGACTCTGCCTCTCACCACGATGCTGGTCGCTTTTCTTCTCGGGCTTGAAGCCTTGACCTTTCGCAAAACCCTGGGCGTGCTCATCGCAATGAGCGGAGTGGCCGCCGCCCTCTGGGCAGGCCTGGCCGACGCGCCCGCCGGCGCCTGGCGCGGCGATCTGGCCATGATGGGCGGCACCCTCATCATGGCGTTCTACAGCGTCTGGTCGCGGCCCCTGATGGCGCGTTCGAGCATGCTCGGTTTTCTCGCCGCCGGCATGGGATTCGGCGCCGCCGCCAGCATTATTCTCTCCGTTGCAAACGGCGGGCTCGAAAATGCCTGGCGCGCTTTCGGCAGCGCGCAGTGGACTGCAGTGATCGTGCTCGGCATCTTCGGCGGCGCCGCCGCGTTCTATCTCTGGGTCTTTGCGCTGGAGCGCACCACCCCGACGCGCGTGACCAACACCATGACGGTCAACCCGGTCGCCGCCTCGTTGCTTGCGGCGGTACTGGTGGCCGAGCCGCTGGGCCTCAACCTGCTGCTCGGCATCGTCGCGGTGGGAGCCGGCATCTGGCTCGCCTCCACCGAAAAGCGGCTTACGCCTTCGGCCCGAGCACTTAGCGAACCGTGAACGGCGCGTTGTAGGGCCGGCCGAACGGCACGCCGGCGACCACCGCCTGCACCGGCCGCAGGTGCACCTTGCCGTCGCGCTCGTTCTTGCGCGTGTCGACGAAGCGCACCGGGCCTTCGACGATCTCGAGAATCGAGGCGTCGCCGGGCGCGCCGACCTGCAGCGTGCCGAGCTTCGGCAGGCGGTTGATGACGCGCGCCGGGTTGATCGTGGCCATCGCGACCACCTGCTCGAGCGTGAACCCCATGTTGAGGAACTTGCTCATAACCCAGGTGACGAACGGCATTCCCGGCGTGTTGCCGGAGAAGACGTGGATGTCGGAGGAGATGGTGTCCGGGGTCGCGCCCTGCGCGATCGCCGGCTCGGCGATGGTGTAGTCGAAGCTGCCGCCGCCGTGGCCTACATCGAAGACTACGCCGCGGCGCTTGGCGGCGAGCGCCGCCGGCAGCAGCTTGCCGTCCTGCACGATGTTCGTGCCCTGCCCGGCGTTGTTCGGCGCGCCGGAGTACGAATGCGTCAGGACATCGCCCTGGCGAAGCAGGTCGAGGATCTGGCTCATCAGCTCGCGGCTTTGCACGCCGCCGATGTGGCACATCACCTTGCCTTTGGTGCCCGAGCTCTCGCAGGCGGCGATGGCGCGCTTGAGAGGCTCGAGACCATGCTGGTTGATGACGTTCTCGGACATCCGCACCTTGATGCCGATCACGATGTCGGCGTTCTCCGCCACGGCGCGCGCCGCGACCGCGGCGTCGGCGTAGCCGATGTTGAACAGCTCGGGGACCGGGAAGCCGGCGAGGCCGATGTTGGCGATGTGCACGAAGGCGTACATCCGGGTGCGCGTCTGCGCGACCATGTGGCGGCGGAACCCGGCGAAGTTGTTGGCGCCGGCGTCGCCGGCGGACACCACGGTGGTGGTCGCCTGGTAGGGAACGAGCTCGTCGGCCGGAATGCCGATCGCCGAGCCGTAGGGATAGACGTGGGAGTGCAGGTCGATCAGCCCCGGCGTGACCAGCCGGCCGCCGGCTTCGAGCACGCGCAGCGCCCGCTCGGGGGGAATGCTGCGCTCCACGGCCTCGACGACGCCGAAGCGGATGCCGATGTCGCGGATGCCGCGCAGATTCTGGCTGGGGTCGAGCACTTCGCCGCCCCTGATGAGCAGATCGAACTTGTCGTTCGGCCCCATCGCGGCCCGTACGGCGCGGGAAAGGAGCCCTGAAGCCGCGAGCGCGGACGCGCCGGCGATGAACTTGCGTCTGGATGTGATTTGCATCGGCAGTCTCCCTTTTGGTTTCGGCTAGCCTATCATCGCCGGATGAAATTACGTACCCTCCTCGTCCTTTCCGCATGCGCCTTCGCGCTGCAAGCCTGGGGACAGACCTTCCCATCCAAACCCATCCGGCTGCTGGTGGGCTACCCGCCCGGCGGCTCGGGCGACTTCCTGACGCGCCTGGTCGCCGAGGAGATGTCCAGGGACCTCGGCGTCGCCGTCATCCCGGACAACCGCCCCGGCGCCGGGGGAAACATCGCCGCCGAAATCGCGTCGAAAGCGCCCGCCGACGGCTATACCGTGCTCAACGGCAACAACCACGCCATCAACAAGGCCCTGTACAAGAACCCGGGCTATAAAGACGGCGACTTCGTCCCGATAACCAAGGTCGCCGCGGGGCCGACGGTGATCGTGGTCAACAACAACCTGCCGGTGTCCAATCTTCGCGAGCTGATCGCCCATGCAAAGGCGAACCCGGGAAAACTCTTCAATGCCGGGGCGGGATACGGCTCGGCGCCGCACCTCGCGGCGACGCTGTTCGAATCGGTCGCGGGGGTGAAATTCACCTCGGTACAGTTCAAGGGCGGCGGGCCGGCGGCGCAATCGCTGATCGCCGGCGACACCCAGGTGATGTTCGCCACCTCGCCGACGGTGACCGGCTTCATCAAGGCGGGCCGCATGCGCGCGCTCGCGGTGTCGAAGCACACCGCTTCGCCCGCCATCCCCGGAATCCCGGGCGCCGAGGAAGCGGGCCTGCCCAACTATGAATACACCTTCTGGTTCGGCCTCTACGTACCGGCCGGAACGCCTGCGGCGATCGTCAGGCGCCTGCACGAGGCCGCCACCAGAGGGCTTGCCAGGCAGGAGGTGAAAGAGAAGATTGCAATTCAGGGCATGGACGCGTCGCCCTCGCCTTCACCTGAGGCTTTCGCCGCCGATATCAGGGCCGAAGCTCCGGGGCTGGAGCAACTGGTTCGAGACTCAGGGGCGAAAGTCGAGTAGATGCCGCCGGTCACGCTGACGCTGATCATCGCGAACGTCGCGCTGTTCATGCTCGAGCTGTCGGGCGGCGGCGGCCTGGTGGAGTCGTTCGCGCTGTGGCCCGACAGCAATTTCCAGCCCTGGCAGCTCCTCACCTACAGCTTCCTGCACGGCAGCGTGTCGCACATTTTCTTCAACATGCTCGGGCTGTACATGTTCGGCTCGGAGGTCGAACGCCTGTTCGGCGCGCGCTTCTACCTCGGGTACTACTTTGCGAGCGTGGTGGCGGCCGCGCTGACGCATCTGAGCGTGACGGCGCTGATGGGCGCGCCGCCGGCGCCCATGGTCGGCGCCTCGGGCGGCGTCTACGGCCTGCTGCTCGCGTTCGGCTGGTATTTCCCGCAGCGCCGGATCGTGCTGCTGTTTCCGCCGATCCCGATGGCGGCGCGCACCTTCGTCATCGTGTTCGGCGCGCTCGAGCTGTTTTTCGGCGTCACCGGCACCGCCGCCGGCGTCGCGCACTTCGCCCACCTCGGGGGTATGCTCGGCGGCTGGCTGATGATCGAATATCGCAGAGGGAGCTTTTCAAATAAGCGCTGAGTATTACGAGATGGTCATGCGTATGCTGGCCGCGATCGTCGCCGGCGGCCTGATCGGCTTCGAGCGCAACTATCACGGCCGCCCTGCAGGCTTCCGCACGCACACGCTGGTCTGCGCCGCCTCCAGCGTGCTGATGCTCGTCACGGTGTACGAGGGACACTGGATGCCCAAGGGAGCGGCCCTCGTGCAGCTCGACCCGACGCGCATGGCGCAGGGCATCATGACCGGCATCGGCTTTCTCGGCGCCGGCGCCATCATCAAGGAAGGGCTTTCGGTGCGCGGCCTCACGACGGCCGCCTCGATCTGGATCACCGCCGCGATCGGCATCCTGGCCGGGATTGGTTTTTACTTTCCGCTCATCGTCGCTACCGCGCTGACCATCGGCGTGCTGTCGGCGTTCCGCTGGGTCGAATCGCACATGCCGGCGCAGGCCTACTACCACTTCGACGTGCGCTTCGCGCGCGCCACCGACCTTACCGAGCGCAGCTTGCGCGAGCTGGTCGAAAGCCACGGCTTCAGCATCGCGAATTTCAGCTACCGTCTCGAGGGCGAAGGCCGCACGCGCCGCCACACCATGGTCATCCGCTCATCGGACCGCTCGAGCGCCGGGCGCCTCTCGGAAAAGCTGGAGCGTACCGAGGCGGTCCTCGAGTTCCGCATCGCCCCGGCCGGCGACTGAGCCGCGGCTAGGGCAGTAGCGCCAGCGTGTTGGTCACGGCGAGCAATGTGCCGAACTGAGTCGGCCCGCTCAGCAGCATGTCGGCGGCCCATCCCGCCGGCAACGCTGCAACACCCGCCGCAATCGACAAGATCCAGCGAATCTTCTTATTCATGCCCATGATGCTATGCAACGACTGTGCCTGTTTTTAGAATTTAACAAAAACAGATACTTATAGCCTGCACCTCCAGTAAAGGCGCACCGCTGCAGTGCGACAACGGGCTCCAGGCACCCTTGCCGGGCACATCTCCTTACACATTGGTACACGCCGCTGACAGCGAGAGACTAGGCTCAAGCGTTAAGGGAATCGAGATGCGCTTCCTTATCCTCCTCTTCTGCGCAGCCCTGTCGTTCTCACCGGCGGGCGCACTGGCACAGCAGCCTCACTACGGTCAGGCCGAGCTCGACGCGCTGCTTGCCCCGATCGCGCTGTATCCGGACGACGTGGTGCAGCTGGTGCTCGACGCATCGACCGCGCCCGGCGAGGTGGCGGAAGCGGCGAAATGGTCGCGCGTCAACCGCGGCATGACCGCCGAGGATGCGGTGCGCGCGGTGCAGGAATACGGCTGGCGGCCGAGCGTCAAGGCCATGGTCGCCTACCCCGATCTCATCGAGCGGATGGCGGAGAGCCCGCAGTGGACCTTCGACCTCGGCAATGCCTGGGTCGCGCAGCAGGCCGAGGTCATGAATACGGTGCAGGCCCTGCGCCAGCGCGCCTACGCCGCGGGCACCCTGCGGAGTGACGCCTACCAAACCGTGCAAGCCTACGGAGAAGGCATCGCGATCGTTCCGGCGATGCCTTACATCTACTACGTCCCCTACTACGACCCGCTGGTCGTTTACGGCGGCTGGTGGTGGCCGGCGTACCGTCCGTGCTACTGGCGGCCGTGGCGGTCGCAGCCCGTTTTTGTAACCAATGTTGTCGTGGTCAATCGAGGCTTCAGCGCCCCGGTGGCCTTTGCGCACCATAGCAATGTTTCTCCGGCAGCGCGCTTCCAGGCCCAGAACAGCGCTGCCTTCGTGGCGCGCGCGCAGGCGGCAAACAGGCCCGCGCCCGCCGCTCAATTCCAGAACAGGGTTCAACCCCAGCCGTTCCGCCGGGCTCCCGAGGCGAACCTGCGGCCGATGATGCAGAGCCGGGGGCAGCCGGTGGTGAGCCATGTCCAGCCTGCGTTCACCCAGCAGCGCCAGATGATGCAGCGGCCTGCGTTCGCCGCCCAGCAGCAGTTCCACCGCGAATCGGGCGGCCAGCGACAGCACTCTCAGCACCGCGGCCGGTCCTAAAATACCCTCTCCCCCTGTAGGAGAGATCCGCCGATGCCGCGCGTCGTCCGCGAAACCCTGCTTTCCGTGCGCGACCTCATGGCCACCACGGGGCCGTTCCTGCTCATCGCGATCGCAGCGCTGGTCGCCGTCTACGTGCTGCTCGATCCGGCGCCGCCGAAGCGCGTCGTGCTCGCGACCGGGCCGGAAGGCAGCGCCTACGAGGCCTTCGGCAAGCGCTACGCCGCCGAGCTCAAGCGCTACGGCATCAGCGTGGCGCTGCAGCCCACCAACGGCTCGCGCGAGAATCTCCGGTTATTGCACGACGTCAAGAAGAGCGTCGACCTCGCCTTCGTGCAGGGCGGCTCGAGCGACGCGGCGCGCGCGCTCGACGAGAAGGAGGGCGAGGTCGGGCTTGCCTCGCTCGGCAGCCTTTTCTACGAGCCGGTCTGGCTGTTCTACCGCAGCGAAAAGGCGAAATCGCTGAATCGCGAGGCCACGCTGAAGCTGCTCGCGCAACTGCGCGGCTGGCGCGTGAACGTGGGCGCGCGCGGCAGCGGCGCGCCGGGGCTCACCAGCAAGCTGCTGGCGGCCAATCTCCTCGAGCGCGACGAGCTGCAGCGCAGCAACCTGGAGGAGACGCCGGCGGTGCAGGCGCTGCTCGGCGGCGAGCTCGATGCCATGGTGATGGTCAGCGCGCCGGAGTCGCCGATGGTGCAGATGCTGCTGCAAACGCCCGGCATCAAGCTGTTCGAATTCACCCAGGCCGAAGCCTATGCGCGCCGCTACCCCTTCATCAGCCCCGTGCTGCTGCCGCGCGGCGTGGCCGACCTCGCGCGCAACGTGCCGCCGCGCGACGAGCCGCTGATCGCCACCACCACCTCGCTGGTTGCGCGCGAAGGCACGCATCCCGCGCTGGTGCAGCTCTTCGTCCAGGCGGCGGCCAGAATCCACGGCAACGCCGGATGGATCGCGCGCGCCGGGCAGTTTCCGACCGCCGAACGCACCGAGTTCGCGCTGGCGAAGGAAGCCGAGCGCTTCTACCGCACCGGGCCGCCGCTGCTGCAGCGCTACCTGCCGTTCTGGCTCTCCAACCTGATCGACCGCATGTGGGTGGCGCTGTTCTCGATCATGGTCGTGCTCATCCCGCTGTCGCGGGTGATTCCGCCGCTGTACGTGTTTCGCGTGCGCTCGCGCATCTTCCGCTGGTACCGCCACCTGAGGCGTATTGAAGATATGCATGAAAAAAAACAGACTCCGGCGAAGGAGTTGCTTGCCGACCTGGACAGGCTCGATGCGCAAACTTCGCGCATCAGGGTGCCGCTCGCTTACGCCGACCAGCTCTATGCGCTGCGCAGCCACATCGATCTGGTGCGCGCGCGGCTAAAGTTGCCGGATTCGCGATAGCGAATCTGGATTCGATAACTATTACTTCTTCAACATCCCGATGCGCTGCAGGATCTGGGTGTGCAGCTTGTACTCGCGCCACAGGTCGGCCTTCAGGACGTTGCCCGGCCGGTAGTCGACGTCGACGCCGCGGGCCGCCATGGCGTTGACGAACGCCGGCTCCTCGATCGCCGCCTTCGCGGCGTCGTGCAGGTACTTGATCACCGGCGCCGGCGTGCCCTTGGGCGCGAGCAGCAGGTACCAGACGCCGTTCGACGCGTCCCAGCCGAGCTCTCGCGCCGTCGGCACGTCCGGGAACAGCGGATGGCGCTTCGGGTAGAACGCGACCAGCGCGCGCATGCGCTTGCCGTCGATCATGGGCTTGAGCTCGCCCGGCTGCGCCACCACCGCCTCGATGTGGCCGCCCAGCAGCGCCGGGCTCGACTGCCCCCAGCCCTGGAACGGCACATGGATCATCTGCGTGCCGCTGCGGTACATCAGCTCTTCCAGGTTGAGGTGGCTCGAGGTGCCCTCGCCCGGCGAGCCGACGCGGATCTTGCCGGGATTCGCCTTGGCATCGGCGATCACGTCCTGAATGGTTTTGTAGGGAGACTCGGTGCGCACCGCGATGAAGGGGTAGTAAGACACGACGTTGAGGAACGGTTCGTAATCGTCGGGCGTCTTGTAGGCGAGATCGTTCACCTGCGCCGCGATCACCAGCGCCGAGTGCGGCGTCAGGACGAAGGTATAGCCGTCGGGCTGGCTGCGCGCGGTTTCCGCGACCGCGACCGAGCCGGCGGCGCCGGGTCGGGTCACCACCACCAGGCCCCTGGGGAATCGCGCCTTCATTCCCTCGGCCACCTGGCGGGCGACGATGTCCACCAGCCCGCCCGCCGGATAGCCCGAGAGCATGGTGACGGTGCGCTCGGGATACTGCGCCGCCGCGGGCAGCGAAAGCGCGAGCGCCAGCAGGCACCACGAGATTTTTTGCATCGCTAGCTCCTCCTGAAATTCATTTCAACGCCTTATAGCGGATCCGGTGCGGCCGCGCCGCTTCCTCGCCCAGCCGCTTCTTCTTGTCGGCCTCGTATTCCTGGTAGTTGCCGTTGAAGAACACCGCCTGCGAGTCGCCTTCGAAGGCAAGGATGTGGGTGGCGATGCGGTCGAGGAACCAGCGGTCGTGCGAGATCACCAGCACGCAGCCGGCGAACTCCAGCAGCGCTTCCTCCAGCGCGCGCAGGGTCTCGACGTCGAGGTCGTTCGAGGGCTCGTCCAGCAGCAGGACGTTGGCGCCCGAGATCAGCATCTTGGCGAGGTGCAGCCGGCCGCGCTCGCCGCCCGAGAGCTGCCCCACCGGCTTCTGCTGGTCGGCGCCGCGGAAATTGAAGCGCGCCAGGTAGGAGCGCGAGGGCATCTGGAATTTGCCCACCGCCAGCATGTCGTTGCCGCCGGAGACGTCCTCGAACACGGTCTTGTCGGCCTGCAGCGCATCGCGCGACTGGTCGACGTGCGCCAGCTTCACGGTCTTGCCGACGGCGATTGTTCCTGCGTTGGGTTTCTCTTTATTTGTTATTAACCTAAACAAAGTAGATTTTCCGGCGCCGTTCGGTCCGATGATGCCGACGATCGCGCCGGGCGGCACCTGGAACGAAAGCTTGTCGATCAGCAGCCGCTCGCCGTAGCCCTTCGATACGTTCTTGAACTCGATCACCTCGTTACCAAGGCGCTCGGCGACCGGGATAAAGATTTCCTGGGTCTCGTTTCTCTCCTGGTGCTCCTGCGAGGAGAGCTCCTCGAAGCGCGCCAGGCGGGCCTTCGACTTGGACTGGCGGCCCTTCGGGTTCTGCCGCACCCACTCGAGCTCGTGCTGCATCGCCCTGATGCGCGCCACCTCCTGGCTCTGCTCGACCTGCAGGCGCTTCTCCTTCTGCTCTAGCCAGCTCGAATAGTTGCCTTCCCACGGAATGCCGTAGCCGCGGTCGAGCTCGAGGATCCAGCCGGCGGCATTATCCAGAAAATACCTGTCATGGGTGACGGCGACCACGGTCCCCGGGAAGCGCTGCAGGAACTGCTCCAGCCATTCCACGCTCTCGGCGTCGAGGTGGTTGGTCGGCTCATCGAGCAGCAGCAGGTCGGGTTTCGACAGCAACAGCCGGCAAAGGGCCACTCTTCTTTTTTCTCCTCCGGACAAAATTTCTATTTTTGAATTCCAATCGGGAAGACGCAGCGCGTCGGCGGCGACCTCGAGCTCGTCCGCGCCGCCGGTGTTGAGCATCGCTTCGAGCTTCGCCTGCTCCTCGGCCAGCTTGTCGAAGTCGGCATCGGGCTCCGCGTAAGCGGCGTAGATCTCGTCCAGGCGCTTCTTCGCCGCGGCCGTGTCGCCCTGGGCTTCTTCAACCGCTTCCCTGACGGTCTTGTATTTTGAAAGAACCGGTTCCTGTTCAAGGTAGCCGACCCGGATTCCCGGCATGCGGACGACCTCGCCCTCGTAGTTGTCGTCGACCGCCGCCATGATCTTCAGCAGCGAGGACTTGCCCGAGCCGTTCAGCCCGAGCACGCCGATCTTCGCGCCCGGGAAAAAGTTGAGCGAGATGTTCTTCAGGATGGTGCGCTTGGGCGGCACCGTCTTGCTGACCCGCCGCATCGTGTAAACGTATTGAGCCATCGCGGTATGATGATAATTGAATGAACCGGAACTTGACCGCAGCGGTTTCTTTTTTTGCTCTCTGCTCCATCTCGGCGAATCCGTGCTATGCAGCCGACGCCGCTTCCTTCACGAGCGACGGCGCCTCCTTCGAGCTCGGCAAAGGCGTCGGCGAGAGCGCGGCGATGTGGCGCATCGGCGTGACGCGGGACTGGAAGAAGAAGTGGCTGGAGGTCGGCAACTGGCATCTCGGCGGCTACTGGGAAGCGCAAGTCGGCCAGTGGAGCGGACCGAACAAGCGCAGCATCAGCGACCTCGGGCTCACGCCGGTATTCAGGATCCAGCAGACCAGCCTCTCGGCAATCTCGCCCTACGTGGAGGGCGCGATCGGCTTTCACGTCATCACCCCGACCGCCCTGGACGAGAACCGCCATTTCGGCGGCGCCTTCCAGTTCGGCGACCACGTCGGCGCGGGCGTACGTTTCGGCGAGCGCGGCCGCTACGACCTGGGGCTGCGCTTCCAGCACCTTTCCAACGGCGGCATCAAGAAGCCGAACGACGGCATCAACTTCGTGCAGGCACGCCTCCTGTACCACCTCGATTAGAGGCGGATTTCACGAGATCGTAAAACCGGGGCGCTTCCGCCTTCAGTCGCTCGTCCGTCATGCGGCCGCTGCGCGTCATGTAGTCGTAGGCGAGCTGCCAGGGCTCGAGCTTCATCTTCTGCGGAAAGCTCTCGTACCAGTACGAGCTCCGGTTCGCGGCCGCGACCAGTTTGTCGACGATGGGCCGACGGTGTTTTTCAAAATGCTCTAACACCGCGGAAACATTTCCGGAAAAATCAAAAGCGCGAGCCAAAGCAATCGCGTCGTCGAAAGCCAGCCGCGTTCCCGAGCCGATCGAGAAGTGCCCGGTGCGCAGCGCGTCGCCGATCAGCACTTTGTTTTCGAAGAACCAGGTTTCATTTCTGAGCAGCGGAAAGTTGCGCCAGGCCGATTTGTTGGACAGCAGCGGTTCGCCGCCCAGGTCCGGCGCGAAGACCTTCTCGCAGTACGCCCGGCTCGCGGCGTCGCTCATGCGGTCGAGCCCGGCGCGCTGCCAGGTCGCCGCGTCGCACTCGACGATGAAGGTGCTCATCTGCGGGCTGTAGCGGTAGTGGTGCGCGACGAACGCGCCGTGCTCGCTCTCGCGGAAGGTCAGGGTCAGGCAGTCGAACACCCGGCGCGTGCCGTACCAGGCGAACTTGTTGGTCAGCTTCTCGACTAGCGGATGGAATTGACTTTCGAAGCTTTTTCGAACGATCGAATTGAGCCCATCGGCGCCGACAATCAAGTCTGCATCTTCAATTTTTTTCAGGGATGAAAGAGTTTCATCGAAAACCAATCGCACTCCCGCTTGTTCGCACTCACGCTGCAGGATCTGCAGCAGGCTGAGCCTGGCGAGAGCGGAGAAGCCGTTGCCGTCGATGTCGACCGCGACGCCGCGGTGCACGATGCGCTGCACCGGCCAGGACTCCATCGCCGCCGCGAGCCGCGCGTGCATTTGCGGCTCATCGCGCGCCAGGAACTCGAGCGCGCCGCGCGAGAACACCACGCCGAAGCCGAAAGTCGCGTCGCGCGGGTTCTGCTCGATGACCGTGATTTCATGCTCCGGTCTTTTTCTTTTCAACAACAATGAAAAGAAAAGGCCGGCCGGGCCTGCCCCCACGACCGCGATCTTCATTGCAGCGCTTCTTCGGCTCTTTCGTAGTCGAACGCCAGGGCGGCGCAGCGGCCGTTCAGCGCATCGTCGAGACGCTTGCCGGCGAGCGGGTAGCTGAACTGCGCGTTGCGCATCAGGATGCGGCCCTTGAGCTGCTCGACCGACATCGCTTCGAGCGCGCGCCACTCCCCGGGCTTGAGCCCTTCGGCGTCCAGCCCGGCGATGCCTTTCAGCATGTGGCCGAACTCGTCGTCGAAGACCTTGGCGCAGGCGGCGGCGATGAGGCTATTCGCCTTTTGATTTTTTAAATCACTTCTATTTCTCAAAGACATCCCCTCCGAGAACAGCGTGCAATAGCCGCCCTCGGTAAACCGCGTCGCGCGCTCGCCGAGCTTCGGGTTCTCCCGCTTATGCCGGAAGCGCAGCTCCGACAGCTCCAGGTCTTCCTTCCATGCGCTCTTGACTGCGTGGGGGTTTAACTTCGGCTCGCCCGGCAGCGCGAGGGCGTCGTGCGCGTCGGCGAAGGCGCAGTAATGCAGGAATTCGGCCCAGAGTCCCTCGGCGACGTCCAGCACCTGGTGGCGGTCGATGTCGATGTCGATCCTGGGAAACAGCGCCACCAGCTGCTCGGCCGGTCCGAGGAAGATGCCCTTGTCGAGCGGCGCGAGGCCCGAGCCCCACACTTCCTTCGAGCACTGCAGGGCGAGCCAGCGCCGGTCGGTTTCGCGCGTGCGCCTGTCCCAGCTCCAGTAGGCCCGGAAGACCTCCGCCTCTCCGGCCCAGAAGGGCGCCGCGGCATCGACCAGCTTTTTCAGCTCGCGGGAAAACATGTCAGTCGATCCTCGCGCCGGAAATCCGCACGATCTCCGCGTAGCGCCGGCTCGCGGTGCGGATCGTCGCCGCATACTCCGCCGGCGACGAGCCCACGGCGTCGATGCCGAGCTGGCCGAGGCGCTGCACCGTGTCGGGATGCCTGACCGCCTTGCCGAGCTCGGCGGCGAGCTTCTGCACGATCGGCGCCGGCGTTCCGGCGGGCGCGAGCACGCCGATCTCGGGCGCGAAGTCGTAGCCCGGCACGCCGAGCTCCGCAACCGTGGGTACGTCGGGCGCCTGCGGCGAGCGCCTGGCCGTGCTGACCGCCACGATTCTCAGCTTCCCGGCCTTCACGTGCGACTCGATCGCCGGCAGCGCGGAAAACAGCATCGCCACCTGGCCGCCGAGGAGGGCCGGCACCGCCTGCCCCATGCCTTTGTACGGCACATGCACGATGTCGAGGTGCAGCGCCGCCTTCAGCGCCTCGGTCGCCAGATGGTGGATGCTTCCCGCGCCCGACGATCCGTAGTTCAGCTTGCCGGGATTTTTCTTTACATACTCGATCAACTCGCGAAAGGAGTTGGAGGGAACCGTTTCGTTGAGGCAGAGGAACAAGCCCGTCGTCCCGAGCAAGGTGATCGGAGTCAGATCCTTCTGCGGGTCATAAGGCAGCTTGGCGAACAGATGCGGGTTGATCGCGACCTGGCCGACGTCGGCCACGAGCAGCGTGTAGCCGTCGGGCGCGGCTCGCGCCACGGCCTCGGCGCCGGTGATGCCGCCGGCGCCGCCGCGGTTCTCCACCACGATCTGCTGCCCGAGCTGCTCCCCGAGGCGCGCGCCGATGATCCGCGTCATCGTGTCGGGCAGGCCGCCCGCGGCGTACGGCACGATCATCCTGATCGGCTGTTTGGGGAACTCCTGGCCAGACGAAATAAATGCCTGAAGAACCAGGAACAGAAAAACCAAGACCCTCACCGGCTCCTCCTGTCGCACAAAGTATACTGCCGGCCGATGGCCGCGCTCCGCCTCACCCTCGCCTGCTGGGACTACGATCGCACGCGCGCGCTGATCGACGGCCGCGTGCGGCCCGACGGCATCGAACTCATCTACCTGGCGCAGCCGGTGGAGGAAACCTTTTTCCGGATGATGCGCTTCAAGGAGTTCCACTGCTCCGAGATGTCGCTCTCCTCATACGCGGCCTCGCTCGGCCAGGACAAACCGCCGTTCATCGCGATCCCGGCGTTCCCGTCGCGCTTCTTCCGCCATTCGTGCATCTTCGTCTCGGCGAAGAGCGGCATCCGCCGGCCCGAAGAGCTGAAAGGCAGGCGCGTCGGCGTCCCCGAGTACCAGATGACCGCTGCGGTGTGGATCCGCGGCATCCTCTCCGACGACTACGGCGTCAAGGTCAGCGACGTCGAGCACGTCTCGGGCGGCCAGGAAGAGCCCGGGCGCGTCGAGAAGCTCAAGCTGGATTTGCCTTCATCTATCAGGCTTCGCCCCATCGGGTCGCGGCAGACTCTTTCGAAAATGATTCTTGAGGGAGAAATCGATGCCCTGACAAGTGCGCGCGCTCCCTCGACATTCGCCACGCAGCCCGAAAAAGTGAAGCGCCTGTTTCCGGACTACGTGGAAAAGGAAAAGGAATACTTTCGGAAAACGAAAATCTTCCCGATCATGCACACCGTCGTGATCCGGCGCGACGTGTACGCGAAGCATCCCTGGGTCGCGCAGTCGCTCTACAAGGCGTTCGCCGCCGCCAAGGCGAAGGCCTACGAGAGCTACGACCAGACCGCCGCGCTACCCGCGATGCTGCCCTGGCTGACTTCGCACATCGAGGAAGTGAAGCGCGAGATGGGCGACGACTGGTGGCCCTACGGCATCGACGCCAACCGCCACGTGCTCGACACCTTCCTGCGCTACCATCACGAGCAGGGCCTGTCGAAGAAGCGCCTCGCGCCCGAGGACCTGTTCGCCCGCGAGACGCTGGAGAGCTTCAAGGTTTAGCCATGAAGCTCGTCATTGGGTAATTCATTAATCATTGAAGGTCGCCGGGAGAATGGAATGCGAATCATGACAGTCGCACGCGGGATTTTCGGATTGGGGTTGATTGTTCTCGCCGCATCGCAAGTCGCATTGGCGCAAGCTGGCGCCACGGTCAAGAAGGAGGTTCAAAGAGGCAAATATTTGGTCGGCTATGGCGGATGCCACGATTGCCACACGCCTAAACTGATGACGCCCAACGGCCCGGCGCCGGATGAGTCCCGCCTCTTGTCGGGTCATCCCGCGAATGCGCAACTTCCGCCGCTTCCTCCGAATGTCATTGGGCCGGGCCCCAACAAGTGGGGCGCAATCACGAATGGTGACCTCACGGCCTGGGCAGGCCCATGGGGAACCAGCTTTGCAGCGAATCTGACGCCGGACAAACAAACGGGGCTTGGAGGCTGGACGCCTGAGCTATTCATCAAGACGATGCGCGCCGGCAAGCATTTCGGGGTCGGCCGCCCGCTTCTGCCCCCGATGCCCTGGTTCGACGTCGCAGTGCTGACGGATCAAGACCTCAAGGCTGTTTTTGCGTATCTCAAGTCCGTGAAGCCGATTCAAAATCAAGTGCCGCAACCGATTGCGCCGAAATAGTGGTTGGGCTGCCGAGCCGGACCGGCATGCGGGTCTTGTCCTTCGTTCTTGCGGTGATGCTGATCGACCTGAATTCATTCGCGCAACCTCGCCCGGTCGAGATTCACGACCGCATCGCCCGGGATGGAGGTTCCGGCAATCGGATTGCCCTCACTCTGGACGCCTGCTCCGGCCGATTCGACGAGGACCTGATCCTCTTTCTTGTTCGCAACCGCATTCCCGCGACGTTGTTCGTGACCAAGAAATGGCTCGACCGCAATGCACGCGGGCTCGCGATCCTGAAGGCCCACCTGGATTTGTTCGATATCGAAGACCACGGTGAAAATCACATTCCGGCGGTGGTCGGCGCCGGCAGGAAGGTCTATGGAATCCCGGGCGACCCCGACATGCTTCACCTGCGCAGGGAGGTATCGGAGGGGGCGCGTGCCATCGAGAATGCGACGGGCGTGCCGCCGCACTGGTATCGCGGCGCGACCGGGGAGTATGACCAGGAAGCGGCGGACGAAATTCGCCGCATGGGCTACAAGATCGCGGGCTTTTCAGTCAACGCGGATGCGGGCGCCACCTTGAGCCGGGCCGCCGTGCAGGAGCGATTGCGACACGTCAAGAGCGGTGACGTCATCATCGCCCACATGAACAAGCCGGCATCGGATACGTCCGAAGGAATTTCGGCCGGCTTGATCGAGCTGCTTCGTCGCGGCCTGGTCTTCGTGCGGCTCGATCAGGTCGATTTGACCGAAACCGAAAACAGCACCTCCAGACGCCGATGACTCAGTTTTCCGGTTCCAGGCGCGCCAGCATGCCGCGGCCTTCGTCGTTCAGCAGGTAGATATAGCCGTCGGGCCCGGCGCGCACGTCGCGGATGCGCCCGAGCGCGCCCTTCAGCATCCTTTCCTCGTGCACCACCCGGTCGCCTTCGAGGCGCAGGCGCACCAGCATCTGGTCCT